>Ga0105248_10002942_pt1 | contig 18900 bp, 9 predicted proteins | sample KBSS34metaG_FD_81524 | JGI IMG/M metagenome (GOLD analysis project Ga0105248, IMG submission 81524) | Switchgrass rhizosphere microbial communities from Kellogg Biological Station, Michigan, USA - KBS S3-4 metaG | ecosystem: Host-associated > Plants > Roots > Rhizosphere > Soil | place... | reverse complement strand
CAAACAGTTTCAGCAGTAACTTTAAGACGTCCGCTTACACTAGCGGCAACGGTGGATCATTTACTGTTGTTGCCGGTGCAAACTTCAGCGTTAGCGGATCAACTTTGACAATCAACAATGCAAGTGCTGCCGGCGGTAATATTGATTTTGCCACCAATGGTTTCCAGGCCATACAAACGCAAGGTTCCGGGCCGAGTACGACCAATGGTGGCAATGTTAGTTTGATTGCTTATGGCAATGGATCCACCGGTTCGGTAAGATTGTCGTCTTCATTCAGTGGTATCACGACTAACGGTACTTTCTCGGGTTCCGGCACCAGCTTTAATGGTAATGTCACTGTAGTCGCCGGTCGCTCCGACGGTGGCCTCGCTATACAGACGAGCAACATTACAACTGGCCTCGCCCCTCAAGGCGTCAGTGGCGATATTACTTTACTTACGGCTCAGCCTGCCATCGGTGCCACTCTCAATACCACTACCGGTGCTATTTCAGGCAGCTTCACCGGCGGTGCCGTCAACAATGCAAGCATAACTACGAGCGGCACATTATCAATGATTGGACCCTCGGTGCTGACTATAACAGCCGGCACCACGCTCAGTATTGCTAACGGCATTGGCGGTTTCGGCAACGGCCCGCAAACGGCTCAGCTTACCGCGCATGACATAAACTTTACCTCAAACGCTACTTCCAGGGCCAACACAATGTCATTGATTGCCCTGGGTAACGTTGGCCTCGCCGGCACCATTCAGGCCCCCCAGGGCCTTGTCATTGTGGCCGGACAAAATGTTTCGACACTCAGCAATGGCACCTTCATACAAAATCAAAATTCCAGTGGACAATCTGGGGCAATCACAATCGTCGCCGGGGCAAAGTTTACCGATAGCGGCACGACCGTAACGATCAATGGCAAGTCGGCTACCGGAGGTAACATAGATTTCGCGACGTTTGGCTTAAACCAGCTCAGCACCAATCAAGCCACAGCCAATAGTGCCGGTGATATTACTCTGACGGCCTTTGCCAACGGCGGTGCGACCGGCGCAATTACATTGCCTGCTGGATCTATTATCACGGCTACCGGCGGCGCATCTTCCAATAACGGTAACGTGACGATTGTGGCCGGCCGTTCTGACGGCAACACAGGCATTGCCACAGGTGCTATCAGCACGGGCACAACCGCCGGATTATTTGGTGACATTAAGTTGGTTACCGCTCAGCCTTTGAGCGGTGCCGTTATAAGCGAAGTGTCCGGCGCCGGCTCGTTCACTGGTTCCTTCCTTGATAGTAAGTCCATAACCACTGTTAATGCCTCTATCACAGTCGGCGGTCAGGTGCAGTCGCTGACCAACGTGACGATAAACGCGGGCAAAGACGTCACTATAGCCAGTTCTATCACGGGCAAAAATGTCTCTGTCCTTGCGCTCGAAGATATAAATATTGGCAATAAGACTACTGGTTCCGGCGGTATCTTGTTTGTCGCAGGACGCAACGTCACATGCACGACGGCAGGTTCACTCTTGTCGAGTCAAAACTTTGGAGGAGACAGTGGCGATATTACAGTCGTTGCCGGTGCGTCCTACACCGACTCGATCACGAGCGTGACTATAAATGGAGTATCGGCCACAGGTGGGTCAATAAACTTCGCCGCGCCCGGTGATACCGCGATAAATACTTCGTCGACATCCGTCAACGGCAGTGGCGGGGACATCACATTGGTTGCCTACGGCAGTGGTTCCCTCGGTAGTGTCACTCTTGCTTCCACTCAAAATATTTCTGCGGGCGGCTCGTTTGGCGGCACCGGCAACAACGGCAATATTACAATCGTAGCCGGGCTCAGTAACTCAAGCATCGGCATTACCGCTTGCAGCATCAACTCCACCGGGGCCCTTGGAGCCGGTGGCAATGTCAATTTATTAACAGCCCAACCCGCCAGTGGCTTGATATTAAACGAGGGAGGCGGTTCAGGCTTTTATACGGGGAACTTCCTGGGTGGCACACCGGTGTCTGCCAATATCTCCGTTTTCGGTACACTGAATGTGGCCGGTAACTTCATCATCAATTCAGGCAATCTAATCTCTCTGGCCTCCGCCACTAGTTTGAATGCAGCGACGATCTCGCTTTTAGCTGCCGGAAACATTACTTTTGGCTGCCCTCTCACTGCGCCAGGCGGCATCGTCGTCGTGTCGGGAAATAATATCGCCTCGATTGGCACTACGGCCAAACTGAGCAGCCTAAATGGCCTCGGATCTGGTGGCGCTATAACTCTTATTGCCGGCGCGGCATTTGTACAGAGCGGAAGCACAGTAAGCATTACCGGAGCATCAGCCCTGGGGGGAATAATTGACCTTTCCAGCGTCACCTCCACCTCTCTGGACAGCCGTGGCCTAGCGGTCGGTGCTCAAGGTGGCGACGTCAATCTTGCAGCTTTCACCAACTCCAAAGGTGTCGGTGGCAAGGTGACTGTCGGCGGCAGTATCTCGACGGGTGGCAACGCCACAGGCACTAACGGCAGAGTGAGAGTGGTAGCCGGTGACAGCAGCGGTAGCATTTCAGTTTCAATGGCAGGGGCTATAGATACAAGAGGCTCATCCGGTGGTTTTAATGGTAGTGGTGTCGTTGAGTTGCTCACCGCTACGCCCGACGCGACAGTTGGTACGCCGGTGAGTGTTCCTATTGGCACCGGTGCCGGTGCCCTCGCAGGATCAGTATTCCCAGCCGGTGCGAAAACTGTCGGTTCTATCAAATCCTCAGACATCTTCACTACCGGCGCAGATGTTCGACTGGTCGCGTTAGGAAACGTCTCGGCCGGTAATATCACCGCCACCGGCAGTGCCACAGGCACCTCAAATGGTGGCACTGTGACTATCAGCGCTTCTGGCACAAGTGTATTTAACCTCGGCACCGGCGGCGCTAACGGGGCGCTTACCATCACATCTACTGGTGGCAGCACTGCCGGCAATGCTGGCAGTGTTTTTATCACCAACCTCGGAAGCAGCGGCATAACAGTCCAGACTATGCCGTTAGTCAAAGCTATAGATGGCAATGGCGGCACCATTTCTCTCGATGCCGATAGCGGTGCGCTTGTGCTGACGGGTGGACTATTAAACGTAAGTGGTGTCGGCACGAATAGAAACGGTGGTTCTATTTCCCTTTTGGGCAACACCATCTCAAACACCGGCGCATCGATACCCCTCACCGCCAACGCGACAGGCACGGGCACCGGCGGGTCGATTCTTTTGCAAAGTAAGAGTGCAAGCTCAGACCTGACCCTCAGCACCACCGCCGGTAACTTCACCACAGTGGTCAATGGTAGTGGCGGTTCGGTGACGGTGAACGCCGGTCATAACCTCACTGTCGAAGCATCGGGCAACTTTACCTCAGACTTTATTACGCTGAGTACTCAAAATTCAGGCGTGCTCACACTAAACGGTAAGGTTAGCGGTCTACAAACGCAGCTCACATCGAGTGGCGCCATCAATGTAAATATCAACACTGTCGGCAGCAATTTGTTGAGCCTCGTTGCCGGCGGCAATATCAACGTTTTAGCCGGTAACACATTAACCGGCAACACAACCGTTCTGGCCAGTACCGGCAATATTGGTGCTCCCGGTGCGCAGGTCCAGGTGGATGCTCCTAATCTGACAGCCCAGGCCACAGGTAATGTCTATGTCGTAGACATAAATGCCGGCCTTGTAACTCTATCCAACAACACTATCGGCGCCACCAATTACATCAACGCGGCCGGAAGCAGCAATACTTATTCGGTGACTGCAACGGCCGCCGTTGGCATAAAAACAGGGCCCAGCGCACAAATCACCGGAAACAATGTCATTCTCACGGCGACAAACGGCTTCATCACCCTTCAATCTAATCTAATCACAATCGGCTCCAACACATCCATTGCACTTATGTCAAAAGCGGACATCAACACCTCTCCCCTTGGCGCACAAAATCTGGTATTAGCTTCGACAAGCGGCAATGTTGGTTCAAAAGCCCAGCCAATTTTAAGCAATGCCGCCAACCTGACAGCACAAGCCAGTGGCTCGGTATTTGTAAGCGATTTGATCGGCGGCGATGTCAACCTGGTCAACGCCACAGTCAATGCTGTGCCCTATACAAACACAGCAGGCAGCATATATTCGGTGATTGCTGGAAATACTTCGGGCAGTACAAACCTGACGACTGCGGCCGGCGTAACGGTCAAAGCCAATCAAATCTTGCTCACTTCAAACAATGGTGGCTTTGCCCTGGCAGGGCCTTTGACCGGCACCGGGGTCAATCCCGTTATTTCACTCAATGCCCACGATGATATTTTGACTACGAGCTTGCCCGGCACCATATCTGCTACCACTGTAAACCTTCAGTCTCAGGGAAATATTGGCTCACTATTTTCACCTGTCATAGTTAACTCCCCAAATCTTTCAGTTAATTCATCCAAGCCTGTCAATAGTTTTGCAAATGTCACGGACACTCAAGCAGTTACCCTCGTGGACAATGGCGCAGTCTCTAACTCTGCCAATCTTTATATAGTGACCGCGCCGGGCATAACAATCGGCAGCTCGGGCAAACCGGTAACGGTCAATGGAGCAACAATCTTTCTTACTGCTACAGGCAGCGGCACCATCGTTAATGGTGATGTCAGCAGCAAACTGGTGACCAGTGGCGGTTCGGTTTTATTAATTACCTCCGGCAAAAATATCGGCGACGCTCTAGCTGTAAATGGCGGAGCAATCAATACCGACGCCGGCACGCTACAGATGACTACCGGGTCTACGGTAGCAGGCAACGTTTTTGTCAACGACTCAATTAATGGCACTGCCGCTATCGCCGGCACCAATCAGGCCGCAAATTTCAATCTTGTAATGACTAATCCAGCCAGCGGTTCGATCCAGTTGGGCGTGGCCGGCAATCCATCTATAATTTCTGCCACCAATGTAAATTTAACGGCATCCGGCGCCGGGTCTATCACCACCGGGGATACGGCGAGCTTGATTACAATTTCCGCGGGAGTATTGACACTACAAACGAGCGGTGGTGATATCGGTACGGGGGCAGGCAGCGGACAGGCCATAGCCGTTGATACTACGCGCATGTTTGCCGATACCGGCTCTAACACTTCAGGCAATGTCTTCATCAGAGACCAAGCCGCCCTGGCTATTTTGACCGGCTCTAAGAGCAGCCTGAGCTATAACCTGGCCATGGTAGGAGTTAACGGTGCCATTCAGTTGGGTGACCTTGGCTCGCCGGTAACCTTCAATTCACAAACTGTGAGCCTCACCGCCAGCGGTACCGGGACAATATTAAACGGCAACAGCTCCAGCACTATTGGTGGTGGCGGTGCGGTTATCCTCACCACATCGGGCACCGACATAGGTGATGCAGTCAATAATGGCATTACAAACTTTGGTCCTATTGTCACCAACGCCACTTCACTCACGGCCGCCACTGGCGATCCGTTATTAGGACCGGTAAGCGGCAATGTCTACATAAATGACACGATTAACGGCACGGTCGTCCTTGCCGGGACCAGTGCCGCCAACACCTTCAACCTGACAATGACCTCGGGCATAGGCAGCGGAGCCATGCAGATAGGCAGTGCATTGGGCGCCGGCCACGTAACAGCTACTACAGTCAACCTGACCACGAGCGGCCCGGCCGGCAGCATTCTAAATGGAAATTTCGGCAGCACAGTAGGCAGCCTATCAGGCACCATAAATCTGCAAACAAATGGTGCCGATATCGGTGACGCCAGTGTGGCCGCCGGTCATTTTGGTGCCATTGCCACCAATGCCGCTTTGCTCAAAGTTTCAACAAACTCCACCTCAGCCGGTGCGGTTTATCTGACCGATTCGCTGCTGGGCACAGTCACTGTTTCGGGTACGAACACAGCGAACATATTTAGTTTGACTACCACTGCTACTGGCGGCACCGCTGGAGTGATCAACCTGGGCACGGCGGTCGATAACATAACGGCGCATCAGATATTACTCAATGCCAGCGGCAACATGACAATGATTGTTGATGTTGCTGGTACTCCGCAGGCGCTGATTGTCACTCCGGACATCACTGGAAACGGCGGTACACTCAGTCTGACTGCGGCAAATATCATCCCCACAGGTGGGACCGGAGCGCTACAACTTTTTGTCAATGGTACCGGATCAGGTGACGGAGGCTCGGTGGCAGTTAGCCTGACCGCACCCGGCACCAACGCTGTTATCGGTGCAGGCGCCGGTGATTTCAATCTGCAAGCCAAAGGTCTCAATGGTGGCTCAATATCCTTTGCTACAACAGGCATTCTCACACTCCTGACCAATGGCACCGGCGATATCCAGCAGCTCGATGTTGCCCCGACAAGTCCAGCAGGCAATGGTGGCGTGATCAAACTATCCGGCCAATCGGTGACAGGCAGCGGCGGCACCACAGCTCTCAAAGTCAATGCCGATGGCGGATCAAATGGCCTGGGTGGATTTATCTCAATCGCTCAAACCGGCTCGACCACTTCCACAATCGGCACCGGGGCAGGGCAATTTATACTGTCCGCTAAGGGCGGCAACAATAGCAGCCCTCTGTTCAACAACGGCAATGGCAGCGGTGTTTCCTTTGCATCCGGTGGCAACCTGGTTGTTGATCCGCTGGCTATCAATATCACCCCATCAAGTAATAATCAGGGCGAGAACGTCACACTACAAAGCAACAGTGCCACCGTATTCAATTTTGGTGCCGCCACCAAAAACACCAACGGTGTACTCGGCGTCATCAGCGTGGCCGGCACTAATAAAAACGGCAGCCTCACTTTGATTAATACAGGTGGCAGCGTCACCAATAGTGTCGACATAACGGCGGTCAATAATCTGACAATGAGTGCCGGTGGCACAGGCTCACTGGTAATAGGCGGCAATCTGGGAAGCTCGACGACTAAGAGCATTACCTTAGCCAGCTTCGGTTCTATCACAAGCAAAAAATCGATTACGACCAATACAACTGATGGCTTGGTTTCGTTCAATTCTACCGGCGGCAGTATCGGATCAATCAAGTTTAGCGCTGTTCAAGTGCTTGCCAATGCGCCAACTGGGTCGATTACTCTGGTAGACAGCAACACTACCGGCAAAGTGACCATCGGCGCTGTAACAGGCAATACAATAAGTACAGCCGCTACTGGAGTATTTAGCTTCAACGGCTCTGCTGGTATTGATACCACCGCCAATATCAACGCCGGGACTAGCCTGGTACTGAAGACAACGAGCAAAACAACTGGCATCAATCTTGGCGGCAGTCTTAATGCCCGCGGCACTAAAGGTACAGTCACCGTCACCGGTGATCTGGGCATCTCAAATTCCGCCCCGCTGGCGGACATCAGCGCCATTCAAACAGTTACATTGACAGCGTCCAAAGGTGCTGTGACTACTGGCTCGATTGGTGCGGTAAATGTACCTGTGACAGCTACGGTCTCTGCACTCAACAGCATCGTCAATCTGGGCTCGGTCAAGGCCGGCACCACAATCACCGAAAAGTCGACGGCCACCGGAGCCGTTGGCATTACAGCTAACGGTGACATCGAGACAACGGCAGCCGCGGGTAGCGGCGTAATAACACTGACGACTTCAGGTACGCAAGGCATCAGCACCGCTATGGACATCGGCTCCGGCAAGACCGTCACACTATCGGCTGCGAAGGGTACAGTCTCGGTCAACAGCATTGGTGCTGGTCTGGCAGGCAACAAAGTACCGACAACAATCAGCGTCTCGGCCCTGGGCAACATCTCAAACGCTGGCCTGGTACAAGCGACCACAACCGTTACCGAAAAGAACACCTCCACCTCCAGCTCAACCATTTTTGTCAACGGCAACATCATCGCCAGTGGTGCTACGACAGGCGTGGTCACACTGACAAACGCCGGCCCCGGAGGCATAGTTGCCGGTAAGGCCGCTGTCGATATCAGCGGCGGCAAGTCGGTCACACTGACGGCGGCTAAAGGTCTTATTACAATAGGGTCTATCGGTGTCAGTCAGCTAACAGGTATCGTCAAAGCAACTTCGCTAAATGCACTAACTGAAACCGGAACTATTCAAGGTGGCACTTCGGTCACTTTGACGGCTACTTCGACCTCGGCAGGCAGCATGACGCTTGGTAGCATTTCCACAACAGGCGGCCCCATTACGGCAATCGCCAATGCCGGTACTTTGACGGTGGCGGATGGCGCGACAATTTTTGCTTTTTCGGGTTCCAAAACTAAAGCCACCCTGACCTTGGAAAACAACAACGCCACTACAGGCAAAATCGCCATTGGTGTGAGCGATGTAATCAAGACTGGTGGCAGTGGTGGTAGCAATGTCAATATTGTGATCGGTAAGGTCCCGAGCAGCCCGGTCTTCGGCAGTGTGCCTGGCGGTAAAGCCACCTACACAGTGGGAGGGACACCAACGACTCCAGTGGCGACCGGCCCATTCTTCTTCGGCAAAAATAGCATCACAATCAATAATGCAGTCGATCCATTGCTGGTCACAATTAATTCACTCAATGGCGCCAAGGTCATCTTCAATGCCGGAAGTAGTGCCGGCAATATCACCATCGCCGGTGGTGTCACCGGAACACCGACTATCATCACAGCTGATCCACCGTCGGCTCTAGCGGTGCCGTCGAGTGTTGCCGTGGCTCCTGCCTTTAGCCAAATGACTAGCCTAGTTCCAGTATTGGGCTCTGCATTTAACCCTGCTGTAATTTCCGTAACGGCTTCTGCCAATAACTCAACCACTGTTTCTGCAATCAATTCCGTAACGATCCCAACTGCCATTACCGCCACCAATTTCAACGCATTGCAAAGCAGCCGAGTTCTATACGGCGCCGCCAGCGAATACGCAGAATCCGAGGCGGCAACCGCAGGAAATGTGGTTGGCGTTCCAGTTCGTTCAGTCTTTGTCGGCAGTGGCGAGCGTTCAGCACAATACGAAATCGATGCTGCGCTGGTAAGTGGCAGTGACATGGCCATCGACGGCCCCAAGAATATCGACATCAGTGGTTGGACCGGACCGCAATCGAAGGCTTTGAATTTGCGCAAAGGTAACCTTGTCGTAGCCCCAGACCAGGACACTTTAATCGACACAGCTTTCGGACAAGTGAAAGTGGGGGCAGGCTCAATGGCTCTGATTATGGCCCTGCCGACAGGCACCGCCGTCTACAACCTGGACGATCAGCGCAAGGAGTCGGTAGTAATTTCCATCGGCAAAAAACACCTGTCTCTCCAACCAGGAAGACATGCCACGATCACATCGCATCTGATAGAAGGCTTTGAGATGGCCAATCCCGCAGAATCCTTCGCGTACCGCAATGTATCAAGTGCCAAAATTGAGTCAGACCTGCAAGCATTCACATCGGAATTTTCGGTGCCCAATGCTATTGCCAATGTCAAACAACTGAGAGCGCTGGTTAAGTCCCATCATCCTCAGGCTAAGCGCATCTCCGGTCACATGCTTAAGACTGCGGCAATCGTTGCTCAACTGAGCAGTGGTGGCAATCAATATCAGCGCTACGAGCACCCGCGTATGACGGCCTCGGCTCTGACTAAGTAGGCATACTTGGGCTCTACTCGGGCTTATGACTCGGCTTATAGCTCACACCAGCCATCCACCTTCGAAACCTGCCGCCTTGAGTCCATGGACTAGATAGGGGCACTGTTGCATCAACCGCCAGACCATATCAGTCTGGTAGTTTTCGATCATTATTATAGTTGGGCCCTGATTGAGTCCAAACGACCAGGGCGAGACCCAGCCTTCGTAAGCGCCTGTGGATTGAATAAAGGCAGGATTATAGCTGGCATTAAAACCGTACTTGCATAGACCCTTCTCACCAAGTGATTTAATACCATGGCGAATGGTATCAGTGACAATTTCCGGTGCAAACGGAAGCGATGCCACCACAGCCCATGGAGAAATCGTTCCGTCGTCAGGTCCATGAGGAACTCCACGTGCGATGTAATCATAGAAAACTCGCCGCACTCCCTTTATCGTTCTCCTTGCCGGGCCCGGGCCGTCACTGGCAGTTAAGCCCCAACAGTATTGGCCGTAATGCGCAAAATTCTTGGGATTTTCTATTGCATACTGTCTTTGAATATAGGTAGCCCGCCTGCTGTTTTCAAAATAATCGAAGTCTACTTTCCTGTTGAAGCTGTCGCGAATTCCGCGAAAATCAATCCACAAATGTGACATCTGATGAATAAACATCGGCCCGGCGTGCAGACACTCGATGTCATACATTTTTAACAGATCAAACGTAGATGTCCACTCGTGATAGCCTTCAACAGCAATTGAGTGAGTAGGGGAACCTAAAGCAAGAGCATAGAGAATAATTGCCTCGCTGTAATTTCTGTTCCAGCGATGCTTTTCAAATTTCTTTTCCGGCGTCCAGCCATGGGAAAATGTCTTCTTCTTATTTAGGGCCCATGGCCACTCTACGCGACGATAGAGAAAGTCCGCAGTTTCTCGTATTTCAGCTTCGTCAGCATTTGCGCCGTCAAAATACCTCTGGGCTACTAACACTCCAGCCATAAGAATGGCCGTATCAATTGTAGAAATTTCCGATTGCCAGGCACGTTGGCCAGTTTGCAAGTCTAAGAAATGGTAATAAAATCCCTTGTATCCGCTGGCGTCCGGTTCCGGGCCTTGATGGCTCGTCCGGAGAAAGCGAAGTGCTGCCAGCGTTCTTTTAATTGCTTCAGTGCGGGAGAGCAAGCCCCTGTCTGCGGCTATCGCGTAGACGGTCAAGCCCATACCGAGTACCGCGATACTGGCCGGTGATCCCGGTTGATTTTTATCTGCAATTAAGCCGTTTCTCTCATTCCATTCATGGCGAAAATATTCAAAAGTTTGGCATTTCAAATGCTCAAGCATTTCCTTTTCGTGAGAAGGTGAGATCAGGGATTGAATCGCTTGTAACTTTTGAGTTTCCATAGCACCTGAAAAGTAAGGCTACTAGTTTAGAGCTTACCTAATTACTTTATAAGATTCAGAAACCAACCGCAAACACAGAGGACTCCTTAATCTTGCCCATACCACTTGGCGCTATAATCTTGGTCGTTTCAGCAGCGTTCTAAGATCGAGGGCAAAATGGTACGTAAGGCTACTGCGAGTAAGACAAAAGCAAAGAAAACCGTTGACAAGAAGCCCGCAAAGAAGAAAGCGGCTCCCGCCAAAATAACAAAAAAAGCTACGTCGGCGCCCAAAGTAAAGAGCAAGGCAAAGCCGGCCGCGAAACCTGTCACTAAGGCAGCCGCTAAGAAGGTCGTCAAACCCGCGGCAAAAAGCAAATCCAAGGCGAGCGTAAAGACTTCGGTTAAAACTCCAGTGAAAGCTCCGGCTAAATCTGCAGCTAAGAAAACAACCGCTGCCACCACCAAAACCACAAAAACCGTTAAGCCCACAAAATCCGGTATCAAGGTGAAACCAGTGACCTTGATGGTGGCCACGCGCAAAGGCGCATTTTATTTGCGCAGCGATGCCACTCGTGAAAGCTGGAAAATTTCCAAGCCGGAGTTTCTCGGACATATCGTCTATCACATGGTCTCGGATCCACGCGGCAGCAAAGTTGTCGTGATGGGCAGCAAGACCGGCCACCTGGGCCCAACCGTTATGCGGTCTATCGACAACGGCAAAACCTGGAGCGAAGCAACGAAGCCACCTGCTTTTACAAAACACGAATGGGAAGAGAAGGGCCGCGCAGTCGAAAATGTATTTTGGATCACGCCGGGTCATGATACCGAACCCGGTGTCTGGTATGCAGGCACATCCCCACCCGGTCTCTTCCGCTCGGAAGACAATGGTGATACCTGGCATCCAGTTGTCGGTTTTAACGAGCATCACATGTACGGTCAGTGGATTGCGAGCGGTGGCGCCACCCCGGGCGGACAAATGGTGCACTCTATCCGCATCGATCCGCGCGATGCTAATCATATATATCTGGCGATTTCAGTCGGCGGTGTATTCGAGTCGCAGGATAAAGGGCATGACTGGCGTCCGCTCAACAAAGGGTGTCAATCAGAATGGTTGCCCGACCCAGATGTTGAGTATGGTCATGACCCGCACTGTTTTATCTTCCACCCGGTCAATCCGGATCGTCTGTACCAGCAAAATCACTGCGGTATATACAAGATGGATCGCTCGGAAGGTGTCTGGGAACGCATCGGCGACAACATGCCCAAGGCTGTCGGCGATATCGGCTTTCCCATAGTCGCTCATCCCCAGGATCCGGATTGCGTCTGGGTGTTTCCTATGGACGGTACAACGGTGTGGCCGAGGACCAGTCCCGACGGCAAACCTTGCACTTATATCAGTCGCAATGGTGGCAAGACCTGGAAAAAGCAAAACAAAGGCTTGCCCGAGTCCGACGCTTACTTCACCGTCAAGCGCCAGGCCATGACTTGTGACGACAGAAAACCGCTAGGTTTGTACTTCGGCACCAGCGGCGGTGAAATCTGGGGCAGCTCCGACGAAGGCGAATCATGGCAGTGCCTGGTCCGCTATTTGCCAGAAATCTATTCACTCACCATTTTGGAAGATTGATTACGATGAATGTGCGCATACCGTCACCGCTCAGATCCTATACCTCCGGCAGCGCCCAAGCTGATGCGGAAGGGGAAACGGTGGCGGAGGTGCTTCTCCACCTCGACCGCAAATATCCGGGTATTAGATTTCGCATCATTGACGAGCAAGATCGCATTCGCGAACATATCAAATTTTTCGTCAATACAGAGCCGGTCGAAAGTCTTCAGCACTCAATCAGCCAGGCAGACACTCTGCACATAATCTGCGCCTTGAGCGGTGGTTAATTGCAGTTACTGGGCGTGAAATAACTAGCCCCTAACAACTGGGACCTAATAACTCATCATGGTCGGATCAACTTCGGCTATCCACGCCAGAATACCGCCGGTGAGGTTCTTCACCTTTTTGCAACCGGCGTCTTGCAGCATCCCCATGGCTCTGCGACTCCTGGCACCCGACTTGCAATAGACGACAATTTCTTTCTCCTCGTCTAACTTAAATTCTTTCATGCGCTTTTCCAGTTCAGGTAAAGGTATTAACGTGGAGCCTGGGATACTACAGAGGATGTATTCTTCGGGGTTGCGCACATCAAGGAGCAAAAACTTATCACCGTTTTTAAGGCGTTGATTTAGATTGATTGCCGTAATTTCTTCAACGGCCTGAGCCGAAGCCGAATCTACAGCGGTGTCCGCCGAAGACGGAGCGCAGCTAAAAGCCGTATCGACAACGCTAGTTATGGTCGGCTTGTCACCACATATTGGACAATCGGCATTACGTTTAATGTTGACTGTGTCGAAGCGCATCTCCATCGCATCGTAAAGCATCAGGCGACCAATCAGCCCAGTTCCCATGCCGATCAATATTCTGATTGCTTCAGTGGCCTGCAATACTCCAATAACTCCAGCAAGAACACCAAGCACTCCTCCCTCGGCGCAGTTTGGCACCGTATCTGGTGGCGGAGGAGTGGGAAATAGACATCTGTAGCAAGGGCCCTGGCCCGGTGCAAAAACACTTGCCTGACCTTCGAAGCGATAAATTGCACCGTAAATATTTGGTTTTCGCCCCAGCACACAAGCGTCATTTATCAAATAGCGAGTGGAGAAATTGTCGGTAGCGTCGATGACGACATCATACTGCTTAACCAGTGCCTCGATGTTTGCCTGAGAAACCAGCTCTTCATGCACGACTATCTCAATCTCTGGATTGATCTCCTGCATGCGTTTTTTGGCCGAAGCGCACTTGGATGTACCAACATCAACAGTGGCGTGCAGAATCTGGCGCTGCAAATTGGACAAGTCGATTTTATCAAAATCAACTATGCCAATCTTACCCACCCCAGCCGCTGCAAGATACATGCCGGCCGGGGATCCCAGACCACCGGCCCCGATGATCAAAACACCGCCGGCCTTGAGCTTCTGCTGCCCTTCCAGTCCAACTTCCGGCAAAATCAGATGACGGCTGTAGCGGAGTCTTTCACTGGCTGTTAGCTCTGGAAGATTGTCGTTTTTTTCTGGCACGTTTTTCCACCTATACCCAATAGCCTTAGCAGAGATTATATCGCCATAAATTCAAACTGAAAGTATTGCAAATGCCCCGATGAGTTCAAGACACAGACATAGCTTTCACAGCTTCCGGCGTAGAACGAAACCCAACCCCCAGTCTATTGTAGGCATTTATCAAACCAATCGCCATGGTCAGATTCACAACTTCCTTATCGGAAAAGTGCGACTTAACAGCATCATACTCGTGATCGGGAATGCCAGTTTGCGAAACGTTAGTCACGGTCTCACACCAGGCTAGCGCAGCACGTTCTTGCTCAGAAAACAACTCTGCAGCCTCACGCCAGACAGGCAACAGGGCAAGCTTTTCGTGGGACATACCACTTTTGATAAGATCGCGCGTGTGCATGTCTATACAATAAGCAAAGCCATTGATTTGAGAGGCGCGCAGATAGACGAGGTTTAGAACGCCGTACCTGAGCCCCGAACGGGCAACAAGGTTGTGTAAATCTCCAAGCGCTTTCATTCCATCCGGTGCGATTGAAGAATAGTCTAGTCGTTGCGTCATTTTGCTCACTTCCTCGCGCTGTGTAACCCGGGACACTCTTTAGGTATTTTACAGTAGCCATGAACGATACCACTGTCATGCGATTGTCACACTCGTAAATTACCGTAATTCCACACACCCCACTAAAACCACCACAAACCAGGGGCCAGCAACATGTCAGACATATCGAGCCGCGCCTTTAACGCAGACAAGGAGGCAGAAAAAATAGAGCATCTCGCCAAAGAACGGCTGGACACTTCCAACGGGTTTTTTTCACATTCTTCGAGAGAGAAAAGCATAGCCGCGGCTGAGCGATTAGCCCAAGAGTGGTCTTCGCTTAGCTTTTCCGAACGCGTTGACACGGCAAACGCACTAGATAAATACGACAATCACAGTTTCGACAGCCTGCCGAGGCCTTATTTACTAAGCGATAAGGAAAACAAATTTATCGGCATTGAGTTTTACGCAGCGGCTTTGGACTGGCATTCTGGACCAAATACAGTGCGGCTGCTTGGAGAAAGCGGCACGGTTACGGTAAGCAGCGGTATACACCGTGTGCCCCTTATGCCTTTCGGCTATAACACCGATTGCGCAATCAGGGAACCACATGGCACGCTTGATGAAAAACAACGTCAAATATCAATTTTTGATCAAGCCCCTCATGGCCAATTGCACCAGCTGAGCGAACCATACAGCGGCGATAAGTAAGAGACGCTATCTTAAGGCAGCAAATCTTCAAATATATTTGTTTGACTCGGGGTTGTCACATCAAGCTGGCTTGCGAGTGGGTAATCAGGCACTTTCAATGACAGTTGATTGAATTTGACCGGTTCAAGCACTTCAGTCTTCAGCCATGACTTTCGGTCGCGCGTTTCAAGATAATTACAAAATTGATTCAATGGCAAGGCCTGCAAATCTGGCTCACCCTGCATCTCGCAAAAAATTCTATTGAGGCGAGGAGCAACCTTAATACTGTTGGTGACAAAGAGCATATGCGTACAATGTTCTACGCGCCGACCGCCGGCCAGAAAGCCACCATGTGGACTGCCTTTAAACATATTTTTTAATTCAACGGCGCTATACCATTTGCCGGCGATCTTGGCTGGTTCCCCCGGGAGACGCCCTGAGCACGGACGCCAGCTTAAACCGGCAGGACATTCGCTCGCTATTGAAAGCGTGCTTGATATGCTGCTGTGAAATTTATCGATAGGCAGAAGGCAGCGTATTTTTTTGGAATCGCTGAAAACACTTACCGTACCGACTTTGTCATCCGCAATCAAGGTGTATCCAAGGTCTACAAACTTGACTTTCATTACCGATGGAAAAATATAGACTTCTTCGCGACCATTGAATATATGCTTCTGACTAAGCTTCCAGCCCTGCTCTCCGAGCTTGGTTTTATCAACACCAACCTGGCTACTAACTGGGCGGATAGTAAGCAGCAAAACGAGAAGAAACAGCGCAAAATTTGCTGCCGGCGACAAGCGATAGGAAAGAAGAGATAACAGTACCTTACCCCCAGCCTGGTTGCTACTAGCATACATTGAAGAAGCAATAGAAATGTTAGCGCTTTCCGAAAAAATCGGTGTTGAGTTGCGTAAGCAGACCGTCGAGACGTTTTTGCCAAACTAGTGCTTCCTGCCGATTACCGGTTTCCTTGTAAACTCTGACCAAATATTTGTGACTTTCAATCAGGCCAGGTAAAAAAGCTTCGGTCTTACCATTCTTTCGATAGGACTCAAAAGCGCTAATACTTGCAACGAGCGGAGCGCTGGCTTTAGCGGGTTCTTTCAACTCCAAATAACAGTAGCCAATGTTCTTATAAACAAATCCCTTCATAGCATTGGTCTTCAAACCACTATTCAAGAACGGAAGGGCTTCCTTGTATTTCTTGTCCTTCATCAACAGCTCACCCGCTTTTGCCAGGTAAAAGTAAGCCATATCTGGTTTAGTCGAGGCTGCCAGCTTGTATGCCGAAACGGCTTGATCTGTACGGTTTAAAGATGCCAGGGCAGTTCCTCGCAAATCAAGGAGCCAAGCAACTTGATCCTTGTCGTCCTTAACACGTTTTTGAGAGAGTGCGTAGTCGATCACTTTCAAGCAAGCAGCGGGCTCTCCTACCTCCAAGTAAGTCTGAGCAATGAATCGCAGTTGCTGAGCACTTGCCCGCGTAAAATCACTACATTTTTTGAACTCGCCGACAGCTTCCTCCGGATATTTCCTTGAGGCAAAGTCCAACCCACGCCGTAAATGGTCGGCAGAATTCAAAGCGTCGACGTTGCCAGGTGCTGCCGATGCAGGGAGAGAATCAAGGCCGATTAGCACCAGAAGACAAATTGCCAGACGCTCACTTGCCTTCACTGAACGACTCCCACAAAAAAGACATACCACCTCATACTATACGCCTGGCATGGCGCCAAATTCTACGCCTAGAAACGAGCCCGACCGATACACGAATTTTTCATATTCGGCTCAATATAATACATTCACCCCAGCCAATTTAGCCCCCCGCGCTTTTGAACCCAGCCAAGTCATAGCCAAGGCCAAATTACACCTCACGTCTTTCATGCTTTTGAGGTATAAACTCATGTCGAATAAACACGCAGATCTGCCCACACCAAACCTTTCTGATGCCCGGAATGATTTCTCAGCCACAGACGGGAAATACTCTCACTTACCCAACATCGACCGCATTGCGTTGTTTTCTGAGGCCAACTCCCTCTGCCACAAGTGGGCCAGCCCAGCTGACCACGCACAACACAAACACACCAAGGTTTATGAATTGGCAAAGCTCAAACACAATGCCGGCAACGCCAGTGGACCCGACGCAATAGTGCGGCTACCGGCAGACTTCGATCCCTGTAAACCAATAAATGTCGTCATCTACAATCATGGCTTTGAAGACAGTGCCAAATCTTCAGTAAAGAATGCCGACCTAAACGAACAGATGGCCGAGGCTCCGCCAAATACAGTGCTGATAGTGCCCGAATGGCAAAAACAGCCGGGCTCCAGATCCGGCGATCAAGGCAATTTTCAAAAGCCTGGTGAGTTCAAGCATATGCTAGAAGATGCGTTTGCCGCTACTCCCGAACTCAGGGGCAAGCACCTGCAAAACGTAGAGCACATAGGCATAGTGGCTCACTCGGCAGGTTATGGTCCGGCGACTACCGAACTCTACAAAAACGATCTCGGCGACAAGGTTAACAGCGTTACTTTGCTCGACTCTCTATATAATCCCAAAGCCTTTGACCCCTGGCTGGAAGCCAACATACAAGATTTGAGTGAGGGCAAGAAGCACTTCACCAACATCTTTGGCGATTCCACAGAGGGGCCCAGCAAGGCCCAGGCTATTCGGGTCGAAAAAATGCTTGAGCACGCCGGTTTGTCGAAGTCTTCAATGGTAAAAGACTACAACCATGGCAAGCAGATAATGGATCCTGCAACACTGGCTGGACACCCAATTATTTTCAAATATTCCAACGCTACGGTGGCGGGCAAAGGATCACATGCCAGCTTGCCCAATCTCTATGTGCACAACGTAGAAGTGGCCTCGTTGTAATGCCACGAGGTATTGACTCGAACACGTTTATCTGTGAAGCTGGCGCAGGCACTCGTCACGTGCCGGATAGGCTCCTGGATCGTCGGTCAGCTTAATTAGGCTGTTGAGATCGGTGAGAGCGCGCGGATAGTCCTTGAGGGCCATATAACAAGCCGCACGCTGCTTCAGAGCCGGTGCATTGTCACCGTCGACGGCCAGACCGCGCGAAAAATAAATTATAGCTTGACGCACATCCTCCGTTTCCTGACTAAATTCACCGCGCGCAATCAGCGCTGGGGAAAATTTAGGATTGAGGGCAAGTATATGATCGTATATGGCCTTTTCTTTTTCCAGATTGCGCGACAGCTTACATACATGAGCCTGGGCCATGAGCAAGCAAAAATCGTTCAGCTTCTTAGCCTGGCGGCGACGCAGATCTTCCATCAGACTATCGATACCAGAAGTGGTGATGTAGTACGATTCGAGCACCCGGTAAGCCAGCGCATTGTCGGGCTGCATCTGGATTGCTTTGTTCGTGTCAGTCAGAGTTTCCTTCTGTTGACCAGCGGCAAGGGCAGCCAGTCCTCTTACAATTAGCGCCTCGTAAAATTTGGGAGAGGACCTAAGGACAGTGGTGGCACCGGCGATGCTACGGCCAAACGAAGAATCTATGCAATCAATCAATGCGACCGCAAATAGAGCCTTACTGTCCCCGGGCTTCTCACGCAGAGACTGCAGGGCTTTGTGGCGGCAAATATCAACTGTCGTCTGCTGACAGCACACTCCCTT
>Ga0105248_10002941_pt1 | contig 18901 bp, 14 predicted proteins | sample KBSS34metaG_FD_81524 | JGI IMG/M metagenome (GOLD analysis project Ga0105248, IMG submission 81524) | Switchgrass rhizosphere microbial communities from Kellogg Biological Station, Michigan, USA - KBS S3-4 metaG | ecosystem: Host-associated > Plants > Roots > Rhizosphere > Soil | place... | reverse complement strand
TTCAGGACCGGCTTTCGTTTCAGCTTGACTGTTAACGGCCGGTCCTGGGCCACACCTCCCATCCCGCAGAAGTCAAGAACCTTCTCGCACAGAGTAAAAACCAGGCACACCCCACTCGCAGCGACATACTTTGCTTCCCTTTACCATTAGGGATGTATAGACCGTGCTCTGCCGGAAGGAGACCTCATCCGCCTTTTAACTTCTGTGACTCACGGGAGGTTTGGTATGAAGAAAATCGCCTTGCTAGCTTCGGTGGCAATAATCCTGACGATGGCTGGAGTCGCCTTGTCCCAACGTGACAGGAAACCTGTCGGTCCGCGGCCCAGAACTGCGGAACAACCGCCACGGGACGTGTGTGGACCGCGTCGTCAGGTCGTCGAAATTCGTGAAGCCGATCCGGCGATCGACAAAATACATCACGATCTGATGCGGGACCTGTTTATTAGAAAGGCCTATCAGCCGGACACGACAATACTGCTTGGGCCAAACGTGGTGCTCGACTTCTCGGAGCTGGGGCCGCGTGATCCAGCCATTGAGATAACCCCCGACAATGTACCCATCGGACTTCCGATCGTTCTCAACAGGTGTGTGACTATCAGGAGCATTGCCTGGTTTGGCCCGTCGCCGGATGATATTTCGGTTCGGTCCGATGGCGTGGTGCTGGTGCGCGACATTCCCGCGCCGGCGCCGTCTCGTAAAACTGCAGCGGTTACCAAAAGACGCGTGGGTGGTGGCACGGCGCCACCCTCCGGCAACCTTCCGGATACCGTGCTCAATGAGCCGTCAGAGCCTCGGCCCGTGCCCGAAGCACGCTCGTCGATGGCGGATGGGCCGCAGTTGAAGTTTGGTCCACATCGCGGCTCGGGCGATCTCCCTTTTTTCCAGGTGCGCTGCTTCGTCGGTCCACCCGATCAGGCTGATCACATCCGCCTCTCGGGCTTCCGTATTTTCGGGCCCGACTTTGGTCAGCAGACGGTCAGCGACAAAGGGATACTGATCGACAAGTGCGTCGATGTCGAAATCTCCAATATGGAAATCGCGGGGTTCGGTGGCGAAGGCATTCGGGTTCAAGACGACTCTGACGAGTACTTCAACCCGCCGATTCTCGCTGAGGCCTGGAAACTGCGCGGGATCGATGGAGTCTGCCGCGAGCCTCCTTACAACGGATCGAGGGGCCGCATCGGCAGCCCGGATCAGGTGCGCATCATCGGCAACTTTATTCACAACAATCAGCACCCCAGCGATGATGGCCATGCCGGTGGTTACGGCGTCGAAGTCACCGACGGCGCGAGTGCGCGGATCTCGCAGAATGTGTTCTCGGCCAACCGTCATGCGATCGCAGGCGGCGGCACGATGGCCGGCTACGAAGCCACCCAGAACCTCGTGCTGAGGTACGGCGGGATTCACTGGGACTCGCCCATCACGGTCCACACGCACCAGTTCGACATTCACGGCACGGGAGACAACGGCTTCGACGGTTGGGCTGGCGCGCGGACTACCTACACCTACAACGCTTTCCAGTATCGGGCTGACAATGCGATCAAGGTCCGCGGTTCGCCGCGTTGCGGTATCGACATCAGCAACAACGTGTTTCCGCATCCTGGTCTCGAGCACGACGACAGGTGGGACGATGCGATATTCCTCCACTATCGGCAAGACATCGGCGCTATCAAGTTCGACGTGAATAACCGGATCGATACGCAAACCTACGGTCAGTACGCAGTCTGCGATTTCGACGGCGACGCAATCGACGACTTGTTCCTGGCCACTGGTGTGTCGTGGTGGTTCTCAGGCATGGGCGAGTTCCCGTGGCGATTCCTGGCGTTACGCAGCGAAGACTTGAGCCAACTGCGTTTCGGATATTTCGACGCGGACAACAAATGCGACGTACTCATGGAGAGCAATAACGCGTGGATGATTTCCTCCGGCGGCACGGGCCAATGGCATCGGTGGGGTCAGGAATACGCGCCTTTGAGTCAAGTGGCGTTCGGCCGGTTTGATCTGTCGCAACGCGATCACCGGCCCGGCGTGACGCGCCGCACCACGCACGCCTTCTGGCGCACACCGAGTGGGCAATGGCAGATCACGACGCTAAGCGGTACGGATCAAGGTTGGAGAGACGTGGCGAGCTCGGGTGTTCCAATGAAGGACTTGCGGTTTGGTGATTTTGACGGCGACGGCGTGACTGATGTGTTGGCGAGGGTGAGTGGCCGCTGGGCCATCTCGTCGGGCGCGGCACTGCCGTGGAGCCGGATTAACACGTCGCTCGGTGATGACGTAAGCAAGCTGCTTATTGCCGACATCGACAACAACAACAGGGACGACTTGATCCGAGTGAAATACCGCACGCAATCAGGCGGGATGTTCAACATGATCGATAACTTCGAGTGGGAAATCTCCTACGACGGCAACACGCGTTGGCAGCCACTGAAGAGCTATCGATGGGGAGGGCGCGGTCCGGTTCTGGCCATGCAACCCTACACGTTTGCGGGCCGTTTCGGAACCGCACCCGGCGGGGGAATCCTGACCCTTGACCGTGACGGCGTCGGCCAATTCTACGCGCCACTCGAGTCGCGGGTGGGCGCGCCGCCTGATTGGACCAGCACGTTTCGTTACTGACCGTGCTAAAGGCTTGGCTCTTCCAGTCCACAGATTACGCAGATTTCTCTGTGTAGTCTGTGGACTTTGCTTTTTGCCAAAGCTCTTCGAGCTCGTCGATCGTCGTCTGGTCGAAAGCCTGGCCGCGATCGTGAAGTGAAGTTTCGATGAATGCGAAGCGCCGGCGAAACTTTCGATTCGTGAGTTTCAACGCGGCTTCGGGTTCGACTTGCATGTGGCGCGCGATGTTCGTCGCAGCGAAAAGCAGGTCGCCCATCTCTTCGCGCACGCGCGCGTGATTGGTCTCGTCCTTGAGGTTCGCGTGATCCCGGATCGCGCCTCTCAGCTCCTCGATCTCTTCCTGTAACTTGTCAAAGATATCGTCCACGGTTTTCCAGTCGAAACCCACGCGCGCGGCTTTGGTCGAGAGTTGATGTGCTTCCATCAGTGCGGGAGCTTTTGACGAGACGCCGTTCAGCAGCGAGGTCTTCACGTCTTCAGTTTTGCCGGCCGCGCGCCGTTCTTCGGCCTTCATGGTTTCCCAGTTCAGCAAGACGGTCGCGGAGTCTTCGGCGGTTACATCGCCGAATACGTGCGGATGCCGTCGCACCATCTTGTCGTGAATCGCGGCGACTACGTCGTCGATCGTGAACTCGTCACGTTCTTTCGCCACCTGCGCGTAAAAAACGATCTGAAACAACAGATCGCCCAGCTCGTCGCAGAGCTCACGCGGCCGGCCTTCACGCGCGTCTTCGACGGCTTCAAAAGCCTCGTATGCCTCCTCGAGCAGCATCGGCGCAAGGGTGGCGTAGGTTTGTTCGCGGTCCCAGGGACAGCCGTTTGGCGAGCGTAAACGCTCCATGAGTTTTACGAGATCGTTGAAGGTTGTGGGCATGGTAGTAGTCTATGCTACCATCAGGCAAAATTCACAAACAGAGCTATGAGTAACGATCAGCCAAACTTTAAAGTCACGGATCGGCGGCCCTTCAATCCTGATGGAAGCCCGCGCGATCTTCCTCCTGAGGAGAAGCCTGAACCAAAGCCGGAACCGGTAGCCGCGACCGCTGAAGCGCCCGCCCCTAAGGCGGAAACTGACGTCGAAACGGAACCCGAAGCAGCCGCAGCAGCGCCACCGCTGGAAGAGATGCCGGACGAAATCGGAGACGAGTTCACCGAGGAAGAACTGGCGGAGGCTCGCGACCCCGCGGGTTTTCTCAGTTTCGTCATGTCGATTGCTTCCAACGCGGCTTCGGCGCTCGGGATGATGGAACACCCGGTGACGCACCAGCGCGAAGTCGATGTCGAGCTAGGCAAACACTGGATCGACGTGCTCGGCATGCTGCAAAAGAAGACGGCCGGCAATCTCACGTCAAAAGAGCAGCAGATGCTCGAGGGCCTGTTGAGCGATCTCCGGATGCAGTACGTGTCGCTGGTGAATGCGCCGCCGAGAGCGAAGCGCTTTTCAGGCAGCGACATCACCGGTGGGAGATGAAACTCACTTTCCTTGGTACCGGAACGTCAACGGGAGTCCCTTCGATCGGTTGCGAATGTGAGACCTGTACCTCGGACGACCCGCGCGACAAGCGGCTGCGAGTTTCAGTCATCATCGAACACGCCGGCAGGACGATCCTCGTCGACACCTCGTCCGACTTCCGCCAGCAAGCGTTGCGCTTCGGACTCAAGACACTCGACGCCGTACTGATCACACACTGCCACGCCGATCACATCTTCGGTCTCGACGATATCCGTCCACTCAACTTTCGCTTCGGCGCCCTCGGCGTTTACGCGAACGAACGCGCGTGGGTCGATATCAAGCGTATCTTCAAATACATCTTCGAACCGTCGCATTTCGGCGGCGGGCTGCCGCAGGTGATTCCTTACACGGTCTACGATCGCGCGCCGTTTTGTGTCGGCCCGGAGCTCGTGATCACACCGCTTGAAGTGATTCACGGCCGCTTGCCGGTGCTGGCCTATCGCTTCAACGACTTCGCCTACTTGACGGATCTCAGCGACATACCGCCCGCAACGATCGACTCGTTGCGAGACCTGGACGTGCTCGTGCTCGACTGTTTGCGTTTTCGCGAACACCCGACGCACCTGTGGGTCGATCGCGCGCTCGAATACATCGCGGAGATAAAACCGCGGCGCACGTTCTTCACGCACATTGCGCACGACATCAAACATGGTCGCGACTCAGCGCGACTGCCGCCCGGCGTCGAGTTTGCTTACGATGGGCTGGTAGTCGAGTAACTTTCTGATGCGTCTCTTTCACGGCACTGACAACGCGGAAATCCAGCGCCCCACCGTGCTCACGCTCGGCGTGTTCGACGGTCTTCACCTGGGCCACCAGTTGATCATGAGCACGGTCGTCGAGCGCGCTCGCGCCGTGGGCGCAGTGCCGACCGTGATCACGTTCGATCCACATCCGCGCGCGGTGTTGCATCCGCAATCCGCGCCGCCGTTGCTGCAGACGTTCGATCAGAAGATCGAGGGCTTCGGTGTGCTCGGTATCGAACAGACGATCGTCGTGAGCTTCACGAAAGAGTTTTCCACGATCAGCGCCGAACACTTCCTGCGGGACGTCGTGATGGATCGCCTGCACGCGCGCGAAGTCTATCTCGGGAAGGGTTTCGCTTTTGGTCACAATCGCGAAGGCAACATCGAGCTGCTGCAGCGTCTCGGCGCCGAGCTTGGCTTCGTTGCCGGCGAAGTGCCGGAAGTCAGACTGCGGGGACATCGCGTCAGTTCGAGCAAGATCCGCGACCTGCTCGCGCGCGGCCAGGTGAACCTCGCGCGCCGCATGTTGGGCCGTCCCTACGGCGTCGAAGGGCGCGTCGAACGGGGCTCCGAACGCGGTCACACACTCGGTTTTCCCACGGCCAACCTCCACCCGCACAACCGCGTCATACCCCGGAACGGTGTTTATGTCACCGGCACGTTGATTGATGGACAATGGCGCCGCAGCGTAACAAATATCGGGTTGAGACCAACGTTTGGGGATGCGGCGGAACCTTCGGTCGAGACCTTCGTACTGAACTGGGACGGCGACCTCTACGGCGATGTTGTTCGCGTCAGGTTTTTATATCGGTTGCGCGATGAACGCAGATTTAGTTCAGTAGACGAGTTGAAAACGCAGATTTCACGCGACGTGAAGCGCGCCGAGAGTTACTTCGAGCGCGCGGGCACGAAGCATATTTTAGCGGTGATTTAGTTTTTAGAATGAGCGCACTTATCAAATCGGAATTCAATCCCAACGGCCAAAGCCTCGCGCTTCCGCAACCGTCGAAGCAAACTCGAGAGGTTCGACCGCTGACCGAAGAGTTGGTTGACGAGCTTCTCGCCGGTCGCGGATTTCGCGGCTGGTTGCGCGCCGCGCACGTGGCGCGCGTGCTCGGGCTCTTCTCGCTGTATTTATTTCTCGACACATACGACGTGCGCGCGGATTTCAATCGTCGCGCTGTCGCGCGAATGCGAGATCTCGCACGCGAGCGTGGCCGTCTCGCGCAATTCAGGGCGTGGATGTGGGCGCAGCTTTACGTGGCGTTCGATCTTTTCATCCGCGGACTGCGTTACGTGATCTTTCGCGGCGCCGAAGGCTCGGCACGAAAAGAAGCACGACTCAAGAAGCAGGCGGTTTGGCTGCGACAGTCGTTACTCGATCTCGGACCAACGTTCATTAAGGTCGGACAAGCGTTGGGCACTCGCGCGGATCTTCTGCCGTTGGCCTACGTGACGGAACTCGCGACGCTTCAGGATCAAGTGCCTGCGTTTTCGACTGCGGAAGCCTTTGCGCGAATCGAAGCGGAGCTGGGCCGTCCGTTACACGAAGCGTTTCCGGAGATCGACAGCGAACCGATCGCCGCGGCTTCGCTCGGGCAGGTTTATCGCGCTCGCCTCGCGACGGGCGAAGAGGTCGCGGTCAAAGTGCAGCGGCCCGATCTCGAATCGACGATCAGTTTCGACATCGCGATTCTTTATCGGCTCGTCAAGCTGACGAATCGTTTCTTTCCCAAGGCGAATGAAAACGCCGATTGGGAAGGCATGTTGCGCGAGTTTCACGTCACCATCTTCGAGGAGATGGACTACGTCAAAGAGGGTCGCAACGCAGACAGGTTTCGTTATAACTTTCGCACCTGGCGTGCGATCCGCGTCCCGAAGGTTTTTTGGTCGCACACCAACACGCGCGTGCTGACGCTGGAGTTTATTCGCGGCACGAAGGTTGTCGATGTCGAGGGTTTGCGTGCGCACGGTATCTCCGCTGTGAAGGTGAATCGTCTGCTGATTCGGACGTACCTGAAGCAGCTACTCGAAGACGGTTTCTTTCACGCCGATCCGCACCCGGGCAACTTGCTGGTGATGGACAGCGGGCATCTGGCTTTCTTCGACTTTGGCATGGTCGGGAGGATCACGCCGAAGTTGCAGGCGCAGATGATCGATGCGTTCTTTCACGTGATTGCTCGTGACGTGCACGGCCTGGGCCAGGACATCATCAATCTGAACTTCCTGAAACCGGGAGTCGATCCGGAAACGGTGCGTCCGGTCGTGGAGAGTCTCTTCACTCACTATCTGAACCTGAAGCTCGGTGAAGTGAACTTCAAAGAGTTGACTTACGATCTGGCGGAAGTGATTTACGAGTATCCGTTCCGGCTGCCTGCTAACTTCACTTACGTCATGCGCGCGTTGATGACGCTCGAGGGCATCGGTGTGGTGACGGATCCGGGGTTCAGCTTTTTCGAGACCGCGAAGCCGTATGCGAGAGAGTTTATGCTGCGCCGTGAAGGCAAGGCGTTAAGGCAACTGATCTTCGACAAGCTCACCGGCCGCGAAAACGGCGACAGCCGCATTGCGTGGTCGCGTGTCTGGAAGCTGACGAAGATGGCCGCGAAGATGTACCTGGACCAGAAATAGAAACACGGATTACACGGATTTCTCCGTGTAATCCGTGTTCAAAAAAACTTACCTGTTTACTTTCTCGCCGTTAGTGGGCACAGTGCCGAGCCGCTCGCGAAACAGATTCAACAACAGCAACGTCCCCAAACCACTGCCGCCTTCGGCGCCACTACCAGTCGACATGACGTCCGGTGTGATGCGCACGCCCTTCTCGCCGATTACCTTTAACGTCTCGACGAGCGCCACGTTCTGTGGGCCAAGCGCGTTGACCTGTTCGCGATAAGCCACGCCCTGGGCCTCGCCCATCAAACGCACCTTCTCGGCCTCGGCGCGACCGGTTTGCTGAATGTAATGCGCCTCGCCTTCGCCCTCGGCCTTGCGCTGTTCGGCGCGTTTGCCGGCGATCTCGACACCAACCGTCGCGGCCATGAGATCTTTCTGATTGTCGGCCTGCGATTTGGTTTTTTCGAGCTGGATGCGCTTCTCTTCCGCCTCGCGTTGAGCGTTGTACATGTTCTGCCGTTGCTCGGCGAGAATCTTCTCAGTCTGCGTTTTCATCAACTCTTCCGGCAGATGAATGTGACAGATGAGCACGTTCACCACGTCAACGTGATACTTCAGCAAGTGCGCGCGCACGCGAGCTTCGGCGCGCTCCTGTTCCTCGTGACGATTTTGCAGGTAAGCCATCGCCGACGATTCCGACGCCTGGTTGCGGAAGATCGAGTCGATGAGCGGATGCATCACGTTTTGAATCAAGCGCTCGATGCCGCCAATCTTCGCGACCATGAACGGCGCGTCTTCCGGTTTCACACGAAAGACCACGCGCACTTCCAACTGCATCGTGAAACCGTCTTTCGAGATCACTTCGAACGGGTTGAACGTGTTTGCTACTTCACCCGCCGTCCATTCAACCGTCTGGTTCGTCGTCGGAATAACGATCGGACTGATCGCGAGGGTGTTGACGTAGTAGCGACCTGGTCCAACCACTGTTTCCTGAATACCACGAAAACCTTCCGGAACGACGTAGGCTTCGTGCGCGCCTTCGTCGAGACGTCGATCCGCCGGATCACCCGACATCATCAGATCGGCCTTGATCTCCTCGGCGGTACGTTTATCGTCGATCATGTCGAGCCGAGCCACGGATTGCTCTGCCTGCTCGCGCTCTTCGCGTTCCATGCGCTGGCGAACTTTCGCGGCCATCTCGCGACGCACATCTTCCGACGGGTCCTTGCCGACGTTCGACACGACCACCGCGACCTCACCCGGCTTGATCTCCTTCGCTGTTTCGGGAATCACTTTGAACAGCAGCGGGTTGATGTAGTAAGTGCCGGGCAGCAGGATGTCTTTCTGTGGACCACGCTGACCGCCGCTACCGATGAACTCGTGTGCGTCCTGGAAATTGTCGTGTCCGGGGATCGACTCGGCAACGTAGTCTCGCGGGTTGAGCGGCGCGCCGTCGAGCGCTTCGACGATACCGATGCCGTTTTCGTTGATCACGGTCGCGTCAAACAGTCGCACCATGAACAGACCGGGCTTGGTTTCGGTTGAAGCCTCCATCGAGCCTGATTGCGTCAGGATGCGATAAACACCCGGCGTCAGAATGTCGACCTGCGGACCTTTCTGACCGCCCGCGGCGATGAACTGTTCCGCGTCCTGGAAGTTGCGATGATGTGTAATCGCTTTGCCGAGCAAACGGCCGGGATCGAGCGGATCGCCGTCGGCGGCGGTAACCACACCGACTTTACCTTGCGGGATCACCGTCGCTTTCGCGATTGAAACGCGGAAGAGATACGGATGGATGGGCCACAATCCCGGCGGCAACGTGCGCAACTGAATGCCTTTGACACCGCCTTGCTTGATAAACGCGATCGGGTCCTGGAAGTTGTTGTGTGCGTTCTGCGCGCGATCGGGCGCGAAGATACGGCCCGGCGGCATCGGTTCGCCGTCGACAGCTTCGATGATCCCAAGCTCGTCTGGTCCAATCTCAATCAGCGGCACTTTGCGGACGACTTTTTCGAAGGGAAACTTGATCCAGTGCAGTCCGGGTTTCAGCACGTCAGCCTGAATACCGACTTCACCTTCAGTCGCGACGACGCGTCCCGGCGGCATCTTCGCGCCCGTGTAGCGCCGCTCTTTGATCGCGATTTCGCGCGCGCCGACGTTTACGAACATGCGCTTCGCGAAGATGAGGACCAGAATCAGTAGAACGAAGAGGCCGAAAAGTATCGGCAACGCGGAAGTGATTTCAAAGTTTTCCATGGTGTGTCTCTTTAGTTGTTAGTACACGCTTCGCCTGGGAGAGCGTGCGTTTGAGTAGAAAGCCGGCGCCGGAACTTCGTGTGCCGGATGACAGCAGCCAAAACTCGCTGTTGCATAACGTCTGGAGTTCGGCAGCGGACAAATCGGGGATACCGCCGTTTTGCCAGACGCGTAGCGCAGCTTCGACTGCGTCGTGGTAAGTCATTGCGTCGTCGGAGAGTGCCGCCAGGTGCAGCATCTTCGCCGTTGAAACTCTGTCAGGTGCTTCCTGCCACAACTCGATGAACTGTTCCGCCAGTTGTTTCTTTGCTACACGTTTATCGGCGGCTGCCTGCTGTTTGTCGTCTTCTGCTACGGCCGGCGGCGCTTCAAGCAGCAGTTCGGGCGGTTGGTTTGTAAACAGCCCCGTGGGCGGCGGTGGCGGAAGTTCGATGTAATCCGTTGTCTTCGCTGGCTTCTGCCAGAAGTAAAGGGCGATAGCGATTAATCCTAAGAAGAGAACCGAAGTAATGAGAAAGGTGACCATTGCGGTCGGCAACGCTCGTGAATGTTACCGGGTGCGTTGCCGCGTGATCGTTTATACGCCCCTCCGGAGGAAAAGTTCAAGCACCCGGGCGCGCAGCGTGACCGCACGTTAAGGATTCAGGGCGCGGAAAAACAGCGGGTAAGTAGCCAGCGATTGGGCGCGGTACTGCGGGCGGAAACCGAAAAGAATGACGCGGCCTTCGCCCATCTTCACCTCGACGAGCGCGGCTTTCCCTCTCATTTTCTCCTCGCCGAGTAGCCAGCCGGAGAGCAGCGGGTTCTTGTCTGCCGGATACGACGCAACGATGCTGGCGTTTGCCGCCGGGACGCTCGCGCCGGGCACGTCTGAGACCTCAAACACGGGCGAGTCTTCTGCCCACGCGATCGTTTCTTTGGGCATTCGGGTGCCGCTCACGAGCGGATGCTCGGGGTCGAGCTCGATGCGCAGGATCGATCCCGGCACGTAAAACTCCGTTCGCGGCAAGCCGGCCACGACATTCCGCACCGGCAGCTTGAATTGATCGATGGCGAAGTTTGACGCGCGATTCAGGAAGACGACTGTTCCGCCACTCTCGATAAACTGTCGCAGCATCCGCACGCCCTGCTCTCCAAGACCACCCGAAACTTCCGGCGGCATGGTTCCGGCTCGATAACCCTCGAACAACGTGCGCGCAGACTGATCCGGAATCACGATCACGCCGTGCTTGATCGTCACGCCGGCTGAGGGCTTGTAATAAAAGATTCCATTACGGATTTCTTTGTCGCCCACCGTGCGATAGGGAATCGACCGGTTGTCGAGAATCCACCTGGTCCAACCTTCATCATGACTCGGCACCGAAGAACGATACAGCGCCGGCAGACGATCGAATGTGTCCGCCGCCCCGCCGATAATGATCGGCGAGGGCGTTCCTTTCACGTATTTAAACGGCGCGCGCACCGGATGAACCGTGACGTTCATCAACAACGGCAGCGTGTGTGCGGTTACGTCGTAGGGCGCGATCGGATGGCCCGTGGCGTCTCTGAGATTCGGATAACGCTGCGTTTCCAGTAGCGCTTTCGCAAAAGCGCCGTAAGGTTGGTCCATTCGCACGATCATCGTGGGTGGCGGAAACGTTCGCTTCCCAATAGTCACGATGCCACCCTTTGGCGCATCGATCTCAACACCGCCTCGCTGCAGGATTGACGTCAATTCCACAGAGTTCGCCGAAGGCTCGATCAGAAAACCAAACAGCTCGCCGGGTCTGCGCGGCCGCACCGCCTCTCTCCCGATCGCATAAAACCGCTGCAACCACTCCACGCGATTCTCCGCCGCGTTTCGCAGCAACAGAAACGCCGCGGTCGTCATGTACTTCGTGATGTCGCCGAGCTTCCACTCGCCCCCGCTCCACACAGGTCCAAAATTCGGCGACTCCTTTTGCGGATCGTAGCCTTCACGGGAGGTCAGCTCGGTTAACTTCAACGTCATCGGCGACGCGATCTTCGCCGAAGCAGTTTCCGACAGCATGCGCACGCCCGCGTGGTAGTGCGAATAGGCACGCGCCGGCGTCCACGCGTCGTAGGTCGAATTCGTGGTGATGCCTTGAAAGCCCTGGGCGCGCAGCTCGCGAGCCATCCAGTTACCGAGCTTCGTGTAACCATCGACGATCGGCTTCGGCACGTTTGGCTCGACCGGCGCCATGTAGGGCGGCAGAAACAGACGCGAACCCATCGCGCCCTGCTGATGTATGTCGTGGACGATCTGCGGATGCCAAACGTTGTGAATCTTGTCTACGGTGAGCTGTGTTTCGACCTGGGTGAACGCGTACCAGTCGCGGTTGTTATCGTGGCCGACGTACTTGTGATAGAGCTCCGGCGGATCGGTGCCTTCGTAAGGCGTGCCGAGCGTTTTGTCGTACCAGTTTTTCACGATGTCCACGCCGTCAGGATTCAGCGATGGCACGAGGAGCACGATCGTGTTTGCGAGGATGTTTTGGATTTCGGGCTCGTTTGACGACGCGAGCCGGTGCGCGATGAGCATGCTCGAGAGATACGAGCCAACCTCGGTGGAGTGGATGCCGCAAGTGATCAGCACGATCGTCTTGCCGCGTTTGATCAGCTCCGCCGCCTTGCGATCGCGCGTGGCGAGCACGCCGAGTTTGCGTGGATCCGCGAGTTGCGCCTGAATGTCTTTGTACTCGTCCAGTTTCGCGAGGTTTTCCGGCGCGCTGATGGTGGCGAGGACAAACGGCTTACCCATCGACGTTTGTCCGAGAGTCTCAAACGCCACGCGGTCACTCGCCGCGTCCAACTGCTGAAAATACTCGACCACCTGGCTCCACGAAGCGAGTTTTCGATCCTCGCCCGGCGCAAACCCGAGCACCGTGGACGGCATCGGAACATCAGCTACAACCAAGGGCCTGGCTGAAGTTCCAATCGACGATTGAGCGGAGGGTTGGATCGACTCAGCCCGAAGCGCGAAACACAAAAGCGCGGCGACGAGTAGCAGGACGGGTATGCGGAGTTTCATCCGGCGCAGTTTATCACCAAAAACCCGTTAATAAGGCCCTTTGAGCGGCTTGCCGTGCGCGAGCGGCCCGTGTAAAGTAGCGAGCGTTTCAAACCCCGCGCACTCCCCGTTTTTGTGGAAAATCTGTTGGAGGTCAAACCGGATGTCTTCTGAAAGCGTCGGTGCAGATGTCGGTGCAAATGAGTTTCCGGATAGAGTCGAAACCAAAACTGCGGCAGACACCAATCCTCTCTTAGCTACTTTCCGGCCCTATATCCCGGCCAATGTGAAGTTACGCGAGCTCACGGCGCTGCCGTTAATCGTCGGCACGCTGTTGGGAATGGTCTTTGGTGCGTCGTCGTTGTGGCTGGTGCTGAAAGTCGGTTTGACGGTCAGCGCTTCGATTCCCGTCGCCGTTATCTCGATAAGCTTGTTCCGGCTGCTCGGCAAGGTTGGCGTGCGCGAAGCGACGATTCTCGAAAACAACATCGTGCAGACTGCAGGCTCCGCGGGTGAGTCGATCGCGTTCGGCGTCGGCGTGACGATGCCCGCGATCATGATTCTCGGATTTGACCTCGAGTTCACGCGCGTGATGCTGGTGGCCGTGATGGGTGGTCTACTCGGCATCCTGATGATGATTCCGCTGCGCCGCGCGCTGATCGTGCAGCAGCACGGACTGTTGAAATATCCGGAAGGCACGGCCTGCGCGGAAGTGTTGAAGGCCGGCGCCTCGGAAGAATCGTGGGCGGCCGCCGACCCGGCTTATCGAGCCAGGGCTGCGGAAGCAGACGAAGCGGGTTCGGGCGCGAAGACGATCTTTACCGGGTTTGGTATCGGTTTGGTTTACCAGGTCGCGATGGCGGCGTTGAAAGCCTGGAAAGACGTGCCGAGCAAAGTGTTTGGCGCGCCGTTCAAAGCCGGATCGCTGTCGGCGGAGATTTCCCCGGCGCTGCTCGGAGTCGGTTACATCATCGGGCCGCGCATCGCCTCGATCATGTGCGCGGGCGGCGTGCTCGCTTACCTCGTTTTGATTCCGGCAATCAAGTTTTTCGGTGAAGGCATGACGACGGCGCTGCCGCCGGGCACGGTGCCGATCAGCGAAATGGAACCCGACGCGATTCGCGGCGCTTACGTTCTTTACATCGGCGCGGGCGCGGTCGCGGCCGGCGGCATCATCAGTCTGTTTCGTTCGCTGCCGACAATCTGGCACGGTTTGAAGGGCGGACTCAGTGACCTGCGCGGCGGCCAGGCAGCGAGCGCCAACGTGCCGCGAACCGATCAGGATCTCTCGATGAAGGTTGTAGTTGGCGGCGTGCTGGTGCTGATCGCGATGATCATGATCCTGCCGCAGCTTCACCTCCAGTTTAATTTGCTCGGCGCGATTCTCATTATCGCGTTCGGTTTCCTGTTTGTGACTGTTTCGTCGCGACTGACCGGTGAGATCGGTTCGTCGTCGAACCCGATCTCGGGCATGACCGTGGCGACGTTGCTGCTGACGTGCTTGATCTTCCTAATCGTCGGTTGGAGTGGTCCGAGCTACTACGTGACCGCGCTTTCGATCGGCGGCATCGTTTGTATCGCTGCTTCGAACGGCGGCACCACTTCGCAGGACCTGAAGACCGGATTTCTCGTTGGCGCGACCCCGCGTTATCAGCAGATCGCGATTCTCGTGGGCGCGCTCGCGTCGGCGTTGATTCTCGGGCCGATCCTGCTCCGGTTGAACGACCAGAGCACGGTTTACGTGCCGCAGACGACGTTCAGGGCAGTGCAGGATGGACGGACGTTTGACAGCGGCGCACTCGCAGCGCTTCCGGCGTTCACTGAGACAACAGAGCCCGCCGGCGCCGCCGCAGGTGGCGGCAACTTCAAGCTCCTGAAAAACGAAGCCGGATCGCCTGATATCGTCAGCGGTCTCGAACCCGGCGAGTATCTCGTGGATGGCTCAGGCAAAGTGGTCTACAGAGTCGAGCGTAATTTCCCGGCCACCCTGCGCCCGGACATGTCGAACCTCGGTGCGGCTGAACCCGTCAAAGGCACCGGCCAGGTCACGGCTGACAGCAAGCAATACCGCACCTGGCACAAGGTAGACGAGAAGAACGGACCGCCGGGAAAATACCTCGTTGACGAACAAGGCAACATCGCGTACTACGTCGATCCGGGTATCAACGGCACGCATCGCGTCGCCCCCGATGGCTCGTCAGTGACGAAATACGACGCGCCGAAGGCGACGCTGATGTCCTACATCATCAAAGGCATCCTGAACCAGCAACTGCCGTGGGGCCTCGTGTTGTTGGGCGTGATGATCGCGATCGTACTCGAGATGTCGGGTATTCCGTCGCTGGCGTTTGCGGTCGGCGTTTACCTGCCGCTCTCGTCGTCGAGCCCGATCTTCCTCGGCGGTATGATTCGCTGGCTCGTGGACAAGTACCTGCGGGTCAAGTTCCAGAACCGCAAGCTGACCGAAGAGGAGTTCGTCGCGGAAACAGACAAGAGTCCGGGCGTGCTGATGGCGTCCGGTTACATCGCGGGCGGCGCGCTCGCGGCGGTGTTCATCGCGTTCTTCGCGGGTGTGTGGAAAGAGCGCAGCGACCTGGTCGAACACTGGTCCAGGACGAACAACCCGTTCTTTGCCGGACCGTGGGCGGATCTGCTTTCGATGCTGCCGTTCATCGTGTTAATGATTATTCTGTACCTCGTCGGCCGCGAAGTGATTCTCGCGCCGAAGCGAGGGCGTTCATAAGCTGACCATTAGCTGACGAACGGAAGTTCTATCCATTCCGAGGCGCGCTGCCAAGTCCGGGGCGCGCCTTTCAACAAATCGAGGTCTCGTCTTGATGTCGCACCGAAGCCAAACGACGGTTTGCCTGCTGCTTCTCCTGCTTCTGCTGACCGGCTCAACCGCGCTCGCGCAGGATACGCCGCGCTCGCCAACCGAAACCACGCGGCTGTTCTACCAGATGCTCCGCGAGAAGAAGTTTCGCGAAGCGTTTCTGATGTCGATCTACCGGCCGGCAATTGAAGCGCTGTCGGCGCAGGAGTTTGAAGACTTGCGGCCTGACTTCGAGAAAATGGCGCTCGCGGTCAGCGAGAAGATTCCGGCGAAAATCGACGTTTCCGGCGAGCAGATCAGCGGCGATGTGGCCACAGTGTTCGTGAAAGTGCTCGGCGCCGACGGCAAGGAGAAAGTCGAGCCCGCTTCGCTGATCAAAGTCGACAACAACTGGATCATCGGCGACAGGGAAAACCTCGAGCTGGTGAAAAAAGCCGGCAAGCAGTTCTTTTTCGAAGCCCGCATCAATGCTCATCACAGCGACGTTCAGGACATGATGACGCGCATCTCGCTCGGGCAGGTGCTTTACAGCCAGAATCACAACGGGCAGTTTGGCAACCTGGCGGAGCTCGTCGGCGCGGGAGTCGTGCCGAAAGACATCGAAGGCATTGAATCGACCGGGTACCGTTTCCAGATCAACCGTTCAGCGGACGGAAAATCATGGTATGCGACCGCCGAACCCGCGCAGTACGGCCACAGCGGACGTCTCTCCTTCTATCTCGACGCGACCGGCGTGAGAAGCGGCGACTCCGGCGGCAAGCCGCTGGTAGTCAAAAATTAGCGTCAAGAATTAAACTGTTGCACCGCCGCTCCTGTGTTCTCTAGAATGAACCTTGCGGCTGCCCCCCAATTTTCTCTCGGTTGGCCCATCCTCAAACTTGGTGGTTCCATGACTGGTACGGAGCGATGTCAGAACTCCCTCGCAGAATTGTGTCGCGTTTACGGCGCTTCATCGGGAATCGGCGCCATCATAGACGCGTGCGAACGCGACTCCGGTTTACGCTCAGCCTGTCCGATCCGCGAGTCAATTCCAACGGCGCCCGCCGTCTTCCGACCCTCAACGGCCACACGCTCGACATCAGCGCGACCGGCGTTGCGTTGATCGTCCCCGCGATTCGTATCGGCGAACACTACCTCGCCGGTTCCGACCGCCGCTTGCACCTGAAACTCGAACTGCCCGATGGACCGGTGGAGATGAAGCTGGCGACCGTGCGGTATGAGAGCCTGGACGAGTCGCAGGAAGAGACTGGTTACTTGATCGGCGGTCGCATCATCGAGATGGCTGACGAGGATCGCGCGACTTTTGACGGGTACGTCGCGAAGCTTCTTAGCGGGACTAACGCGGACTGAACTGCAACGAACCGAAGGCTTCCGGCACGTGAAAGTTCGGCTCCGGTGTTTTGGTCGGACGCCACGCGAGGTAACGCTCCGGCGCTTCCGGGCCCACACACCGAAACAGGTTCACCAGCCAGCGACCCCCGTTATCGGGTTTTGGAATTGAAGCACTCCAGGGAATACTCATGGCGATGGTCACTTCTCCCGGTGAGAGCCTTGTAGCGACAGTCATCCCCGAGAAATAATCCCAATCCGTATGCCTGCCTTCGGCAGTCAAAACAATTCCCAAGTCCACCCACTCGCCCGTCGGCGCCGCCTCAAACTCAAAATAACGTGACGGCTCATCCACGTCCGGCGCGATAAAGATCTCACACACGTCCCGGTCCCACAGCCCAAGCGTTTTCCGATCCGTCTGTGGCTCGCCGGACACCACCAGCGGCTCGTGCTGATTACCCACAAACCGCACGTGCAACGCCTCGTCCGACCAGCAAATCCGCGCCTCCGCGTGGCGCTCGACCGGCGAGGGCTCGCCCGACCACTGATGCGCAATCGTCACCGGCCGGCATCGCTGCCACGCCTCGTTGTCAAAATCGTCAACGCCGAGCGCTGTCTCTACGTACTCTGCAAACATTGGTCGAGTAGTTCATCCGGATCGGAGCTTTGAAACACGCGGCTCGTCGTCGCGCGCTTGCCAAACCTCTGCAGCAGATAGTCAGCCTCTGCCGCCACGCCGCCCGTTCCCGTCAAACAGCCGATGATCTTTCCCCCATCGTGCGCGATCGTAAACTCGTTCAACGAACCCATCGCGCCGGCAATAAAAAGCACGACGTCGCACGAGCGCACGAGCACCACGTTGCGCCCTTTCAAACCAAAACCCGTGTACACCACCGTGTCGCAGGCGTCGAGCGGCAACTTGTAATGCTCGACGTGCTCCTCCTGGTTGCTCGCCGGTGAGATCCCCACGTGAAAACAACCCGCGTCGTGCGCCGCTTTCCCGACAACATACACGATCCCCGTCGTCGCGCCGCTGAAGAGCACGACCTCGCGCTTCGCGATCGCGCGTGCGAGTTGCTCTGCTTTCCCGACAAGGCCGGTGCCTGAATCGAGCCGCGCGCTATCCGGCGCGGCCGAGCCCATCACTCCGATTTTAGTTCGCATAAGAGAAGTTTCCTGGCGTCACGGTCCCACCAGCGTTGAGTCAGAAACCAGGCCAGTCCCGGCATGAGAAAGAAGATGCCGATGCCGATCGTAACCGCCCGCGGTGAGATCTTAAACCGGTCGAGCAGCTCGCCGGTGGTGTAGTTTGACGCCGCCATCGTTAACGTCATAAACGCCAGCTCGGCGGCAAACACGCGCCCGCGAAACTTGTCGTCCACGACGCGTTGGAGAATCACGGTTGAAAACACCCAGAGAATACTACCGCCACAATGCGCGATGCCGAGCACGATCAGGGCAAAGACAAAACTCGTCGCGCTGCCGAAAGCCGCATAGAACACGCCGGCGATGATAAAAGAGATGCCGATCGACGTCTGCATCCGTTTCTCACCTTCACCCGCAATCCGCCGCGCCACGATCGGCCCGACAGCCGTGCCGATGCCGCGCGCCGCGAAGAGCACTCCGATGCCCGTCGCCGCGCTCTTGCCGACCGGAAAAATTCGTTCGCCAAACACGGCAAGCAGGGTGAGTATGCCGCCGCCGATTCCCCAGGCGGGTTTAACCAGCAGGAACGCCAGCACCTTCGGCCGATCTTTAACGTAGCGAATGCCTTCGAGGGTTTCAGTGATGCCGAGCGCGCGCCCGAGAGTCAGTTTCTGCCGTTCACGTTTCCGCCGTTTTTGCACGCGAATGCTGGCGATCAGGGCGGCTGACAAGACGTAGGTGGCGGCGTCGAGAATGAAAGCGACGTCGGTGCCAAACCAGCCGGTGATCACGCCGCCGATCGCCGCGCCGAGCGTGAGCATCACCGACCAGGTCACTGA
>Ga0105248_10002940_pt1 | contig 18909 bp, 13 predicted proteins | sample KBSS34metaG_FD_81524 | JGI IMG/M metagenome (GOLD analysis project Ga0105248, IMG submission 81524) | Switchgrass rhizosphere microbial communities from Kellogg Biological Station, Michigan, USA - KBS S3-4 metaG | ecosystem: Host-associated > Plants > Roots > Rhizosphere > Soil | place... | reverse complement strand
GGTCTTGTACAATGACGGGCCGCCGCTTCGACCGCGGGGTTGAGCTGAAAATACAATTTCACGACTCTCACCATCGAAGGAGGCTTCGAGAACATCGTAATCAGAACCCACTAGTTCAGTTTCGATTGCAACCGCCGCCTCCTGAGCTTCGACGGGATGAAGACGCTTGATCCACAACGCCCCCCGCCCGCGGCTCTCTCGAATGAAAGCCAGCCACTGCCCATCGGGCGAAACGACCGGCTTCTCCCCATTCACAACCACGATCTGGAACTTCTCGGAATTGGCCAGTGGTACATCAAGGTCAACCCTGACAATTTTCGATACCTGTCCAGCGAGTTCAACGAACGCGTCGGATGATCCGGGAATGAAAGCCGGATGAAACACATCGGTATCCGCTGCGAACGTCGAAAGCTTGTTCCCGGACAACATTCCGATCACGTATACGGGCGACTGAAGCATCGTAAATGCAATTCGGCCCTCTGAGATCGCCGGATGCGTTTTCATTAAAGATCCAGGATTCGTCGCGACCCGCACCGAGTAGTCCTCTGCCGCCTGGACATGTTGCATATCGAGCAGCACTGAAACGCAGACAATCACAATAATCAAAGGCAAAAAGAATGATGCGCTTCGTGATCGAAGTCGTTCCCTCCATGTCTGTGCAGCCATGGATGACAGGCTTCCAAATAGAAGGAGAAAGAATGCCGAGGTGAAAAGTAGCCGAAACATCGCGGACTCAACCGCCAGCCTTGGCATACAGGCAAGTGCATAAAAGAGGATCAGCAACGCGAGTTGCGAAACTCGCCGGTTCACAACAAGGAAATTTGCGCCCAGAACAACGCATGGAATCAGAACGACATAGTGGTAGGAACCAGGATTCGTGGAAAGCAGCAGCAGGGATGCGATATACGCTGCATACTCCATCATTTCGATAGCGGACGAGGCTCGACGTGGAGTGAGAAGCCATAACAGCGGTATCCACAACAGCGCCTGCATGGTTGCCTGCAGGACCGCATAGGCGAGAGGAAGGCTCGAGAAGGGTTGGGGGTTCAGCTCGGGCTCGACAAGAAACAAGCGGTGAAACACGGCCGTGAAAGAACTCCAGTTCAGATTGTATGGGTCGATGCTCTCGCCATGCATGATTCGAGGAAGTACCTGCAGCACGTAAGCCATGTTGACTTCCAGACCGAACAAGTAGACCGCAAGAGCCGACAACACCGCGACACCGCCCATAAGCCCGGCGACAACCCGCCATTGTTTCTTCCGGATGAAATAGAACACGAAAAGTATCGGATAAATCTTGACGGCCGCGGCGAGCGCAAGCGACAGGCCTGAAACGACTGGCCAGTCGTTCAAATAGAGCCATAGCGACAGAACCAGAAGCATGAGAACAAGAATGTGAAGTTGTCCAAAAAGAAAATGGGCCTGGAGCGGCCCAACGGCGAGCAATGTCAGAATCGCGATGGGCCAGCGGCCAAGGGTCGTCATCTTTTGGAGCAGGAATCCTGCAAAACCAAGAAGCAGCAGATTGATCACGAGCCAGCATCGTTTTGCGGTGAGTGGTGAAAGTGAAGCAAAAGGGACGATCGGCATGGCCGAATAGAGCGTTAGAGGATTGAAGGGAACGATACGCTTCTCGATACCTGCGTGATCTTTCTGGCGTTGAAACCAGATATAGTCGTACACATGGTTGAGGGAGGAGCCCTGCAGATAGAGTCTCGCAGCAAGATAGTAACTGACAAAGTCCGTGTTCAAAGACTGCCAGGCCGGAACGAATCCGTACGTGATGAAGACACCAATCAATATCAGCGCCACCGCAATTACGAGCCAGCTCTGCAGCTTCTTCAAGATTCAACACCCGGGGACGGCATTAGCGCGGGGAGCACAGCGAAGGAAAGAATCATCAAAGCGAGCGAATGACCATACGTGTATTCGAAGAGACCGGCGAATACAAATCCTGTAAATGCCAAAAGCGCTGTCTGCGAAACGAACCGGGCGTCCCTCGTCGAAGCGGCCCTGCGCACTTTCACAAGGTCATAAAAGACGACCCCGGCAAATAACAGCAGGACTAATGTGGCTGGAATGCCGAATTGAGCAGCAACCTGGGCAAAGTTGTTGTGAAGGTGCCCATGGTAGGCCGGGATTTTATCTCCGGCCAAGAGATAGGACTCGTAAAGCTTATCAACACGACCCGGCCCCACTCCCGTGAGAGGGTGCTCCCGCACCATTTGCCATCCTACCCTCAACATCTGCAGACGTTCGGAATTGGAATAGTAATTGAGATTCATGGAATCCGCGACCCGCACACGCACAGCGCCGGGAGAAATCAAATACAGGGTCAACGGTACAAATGGAAGGGCCCAAATCCATTTCGAACGCAACCAGACCAGTTGAATTCCCAGCAGCAGGAGGCATGAGATCCATGCCATGCGGGTCAAGCTCAGCACGATGGCCAAGCCGTTCACCGCCGCGACCGGCCACCATCGGCGACGTTCCTCGCCGTAGATTGACCAGAAACTGAGAAATCCCGCAACAACGAGAATCTCCACCGTGCCATATATCATCCAGTGATGGAGCAATCCTCCGGACCGCAGATAAAAGCTGGCCTCTCCGCCTGCCGCGATTTCCCTCCGATAGTAAAAAAGCCGCCATACAAATTGACCAATCAGGAAAAGTGAGCTCACTGTCGCGGACAGGAAAATTCCCCGCCAGGCGATTCGGCGTTCCACACGGTTGATGCCCGGCAGCGTGATGAAGAGAGCGCCGAGAAGAAGCGTGTGGCGAATCTCACTGGAACCCAGAGCCGGTTCGGGGGATAGAGCCCAAAGGCCGAATTGAAATCCTACCCAGACGAGCCAGAGCCAGAGGCATCGAGGCCAATGGAATTTTGTCGGACTCCGGAACCAGCTGAGGATGTGTATCAGGACCGCGATACCGAGAAGGAACTGTGAAACTGCAATGGAAATCGGCACGGCCGAGAGACTCAGAATCAGTGGCCAGCTACCGAGCCGGATATCCTTCAAGTCCTCCTCCAACGCAGCTTGTGCATCCATCCGAACCCGAAAAAGTGTATGCTCGCCCCGCCCGGCGACGGGAAAGCAAACGCCAAAAATTCACAGTGAAGCGGCTTCTGCATGCCGCAAGCGTCAGCGGCTGATGAAGTGTAGCGACATTGTAAAGGTTATGCTAGTCTGGCAACTTCCAACGAAACCACGGCATGAAACGTGTGTGGAAAAGCAGTGTTCATAGATATTCAGTTTGATCGTCCGTTCGGGATCACAGATATTTTCAGGCTTTCCCCCGAGCCTCACACGCATGTTTTCGTAACATGCTAGTTTCTGGCGTTCGCCTAAGGAGGTCGGGAATATGGAGAAAGGCCGAGCTGGAGATTTCCTGAAGAAGGATGCCAGGACTCCTCTCCATGCCAGTTACCTGGCAGTCGGCGTTCGCCTCCGTATTGAAACCAACTCGGAATCCATCCTGCAGATTGCACAGGCTGCCTTTCAACAAACGAACAGCAGCCTTGAAAACCGTGCTGAGATCCGATTGCGCCTGTGGGTCGAGGAAGACAAGCATTCTGATGGTCTGAAATTCAAGCCTTACTTCCGCGGATTAGGCCATCTCGTTTTCAGCGGCTTCGACTCACGAAGTTCGCTGATGATCAACCTCCGGAACTTATCCGGTATCGGACGGTTTACACCGGAATTGGCGCGTAATGAAAGATTCTGGAAGACTATTCTGTTTCCGTCGCTCTTCGCAGTTGTGGGTCCTTCCGCTGGAGTGACGCTGCTTCATTGCGCCGCCGTTGCATGGAAAGGGAACGGGCTGTTACTCGCGGGCGAGTCCGGCTCCGGAAAATCCACTTTGTCCCTCGCGTTGGCTCAGGAGGGATTTGATTTTCTTTCGGACGATCGCACTTTGATCAGTGACGATCACGGGAAGTTTCTGGCATGGGGCCTTTCCGCAGAAATGAAACAGCGTGTCAACGCTCTCACACACTTTCCTGCTCTTAAACAAATCGAGCCATCTCAGTTGTCAACTGGAGAGCCCGCTTACCGCTTTGATCCTGCAGAAGTCTTCGGAATCAGCAGAGTCCCGAATTGCGAAACGCGATGGATCGTCTTCCTCGAGCGGCAATCCAAATCGGCATTCTCACTTTCTGAAATCGCTCCTGAAGACGCGGCGCGCCGGCTTCGAAAGGACCTGCATCGGGAGACAGTCGAGGCTTCAGAACAACAACGGCGCACGATTGATTCACTTTCAAAGAGCAATTGCTTCCGCCTGTGCTACGGCGGCGATCCCCGCGAGGCCGCGCTTGCCCTGCGTCATCTGGTGACAAAAAGGTGGAGTACTCACGAAACCATTATTTCAACCTCTCCGAATGTTTCAACCCCTCCGAAGAAGTCCGTTCAATTTGAAGCGGCTTCGATTGATCCGCTTCGACGCTTTCGAGCCACGCCTCTTCGTTCCGACCTGCTCTTGATGGGAAAACACATCCGTATCGAGACGGACAGTCCCACGGTACTGAAGACTGTCGCTCAGGCCTTCAGCAGCTTCGAACTGTCGGCCAGTGGATCTCCTGAATTTGTCTGGAGGATTGTATGCGAACAGCGGGAGGAAACCGTGAATTCCTGGCCACCAATGACTGCATTTTGCGATCGCTCTCTGAGGTATGTCAGCCTTGGCCAACGTAGCTTTATAGCGGTCGACTTGAACGGACGAGAAGCTGTCGGAATTCTTCCCGAATTTCTGGCCATGGATCAAGTCGGGTTTGCCAGCGTCTTCCTTTCGAGCCTGTTATATCTGGCTTCTCCGGCTCTCGGCCTGACACCTGTCTCGGCCGCGTGCGTCGCCAAAGGGGATAACGGCCTGCTTCTCTTCGGGCCACCGAATAGCGGCAAAACGACATCCAGTTACTGGGCCAGGAAACAACTGGGCATGGAGTTCCATGCGGACCAGGCCGTGTTTCTGGAGTTGCAATCCGGTTCACTACGCGCATGGGGAGAATTCTGGCCAGCTGCTTTCCGGCCTGAGACTGCGCCATACCTGCCGGAGCTTTCCGCGTTCGCGCGCCCCTTTCATTACCGCGACCGATCGTTCTTATGCATGGACAAAGGCGCGCCAATCCGCGGAAGTGCCGGAAGCGTCACTCCATTGGCATGTATTTTTCTGGAGAGATCCTCGGAGACGACGCCAAGGTTGATTCCAATTCCAGGCGAGGACACCGCCAAACGATTCGATCTTTCCGCTCCATTTAAAGACGACGCCGGTTCCAGGGAGGGCCGCGACACAATTTTTCAGTTACTCCAGCGATTGCCTTCGTATCGTCTGCGTTACGGCGATGACCCTTACATGGCCGCGACCTTGTTCAACAGCGTCTTGAACTCAGGCAAATCCCCGGAGGGGCGAGTGTGAATTATCCATTGGCACATGCGATTCTCAGCGAACTGCGCATGTCGCCAGAGACGGAGACTCAAACCGTCGGGATCTGGAAAACCTTTGATGAAAAAGCGTGGGAAGACACACTCACCTGGCTGGATCTGAGCGGGCTGGCGGTTTACTTTCACGACCATATGAAGACCTCAGGCAGCCTTGGATCTCTTCCGCAACGTGTTCGACAACGACTGGACCGAAGCGCCGCAGACAACACCATTCGAGCGGACGCCATCGTTGAGGAACTGAGAATTCTGTGCGAACGGTTTACTGTATCCGGTGTTCGATACGCGGTCTTGAAAGGAATCGCGCTGCTGCCGGACTACTGCCCATCCCCGTCGCTTCGGACGCAGTATGATCATGACGTCCTTGTACATCCGTCATCCCTCGAAATGGCCGACGAAGTCCTTCGGGATGCCGGTTACCGGCAGAAGAACTCGAAGACCGATCATCCGCTCCTGTATTGCCTGCCAAATCCTGAGATCCGTTTTGATGAGACTTCGACGGCATTTTACTCATCGAAGCTCGAGCGGTCTGTCGAGGTCCACCTCCGGCTGTGGGAAAGCGACGAAGATAAAATCGACATCCAGCTGCCTGGGGATTTATTCGAGCGGTCCGTGCAGCGTCACTGGAACGGCTTTGTCTATGTTGCGCTGAGCGACGAAGACTGTCTGGTATTTCAGGTCCTGCATGCATTTCGACACATCCTTCGAAACTGGTGCCGCTTATCCATCTTTCTGGAAATTTCCTACTTTCTGAACCAGCGGTACTCCGACTCGGCTTTCTGGGCACGGTTTGCCGATCGAATCGATAATATGCGGTGGGCTCGAGAAGCCACCACCATTGTCTTTGGTTTGTCCGAACATCTCTTTGGAGCGTCGATTCCCCGGCAGATTCAAGCAAACTTAACCACTCCCCTGTACCCCGCATTGAAGCTCTGGAATGAGAGGTACGGACGAAAGTCCGCGCTCACGAACTTTCGAAACGATAAAAGCAGTCTGTTTCTGTACAGGGAGTTTGTGGATGACGCTTCCGCATGGTCCGGGATCTGGCACCGCAGACTGTTTCCGGTCCGTCGACCGCACAAGCCCCCAGCGATTGTGTTCCAGCGTGGGTTCTCATATTCCGGTAGATTGTGGATGGAAGGCGTGCATGCATTTCGCCGGCTGAAGTTTCACTCCATGTCTGGTATCTGGTATGCCTTCGAATACCCGCGCTGGATGCTACTTCGTCGATCAAGTCTGGAGAGGAATTAGGGCCGCTATGTTCCGGTTACGAGCCTATCTCATCAACGCGTATCTCGTATCCTTCGATTTCATTATCACCACGTGGTGTTATCTTGCCGTGCTCCACTCCGAATTGCGTTCCGGAAGTCCGCAAACGGTTTTTCAGACTCTGTGGAGACCCGCACAGGTTTCGGTTTTCGGATTTGCCCTGCTCACCTGGATTTCCCTTTCGTTCTACTTCGGAATGTACCGTTCTCGAAGGTTGGCGTCCCCGTTCGCCGATTTAATTATCCTGGCCAAGGTGGGGGTCGCAGGCTGGATCATCCTCGAAAGTGTGTCCCATCTGGCTCCGGAGCTTGCACCGACTCGTTTCTTTCTGTTCCGTTTCGTGGTGACGAATTTTCTGGCTCTTTCGCTCGCACGATCTGCGTTGCGGCTGGGGGTTCGCGAGATTCGCCGCCGCGGCCGCGACGCCAAACATCTTGTTTTGATCGCTTCACCGGAACTTGGCGTCCGGCTGAGCGAAAAAATCCAGCATCGCACGGACTATGGCTACTAGATCGTGCGTTCATTCGTATATAGAGGGCCTGGAAATGACGGAGGCGAGGATTGGATACAGGAAATCCGCAACTTCGTCCGTTCGGTTCGTCTCGATGACGTAATTCTGGCACTGCCCTACAGCGCTAGCGATATTACAGCTCGACTGATCGCCGAGTGCGAAAGCCAGGGGATCAGCGTTCGCATTGTGCCGGACCTGTTTCCCGTGATTCAAACCGACATGCGAATCTACGAACTTGACGGCATCCCTCTCGTCAACGCCCGGCTCTATCCCGCAGAATCCTTCGGCTACGTCGTCCTTAAGCGGGCCTTCGATATCTGTTTTTCGCTGGCGGTTCTGGTCTTTCTTTCGCCACTTTACCTGTTCATTGCGCTGATGGTCCGACTGACATCGTCCGGGCCCGTGTTCTTCAGCCAGGATCGGGTGGGACTGAACGGAAGGAAATTCAAGATGCTCAAGTTCCGCACAATGCGCCAGGTGCCGTCACTTGATCCGGACTCCCACTGGACGGTTCGGAACGATCCGTACATTACTCCACTGGGCCATTGGTTGCGTCGCAGCAATCTCGACGAGCTTCCTCAATTCCTGAATGTCCTCACAGGTGATATGAGCATCGTGGGTCCCCGACCCGAGCGGCCGTTCTTTCTGGAAAAATTCAGGAGGGAAATCCCGGAATACATGGCGCGACATTTCGTGAAAAGCGGCATCACGGGATGGGCTCAGGTAAACGGGTTGAGAGGAGACACACCGATTCCAGAACGAGTCGCTCATGATCTCTATTACATTCGAAATTGGGCCCTGACATTCGATATCAAAATTCTTTTTCTAACGTTGCTTCGCTACTTCTCTCATGGAGATAGAAAACCGGGAGTCCTCAAACCATGATGATCGATCACGAACCAAATGGGCGTTTCATGAAGCGAGTCGAACTTCTACGGCGACGCTCGGGTTGGATTCTGGCGGGTGGTATTTCCTGCGCAGCCGCCGCTCTGGTCATCAGCTTGTTCTCTCCGAACATTTATCGCTCAACGACCTACCTAATGATCTCGGAATCCAAGATCGGCTCGGTCTCCAGAGACTCCAACCTGCAACAAATGGCAATGCTTCCGACCTTCGTCCCTTTCGTGGATAACGATGCGCTGATCAGCGAGTCCTTGAAGAAGTTTCGCCTGGACCAGCCGCCTTACGAGCTCACCGTGGACAAATTCCGGCGAAAAAATTATCTGGATGTTCGAGTTCCCAAGTCGACACGCCTTCTGGAGCTGGATGTCGAGTTTCCCGACGCGCGCCTCGCGGCCGACCTGGCCAATGACATTGCGCAGAGAGCTGTCGACTTTAACGACCATCTGAACACGACAGATACAACTGCCACGCAGGAGTTCCTGAAGAAGGAGTTGGACCAGGCCAGAAAAGAACTGGCTGAGGCGGGAGGGCGGCGGCTCAAGATCCATGAGGATGCCCACATCGAAGATCTGGACGCGAATCTCACGATCCTCCTGACCGAGCGGGACAAGCTTTCGACTCGCCTGCAGCAACTGCGGATGGAGCTGGTCCAGGATGAGAGTAAGTCTCAGTCACTGGAGCGGGCCCTTGCCGACGAACCCAAAACAATTCTTCTTAAGAAAAGCGTCACATCGGATCGTTTTACCGAACAAGCCGCTGAGAAAGCTTTTCCGGAAGAAACACCTCTGTCAGTGACCGAGGAGTCACCCAACTTGATCCGCGAAGGAATTCGTCAGGATTTTGTAAGAGCGACCGTCGGCAGCGCAACGGAGCGGGCAAGCATCACAGCGTCGACGGCCCGTTTGGATCAGGTGAACAAGGAAATTTCTCGCCTATTAAGCCGAATAACCGGACTGCGCAGCGAAATTGAAAACGTCGATCAGGAGTATGCGTTAGCAACTGAGGCGCTCAAGACCGCCAGCCGGGAATACGATGCCGCGTCGGTAAACGTCAGCTCGAAATCTCAAGACATCAAGCAGATTGCGCCTGCTCAGGTCCCTGAGCGCCCGGTTCGTCCCAGAATTCTGATCAATACCGTAATGGGATTTCTGCTTGGCCTGCTGGTTTTTGGTGGTGTCGCGGTCGGGCTTCAGAGCTATCTCGACGAATATCGACAAGGCCCTTTCGATCTTCAGGAAAAGGCAGTGACGGCAAATCGCCGTTGAAGAGCGACGAAGGGGGCATCATGATTCCAGGAGCCCGAACGATTCCAAAAGTCTTTGTCAACGGCGCGTCGATCTTCAGTGGCGAAATCATCGCCCGTCTGGCAACGGCGCTGATGGCCCTCGTCATTGCGCACTTTTACGGATCCATCGCGCTCGGGGACTACGGATACGCACTGGCTCTGGCGAGTATCCTGATCGTCGTCCCGGATTGCGGTCTTCATCTGTTCACAGTGCGGGAACTCTCGGCGGAGCGCCGGCATTTGCCCGAGATCTTCTGGAACATTCACTGGATAAAGCTCGGACTCACTGGCGCCGTTGTCGCTTTCACTCTAATCTTCGGCGAGTTTGGCATTGCGGACCGGAGCCGCAGGCTCGTCTTCTATGTATTGATCGGACGCGTCGTGCTCCAGACCTTTTCGCAGGCAACGATGGCAATCTTCAAGGCCTTCGAGCGCATGCAGTATGTCGCACTTCAACAGTTCGTCAACTCATCGATCGTCTTCGTCTGGGTCGGATCGGGCGTGTCGTTGCGAGCAAGTCTGCCGGTTGTGATGACCGGTCTTCTGGCGGGCCAGCTCGCGGAAACCTGTCTGGGCTGGATGATTCTCTGGTCGAAGTTCGGGCCCGGTCGACTTCTGAAATGGGACCGAAATACGCTTTCCGCAATCGCCGCGGAATGTCTTCCAATTGGATTCACCGCAATTCTTCTGGCGCTCAACCTCCGAATCGATATTCTCGTACTAAGTATTTACGTCCCCGCCAGTTCGCTTGGACAATTCCAGGCCGCTGCCTGGTTTACAACATCGACGTTCCTGTCAGCCTCTCTCGTGATGTCCGTTCTGTTTCCGAAACTATCCCGCCTGCTGATTGGCCATTCGGCACAGGGCAGCGCCTATGTGCTCAGCCTTTTAAAAAACGCCCTGCTGGTCACGGCCGTGGGATCCCTTGTCGTGTGGTTGTCTGCCCCGACCCTGCTTCCCCTGTTCTTCGGAAAAGATTTTGAATCCGCCGCGAATATCCTACGCATACTCGCTCCAGCCCTGCCTTTGGTGTTTCTAAACACCGTTCTCTTCTATGTTTTTGTCGCGGCACGACGGCGGTTCGTGTGCCTGGGTACCCTTGGATTTGGGGTCATGGCCGGAACTGTGTTGAATCTATATCTGTCGTCCCGGTACGGCGTGGCGGGATGCGCCATCGCCGATGTCGCGCGCGAACTCATGATCAGCGGGGTTTACCTCTACTTCCTGATTCAGGGAAATCATGCGCGGATTGCAGGGCTGGCTCTGGTGAAGGTCCTCATGGGAGCGACGATATTGCTCGCCTTGGGCGCGCTGCTTGCCGCTCCCCTGCACCTGGGCGTTTTGTGGCTGGCAGTATGGATGGTGTTCGTTGTGACGGGCACGCTGATGGCACTGGGTTTCCCTCAGCGCCGTGAATTGCATCTGCTTACGGATGATCATTTATGAATCCGTCTTCTCCCGCACTTGAACGATGGAATCGGACGTTACTACTGGCACCTGTTCTTGCCGTCACAATGGGCGTGGTCCTTGTGTTTTCCGGCTCTCTGACTGCCATCGTCGGGGGCATTGCCGGCGCCTATGCCTACCTCCTTCTTGGCGTCGCATCCAGGCGACAGCCGATGATCTTTGCTCTCGTCTTTCTTCTGACTCTTGAGATCCTCCCTCCTTTCTATTTTTCTCAATTGGGAGAGCTGCCCGTCTTCGTGTCATTTTTTCTCCTTCCGATCGCGTTGGTCATCGTCATGACTCGCTTTCATGAGATGCACTTCGAGTGGGATTCAGTGGCGAAGGGCCTGGCCATCTTTCTCGCGGGAACCTCGCTATCCATTCCTTTTGCGTTTTGGCTTTCAGGAATGAGCGTCGGACTGGACAGCCTTTCGCGGTGGATTCTGTTGAGCCATGCAGCGCTGGCATTTTACCTGATCCGAGGTGGAGCGTGGTGGGAGGCAAGCCGGACCGAACGCCAGGTGCCTCGCCTCCTGGTGGCAGGGGCCGTTTTATCGGCGGCCTACGGAATCCTGGACTTCATTTGGCCGATTCCACTGCAGCATCCGGCCGCTGATCAGTTTATCTGGTTAAATGGAACGGTTCTGCGACGGGCACAAGGAGTATTTTATGAATCCTCGAACTTCGGAAATTTCTGCGCCTTCTTTCTCATCGCATGCGGTATCGCTTTTCTGTCTCGCCGGGAACGTTATCTGGGATTCCCGCGATTACTGCTCATCGCTTCCATTTCAATCCTCAGTCTTGCCGTCCTTGTTGCTTTTTCGCGCAGCACATGGGTAAGTTTGATCGTGGCCCTTTTTGTCTCGCTGGCGCTTTCGGGCCGCGTGAAGCTCTCCCGCATCATGATAGTTTTCGGAGCCGCTGCTGTTCCGATCATACTTCTTTGGACTCTTTCACCCGAACTCTGGTCCTACCTTGTGAATGCGCGAGTTGGCCAGGTCATCAATATCTTCGATGATCCGAATTTTGCCACCAGCGGCCGGTTCGATACCTGGATTCGGGTGCTGTCGATTATGCGGGACCAGCCTCAATATCTTCTCTTCGGCATTGGTTACAAGACGCTGGCAATCACGCGGCTTTTCCATGGAGAAATCATTACAGACAACGGGTACCTGAGCTTGCTGCTGGAGACCGGAATTGCCGGACTTGCCGGATTTTTAGTTTTGTCCGGTGCGATTCTCCGGACTTTTTTCCGATTGGCTCACTCCGCAAATGAAACCCTCGCCTTTTGGGCCACGGTACTGTTTTCGATATGGTGTGGGGAACTGGTGCAATTACTGGCGACGGATGCATACACATACTGGCGCAACATTGTCATTTTTGCCGCTCTAATGGCGTGGACACTGAATCTGGCAGAACGTGCGGAAGCCTCCGGGAAATCGGAATGAAGAAAACAACAGTTCTGTTTCTCGATCAGCAAAGCTGGCTGGGGGGCGCCCAACGTGTACTCGACTCCGTCCTCGGATCGCTTGGAACGGAATTCGATACCCTCGTGGCTTTTCCAAACGAGGGAACCTTCCGTTCGGTGCTGGAGGAAAGAGGTGTGAATACGCTCACCATTCCCATTGGAAACTACCGCTCGGGCAGGAAATCTTTTCTGGAAATGGCAGGCTTTGCCGTCCGAAGTGTGTTCTGTGGAATACGGCTCGCAAGAACTATTCGTAAATATCGGATCGCTCTTGTGTACATCAACGGTCCGCGGTGCTTGTTGGCGGGAGTGATCGCGGCCTGGCTGACCGGCCGTCCATCCGTGTTTCATTTGCATTTAATCCTCACACGCAGAAGCGAGTTATTCTTAGTAACTCGACTGTCGCGGCATATTTCCAGGATCATTGCCTGTTCGCACGCGGCCGCACAGTCCCTGCTGAATGCCGACGCCCGCCTCTCCGGAAAAACTGAGGTTCTTTATAGTCCGGTACCTGTCGGAAATGTGCCGGCCCCTGGGCCCACACAGGAAAGAATAGGCACAGCGACCACAGGTTTCACCGTAGGAATAGTTGGCCGGATTACCGAGGTGAAGGGACAACATTTGTTGCTCAAGGCGGTTGGAACGCTGCCGGCTAACGTTAGAGGCAAAATCCGATTACTTATTATCGGCGCTCCCGCACCGGCGAGTAAGGCGGATCTTCGCTATGCGGATGATCTACGGGCAATCGCGACCGATTATGGTTTGACGGAGAACATCACGTGGGCCGGATATCAGACGGATCTAGACTCCTGGTATGCCTCAATGGATGTCCTGGTACAGTCTGCATTGTGGGCCGAGGCGATGGGCCTGGTCATTCTGGAGGCCCTGCGAATGGGCATTCCCGTTATTGCTTCTCGAATTGGTGGAATCCCGGAGATTATCGACGATGGGAGCAATGGTTTGCTTGTAACGCCGGGTGATGAAGACGCGCTGCGCCAGGCGCTGGCACGCTTTGTCGAGGACAGTTCGTTTCGCGAACACCTGCAGCAAGGAGCCCAATTCGGCCTCGACGATCGGTTTACACTGAGATCTTTTTCACCAAACATTCGCACACTGGTTCGGAGACTTTGCAATTTGCCGGATGCGAACAAAATCAGGCCGTCTGACGAGAAATTCGCGGCATGGAAGTAAGCAGGTCACCGGCGACAAAGACCGCTCTCGTCCATCACTGGCTGGTAACGATGCGCGGCGGCGAGCGGGTTCTCGAAGCGCTGGCTGAACTCTTCCCTTCAGCGGACCTGTTCACACTTGTATGCGACAGATCCAGGATCTCGGCCGAACTGGGACGCCGTCGCATCCACACTTCGCTGCTTCAGGGTTTTCCAAAGTCCACGGAATGGTACCGTTACTACCTGCCTTTATTTCCACTGGCCACAGAGAGACTGGATCTCTCTGGCTATGACCTCATCATCAGTTCCGATGCGGCTACGGTGAAGGGCGTGCGAGGCAGCGTCGGAGCGACACACATTTGCTACTGTCACACGCCCATGCGCTACGTCTGGAACGGCTATGAAACGTACTATCGCGCCGCCAGCCCTCTGACGCGATGGGCCCTTTCCGCAGTTCGTGGCTCCATGTGCCGATGGGACTACGATGCGGCTCAGCGTGTGACGCATTTCGTCGCCAACTCGCGGAATGTCCAGAGGCGGATCAGGGACTGTTACGGACGAGAGAGCGCTGTCGTCTACCCTCCGGTGGATACGGACCTCTACCAGTTGTCGACTGAACGTGAGAAAGACTTCTTCCTGGTGGTTTCCCAATTAGTTCCGTACAAGCGAGTCGATCTGCTCATTGAAGCCTTCAATCAATGCGGGAGACCTTTGACCATTATCGGCGACGGACCTGAGCGGCGCAGGCTCGAGAGACTCGCCAGATCGAATATTCGATTCCTCGGATCACAACCCCAGAGCGCTGTCCTGGTAGCCATGCAGCAATGTAAAGCGTTCGTGTTCGCGGGAGAGGAAGACTTCGGAATCGTGATGGCAGAAGCTCAAGCGTGCGGAAAGCCCGTCGTTGCACTGGGCCGCGGCGGGGCCGCTGAAATTGTCGAACCCGGAGTAAGCGGGATTCTGTTTGACGACGAATCGGTGGAGTCGCTCCTCGACGGTCTGGACCGTCTCGACCATTTCCACTTCAATCCTGAGGAAATTCGCAAATCCTCATTGCGGTTTGGACGCCAGCGTTTCCTGCGAGAGTTCTCGAACGTAGTCTGTGGCGTCCTGAATCGATAACTGGTGCGAAACCGCCACTTTCAATCGTGAGCTACTTAAGCCGCACGTCCTTCAAAATGATGTATTGCGGAGAAGAGGCAAGTTTGACAGTAAAATTATTTGGCCCGATTTCGATCCGTCCGCTCTTGCCGTTTCCGTCAATAAATAAGAGTTCACTTGCAGAAGTCGCTTCCAGATCAAAGGCAATAGTGTGCGGCTTGCCGAGCGTCCAGACTGCCAGTTTGGTTTCGCCTGTTGCGTTCACCAGGATCAGAACAAAGTCTTTTTTGTTACCGGTGCTGCGACGGCGGACTATGCGATAGCCGGATAGTTCTTTAGTTAGGGTTTGAATCGCGACATAGCCAGGCTTTGGTTTGAGGTTATAGGTGACCGTGCCGAAGTTGTGTTCATTTTCATTCAGATCTTCACCGTCATTCTTCCAGTCGTACCAGATCGATATCGGCACCTCCTGAAGCAGGTTCGACAATTGTTGTCGCGCAATGAAATCCGCTTGTTTCTCAAGCGAGACGCCTGATACTACGTTGGACGAATAGCCCCATTCGCCACTGATGATCGGGATTTTCCGCTTTGCTTCCTCCGGCGCACTTTGTTCGATGAGTTGCCTCAACCGTTTGTAATCGTCGATGGCCGTTTCCGGCGGCCTGTTTTCGGAACGATACGGATGCACGCTGATGGCATCCAGGTATTCCAAAACTCCCGACTTCAGAAAGGTTTTCAAGAATCCCCATGGAAACGACGACGTCGCGGGTGCAACGATAGTCGCCTGCGGATCGGCTTCGCGGATGGCTTTGCACGTCGCCAATGCGAGCGCGATGTACTGCTTTACGTCCGGCTTCGGCTTCCAGAATTCGATATTCGGCTCGTTCCAGATTTCCCACACGACGTGGCGGCCATGAAAGTGCCTTGCGGCCGCGGCGGCCCAGAGTGCAAAAGCTGTGACACTTTCCGGCCTTCGCGGCGAAGCGGTGCTTCGATCTTCCTCCCGCCCGGCGTCGGCATTTCGGGTAATCACTGTTCCTTCGTAGAGCGGGTTGGAGTAATCGAAAATGTAATAAGCGCGGATGCCGCGCGTGTCCAGCTCCGCCGTCAAAATATCGTAATCCGACCAGTCGTATTCGCCCTTAATTCGCTCGGTTCGGCCCCAAAGAAAATCCATGCGAACGAACCTGAAGCCCGCTGCCGCGATCATGTCGAGGTCTTTTTCATGGCCGCGAGTGAAGTGAATATTGACGCCTACACCGTCGGGCAACACGCGATCGGGAATCTCGGCGGCGAGGGTCAGAAGAGGAGAGAACGCGCTGACAGTCAGTATTGTGACGATTTTGGCTTGCAGGAAACTTATCACGTTAGGATCCAGTTCAATCTATACCAGTTCCGCCATCAATGCCGGATAGCGCTGTCGCACCTTCACCCTCAATCAAACTTCCATCAGGGAGTAGCCGATCTCGACTCGCTTTGTACAAAAGTTGTCTCGTTTACCGATGGTGGGGCTATTTCGATAGTGAGGTGTTCATCGATGGCGATGGCTGCTCTTTCGATCACCCGAATTTCAACGGGATTATTCGACATCAGACGTATTCGCTTCACACCAAAATACCGAAGAATTTCCGAACTGAACTCGTAGCGACGGTCGTCCCCTTCGAATCCGAGCTGATGGTTGACCTTAGCCGTATCCGTACCGGCATCCCGCAGCTCATACTCGCGCAGTTTATTCATGCCTCCGATCCCGAGGCTTTCCTGCAAATTGTAGATCAGGATGCCACAGCCTGAATTTGCGATCGCTTCCAGCGCGAAATCGAGTTGATCCCCACAATCGCACCTTTTTGAGCTGAAGGCTTCGCCCGTGAGGCATTGCGTATGGATTCTCACCAGTGGTGTATCAACCGGTTCGACAGCCTGTCCAAAAGATCCGAAAACGACTGCAACCGCGCTTTCCGTTTTGTCGTCAGATTCAAAAGGAATGATCGTAAAACTGCCAAAGTCGCTGGGAAGTTTTGCTGACGCGACTGTTATGGCCCTCATCCGCCGGGATTATAGCCCAACTGGTTAAGTTTGAAGGTTGGGGTCGTCGGTTGAACTCGAAATTGAAATCAGCCTCGCAACTCCGTCATGGTCCAACCGCGCATTGAGGTCCCCACTTACATAGGCTGAACTAAGGCGTTCACCGAGTAATCATTTTGGCGAACGATCGAATCCAACGACTCGCTTCTCCACCTTACCTTCCAAATCCGTCTCGTCTATTTCAAGTAAACCGATGAGTTCGCTTTTCACTTGGGGAGATCAAGAATTAGCAGTGTAGTTAGAGCGCCGTGATGTGCCCCTATGGAAGTTTGTCCTGTCAATCTTTGCACCAGTGGAAATGGGCCGAGAGACATCAGCCCACTGAATTTCCATGTGCCGGTAGCAGCCGAATATAGTTCCAAAAATCCAGTTGCCATCTTTTGATCCCGGAAAGGAACTCCTGTGGCGGCGCCATTCAACCGGTAGGCGCTTTCGCAGCGAATTCATCCAAACCGCAGCAATCATGCCTACAAATGCGCCAATCGTGCCAATGATTGAGGCGCCTGGAAATCGGTCATGGCCGAACGCATGTCTTCGAAATGCCATGAAGGTCAGATCCGTGATTGTGACAGCGAACAGTAAAGCTTTGCTAATTCAGTCGAATTGTCTTTGCTGAGGCTTCGTTGTGAAGTACCAGGAGTCTCGGTGTCATTGACCAAAATGCGATTCGAATTCGAGCAACGCACTCCCTCGTCGTATGCGGATATTTATCGCGGCAGATCGAGTGGGCCAAGGTCGTCAGCGACTCCACATGGGGACCCGACATTGCCGGTCCAGAATTCCACCGTGAGTCCGTCTGTACACCCGTTTCGCTTCAGTATGATGTATGTTGCGTCGCCCTTGACCGTGATGGTCCCTGTCAGGGTATTCAGCATGGCGTCAGTCGCCTGAATCCGGAAAGCACCAGTGGCGGTCATTCTTACGTTTCCATGAAATATCGCGAGAGGTCCTTCCTGCCGAATTTCGTCGGCAGCGAATAACTTTGGCGACATCGGTATGTCTTTGAATCCTGGATTCGGCTTCACATTCACCACATCCAGTTGGGAATCCCCTTTTATATGCATGTCGGAATGCCCGTGCTGGTATTCAATGTCTTCCGAAGTCAGGGTCCCTGTACCCCATCTCACTACAGCGTTTCCGTGAAGATGGGTCACGTCTCCTTTCTGGCTGACTTCATTCGCTGTGAAACGCTTCGGATTGACCACGGATACCGTTTGGGCGGTTGCCACGGCGGCTATCCACAATAGCATCGCAAGAGTGGATTTCATGGCGGCATCATACAACGGCATCGGCCCCGATGCATGTTATTTTTTTAACAAATAAGGATCGACACAGGAACTCCCGCCTGTTCGTTTAACACATTCGTTTTGATCTGGAAGCAACGTCTCCGCGCCACAGTATCGATAGATGAGATCCCGTGCACGTGCGCAATGATGGGAAAAACGAACCGGATTGCGATCTGTTCGAGATATTTTTGGACTGCATCATGATTCGCATTGTATTGGCGGCCACACATACCGTATTTTCCGGGCAGAATTGCATGAATTCAGCAATCCTCGACAAAGGACTGGAATGATGAACGTACCCTATGCGAAGAAGTGGCAGAAGGAAACAGACAGGCTACGCCACATCGCCCTTGACTGCGGCCTGACCGAAGAACTCAAGTGGGGCAAACCGTGCTTCACCTTCCTCAAGAAAAATGTGGCGATCGTCATCCCGCTTAAGGAGTCATGCGCGTTCTCTTTCTTCAAGGGGGCGTTGCTCAAGGATCCAAGGCACCTTCTCGAAAGAATTGGAGAGCATACACAGGCCGGACGATGGCGCAAATTCACGTCGCTTCGGGAGATTGCGGCCGTAAGCTCGATCCTGAAGGACTACCTCGACGAAGCCATCGAATTGGAGAAGTCCGGGAAGAAGATAGCGCTAAAGAAATCTTCCGAGTATCCAGTTCCCGAGGAGTTGCAGAGCAGGCTCGACAACAACTCGGTTCTCCGGTCGGCATTTGCATCGCTCACGCCGGGCCGGAGAAAGTCCCACATCTTCCACATCGCATCTGCGAAGCAGGCAAAAACCAGAGCCGCGCGGGCGGAAAAGTGCGTGCCCATGATTCTGAATGGGCGTGGGTTCAACGAGCTGCCGAGCTGAGGCTTCAGGGGATCAGGGCATATTCGTCCAGGTTGCCGAGACTACGAGAATCTCCGAACGAGGTACACGACCAGTGGAATGGTCGTAGCGGCCCC
>Ga0105248_10002939_pt1 | contig 18912 bp, 16 predicted proteins | sample KBSS34metaG_FD_81524 | JGI IMG/M metagenome (GOLD analysis project Ga0105248, IMG submission 81524) | Switchgrass rhizosphere microbial communities from Kellogg Biological Station, Michigan, USA - KBS S3-4 metaG | ecosystem: Host-associated > Plants > Roots > Rhizosphere > Soil | place... | reverse complement strand
CAGCGGCTTCAGCGCTTTGCGTCGATGCAGGAAGTGAAAGCGGCGCTCGAGGGTCTCTCGGGCAGCGCCGGGGTGATCATCCCCTCGATCGCCGTTCTCCCCTTCGAGAACATGAGCGGCGAGAAGGAGAACGAGTACTTCAGCGACGGCCTCGCCGAGGAGATTCTGAACCTGCTCGCCCGGATTCCTGCGCTGAAGGTGATCGCGCGGACTTCGGCCTTCGCATTCAAGGAGAAGCGTCAGGACATCCGCGAGATCGCGTCTGCGCTGGGGGTGAGCAACGTTCTGGAGGGGAGCGTCCGCAAATCGGGGTCACGCGTCCGCGTCTCGGCACAACTCATCGCGGCAGCCGACGGCAGCCGACTGTGGTCCGAGCGGTACGACCGGGAGCTGGCCGACGTGTTCGCGGTGCAGGACGAGATCGCGGCCGCAATTGCCGACGCCCTGCAAATCACATTGTCCGCCTCAACGCGTCCCCGCCGCTACACGCCGAATCTTCCCGCGTACGACAACTATCTGAAGGCGCTGCATGATTCCGAGAAATGGACGCCCCAGTCTCTCGCGCAGTCCCGCAGTTATCTCGAGCGCGCCAGCGCACTCGATCCGGAATTCGCGCTGGCGCACGCGGAGCTCGCGAACGTGTTTCACCGGCTGGCGATCTATGGGTTGATGCCGCCCCGCGAAGCATTACGGCTCGTCAGGGAGCAAGCGGCTCGGGCCCTGGCGATCGATCCGTCGCTTCCCGAAGGACATGCGATGCTGGGGACTGTCGCCGCGATGTTCGATTACGACTGGAAAGAGGCGGAGCGGCATTTCACGACGGCGTTGTCCGGCGAAGCGGTTCCGCCCCTGGTGCACCGCTATTACGCGCACTACTGTCTGTTGCCGGTTGGCCGCGCACGGGAAGCGGTGACGCATCACGACGTCGCCATCGGAGACGATCCGTTGAACCTCACGGCCCGCTCGGAACGCGCGCTCGCGCTGTCCGCCGCAGGCCAATCAGCGGATAGTAACCAGGAGTTGCGCCGGATACTGGAGATCGACGACACGCTCTGGTTTCCCTACTTCGTCCTGGGGCAGGCCCATCTCTTCGAAGGCCGGCTGGAGGAGGCCCTTCCTCTCGCCGAACAGGCGCACCGCGCAGCGCCCTGGTTCCTGCCCGGCATCGCGGTGCTGGCAGTGCTGCTCGAACGTCGTGGCGACACGGAACGCGCGGAGACGCTGGCGGCGAGGCTTCGGGCAGACAACGAGTACATCGATCCGATCGGACCGGCGACGTACCATCTCCACCGAGGAGAGCTCGATGCCGCCGCAGATTGGATCGCAAAGGCGATTGAACAGCGCCAGCCAGCAGTCTTCTTCATTGTGAGCGTAGCGGCCGCGCTGCGATCCAGTCCGCGCTGGCCGGCGCTGGCTCGCCGGATGCGCCTGCCGGCGACGTCCGAGCTCTCGTAAGGAACGGCGCTCGGCGGGCGTAAGCAGCTCTCCTGACTTCGGATTGGTGACTGTTGCTATGAAGGGGGAGGGTGATCGCCTGGTCGACGGTCATTGCAGAACGGAAGCGTCACGGCGGTCTGCGCGTACGAAACCGCCGTGACACAGCACTGAGAACAGAACAGCAGAGATCCCACGTCGCCTAGGCACCATGGCCGGCGCCGCGCTTATCGATCGCTGCTCGCTCCGCTTCAGCGCACGCCACTCGTCGCGACCGCTCCCGGCGTCGGGAAGTGTTCGAAGACTTCCGCTACCTCCTTGATCACACGCTTGTCCCGCTTCGCCGGCTTCGACGTCTGATGGACATGTTTACTTTCGATGCCGCGCCAGAGCAGCGCACCGGACCTGGCATCTTCCATATCAACCGTCAGCGTGCCTTCAATCCACGAATAAGAGTCCCAGCCCCAGCCGCCCCAGCCGCCACCATAGTACGGCCCATATCCAACCGCCGCATACGGACCCCAGCCATAGCCATACGGGCCGTAGTAGTTGGTTTCCACCTGGAAAGTTCGTCGCGTGACGATATAGACGTCAGGGTTTTCATCGACGCGCCTCATCCCGCGACTCTCGAGTTGAGCGGCAATAGCCGCATTCGTGCGCTCGCGCACGAGCGGACTATCGTAGGTCGTGGTTTTCGAAGCGACCGGATCCATCGGTGGGGTGGCCTTGAACGCGAATGTCCTGATGCCCGCAAAATTGGCGTTGCGCTGGTAGTCGTAGCTGTCCTGCGCCAGGGCGGCCGTGGTTACCAGCTGAGCAAGGGACACGGCCAAACCGATGAATATCCGAGGCATCGTTCTCATGAGAGACCTCCTCCTCTTGGCGATACCTCGGAAAGTGCAAGGTCGCTGCCTGTCGAATCGTGGGAAGATCCACGACCCACACCCGCCGCCGCACCCCAGTCCTCACCAAATGCGGTGAGTCGCGTGATCAGCTCCATGAATCGTCGTTCTCAACCGGATCGAGCGATCTTGGATTGTGGATTGGGGGCTGAATCGCGGGTGGTCGGCCTGAACGTCACCGTACCTCGACGGGGATGCTGGCGTCGCCGCGTCGTGAGATCCTATCGCGGCGAATGCCCTCGGGCCGTCAATGGACACTGGTCGCCACGATCGTCGGATCGAGCCTGACGTTCGTCGATGCGACGGTCGTGAACGTGGCTCTGCCCGCGCTTCAGGCGGACTTGAACGCCTCGATCACTGACGTCCAATGGGTGATCGAGGCATACGCCTTGTTCCTTGGCGCCTTGATTCTCGTCGGCGGCTCGATGGGCGATCAATTCGGTCGGAAGCGGGTATTCCTCGCCGGCGTCGTCGTGTTCACCCTCGCGTCGGTCGGATGCGGTCTCGCGGGATCCACGGGCTCGCTGATCGTGGCGCGTGCGGTGCAAGGCGTCGGCGCCGCCTTCCTCGTGCCAGGCAGCCTCGCGATCATCAGCGCGACATTCGACGACGTCGATCGCGGCCGGGCGATCGGCACGTGGTCCGGTTTCAGCGCGATTACATCCGCCATTGGACCGGTCGCTGGCGGCTGGCTGATCGAGCACGCCGGTTGGCGCTCGGTGTTTTTTTTGAACGTGCCGCTGGCCGCGATCGTCATCATGCTGTCGGCGCGGTTCATGACCGAGAGCCGCGACACGACGCGAACCTCCCGGGTCGACTGGGCAGGAGCCGGCCTCGCGGTGGTCGGTCTCGGCGGTGTCGTCTTCGCTTTCCTCGCGTGGCCGCAATCCGGCGCCAGTCGCACGCTCGTCTACGCGACGCTGGGCTGCGGCGTCGCGTCGCTCGCGGCTCTCGTCGTCGTCGAGCGTCGGGTGGCTGGACCGATGCTGCCTCTCGGTTTGTTCCGGTCACGGACGTTCACGCTGGCCAATCTCCTGACCCTGTTTTTGTACGGTGTCCTGATGACCGCGTTCTGGCTGGTTCCCCTGAATCTCATTCAGGTGCAGCATTACTCGGCCGCCGCGGCGGGTGCCGCCTTCCTTCCGTTCCCGGTGCTGATGTTTCTGCTGTCACTGGTCCGGAGGGCTGGTTGCCCGGGTTGGCAGCCGCCTGCCGTTGACCATCGGACCGATCGTCGCGGCCTTGGGGCTGGCGCTCTACGCACAGGCGGGAATCGGCGGCTCCTACTGGACCACCTTCTTCCCAGCCGTCGTGGTGCTCGGATTGGGCATGGCGATCGTCGTGGCGCCGCTCACCACGACCGCGATGACCGCGGTCGCGGCGGAGCACGCCGGGGTGGCATCCGGCGTGAACAACGCGGTCGCGCGTGTCGCCGGTCTGATTGCGATCGCCGTGTTCGGCATTGTGTTGGTCCGGAACTTCGACGCGCGCGCAAGTGCGGCGCTCGACCGACTCCAACTGCCCGCGCCAGCACGGACCGCTGTCGATCGTGAGCTGCCGAAACTGGCCGGGGCCGATATCGATGCGGCCATCGATGGGCCGCAGCGAGTCGCGGCGAGGCGGGCGATCGACGAATCGTTTGTAGCCGCGTTCAACGTGGTCATGATCGCGGCTGCCGTCGTCGCGCTGGCCGCCGCGGCCTCGGGGGCGCTGATTCGGCCAGCTCACCCTCGGAAGCAAGGCTTCCGGAACACCGATGGTTAGCTCAACGCTCCAATCTTCGATCGAGCGATTGCAGAGTGGTAAGCAACGATACGGAGGAGCCCATGGAACGCGAGCCACACCCGATCGCGATTCGGCAGGCCGACGTCGACGATGTCAGTGAGGGGCTATCCGCGCGAGCGGCTCTTCAAAGAGTGCGCGCCGCAGTCGCCAACTGGGAGGGCGTGACGACACATACCCACCGCTTCGGGGGGATTGAATTCCGGCTCGGTCGCCGGGAGCTGGGCCATTTGCACGGAAGGATTGCCGACTTGCCGTTCCCGCGGCACGTCCGCGATGAACTTGTTGCGGCCGGACGGGCGAGACCTCACCATGTCCTCCCTCAGTCTGGCTGGGTGACTGTGCCGATGCGGACATCTTCTGAAGTGTCGAACGTGATCGAGCTGTTTCGACAGAATTACGAGCGTCCGAGCACCTTCTCGATCGTGATCGGCAACGACCGGACCCGCGTGCCGGTCGCGTGAAAAATCGCGTTGGCGATGGCGGCGGCCATTCCGGTGATGGCGAGTTCCCCGACACCCTTGGTGCCAATCGCAGTCATCGAATCGGGTTGTCCCACGAACAGCACGTCGACATCGCGCACATCGGCGTTCACGGCTACCACATAGTCGGCCAGCGACACGGTCGCCAGCCGGCCAGTACGATCCGATACGGTGTCTTCCAGAAGCGCCATGCCGATGCCGCCCGCCATTCCACCGATGATCTGACTGCGGGCGGTCTTCGGGTTGAGAATCCTGCCACCATCGACGGCCGACACGATTCTGGCGACGCGGATCGTTCCGAGATCCGGATCGACGTGGACCTCGACGAAGTGCGCGGCATATCCACCGGCGGGCGCCCGGGCAGCCGTTGACGGCGGGGTGAAGGGAACGAAGCGACCAGACCGGGCCTGCATAGTGGCGGGCGACGTTTCGCCGGGCGGCGCGCTCGCGCCTTCGACGGTGATCTCGTCCAGACCGTGCCGCGCGAGTATGGTGGCATAGGTCTCGAAGCGCGCGGCCTCGTCGGTGATCTGGATGCCTCCGTCCCGAACGGTGATGTCCTCCAATCGACATCCCTTAAGGGGAGACGCCTCGTCGCCGGTGACGCGATTCACGAATGCGCGGACGAGATCGACGCAGGCGGCCTGCACGGCGTTGCCGAGTGCCCCCGTGAGGCCCGATCCGCCCTCGTTCGGCGCCTTCGGCATGTCGCTGTCCCCCAGACCGAACCGCACGCGCTCGATCGGCACGCCAAGACAATCAGCGGCGAGCATCGTCATCACGGTATAAGGGCCGCACCCGATATCAGTCGCGCCGCTGCGGACAACGGCGGTTCCGTCTCGCCGAATCGATGCAATGGCGTTGCATGGGGGTTGATATGCGAAGAGTGCCGCTCGCGCCATCCCGTAGCCGACCAGCAGTCCTCGGTTCCGCATCGAGCGAGGCGCCGGATTGCGGGCCGGCCAGCCGAAGCGCTCGGCACCCTGTCGATAGCAGTCGAGCAGCGCATTGCTCGACCACGGCAGACCGGTCTCCGGATGCACGTGCGCGTGATTCTTCACGCGCAGCGCAATCGGATCGATGCCCAGCGCGCACGCGAGCTCGTCGATGGCCGACTCGAGCGCGAACGAGCCTTCGGCTTCTCCAGGCGCCCGCATCCAGCCTGGGATCGGAATGCTCAGGCGAACCTGAGTGGCGCGCGTGGACAGATTCGGGCACGCGTATGCATCGACCGTCCCAGGCGTAATCGGATTGAACAACTCGTCCGCCATTCCGATTGACGACGTGGCGACATGATCAATGGCGGTGAGCTGCCCGTCCCGACTGGCGCCGAGCGACACCTGCTGAATGGTGTTGGGCCGATGGCCGACCGAGGTGAACATTTGGGCACGAGTCAGCACGAGCTTCACCGGCCGCTTCGTGATCCGCGCGGCCAGCGCCGCGAGTGTCACATGGGGCCAGACGCGCAGCCCCGCGCCGAACGCGCCGCCGACGAACGGCACCAGCACGCGGACGCGGCCGGGATCGACGCCGAACGCGGTTGCCAGCGCGTCGCGCACGCCATGCGGCCCCTGCGTCGTGTCATGGACGGTCAGGGCATCGCCGTCCCAGACCGCAACGGTGGCAAACAGGCCGATCGGATTATACGTATTCTCCGCCGTGGTGTAGGTCTGGTTGATCTGCACCTCAGCTGCCGCCAGCGCCTGTCGCACGTTGCCACGCGCGGTATCGGGCGTCCGGGGATGGAACACCGGCGAGGTTCGGGGGTCGTCGAACGCGAGGACTGGCGCGTCGCGCTCGTACGTGATCTCGATCAACGCGGCCGCCGCCTGCGCCTGGTCTCTGGTCTGCGCGACGACCATCGCCACGTGCTGGCCGTCGTGCAGAACGGCGTCGCTTTGCAGCGGCGGCACAGGCGACGGACCGAGTGGCGTGCTCGGTCCACGCGCCAACGCCGGCGCATTGAGGTGGGTGACAACCGCCAGAACGCCCGATGCCCGCTCCGCGGCGTCCACTGCAATGTCACGAATGCGCCCGCTCGTCACCGTGCTTTGCACCAGAACCGCGTGGGCCATTCTGGGCAGCGTCACGTCGATCGGATACGGTGCCGCGCCCATGACCTTGCGACGGCCGTCGACGCGATCTTGCGCGGTGCCGACGACATCGGCGGTTGTCGCGGTGCTCATATGTTCAGGTCTCTCGCGATGGCACATGCGCGCACGACGGTGCGTTTCGCGAGTTCGATCTTGAAGTGGTTGTGCGCTCGCCCGACAGCTTCTGTCAGCGCGATCTCGGCGGCGTCCCGAAACGTCTGGTCACTTGCCGTGCGCCCGATCAGGAACTGCTCGGTCTCGTGTGCTCGCCATGGCCTGGTTGCGATCCCGCCCAACCCTAGCCTTGCGGCGCGAATCGTGTCGCCATCGAGATCGAGGACCACGGCCGCTGATGCCAGCGCGAACTCGTAGCTGGCCCGGTCCCGCACCTTGAGATAGTGCGAGCGCCGCGCCGCCGGCAGCTGTGGAATGACCAGGTGGGTGATCAGTTCAGCGTGCTCGAGCGCGACTTCGAGATGCGGAGTGTTGCCCGGAGCCCGGTGGAACTCGGCGAACGGAATGGCACGTGCGGAGCCATCGGCCCGCACCGTGTGAACCACTGCATCGAGAACCCCCAGCGCCACGCACATATCGGATGGATGCGTCGCAATACAGTGTTCGCTGACGCCCAGCACGGCGTGTCCGCGATTGAAACCGTCGATCGCGTCACAACCGGATCCGGGCTGTCTGCGGTTGCAGGACGCATGAACGTCTCTGAAATACGGACAGCGCGTCCGCTGCAGGATATTGCCGGCGACCGTCGCCATGTTGCGGATCTGCGTGGTGGCGCCCGAGAGGATCGCTTCCGACAGCACCGGAAAGCGATCGCGCACGACCGGGTGCCACGCCAGCTGACTGTTGGTGACCGTCGCGCCGATCACGATCGCGTCATCCGACACGTCGATGCTCGACAGGCCGAGATGCCGGACATCGACGACCGTGTCTGGGGTCAGCACGTCGACCTTCATCAGATCGACAAGCGTCGTCCCACCGGCTAGAAACATCGCGCCAGGGCGAGCAGCCATGCCACTCGCCGCATCCGCGACGCCAGTCGGCCGCTGAAAGGTGAAGGCGTTCATGCTCGACCGACTCCGCTCAGGGCCGGCTCCTCGACCTCGCTGTGGGCCTCGCTCGAAAGCACCTGGCGTACGGCGGCAACGATGTTCGGGTAGGCGGCACAGCGGCACAGATTGCCACTCATCCGCTCGCGGATTTCCTCGTCGCTCAGCGTCGCGGCGTCGACCGTTTGTCGAACATCGCGGGTCACGTGACTGGGCACGCCCGCGTACACCTCTTGAACGGCGCAGATCGCCGAGAGGATCTGCCCTGGCGTGCAGTAGCCGCACTGAAAGCCGTCGCAGTGCAGGAAGGCGGCCTGCATCGGGTGAAGCTCGCCGCCTTTGGCGAGGCCCTCAATCGTGACGATGTGCTGGCCCTCGCACGCCGCCGCCAGCGTCAGACAGGACAGGACGCGCTCGCCGTCGATGATGACGGTGCACGCGCCGCACGCGCCCTGGTCGCACCCTTTCTTCGTACCGGTCAGATCGAGCACATCGCGGAGCGCGTCCAGCAGCGTGAGGCGCGAGTCCACCCAGAGGTCGTGGGTCGTGTTGTTGACGCGAAGGGTCGTTCGCATGGAGATCACCCGCGTTCATGGATCCAGCAGGTCGAGCTCTCGAGACATCTGCTCCTGGCGGAGCGCTTCACCAAAAGCGTGGTGCAGACGGCGAAGGCGGCCGAGCATCTCGTCGTCGCGCAAGAGATCTGCCAGCCGCAGATCCGCCTTCAGCGATGCCGGGATCACCAACAGCACGTTGCGACAGGCGCGCAACCCAGGGAGACTCATTTCGAGGTCCCGACGGATGGCGTCCAGCTGCAATGTCGAGAGCAGCCCGTGCTCGAGTGCCGCTTCGCTCAAGCCGCACAACAACGCACACCAGTGGTAGTACGCACCGAACGGACGATCGGCGACCGGTTCGTCGTCGCACTCCCAGTCGCCAGCCAGTTGCTGCTCGAATCGCGCCATCGCCTCGTCGGCCCACGACCAGTGCCGCAGCAGGCAGGCGAGACGGTCGATAGACGCGTTGCTCAACGATCCATGTGATATTTCCGCAGCCTCAACACCAGCCATTGTTGACTCTCCGTTCGGTTCTCAGAAACGCCATAGACGCCGCCCGTCAGCGCTGGAGGGCGGGCTGATTCAGCCACTCCTGGAAGCGGATCTCGCCGAGTCGCGCGTTGCCGGCAGGAATCAGCGATCGCTCGCCGAGTTCGGCCCCGAAGTACCGCGCGTGGCGGTCAACGACCACCTCGCGAGGGTCGTGGCGGACGCCAAGCCCCTGGCGAATCAGTTCATCGAAACGGAACTGCTCGGGACCGGCCACTTCAACCGTGCCATTCAGTGGCGCACCAACGGCAACCCTGACGATGGCCGTGGCGACGTCATCCGCCGCCATGGGCTGAATGAGTACCGGTGGCAGCCGAACCGTCGTGCCGTCGGTGGCTTCATCGGCGATGCGATTGACGAACTCGAAGAACTGCGTCGCGTGAATGATCGAGTATGGGATCCCGGCACCCTTGATCAGCGTTTCCTGGGCGTTCTTTGCCCGGAGGTAGGGACTGTCAGGTATACGCTCGGTTCCCACCACGGACAGCGCGACGTAATGCCCGACACCGGCCGCCGCCGCGGCCTCGAGCAGGTGACGCGTGGAGGTGGTGAAGAACTTCATGACCGCCAGCTCTTCGAACGACGGAGAGTTCGACACGTCGACGACGACGGCTGCGCCTTGAAGGGCTTGAGGGAGTCCCTCACCGGTGAGCGTGTTGACGCCCGTGTCTGGCGAAGCCGCGACTGCTTCGTGACCTTGCTTGCGGAGCTTCGTGACCAGTTTCGATCCGATTAGCCCGGTGCCGCCGATGATGACGAGTTTCATGTCGGGTCCTTTCACGTGCCGCTGAACTCCTAGCAACGCCAATACCGGACGGGTCCGAACCATGCGGCGCTGAATTGTGATAGGTCGGACTCGCGAGCCGCTCTTTGCCGATGCTCACACCTCACAACGCGTCGTCGCGTTCACGAACTGCCGTGACGGGCGACGGGTGCGAGCTCCTGATTGGCATCGGAAGTCCCACCCCAGGGTGTCGGTCAGGCAGGCTTGGTCTTTGCCTTGTCCGTCCGCAAGGGATGCCACGGCGGAAGGACACTGGCGGTCAAAAGGACGTTCTCGCGCGCCGGTTTGCGTCCACAGACCACTGAGGAGACAGGCATATGAGCACGATCACCGTGAAAGACGGCACGACGATCTACTACAAGGACTGGGGCAAGGGGCCGGTTGTCACGCTCTCGCACGGATGGCCCCTGAATGCCGATATGTGGGACGGCCAGATGTTGTTTCTGGCACAGCACGGCTTCCGAGTCGTCGCCCACGATCGTCGTGGCCACGGTCGATCCAGCCAGGCTTGGTCCGGTAACGACATGGACGGGTATGCCGACGATCTGGCCGCTGTCATCGAGGCCTTGGATCTGGATGGCATCACGATGGTCGGCCACTCGACTGGCGGCGGAGAAGTCGCGCGTTACATCGGACGGTACGGCACGAAGCGTCTGGTCAAGGCGGTCCTCATCGCCGCGGTGCCGCCGATCATGTTGAAATCTTCAACCAACCCGGAAGGACTTCCCATCGACGTCTTCGACCAGTTGCGGAGCGGCTTGCTCAAGGACCGCTCGCAGGCTTACAAAGACTTCGCTCCCCTGTTCTATGGCGCGAACAGATCTGGTGCGCAGGTGTCCCAAGGCACGCTGGATCAGTTCTGGCTCTGGAGCATGCAGGCCGGCCTCAAGAACGCGCACGACAGCATCAAGGCCTTTTCGGAAACCGACTTCACCGAAGACCTCAAGAAGTTCGATATCCCGACCTTGGTCATGCACGGTGAAGATGACCAGATCGTGCCCGTCAAGGATTCGGCGAAGAAGTCGGCCAAGCTGATCAAGAGGGCTGTGGAAATCTACTATCCGGGGCTGCCGCATGGCCTCACCGCCACGCATGCCGACCTCGTCAATCGCGATTTGCTCGCGTTCTGCCAGCAAGGCGTACGGAAGGTCGCCTGACGCGCAACGTGTCACGAGAAACGAGGAGGAACTATGAACACCGAGAATGTCATGACTGAGCACGAGGCAACGCAGGTCGAGCGCGCGAACGCGTCGGGCGCTACACCCGTTGTCTTCGTCCACGGGCTCTGGCTGCTGCCCTCGAGCTGGGACCGCTGGGTGACGCTGTTCGAGGAGGCCGGCTACGTGGCCTTGACGCCGGGCTGGCCCGACGATCCCGGGACGGTCACCGAGGCCAGAGAGCATCCCGAGGTGCTTGCGGGCAAGGGGATCAGCGAGATCGCCGGCTACGAGGAGGCGATCATCCGCCGCCTGGATCGGAAGCCTGTGATCATCGGCCACTCCTTCGGGGGCCTGCTGACCATGATTCTCGCGGGGCGCGGGCTGGCCGCCGCGTCGGTCGCGATCAGCCCGGCTCCGTTCCGCGGTGTGCTCCCGCTGCCGATCGCGGCGCTGCGCACGGCCAGCGTTGCCCTGCGTAACCCCGCGAACTGGAACCGCGCCGTCCCGCTCACCTACGAGCAGTTCCGCTACAGCTTCGCGAACGCGGTCGGCGAGGACGAGGCGAAGGAGCTGTACCTTGGCTATTCCGTCCCCGGCGCCGGCGAGCCGCTCTTCCAGGCGGCGGCCGCGAACTTCAATCCGTGGTCAGAAGCGAAGGTCGACTCGATGAACCCGGAGCGAGGTCCGATGCTGATCATGTCGGCAGACTCGGACCACACGGTCCCCTGGGCGATCGCGAACGCGTCCTATAAGAAGCAGAAGCGCAACCAGGGCGTGACCGAGATCGTCAAGATGCCGGGCCGCGGGCACGCGCTGACGATCGACGCCGGCTGGCGGGAGGTCGCCGAGAAGGCGCTCGAGTTCGTCAAGCGGTTCACGGCAAGCCACCGCAAGGTCGCGTGAATCCGCAGCCAGAGGTGCGCACCACGGTGGGGAGCTCGACTCGCGCAGCGCAGGTGCGTGCCATCCCGGAGGCTGAAGATGTTCAGCCCGATGCTCGCGTTCCGTTCGTCGGGTCAGATCGTGACGACGACGCCGGAGGGCTGGACGCCGTCGCCGGCTGTGAGTTTGTCGACGATCGAATCCGGCTCCCGGAGTGAGGCCAGAGCTGCCCACCACAACGAAGAGGCGGGCAGCTCGCACTTTGCGCGCAATCCTCTAGTTTCTTGGCCGACTTATTCCCTGCGAGCCGCAGGACACGCCCCGCGAGTCCTTCATGCCGGGCTGAGTTGACCTCCGCGCTCGATCATGGTCCGGCCGCCCGCGCGCGGCGTGCCGTCGGTCTCTAGAACATCACTTCGGCGGTGCCTGCATGGCGGAGGCCGCGTAGCCGCGTTCGGCGACGAGGGCGGCCCGCTGGCGGTAGAACGCCGGGTCGTCCGGGTGCGGCATGGTGTTAGTCTCTGGCCGTTCGTGAAACCCGAGTGTAGGAAGGCGCCGCACCCACCGCAATAACGCGACCCGGTTAGAAGACCTTCACATGGAACACCTCGGCCAGGGCCGGCGGAGCTACCGTGCCAGATTCATCAGGACGATGTCGGCGTGATTTCGCAGTCGATCGAACACGATCCGCCTGCCGTCGGGCGAGATGTCGAAGTTCTGAACCACCGAGCCGCTCTTCAGGTCGAAGCTGGTGAGCTGACGTTGCGCGCCGGTCTCGAGATCCAGGCCGAAAAAATTCTGATTAGGAGCCGTACCCTGAAGAGTGATGAGCGTCTTTCCGCCAGGCATGAAGCGATACGGCGTCCCAAACGCCAGGGGAAAACCGGAACCCAATGACGCCACCGCGGGCACAACCACTGGCCCGCCATCAGGAGTCATCGTCTTGATGTCGAAGCTCCCGCTTGCCTGTTGTTCGGAATAGACGATGAACCGGTCATCGGGAGACCAGACGGGATTGAACGACAGCGTCTCCCGCAATCGGATAGGCGGACCGCCGTCGAGCGGAATCTTGAACACGCGCGTGCCTTCGCCCTGATTCGCGGCAACGACCACCCATTTGCCATCCGGTGACCAGGACGCCGCGCTTTGCACCTCGATGGACTTCGCCAGTGTCTGGAGACCGGTGCCGTTGGCGTTGATCACGTACAGATCGGCGCGTCCCTGTTTGCGGTACGAGAAGCAGATTCGATTGCCATCGGGTGAGATCGCCGGGGCCGCGACAACGCCGCCGTCGCCGCCTTTCCAGAGCTCCACAGCCGTGCCGCTGTTGTCGAGTGTCCAGAGCCCGTCAGCGCCGCCCTTGGATGACAGGAACGCGAGATAGTCGCCGGCATACCTCGGACTCAACGCCCGCGTGTTGGCGGCCTGAATCGGCGTGACGGCGCTTTCAGGTTGGATGTCATTCGTAATCGGCACGGTCCACAAGCCGGCGGTGGGGTTCGCGACCGTTGCGATCAGATGGTGCGGCCGGACCTGGTCCACCGCGACAGACAGATACTGCTCCGCAACGCCCGAGCTCACACGGTGGGGGATGCGATGTTCGACGTCAATCGCGTAGAGCCATCGCCCCGATCCATCGTCTGCCGTGGCCGAGTAAATCAACGTCCGGGCATCGAGCCACGCCGGGAAGCCCACCCACGCATGATGAAATGTGATTTGCTCCGTCTTCCCACCGCGGGCGGGGATCCGCCAGATATCCGCGTCGGTCGTTGGCGTTCCCTTCACGAAATAGATAAAGCGGCCGTCGCGCGACCAGATCAGAAAGTGACAATGCACGCCCGGTTCTTCGCCGACGAAGATCTTCCGGGGATTGCTGGCATTCCGGTCGGCGATCAAGATCGGATCGCCGGGCTCCTGCGTGTGATAGGCAACCATCTTCCCGTCTGGCGACCAGGTCGGATCCGACCCGTGATCGAGGAAGAGCTTCGGAATGCCTCCCATCGTGGGTCCCATCAGGATGGATATTTCCGTCGGGGATCCCGCGAGCTGGCGCATGAACCAGACCTGGTCGCCGTCTCCCGAGAACCCGGTTTCGCGGACCATCCCCCACGACGCAGGACGAAATTCTCCTTTCGTCAGGTTGGTGAACACCCCGCTGCCGATCTGACTGACGAAGACATCGAGCGGTCCATCGCGGTTCGAGAGAAAGACCATGAACTTGCCGTCCGGCGAGATCGCGGCATCGACCTCCTCCCCCTCGAAGTCGGTCAGACGCACGGGCCGCGCGTCAGCGAGGGGATTCTGCCAGAAGTAGTCGTTGACCCACAGGCGCCAGGTGATGCCGATTGCGGCCGCAAGAACAAGCGCGGCGATCCAACCGATCGGAGCCCAGCGGCGTGAACGGCCCCGCAACCGACCGTCGGACCCGCTCGGAGTGCGGTCTGGCGGCGCCGTCCGCGCGGCGGTCGCATCGTCGATCTCGATTCGCGCATCAGCGATGTCACGCAGGCGCTGCCGGAGATCTTTGCGAAGACAGCGTTCGAGCAGGCGGCGAACGACTTCGGGAGTGGTCTCCGGCACCGCGCTCCAGTCGGGCTCGTGCTCGATCACGTGGGCGAGCGTGTCGGTGAACGAGTCACCCGCGAACGCCCGTCGGCCGGTCAGCATTTCATAGAGCACGCAGCCGAACGCCCAGATGTCCGTGCGCTTGTCGACCGGCTGGCCCCGCGCCTGCTCCGGACTCATGTACGCGGCGGTCCCCAGAATGACGCCCGGGTTCGTGCCGTCGGAGCTCCCGGCTGGCAGATGCGCCGCATCGACCAAATCGCTCACGCTCGCTTTCGCCAATCCGAAGTCCAGCACTTTCACGACGCCATCGGGAGTCACCTTGATATTGGCCGGCTTCAGATCGCGATGAACGATCCCTTTTTCGTGCGCGGCCTCGAGCGCATCGCAGATCTGGCGCGCGATCGGCAGCGCGTGCTCGGGCCTGATGCCTCGGGGTTGAATGATCGTGGCGAGTGTCTCGCCGGGCACCAGCTCCATCACGAGCGCCGCGATCTCGTCGGATTCTTCGAAGCCGTACACCTGCGCGATATGGGGATGGTTGAGCGACGCGAGCAGGCGCGCTTCGCGCTCGAACCGCGCGCGGCGATCGGCACGGCGGGTGAGTGCGCGCGGCAGGACTTTAATCGCGACGTCGCGCCCGAGTCTGGTGTCCCGCGCGCGATAGACCTCGCCCATCCCGCCCGCGCCGATCCGCGCGTCGATCTGGTAGACGCCCAGACGGCGTCCTGCCAAGTCCACGTTCGACTCGGGATCGCTACTCACCAGGCGCGCGACCTCCTCGACGGCAGGCCGCTCCAGAAACTGGTCGCCGGTGTTCTGATAGCGCAGCAGCGATTCGACTTCCCGCCGGAGTGCCTGGTCACCGGCGCAGGCTTCGCGCAGGAAGGCTGCGCGATCCGATGCGTTGCGCTCGAGCGCTGCATGGCAGAGCTCGGTGATCTGGCGCTGCCGGTCCGCCGACATCTGGGTTCTGGCCTCGCGTTTTCCGTTGGAAAGCGCCCATTCTACGCCAGGGGCTCCGTGCTTCTGGCGGGTTGTGCCTTTTCGGTTCGCGTTCACGCCTCCTTTGACAAGGAGGTTCTATGCGAGACCTGTCAGTTGAAAGACTCGGGGCCGGCATGGTCGCCGTGCTCATCGGCGTCGCGATCACAGTCTTTGCGCCGCAGAGCGCTTCGGCGCAAAACGTCGTCGTCGACTGGAACGCGTTCGCCATCACCGCCGCCGGCGCATCCGGCCAGAACGCCTTGCTGCAAGAGAGGGCGTTCGCCATCACCAGCGTCGCCGTCAGCGACGCCGTGAATGCGATCTCCAAGGAGTACACCCGCTACGCGTCAAGGCTGACGCCACCGTCGGGTGGTTCGACGACCGCCGCGGCAATCGGCGCCGCGCATCGTGCGCTGACGCAGCTCTTGCCGTCGCAAACGCAATTCCTGGACACCATGCTGGCGCAGTCGCTCGCGAAGTTTGGCGTGAGCCCCGGCGACCAGGGGTTCGCGTTTGGCGAGGCCGTCGCCGACGAGATCGTCGCGCTGCGTGCATCCGATGGCGCGGCGCTGGCTCAGTATCCGTACACGGCTCCGAACGCCGGCGCACCCGGTGTGTGGGTGCCGACGCCCCCTGCGTTCGCTGCGGCGCTGCTACCGGGCTGGGGATCGGTTCAGCCATGGGTGCTCGAGTCGGGCGCGCAATTCCGGCCAGACGAGGGTCCCGGCCTGACGAGCCATCGCTACGCCAGGGACTTGAACGAGGTACAGGAAATCGGCTCGCTGAACAGCGCGACACGGACCGCGGAGCAGACCAACATCGCGAGATTCTGGCTGGCGTCGGCCGCGCTCATTTGGAACCCGGTGCTCCGTCAGGTCGTGCTCGGACTCGGCCTCCACGAGTCGGAGGCGGCTCGTGCGTTTGCGCTCATGAACGTTGCCGGCGCTGACGCGCGGATCGCGTGTTGGGACGCGAAGTATGCCTTCAATTTCTGGCGCCCGGTCACCGCGATCCAGCGTGCCGACGAGGATGACAATCCCGCGACGAACGCCGATCCAGGTTGGACACCCCTCGTCGCCACGCCGAACTTTCCCGAGTACGTCTCCGGGCACACGACGGTGAGCGGCGCCATGGCCACGGTTCTCAGACTGCTCTTCGACGACGACCCTGGTGTGGCGTTTACGGCCACGAGCCCGACCAATCCGGGTTTCGAGCGCCATTGGACGACGTTCAGCGAAGGCGTTCGGGAAGTCATCGACGCCCGCGTCTATTCAGGAATTCATTTTCGGTCGTCCGACGAGCGCGGCGCCCACATCGGGCGGCAGGTCGCCAGATTCGCCGCGAAGCATGCATTCCGACATACGCACGGCCACTAGATCGAGGAAGGGCCCGCGACCGACGCGGGCCCTTCGTGCGTGCGAGTCGGCGTCACTTGCGCAACTGCCGCAGGAGCCACATCTTCGCGAACGTCCAGTCGCGTTTGACTGTCTCACGCGAGACGTTCAAGACCTCGGCAGTCTCCTCGACGCTCAACCCACCGAAGAAGCGGAGCTCGACGACCCGGCTCTTGCGTTCATCGACATCAGCCAACGCCTCGAGCGCGTCGTTGAGCGCCACGACGTCTGTCGCCCGGCCCTCGGCGACTTCCAGCGCAAGAGTGAACGAGACCTGCTTCGCGCCACCCCCGCGTTTCTGGTAGCCGCGCGATCGCGCGAAGTCCACGAGAATGCGCCGCATCAGTCGGGCGCCCATCGCAAAGAAATGGGCGCGGTTCTGCCATTGCATCTGTTTGAGATTGACCAGCCGCAGGTATGCTTCGTTGACGAGCGCTGTGGGCTGAAGCGTGTGGCCTGGCCGCTCCGCCGCCATCTGTCGCCGCGCCAACCTTCGCAGCTCCTCGTGGACGATCGGAACGAGCTCCTGCAGCGCGGCCTCCTCGCCGTCCTTCCATCTGGCGAGGAGACGCGTGACGTCGTGGCTGGGCACATCGAGTTTCTTCACGATGCGCCTTCTTGAGGCACAGTGCCTCCAGCGAGCGCGTTCCGCGTCTCCACCCGGCCAATCCACAGGATGGCCAACGCTGCCGCCGCCGCCAATGCCACGAGCGGTACGAGCGCCAGCGTGAACTTCCCGGTCGCGTCCTTGATGAAGCCCATCACGTAGGTCGTGCCGAAGCCGGCGAGATTGCTGATGGCGTTGATCTGCGCCAGGCCGGCGGCCGCGGTGCCGGCCGACAGCCATTCGGTCGAAACCGCCCACGCGGGTCCTTTGCCGGCGTAGATGCCGATGACGGCCAGGGACAGGATGACGATGATGGAAAGGAGCGAGTCGAACACAAGCGCGAACGCCAGGCTGACTGCCGTCAGCATGAGAGGCAACGACGCGTGCCAGATCCGCTCACCAGTCTGGTCCGATCGTCTCGCCCACCAGACCATGATCACCGACGCCAGCGCAAAAGGAATGGAATTGAGAAGCCCGGTCTGCATATTCGTGAGACCGTACGACTTGATGATCTGTGGCTGCCACAGCTGGAGCCCGCTGCTCACCGCCGTGCTTCCCGCCAACACCACGCTGAGCACCAGCACATGCTTGTTCCACAACACCTGCCAGACGCTCATCGGCCTGACCCGCTTCCCTCGACCGCCCTCCGCTTGAAGCCTCGCCAGCAACCAGTTGCGCTCATCGCTCCCGAGCCAGCGCGCATCCGCTGGCCGGTCGCTCAGAACGAACAGGCACGCCAGCCCCAGCAAGACGGCGGGAAGCGCTTCCACGATGAACATCCACTGCCAGCCACGCAGCCCAAGCCATCCGTCGGTTTCGAGAAGCGCCGCCGAGATCGGCGATCCGACAAAGCTCGAGACCGGAATCGCGACCATGAACAAACCGACGATCCGGGCGCGGTAGTCGGCGGGAAACCAATAGGTGAGGTAGAGAATCACCCCGGGAAAGAATCCGGCTTCGGCCGCCCCTAGCAGAAGCCGCATCAGATAGAGTGACTGCGGCCCTTTGACCAACGCCATACCGCCCGCCAGCACTCCCCACGTGATCATGATGCGAGCGAGCCAGCGGCGCGCGCCGAACTTCTCGAGGAACAGGTTGCTCGGCACCTCGCACAGGAAGTACGACACGAAGAAAATGCCGCCGCCGAAACCGAAGACCGTGGGTGACAGGTGAAGGTCCTTGACCATTTGCAGCGCGGCGAATCCCAGATTGACCCGGTCGACGAAGGACACGAAATAGCAGACCATCAGGAACGGCACGATCCGCAGGGCAACCTGCTTCATCGTCCTGATTTCGAGGGCGCTGGGATTTGACCGCATTCGAGTGCGGATTCTACAGTCGATCGCGCGTTCGCAATGACTCGAAACCTCTTGCATCGTCGGCGGCGACATGAACTCGTGTGAGCCGCCGGATCCTGACACGAGGGCGCCGCGATTCAGCCTGCCGCCGCTCGCGTGTGACGCGCATTGCCATGTCTTCGGGCCAGCCGCACGATTCCCGTACGCGCCAGGTCGTGCTTACACTCCGCCTGACGCTCCCAAAGATCGCCTGTCGGCGGTGCACGAGATCCTGGGTGTCCAGCGGGCTGTCATCGTTCAGGCGAGCTGCCACGGCACGGACAACCGCGCGATGCTCGATGCCATCGCGACGAGCAGCGGTCGATATCGCGGGAT
>Ga0105248_10002938_pt1 | contig 18914 bp, 17 predicted proteins | sample KBSS34metaG_FD_81524 | JGI IMG/M metagenome (GOLD analysis project Ga0105248, IMG submission 81524) | Switchgrass rhizosphere microbial communities from Kellogg Biological Station, Michigan, USA - KBS S3-4 metaG | ecosystem: Host-associated > Plants > Roots > Rhizosphere > Soil | place... | reverse complement strand
GACGTGCGGATCGCCTCGCCCTGTGAGCAGCCAGTCTGCCCGCTGCCGCACACGCCGTCCGTGAGCGTCTGCTGCACGAAGTGGTTGGCGCTGGCGCGGGGGTTGCCGTAGCTGGTGGTGCCCAGCGTGTCCTTGATTGCGTAGAACGACTGCTGGCTCGTGTCGGACAGGTCGGCCGCGCCAAGGTAGCGGCCGGTGCCGATGAAGACCACTGCGCGGCCTGCCACCAGGCCGAGTTCCGGCTTGGTCGTGATGGGCTGCGCGTTGCCCGCGCTGTCCTTCAGCGTGGCCAGGAGCTGCGCGTCGTAGCCCGCGGCGCCAATGTCGCCGTTCACGTCGAAGCGCCACAGGTTGCCCAGCAGATCGCCGCCGTACACACGCTGCACCGTGTTGTCGTAGGCGTTGTTGTCCACCCACGTGCGGATCTGCGCGAGGCCGCTGGGAGCGGCGGCGGTGCCCTGTCCGGTGGAGATGCTGCGGATGAGTGCGCCCGTGGCGGCGTTGAGCACATACAGGCGACCTTGGCCATCACCGCCGCCGGTGGTGTTGTTGTAGCCCGAGGTGACGAACACCGCCCAGGTGCCGTCCTTGAGCTTGCTGATCTGCGGGGTGCCGAACGTGAGGCCCATGTTGGCGTCGGTGTACTCCCACAGTGCCTTCGGGTTGTTGGGGTCGGTCACGTCGAGCGCGTAGTAGCCGCGGCCGCCCGCGTTGAGCCCGCCCACGAGGATGGTGTGCCAGGCGCCGCCGAAATAAACGTCGCCCTGCGTCGGGGTGCCGTCCACGTAGAAGACGTGGTGCGTCGTGTAGTACTTGTCCGCCAGGCGATAGAGGTTGGGCAGAAGCATCTGCGGGATGTAGGCCCAGGCTTCCTGCCCGGTCGTCGCGTCGAAGGCGTGCAGCATGCCGTCGTTCGCGCCGGCGTAGACCATCGAGCGACGGGTCGCATTTGCCGACTTGAAGCTGCTGTAGCCCGTGTCGGTGTAGTTGAAGCGCGGTGCCTTGATGTAGACCGCCTCTGAGTGGACGATGTCGCCAAGGACCGATGTGCGGGCGCGGAAGTACTTGCCCGGGTCGCTTGCGGCGCCTTCGTTCGTGCGGTCGCCGCGAATGAAATCGACCAGCGGCTGCCCGCTCGCGGCCGTCTGAGCGGCGGCGCTCAGGCAGGTCACGCCAGAGGGGCAGAACTGCGAGAGGGTGGGCGATCCGGTGCTCGAGATATAGGGCACGCTGAACCAGGCGCGCTCGGTGGTCGAAAGGTTGGCCCAGGTGAAGGCGCGCAGCTTGGTGCCGGCGCTGGCGTCATAGGTGTAGATCGTGCGCGAGGTGTTCGAGTCGAGCAGCGGACGGGCCGACCAGTCGGGCGTGGTGCCGGCGTTGCCGGTGTTCACGTCCAGCGTGTAGCGGGCGAGCTCGCCGTACCACTCGCCCGAGCGGAAGTTCGAGGCGAACTCGAAGTTGTCGGTCTGCGTGATGTTCGGCGTGCTGGTGGTGGCCGCGGCCGCATCGCTGGTGATCTCGTTCACCGCTTGCAATGCCGTCTGGATTCCCACGGCGAGCGAGGCCGGGTCGGTGGCCGAGAAGTAGGTGCCGCGGCCGTTGACGGCGGCATGCCAAAGGTCGTCCACGTTCTCGATCTGGTCGGAGCCTGGCACCGGCCAGTTGCACACGGTGCCGCTCGTCTGCCAGGAGCACACGCCGTTGGTCGGGTTGGCCAGGGTGCCGTTGAGCACAGCGGTGTAGTCACCCGCGGTGTCGTTGGTCTTGTACGTGGGCGTGTAGATCATCCGCCCGCGCGTGCCGATGCCCAGCGTGAAGGTGGTCATGTGCTGCCAGGTGGCGGTGTCGTCGCCGCCGGGCAGCACATTGTTGGCCGACACGTCGGCGTTCAGTGCGCCGGTCGCATTGCCGAGCGCCGACGAGCGAAGGTCGGTCTTGTAGTAGTACTCGGCAACGTCGGCGAGGGTGTCGGAGGTGCCGCCGGAGTTGGACGCCGCCGCGGCGAAGGCGGTGGCGGTTCCGCTCACGCCCGTGTTGTTGAACACGAGCACGGGCGTAGCGGAAGTGGCCGAAGGGGCAATGATGGTGACGGTGTTGCCCGACGCGGTGGCGCTGTAGCCGCTCACGCCGCAGTTGCCGGTCTTGTTGGCCGTGCAGGCGTCGATGGCGGACTCGATGGCCGATGCGACGCCGTTTGCGGTCTTCTTGGAATTGGTGGATCCATTCAGGATCTCGACGCCCCCCACCTTGATGCTCGTCACGCTCGTCCCGTTGCCTGAGCCCGAGAGCGTGATCACCGACTGGTAGATGGTCGTGGACGTCAGGCCGTCACTGAACGGGCGCGGCTGCCCGCCGTCCTGGTTGCCAACCGCGTTTCCGCTGAGGTCGTAGGTCCCGTTGCCGTTCCAGAAGCCATCGGTGGACAGAAGCGTGAAGTTCTTCTGGCAGGAGTACTGGACGGGGTCGTTCACCGTCGCGTCGTTCAGCGAGGTGATCTTGTGGGCGTAGATGCGCCCGGCGTTCGAGAGCGCCTCGCGCAGCGGCGTCGAGTTGTTCGCCTTGGCGCCGTAGAGCTTTGCGTACCAGCTCTGCTTCTGCGTGGCATCGAATTTGTTGATGTTCAGGAACGACGGGGAGACGTTGTTGTTGATCGACATGTAGCCGACGCGGAACTGGTCGCCGATGGTCTTGAAGGCCAGGCCGGCGGCCGACTTCATCATCAGGATGCGCTTGCGGTAGTAGCTGTACCAATTGGCGAAGTTCTGGGTCTCATCGGTGCCGCCGGGGCCGGAGGTCGAGCTCACAACGACCTTGGTGAAGACCGCCGAAGATGTGCCGACGCTCGTGTTGCACTCCTTGTAGAAGCTGCTGTTCGTGTCGTAGTAGGTCTTCTTGGCGTCGGCGGTGTTCGTGCCCGAGTACTTGTAATAGAAGGCCGCCTGCGAGGAGAAGCTGCCGATGGAGAAGTTCTTGCTCAGGTCGACCTGGCTGCCGCTGCCCTGGTTGAAGCCGTCCTGCCATGCGCTCGTGAACGACGAATTCGCGTAGCTCGCGCCGGTGGAATCGACCGGGGGCAAATACCTGATGGCGGGGTTGTAGTAAACGCCGTTGCACTGGCTGCTCACGTAGCCGTAATCGTTGTCGAAGTTCGACACCGTGTCGGGCATGTAAGTCCAGTCCATCGACCCGGAGTCGTCCAGCACGAACATCAGGTTCGGCAGCACGGCCTGCGGTGCCGAGGTGATCAGCGGTACATCTGCAATGTCGGTCTGCGCGGCGTGCGCCAGCGGCGTCAGCGTCAACAGGACCAGCGCACGCTGCGCGGCCCGTTTGAGGTTCTTCTGCATGGACTTCCCTCTCATGTGTTTCGTTTTGTCGGTGCTCGCTTCGGGGCGACACATCACAACGCGATGACGGTCTGCACGAAGCTCACCGTATTGCGCGGGCCAGTGACCTGCGTGGTGATGCGGTAGTAGATCTGTGGGTCGGGATCCGGTTGGTCGATGCCGCCGCCCTTGCTGCCGTCCTGTGCGTTCACGTCAGCCGGCGGCACGGAGCAGCCCGCGGCCGCGCTTGGACCCGTGAGGTTGCAAAGTCGCTGGATCACGTACGACACGGTGTTGCCCGCTGCGTCCGTCCCGACGGTGACGGCATTGGCCTTGAGCGTTGCGTTCCAGAAATCGGACCAGCTCTGGCCGCTGGATGGGTCCTGGCGCGTGGCGATGTAGCCGTTCGCGGTGGCGTTGGCTTCGAGCGTGCTGCCGGTGTTGTTGGTTTGCAGCCAGGTGATCGCGGCCTCTACGCCTGCGTCGGAGGAGGTCGTCGCACCCTGCTGGAATGCAAGGTTGCCGGCAATGGCGTTGCTGGTGAAGACCGAGCGAAGCAGCGCGATGCCCGCCAGCGTGAGCACGCCCATGAGGATCAGCGCGAGCAGCAGGACGATGCCGCGCTGGCTTGCTCGGGCTGCGCGTGGCGCGCGCACGGAAATGGTGGAGTTCAACATCCTGACTGCACTCCCATCCAGACCATGTTTCGTTGGGGGACCGTGGTCTCGAAGACCTTGTATCGATAGTTCTGCCAGCTCAGGCCCGAGGCCAGCGAGGCGACGCTCATGTCGAAAGGCGCTCCCGTCGCGCCCGCCCAGGTGGGCGGTGCGATCAGACCGGTGGCGGTGCCGGTGACGGCCGCCTTCTCCTGCAGGGCACTGCGCGCGACCAGCGCAAGGCGCACCGCCGATACGCGCGACCAACCGCATGCCGTCGTGGGCGTGGTCTGGTCGTAGTTGTCCACGAGCGCATCCATTGGCGCCGAGGTGTCGCTGCCGTACTGCGCGCGCAGCGCGACCACGTTCGATCCGATGGGCGCCCAGACGGTGGCGTCGTTGTTCTTCGTGGCGTCGCCGCAGTTGTTCTGCATGTAGTCGCAGGCCGTGAGGTTGCCGCTGCGAATCGCGTAGGCCAGGATCTTCGGCGCGCCGCCGAGGTTGAAGAGCATGCCCGTCGTCATGGCGGCGGTGCCCGTCTGGACCGTGACGTTGGACGGCGCGGTGACGGCGGTGACCTTCTCTGCGGTGACGGTGCACGAAGCCGGCGTGGGCTGGGGCAGAGCGATGAGCCAGTCGCCGATCGCGTAGGAGCCCGTGCCGGTGGCGGGCGCCGTCGGCGAGGAGACGGTGTAGGTCTTGGAGTCGGCGGATTGCGCCTGCACGAGCTCACCTTCGGGCGCGCCGTTGGCGCTGCTGTAGACGACCAGCAGCGTGTCGCTGCCGGCATCCGCACCCGTGATGCTCGCGTGGTTGATGGTGAGCGGTGCGAGCGAGTTGATGGTCCAGTTGGTGCCGGAGGGTTGGACCACCTTCAGGTTGCAGCCCAGCAATGCCAGCGCACGGATGCCGTGGCCGCTCTCGCGCAGGTCGCGCTGCAGCGAATAGAGCGCGATGGCGCCGTTGTTCTGCGCGTCGTCGCCGCCGGTGGTCGTGCGCTTGAAGCCTTCGGATACCGAGAAGACTTGCATCATCACGATCACGGCGAGCATGCCGATCAGCATGCCCACCATCACCTCTACGAGGCTCAGGCCGTGTTGGCGGCGAGCGCGGGCCATTGCAGGAGACGTTGAAGTCATCGCGGCCTCCTCAGTTGTTGAGCTGCGCCACGGCCACGTATTGGTGCGGCGGGTCGGAAGCAGGCTCGTTCGGTGCCTTCCACTTGACGGTCACCGTGACCAGGCCCGCGTTCGTGACCGTGACGGTGGGCAAGGCGGTGCTGGGCACGGGCAGTGAAGCCTGCACGTTCGCCAGCCAGGCGTTGTAGTTGGCGCCGCCGGTCTGGAAGTTGGTCTGCAGCGTGGCGGGCGTTCGGTCGCTCACCCACATCTGACCCAGGATCTGGCTGGCCAGCAGGCTCGCGTTCGCGCGCATCTTGGCGTTGCTGGACTGCTGCACTGCGGTGGTCTGCAAGCCTACGAGCGCGAGCACGGCGAGAGAGAAGACCAGGATCGCGACCAGGCCCTCGATGAGAGTGAAGCCCGATTGCGAGCGAGTCGAAACGCGGTGACGCGGCATGTTCAGCACCCCTGCGGATCGGTGGCCGCGGTGAACTTCGGATCGCACAGGCGGACTTGGCCGGCTGCGCTGACGGTGACGCGCAGGCAGCGCATCGGGCCGGAAGCGCTCTGGCAGGCGCCGCCGGTCGGGTTGGTGACGTCGATCGTGGTCGCAGTCGTGGTGAGGCGACCCAGCCCGTTGAAGGTCATGAGACTCGCACCTGTCACGGTGAGCGTCGCGTTGCTGGAGCCGTCGCTGCCGGCACGCTTTTGGATCATGTGCGGTGCCGGCGTCGTGTCGGTCATCGTCTCGTTGGTCGCCGCCGCGCAGCTGCCGGCGGCCGGATCCATGCTGACCACCCAGTTGCTGGCGCGAGTGGCCGTGCCCGTGGACAGCAGCGCGCACGAGTTGTCCAGCGAATTCACAAGCTGGAAGCTGACCGGCGCATTGCGCTGCACGGCCTGCGCGCGCGCCAGCGCGATTCCGTTCTGAACCGAGTCGGCGGCGCCGCGGATCTGCAGGTTCTGATACCAGGTGGCGAAGCTGGGCGCACCCATCATCAGGAGCATGGCGACGATTGCGATCGCCACCACCATCTCGACGAGGGTGAAGCCTGCATGGCGGCGGCTCAGCATTGGCCGCCCTTTCGAATGATCCAGCAGTTGTTGGGCGAGGCCGCGCTCCAGCCGGAGGGCGCACCCGTGTTGATCACGGTCGTCTTTCCGCCGGCCTGGTCGACAGTGAAACCGACCCAGGACAGCGAGCCGGTACCCGTCGCGGTGATCAAGTAGGTGCTGCCGGTGACGTTGCTGCAGCTGAAGCTGAAGCCCTTGCCGGTGATGCCGCCGCTTGCGCACGCCGGCGCGCCCACGTAGGTCCGGTTGTCCTGGAACCACTGCTCCATCTTCACCGCCGCGGTCGCAAGGTTCGAGGTCGCGTTGGGGAAGTTGCTACGGATGACGTACTCGCGGTAGGAGGGCACGGCAACCGACGCGAGGATGGCGATGATGGCCACCGTGATCATCAGTTCGATGAGCGTGAAGCCGCGCAGGCGCGCGCTGGAATGGGTGCGGGTTCGTTGTGACATGGCGGGTCCTCTTCGACGTGCCGCAGTTTTGCGAAAACCGCCGCGAAGACGTGCCCACTGATCGGATGCACCCAACCGTCCGTCGCGAGGCATGCGCGCGAACCGCTCGAACCGTGACGTATTGCGCAGTTCAGGGAGTGCTTGGGACACCGCGCAGTCTCGGGTGAGACTGAGTGTTATCCCCTATCATCCGAGGTCCGGTGCGAAGAACGCCGGTTTTTTTGTGCCTATGTCTTCGATGCGCCCCGCGTCGCCATCTGGCGGCATCGCTCCCGTGGTCGAGCTCCGCGACGTCACCTGTGGTTACGGTGAGCGCGTCGTGCTGCGCGATGTGAACCTGCAGGTGAATCGCGGCGAGGTGCTGGGGCTCATGGGCACGTCCGGCGGCGGCAAGACCACGGTGCTCAGGCTCATCGGCCGGCAGATCGAGGCGATGTCCGGGCAGGTGTTCTTCGAGGGCGTGGACGTGACCACGCTCGGGCGCGAGGCCCTCTTCGAGGCGCGCCGGCGCATGGGCATGCTGTTCCAGTTCGGCGCGCTCTTCACCGATCTGTCCGTGTTCGACAACGTCGCCTTCCCCCTGCGCGAGCACACCGACCTCGGCGAAGAGCTGATCCGCGACCTCGTGCTGATGAAGCTGAATGCCGTCGGCCTGCGCGGCGCGCGCGACCTGATGCCCAGCGAGGTGTCGGGCGGCATGGCGCGTCGCGTCGCGCTTGCGCGCGCCATCGCGCTGGACCCTGAGCTCATGCTCTATGACGAGCCCTTCGCGGGGCTCGATCCCATCTCCATGGGCGTGGCCGCGCGTCTCATCCGCGAACTCAACGATGCGCTGGGCATCACGAGCATCGTGGTGTCGCACGACGTCGAAGAGACCTTCGCCATCAGCGACCGCATCGCCTTCATCGCCAATGGCAGCGTCGTCGCGCAGGGCACGCCGCAGCAGATGCGCGAAAGCACCAACCCGCTTGTGCGCCAGTTCGTCGACGCGCAGCCCGACGGGCCGGTGCGCTTTCACTATCCGGCTGCCAGCGCGGCCGCGGACTTCAAGGTGGATGCATGAGCGCAGGTGAGAAGGTTCGGTCATGAGCTGGTGGAGACCCTCGGACGTCGGCTTCGCGACGCGCGTGAAGCTGGCCGACATCGGCCGCGCGGCGCGCCTGTTCACTCGGCTGTGCGCGCTCTTTCTCGCTGCGCTGCGGCGCGCGCGGCTGCTCGTCGACCAGGTGCATTTCCTGGGCAACCATTCGCTGGCGATCATCACGGTGTCGGGCCTGTTCGTCGGCTTCGTGCTTGGCCTGCAGGGCTACTACACGCTGCAGCGCTACGGCTCGGCCGAGGCGCTCGGGCTGCTCGTGGCGCTGTCGCTGGTGCGTGAGCTGGGTCCGGTGGTCACGGCCTTGCTGTTTGCGGGCCGCGCGGGTACGTCGCTCACGGCCGAAATCGGCCTGATGAAGGCCGGCGAGCAACTGGCCGCGATGGAGATGATGGCGGTCGACCCGGTGCAGCGCGTGCTCGCGCCGCGCTTCTGGGGCGGGGTGGTGGCCATGCCGCTGCTTGCGGCCGTGTTCAGCGCGGTCGGCATCCTGGGCGGCTGGCTCGTGGGCGTGGTGCTGATCGGAGTGGACTCCGGCTCGTTCTGGTCGCAGATGCAAAACGGCGTCGACGTCTTCAAGGACGTGGGCAACGGCGTCGTGAAGAGCCTGGTGTTCGGCTTCACGGTGACCTTCGTCGCGCTCCTGCAGGGCTACGAATGCCAGCCCACGCCGGAGGGCGTCTCGCGGGCGACGACGCGCACGGTCGTCATCGCCTCGCTCGCCGTGCTCGGCCTGGATTTCGTGCTCACCGCGATGATGTTCTCGGTGTGAGCGTTGGAGTGAACGATGCAGAAATCGAATCGTGATGTGTGGGTCGGCCTCTTCGTGATGATCGGAGCGGCGGCGATCCTCTTTCTCGCGCTCAAGGCGGGCAACCTGCTCAGCCTCTCGTTCGAGGACACCTACAGCGTGTCGGCGCGCTTCGACAACATCGGCGGGCTCAAGCCGCGCGCCCCCGTGAAGAGCGCGGGCGTGGTGGTCGGCCGCGTGGCCGCCATCGGCTTCGACACCCAGACGTATCAGGCGCGGGTGGACATCAACCTCGAAAAGCGCTTCACCTTCCCCAAGGACAGTTCCGCGAAGATCCTCACCTCCGGTCTCCTGGGCGAGCAGTACGTCGGCCTGGAGCCAGGCGCGGACGAGAAGAACCTCGTGGCGGGCGACGCCATCAAGTCGACCCAGTCGGCAGTGGTGCTCGAGAACCTCATCGGTCAGTTCCTCTACAACAAGGCCGCGGATGCCGGCTCCACGGAGGGCGGCAAGAAGTGAGCATCTCCCGTTCGCGCAGGCTGTGCGTTCTGCTGGCCGCCTGTGCCACCGCGCTCGTGATCGATGGCTGCGCGACGGCGCAGAAGCCCGATCCGCTGGAGCCGGTGAATCGACAGGTCTTCAAGTTCAACGAAGGCGTCGACAAGTACGTGCTGGTGCCCACTGCCACGGCCTATCGCGACGTCGTGCCGTCGCCTGCGCGCACGGCCATCGACAACTTCTTCAACAACATCAAGGACGCCTGGTCCGCGGTCAACCTCGTGCTGCAAGGCCGGCTGGAGGATGCCGGCAACGACTTCATGCGCTTCAGCCTGAACTCGCTGATGGGGCTGGGCGGCTTCATCGACTGGGCAGGCGAGCTCGGCATGGAACGCCACAACGAAGACTTCGGCCAGACGCTGGGCGTGTGGGGTGTTTCCGCGGGTGCCTACATCGTGTGGCCGCTGATCGGACCCTCCACGGTGCGCGACTCCATTGGCCTGCCGATCGACCTGAAGGCCTCGCCCGACCAGCTCGTGAACAACATCCCCCTGCGCAACTCGCTGGCCGCCGTGCGCGTCATCAACACGCGCGCCGGCCTCTTGAGCGCCACCCGCATCCTCGACGAGATCTCGCTGGACAAATACACCTTCGTTCGCGATGCCTACCTGCAGCGCCGGCGCAGCCTGATCTACGAAGGAAATCCGCCCGAAGAGGGTGGCAGCGACGAATCTCGCCCGCCGCGCGAGGAGCCGGCGGCACCGGCAGGAGCGGCCTCGACTCCCGGTGGCGCGGCCTCCGCTCCCGCTCAGCCGGCTTCCGCGCCGGCCCCCGCAGAACCTGCCAGCGCTGCGCAAGGCGATCGGTAAAACTGCCCGGACCCGGCAGGGTCGATTAAGGCCACGTGAACCGCGAGGATGGCGGCTGCGTTAGAAAGCCGGTTTTGGTGCATTTGTCCGGGTGGACGGAGCACGGCGCCGCGCTTGCTCGGAAGTAAGTTGCGAAAAGAAGAGGCCGGCCCGCGCCGGTCAGGAAAGGAAAGACATGGTTAAGCAATGGTTGACGGGTCTCGCGTTCGCGGGCGCCGCTCTCATGGCCGCGGTGCCCGCACTGGCCGCCGACGCCAGCGCCCCGGACAAGCTCGTCAAGGAAATGTCCACCGAAGTCCTCGATGCGGCAAAAGCAGACAAGTCGATTCAGTCGGGCGACCCCCGCCGGATCCTGTCCATCGTCGATCAGAAGATCCTTCCCCACGTCAACTTCCAGCGCATGACCGCGTCCGCCGTGGGTCGCTACTGGCGCCAGGCCACGCCGGAGCAGCAAAAGCGCCTGCAGGAGGAGTTCAAGACCCTGCTGGTGCGCACCTACGCCGGCGCTCTGACCCAGGTGCGCGACCAGACGGTGGAACTCAGGCCCATGCGCTCCAAGGCTGACGACACCGAGGTGGTCGTGCGCACGGAAATCCGCGGCAAGGGTGACCCGGTGCAGCTCGACTACCGCCTGGAGAAGGCGGGCGACGAATGGCGGATCTACGACGTCAACGTGCTCGGCGTGTGGCTGGTCGAGAACTATCGCAACAGCTTCGCCCAGGAAATCTCCGCCAACGGCATCGACGGCCTGATCGCGAAGCTGGCAGAGCGCAACAAGTCCGCCGGCGCCGCCGCCAGCGCGAAGGGCTGATCCGCAGCATGCTGGTCCTGCCCCAGACCCTGACCCACCGCGAGGCGCGCGACACCCTGCGACTGCTGAAGGTGTCTATGCAGCGCGAGCCTCAGGAACTGCTGACCGTCGACGGCTCGCAGCTGCAGCGCTTCGACTCCAGCGCCCTGGCGGTGCTGCTCGAGTGCCGCCGGCTTGCGCAGGCCTGGGGCAAGCGCTTCGAGCTGCGACACGCGCCGCAGGCGCTGGGCGAACTGGCGCGCGTCTATGGAATTTCCGAGCTCGTGGGGACACCCTTGCGCGAAGCGGGCTGAGTCGCCGGTGCGCCGGACGCGCGCAAAGGTACGATTCGGCTCATGCCGAGCCAACTCGAACAGCTGAAGCAGCTCACCACCGTGGTCGCCGACACCGGCGACTTCCGGCAGCTTGCGACCTACGCGCCGCGCGACGCGACCACCAACCCCACGCTCATCGTCAAGGCTGTGAGCCAGCCGCACTACCAGCCGCTGCTGACGCAGACGGTGAGCGCGCACCGCACTCAGCCGCTGGATGCGATCGTCGATCGCCTCCTCGTGCGCTTCGGCTGCGAAATCCTCCAGATCATCCCGGGGCGCGTCTCCACCGAGGTCGACGCGCGTCTGAGCTTCGACACCGCGGCCACCATCGCCCGCGCGCAGCGGCTCATCGCGCTGTACGAGGACGAGGGCGTTGCGCGGGAGCGGGTGCTCATCAAGATTGCCGCCACCTGGGAAGGCATCCAGGCGGCGCGCGCGCTCGAGCACCAGGGCATTCACTGCAACCTCACGCTGGTCTTCGCGTTCTGCCAGGCCGTGGCCTGCGGGGACGCCGGCGTGCGGCTCATCTCCCCCTTCGTCGGGCGCATCTACGACTGGCACAAGAAGACCGCCGCATCGGCCTGGGACGAAGCGGCCAACGCCGGCGCGGCCGACCCGGGCGTGAAATCGGTCGCCGGCATCTGGCGCTATTTCAAGAAGTTCGGCGTCGAAACGGAGGTCATGGGCGCGAGCTTCCGCAACGTGGGGCAGATCCTTGCGCTCGCCGGCTGCGACCTCCTCACCATCAGCCCGGAGCTGCTTGGCCAGCTTCAGGCCAGCGATGCGCCGGTGGCCCGCGCGCTCGACCTCAAGGACGCGCATTCCTGCTCCGCCCGCCCCGTGAGCTTCAACGAAGCAAGCTTCCGCTACGCGCTGAACGAAGACGCGATGGCGACGGAGAAGCTCGCCGAGGGCATCCGCTCATTCGCGCTCGACGCTGCCCGGCTCGACGCGATGATCGAATCCGCCTGAGGAGGTGCGCACCATGACCGGCTCCGGCGTGCGTTGCGATCGCACGGTTGCCTGGGCCGCGCTGGCCGGGCACTTCGAGGGACACGGGCGCGACCTCGACCTGATCGACGCCTTCGCACGCGACCCTGCGCGCGTCGAGCTGCTCTCGGTTGAGGCCCCCGAGGTCTACGCCGATCTCTCCAAGAACCTGATCGACCGCAGCACGCTGAGGATGCTGCTGGAGCTCGCGCGCGAATGCGGGCTCGAGGCGCGTCGCGACGCCATGCTCGCCGGCGCGCCAGTCAACCTGACCGAGGGCAGGGCGGTGCTGCACACCGCGCTGCGCGTGCCGCGTGCACACGATGAGCTCACCGCGCGGGTGCTGAGCGCGCGCGAGCGCATGCTTTCCTTCGCGCGCGAAGTGCGGCTCACCGATCGCAGCGGCATCACGGACGTGGTGCATCTGGGGATCGGTGGCTCGGACCTCGGCCCGCAGATGGCCGTGCAGGCGTTGACGAACGGGGCCGACTCGCCGTTGCGCCTGCATTTCGTCTCGAGCCTGGACGCGCAAGAGATCGAGCACGTGCTGCGTGCGCTCGATGCGCGCCGCACGCTCTTCGTCGTCGCCTCCAAGACCTTCAGCACGCAGGAAGTGCTGTCCAACTTGCGCATCGCGCGCGAATGGATGCGGCATTGCGGCGTCGACGAGCCCGGTCGGCACTTCGTCGCCACCACGGCCAGCCCGCAGGCGGCCGCGCGCCACGGCATCACGCGCTGCTTCGAGTTCTGGGACTGGGTGGGTGGCCGCTATTCGATGTGGTCTTCCATCGGCCTTCCCATCGCGCTCGCATGCGGTGTGGAGGCCTTCGAGGAGATGCTCGCCGGCGCGCACGAGATGGACGGGCACTTCGCCAGCGCACCGCTCGAGCGCAACCTGCCGGTCCTCCTCGGTCTGCTGGACCTCTGGTATCGCAACTTCCACCGCTTCACGAGCCGCAGCGTCGCGCCCTATTGCAACGGGCTGCGCCGCCTGCCGGCGTATCTGCAGCAGCTCGAGATGGAGAGCAACGGCAAGTGCGTGGACATGGGCGGCGAGCCGCTTCCCTTCGGCACCAGCCCGGTGGTATGGGGCGAGCCTGGCACCAACGGCCAGCACGCCTTCTTTCAGATGCTGCACCAGGGCACGGACGTCGTGCCCGTCGAGTTCATCGCGGCGCGCCGCGCCCCCGGCTCCGACGAGGCGGCTCACCGCATGCTGCTGGCCAACTGCTTCGCGCAGTCGCAGGCTCTCATGCTCGGCAAGCGCTTCGAGGAGGCGCGCGCAGAGAAGGCGCCCACCGCATCGGCCTCGATCGACCCCGACGTCCTCGCGCGCCACCGCAGCTTCCCCGGCAACCGGCCGAGCACGACCCTGCTGATCGACGCCCTCACCCCCCGCGCGCTGGGCGCGCTCGTGGCGATGTACGAGCACCGCGTCTTCACGAGCGGCGCGCTGTGGGGCATCAACAGCTTCGACCAGTGGGGCGTGGAGCTCGGCAAGGCGCTGTGCAACGAGCTGCTGCCGCGCCTGGAGTCCGGCGATACGCAGGGGCTGGATGCCTCGACGGCCGCGCTCGTGCAGCGGGTGCGTCGATGAGCGCGGGCATCGCGGCGCGCACGGTCGTGTTCGATTTCGGCGGCGTCCTGTTCCGCTGGGAGCCGGCCGCGTTGCTGCGCGGAGTGCTCCCGCACCTCGCGTCGAGTCACGATGAGGCGCTGCGCTTGTCGCAGCAGATCTTCGAGAGCTTTCGCCCGGGCAGCGACTGGTCTGAGTTCGATCGAGGCCGCGTCAGCGAAGAGACGCTCGTGGCGCGCATCGCGCAGCGCACCGGCCTTGCGGCACGCGACGTGGCGGCGGTGGTCGAGGCGGTGCCAGGGCATCTGGAGCCGCAGGCACCCACGGTGCAACTCCTGCATCGTCTGCACGGCGCCGGCCTGCGGCTTTGCTATCTATCCAACATGCCGGCGCCCTATGCCGCGCACCTCGAGGCCACGCACGCCTTCATGCGGCTCTTCGACGACGGGGTGTTCTCCGCGCGCGTAGGCCACGTGAAGCCCGAGCCGCGCATCTTCGAGGCGGCCGAGCGCGCGTTGCGCCTGGACCCCGCGCAGACCGTGTTCATCGACGACGTTCAGCACAACGCGGATCAGGCGCGCGAGCACGGATGGTCGGCCATCCACTTCATCGGCGCGCAGGACTGCGAGCGGCAGCTGCGCACGCTCGGCTGGCTCTGATCAGCGCGCGGCGGCGAACCAGCGCTCGGCCATGCGCACCCACACGGTGGCGCCCAGCGGAATGAGATCGTCGTTGAAGTCGTAGCTCGGGTTGTGCAGCATGCACGGCCCCATGCCATGGCCCGAGTGGCGGTGCGAGCCGTCGCCGTTGCCAATCACGAAATACGCGCCGGGCTTCTCGAGCAGGAAGTAGCTGAAGTCTTCGGCGCCCATGGTGGGCTCCATCTCGAGCACGTTCTGCGCGCCCACGACATCGGCCATCGCCGCGCGGGCGAACTCGGTTTCGGCCGTGTGATTCACCGTGGGCGGATAGTTGCGCGCGAACTCGAACTCGCACTGCGCCTCGAAGGCCGCGCAGGTGGCCTCGGCGATCGTCTTCATGCGGCGCTCGATGAGGTCGAGCAGCCCGGTGGTGAAGGTGCGCACCGTGCCTTCGATCACGCAGTGATCCGGCACCACGTTCGTGGCCTCGCCGGTGTGGATCATGGTGACCGAGATGACGCCCGTCTCCAGCGGGTTGCGGTTGCGCGTGATGATGGTCTGGAAGGCCTGGACCATCTGGCAGGCCGCCGGCACCGGGTCGATGCCCAGATGCGGCATCGCGGCATGCGAGCCCTTGCCGCGGATGGTGATCTTGAACTCGTTGCTGGAGGCGAAGCAGGGGCCGTCCTTGATGGCGAACTGCCCCAGCTTGAGTCCCGGCCAGTTGTGCATGCCGAAGATGGCCTGCATGGGAAATCGCTCGAAGAGGCCGTCCTTCATCATCTCGCGCGCACCGCCGCCGCCTTCCTCGGCGGGCTGGAAGACGAGATAGACCGTGCCGTCGAAATTGCGGTGCCGGGAGAAGTGCTTGGCCGCGGCCAGCAGCATGGCGGTGTGGCCGTCGTGGCCGCAGGCGTGCATCCGTCCGGCGTGCTGGCTGGCATGCGGGAAACGGTTGTGCTCGGTCATGGGCAGCGCGTCGATGTCGGCACGCAGGCCGATGGCGCGCGGCGCGTCGCCGCCCTTGACGATGCCCACCACGCCGGTTTTCCCGAGACCGCGGTGCACGGGGATGCCCCATTCGGTGAGGCACTGCGCGATCAGGTCGGAGGTGCGGACCTCCTCGAAGCAGAGCTCGGGGTGTGCGTGGATGTCGCGGCGCAACACGGTGACGGCCGCCGCATCCGTGAGGATGGACTCGATGATCTGCATGGCCGATTCCTCTTGGGGGAGCCGGCCAGTTTAATGCCGGCTGCCTTGGGCGCAGCCGGCCCCGGAATCAGTTTCGGACCTTGCCGTCGCCGGTCAGCATGGACAGGTCGACGAAGCTGGAAGCCACGTGGTCGTGCGCCCCGAAGCTCACGTTGAAGCCGCCGAGATTCATCAAGTTGATCGACTCCAGCCCGCTCACCAGGGCCTCGCGGCTCGGATTGCGTCCGGCGCGGCGCAGACCCTCGGCGAACACCTTCGCGGCCACGTAGCCTTCCATGCTCGAGTAGTTCGCGGTCGCGTCGCCGCCGGCGCGATGCACCGCGTCGATGTACTCGCGAGACAGGGGCAGCACGGTGCTGAACGGGTAGGGCATCACCTGGCTGATGACGACCCCGTTGCCGTCCTTGCCGAGCTCGTCGGCCAGCGCCTGGGTGCCAACGAAGGACACGTTGTAGAACGTGCCGCCATAGCCGGCGCGGCGCGCCTCGCGAATGAACGCGGCGCAGCCCTTGTAGGCGCCGATCTGCACGATCGCCTGCGGCATCTGGGGCACGATGTCCTTCACCGCCTGCGCCACGTTCACCGTGTTGCGCTCGACCGTGCCGAGCCCAATCGGCGCGAGGTTGATGCGCTTGAGCGCGCGGTTCACGCCTTCCAGGCCGGCCTTGCCGTAGGCGTCGTTCTGATAGAAGACCGCGATTCGATCCAGGCCGAGCTGGGTGAGCTGCTTGACGATCAGCGCGGTCTCGTCGAAGTACGAGGCCCGCACGTGGAACACCGTCTTGCTGAAGGGATCGCGCAGCGCCTCGGCGCCGGTGAAGGGGCCGAAGAAGGGAATGTGCGCCTCGTTCACGAGCGGCAGCGCAGCCAGGCTCGTGGGCGTGCCCACGTAGCCGAAGAGCGCGAAGACCTCGTCCTTGATGAGCCGCTCGGTGTTGGCCTTGCAGCGATCGGGCTCGTAGCCGTCGTCGAGCATGCGGATGTCGATCTGCTGCCCGTTGATGCCGCCGTTCGCGTTGACCTGATCGAAGTAGACGCGCGCGCCCTTGTTCATCTGGATGCCCAGCTGGGCGGCGGGCCCGGTGGCTGCGGCCGACTGCCCCAGGACGATGCGCTGCTCCGCGGCGAGCGCCGGCAGCGCGAGCGCGGCACTGGTGGCCGCAAATTGCTTGATCAGGTCACGGCGTTTCATTTTTTCCTTCGTGCGACTGCGTCATCCGTATACGGCGTCCGCGAGGATAGCCGCGGACCCGGCTTGCACCAATGCGCGCTTGCCCCCGCGGGCCGCGAGCCCGTGATGGCCTGTGACATGATCCTCGGATGAACCCTGATCCCCCCCTCAAGAGCGAGGCAGCGAACACACACTTGCCGCGCAAGGTGCGCGGCGCCTGCCCTCACGACTGCCCCGACACCTGCGCCTTGAACATCACCGTGCAGGACGGGCGCGTCATCAAGGTCCAGGGCGAGGTCGAGCATCCCACCACCCATGGCGCGCTGTGCACGAAGGTGTCGCGCTATCCCGAGCGCACCTACCACCCCGAGCGCGTGCTGCACCCGCTCAAGCGCGTGGGCCCGAAGGGCGAGGGCCGCTTCGTGCGCGTGAGCTGGGACGAGGCGCTGGACGACATCGCCCGCCGGCTGGGCTCCATCGCGCAGCGCGATCCGCAGGCCATCCTTCCCTACAGCTATGCCGGCACCATGGGCCTCGTGCAGGGCGAGGGCATGGCCGCGCGCTTCTTCCACCGCCTCGGTGCCTCGCTCCTCGATCGCACGATCTGCGCGGCCGCGGGCGGCCAGGCCCTCATGCTCAGCTACGGCGGCAAGGTGGGTATGCACGTGGAGTACTACGCCGAGAGCCGCCTCATCCTCATCTGGGGCAGCAACAGCATCGCGAGCAACCTGCACTTCTGGACCTATGCGCAGGCCGCCAAGCGCGCCGGCGCGAAGCTGATCTGCATCGACCCGCGCCGAACCGAGACGGCCGACAAGTGCCATCAGCACATCGCCCTTCAGCCCGGCACCGACGGTGCGCTGGCGCTGGGCCTCATGCACGAGCTCATCCGCAACGACTGGCTCGACCACGACTACATCGAGCGCCACACGGAGGGCTGGCCGGCGCTGCGCGAGGAGGCGCTGCAATGGACGCCCGAGCGCACCGCACAGGTCTGCGGCATCACCGCCGATGAGGTGCGCCAGCTCGCGCGCGACTATGGGCAGACCTCCCCGGCCGCCATCCGACTGAACTACGGCATGCAGCGGGCGCGCGGCGGCGGCAACGCGGCGCGGCTCATCGCCACGCTGCCCTGCCTCGTGGGCGCGTGGCGCCATCGCGCGGGCGGGCTGCTGCTGTCGAGCTCGGGCTGGTTCCCGGTCGATCGCGCCGCGCTGCTGCGACCCGATCTGCTGGGCGGACGCACACCGCGCACCATCAACATGAGCACCATCGGCGACGACCTGCTGCGCGAGTCGTCCGAGGCCTTCGGAGCGAAGATCGAGGCGGTGGTCGTCTACAACAGCAACCCGGTGGCCGTGGCGCCGCAGTCGGGCAAGGTGGTGCAGGGCTTCGCGCGCGAGGACCTCTTCACCGTCGTGCTCGAGCACTTCCTCACCGACACCGCCGATCACGCCGACTACGTGCTGCCCGCCACCACGCAGCTCGAGCATCTGGACGTGCACACGAGCTACGGCCACACCTATGCGCTCATCAACGAGCCCGCGGTGGCGCCGCTCGGCGAGTCGCTGCCGAATGCCGAGATCTTCCGCCGGCTCGCCGCGCGCATGGGCCTGCACGATGCGGCCTTGCGCGACAGCGACGAGGCGATCGCGCGCTGCGCGTTCGGCCACGCCATCGACTTCGACACCCTGCGCGAGCGGGGCTGGGTGAAGCTGCCGCTGCCCGAGGCGCCCTTCGCCGAAGGCGGCTTTCCGACGCCCAGCGGCAAGTGCCGCATCCAGGCGCCCGGCGTCGAGGTGCCCGGCTACGTGCACAACCACGAGTCGCGCGCCTCCACGCCCGAGCTCGCGCGGCGTTTTCCGCTCGCAATGATCTCGCCGCCGGCGCGCAACTTCCTCAATTCGAGCTTCGTGAATGTGCGCAGCCTGCGCGACATCGAAGGCGAGCCCCTGCTGGAGATGGATGCGAGCGACGCCGCGGCCCGCGGCGTCCGCGACGGCGCGATGGTGCGTGTCTTCAACGATCGCGGCGAGCACCGCTGCCGCGCGCGCGTGAACGGGCGTGCGCGAGCCGGCGTCGTGCACGGGCTGGGCGTGTGGTGGCGCAAGTTCGGCGTCGACGGGCGCAACGTCAACGAGCTCACGCACCAGCAACTCACCGATCTCGGGCGGGCGCCGTCGTTCTACGACTGCCTCGTCGAGGTCGAAGCGGCGTGATGCGCACGGCGCTCGCGAACGGCATGCGCCTGGGCGCGCTGGCCGTGCTGACGGCAGTGGCCGGCTGCAGCGGCAGCGGCTACGTGGCGCGCAGCGTCGAGGGGCACCTCAGCCTGCTGAACTCCGCGCGCCCGGTC
>Ga0105248_10002937_pt1 | contig 18914 bp, 17 predicted proteins | sample KBSS34metaG_FD_81524 | JGI IMG/M metagenome (GOLD analysis project Ga0105248, IMG submission 81524) | Switchgrass rhizosphere microbial communities from Kellogg Biological Station, Michigan, USA - KBS S3-4 metaG | ecosystem: Host-associated > Plants > Roots > Rhizosphere > Soil | place... | reverse complement strand
CCACTGATCAAAGCATTACCAGTGAAAGGCGACTACTCGCAGAACTATGTCGAATTGCGTCTCAGACTGTTGGAAGAAACCAACGGTGCGTACAACGCTCTTGTGAGAGAGCTGCGTGCGAACTATCGCCGGGCGTGGTTCGACATCGCGCTGGGTTACGTTTGGCTCCTGGCGGTTTTGTACGTAGTCCAGGTTTTCAGAGAGCCTGTGTGGTTGGGAGTCGCGATCATCGTGGGTTCGATCCTGATTGGTTATGGCGTGGCTTATATCCAGCTCTTCCTGCATGAGGCCGCGCATTTCAATCTGGCGCCGGACCGACGTCTGAACGATGTACTCACCAACGCCTTCGTTTCCTGGTTCATCGGTACAGACATCCAGGGCTACCGCATCGTGCACTTCGAGCATCACCGAAAGCTCGGCGAGACAGACGACAGCGAACGATCATACTTCAATGCTCTGACTCCCGGATTTCTCCTGGCGACACTAACTGGATTTCACGCTCTGCAGGTGCTGACCTTGCGCGGCAATGAAACGGCCGAAGCGAGGAAGTCACGGATGCCCTTAATCCGGGGAATGCTGATTCACATGGGCATTATTGGCGGTCTTCTCGCAGTTGGAGCTTGGCCTTCAGCAATCGCCTGGATCCTGGGCATGGGTATATTCTTCCCGTTCTTTGGGACAATCCGTCAAATCCTGGAGCATCGGGGCGCCGAGGCCAATCCGGTGGCAAACTATGCAGAGATCCCGCATGGCGCGCACACCCGAATCTTCGGCACTGGTGTGTTCTCGAGCACGTTTGGCGGAGCGGGATTCAATCGCCATCTACTCCATCATTGGGAACCGCAGATTTCTTACACCCGCTTCGCAGACTTCGAGGAGTACCTGCTGGACACCAGCGCGGCGTCTGTGATCGAGTCCCGGCGGTCGACGTACTGGCGAACTTTCAAAGAGATCCTGAAACGAGATCATGTCCGCCGCTGAGGCCCCAATCTGCGGAGCCTGCTTCGGTACGGATTTGTCTTTGTGGGCCGAGGCGCGCGACATCGAATACTTCTCGGTTCCGGAATCCTTTTCCTATTTCCAATGCCGATCCTGCGGCGCACTTTCGATCTTTCCTGTGCCTGAGAATCGGCTCGGCGCGATCTATCCGAGTAACTACTACAGCTTCGCCGCGCAGTCTCAGTCCTTTGCGGAAAAAATTAAAGAGCAATTAGACAGGCGAATATTTTCTTCGCTGTTCCGCGAAATCGGCGGCGACAATCCCGACCGGGACTTCTCGGCGCTCGATGTGGGCGGTGGAACCGGCTGGCTGCTGGAGCGGGCCAGGCGGGCGGAGCCTCGATTGAAACGAACCGTCATCGTAGATCTCGATAAGAAGGCAGGCGAGGGGGCCCGCAAATCCGGGCACGAGTATTATCAGGGGCGCATCGAGGACTACGACACAACCGAAAAATTCGACCTGATCGTAATGCTAAATCTGATCGAGCATGTCCGCGATCCTGTTGGCGTGCTGAAGAAGACTCGCAGCATCCTCGCGACGGGTGGACGAATCCTGATCAAAACTCCAAACTATGACAGCCTGGATGCCCGCATCTTCCGCCATCGAAGCTGGGCTGGACTGCACTGTCCCCGGCATTGGGTGTTATTCACACCCGAGAGCTTCAGATCTGCAGCCGTTCGCGCAGGTCTGACAATCCAGCAATTGAAATTGACGCAGGGCGCGCCATTCTGGAGTTGTTCGATGCTGAACGAACTCAACAGGCTCGGGTGGGCGAAGGTCGATCGCGAGCGCCCAGCCTGGCGTCATCCGCTATATCCGGTTTTCATCCTCATGTTTTCGGCCTTCGATTTCGCGCGGCTGCCCTTTATGCGGGCATCTCAGATGTTTGCTGTGCTCGCGAATTAAGTCAGCACCAGAAGCACCAGTGAAACGCGGGTGGGCGGTAAAACGTCAGCAGGCGGCCGCACGCAATTACGCTCAGCCAGCACGTCAGGGATACTCCGCCGATAATGCGGGCTGGCAAGGGAGCGTCTTCTCCAGGTCCGAGCACTTTGACCTTTTGAAACATCGTCGTGTAGAACGCCATCACGTTCACGCCGGCAATCGACATGGAGAGGATTTTCAAATGGAACGCGGGATTGTACATGTACTGGTCCGCGGCGTTTGTCAGGAAGCAAATACCCGTGAGCATGTTGATGATGAAACCGGCCACCCCCCACGGAATCAGGCGATGCAGTGCAGATAGCGGAATCCGTTTACCGAGTCCCATCAATCGCAAATCGAACAGGCCGACACTTCCAATGAGCATCGAAAGCCCGATGAAGTGGAGGCTCTCGGCGATGGGCCATTCCCACCATCCCGCCATCAGATTCGCCAGCGTCGTCGTGCTCAGCCAGTGCGCAAGCTCCCGGAGGCTATGATCCAGCGTGTGGTTCATTAACACCGGATATCTCCGAGGAGGTATTTGCAGGTGTAGGCCAACAGGCGGCCCGAGACAATGGCTCCTGCCCAAACGATGAGCGAAAGCGCGGCGAACACCTTTCCGTTTCCGAACCCCGGCTTGTCGTGAGGCACGACGCGCCGGCGAATCCACGACATGAGGACCATGCCGGCCGCAATACACGCGATTTTGAGATAGAAGACAGGATTCGTCAGCGCCTTCGTGGGATAACCCATTAACAGCAGAAAACCCGAGATCGCGTTGATGACGAACCCGAACCACATGACGGGATAGAACTTTGCCATCGCGGAAACAGGAACTCGGGGAGCGAATCCCAGAATACGCAGATCGATCGCGGCATTGCCTCCGGCAATGATGCCCATTCCCCACGCGTGGAGGATAAGGATGAAGGGGAAGGCGAACATCGTGGGCGCTTCACGCACCCAGACGCTAAGGTCGGTCGTCTCGAGCCAGCTTGTAAATGAAATCACGCGCCGGAGTCTACTTGGCGGATCGACTCCGTTTCAATCCCCTAAAAGGGGATGTTAGGGCTTATCCCTTCGCGATCCAGCGCAAGTGGCGAGACGTCAGATGCCACATCAGCATAGCCGGCTTACGGGGCGGCAAGGCATCCACGGACAGTGCGCACGCGCCGCTCTTCTTGAGATCAAGCGCCCAGTCGCCGCCGAGAATATGAATGACGGCAGCGCTCAGCAGAGGTTCGTGTCCGACCAGCAGAGTTCGCTTTGCGAGACGCTTTGGTAGTGCGCCGACCAACTCCTCGGGCGTTCGATCGCCCTCGAGTTCCTTCATCTCTTCAGGCTCCGGCAGGAACAGCACTTCGGACAGAATGGAAGCCGTCTGACTGGCTCGCAACCATGGGCTGGTCAGAATCTTTTCGAATCCCGCATCCATGCGTTTCAATCCTTCTGCCGCCTCGCGCGTCTTACGAATGCCTTCTTCGGTGAGCGGCCTTTGTGCGTCAGACGTAACACGGGGGTCTTCCCTGTCCAATGCGATGCCATGCCGGAAGAAACAGATCTCAAAATCTTTCATTCGAATTTTGTCTCCATTGAATAGACTTCGTTCATCAGCTCCGCCTTGTGCATTGCCGATCGGATCTCGTCTCGCAGGTCTCCTTTTCCTCCCAACTTGATCGACAGCGTCTTCGCGTTCGTCTTGCACTCCAGCCGATCGACCTTAGCCTGACGGCTGAAATCCAGGCCGTCAGCAATGCGGAGAAGCGCGCTCAGCTTGCGCACGACATCCTGTTGCAGGGACGAAAGCTGGCTGAATGGGAGGTGCTTCGGACTCGGATGCGCCTTTCGATGATAGCGCGCGATATTCGCGATGAGATCCAATTCCGCCGCGTCAAACGACGTTGGACCCGAGCTCTTGATCAGATAATACGAATGCTTGTGATGCTTCTCATAGGCGATAAACAGTCCGATGTCATGCAGCATCGCAGCCGCGTGAAGAACCTTCACATACCGGTCCGGTAATCCATGCAGCTCCCGAAGTTGCTCGAAGAGGCTTACCGCAAGCTTCGAAACCTGCTGGCAGTGCGCCTTGTCGTAGTTGTATTTCTCGCCAAACTCCTCGATGGACTCCGACCGGGCTGCGGTCTCCATCCATCCGCCACTATACGGCTGGTATTGCTTTTGGAGCAGATCAACCATCAAACCGTCACGAAGGCCGCGTGAGGAAACGAAAACATAGTCAAGCTCGAGGGCAGTCATCATCGTCAGCAAGACCGCCGAACCGGCCACAAGAATATCGGCACGCTTCTGATCGTCGGTTAGCAGCGCCGCGCGATCCTTCAAGTGTTGCGTGCGCAGGAGGTCATAAATACTTTTGAGGCGCGCTCGTCGCAGGACGTAGAGAGATTCGTGGTGGGATTCGCCGGTCATCCGCGCATCGATATTGGTTAGAGTGGTCATCGTTCCACCGCTACCAAAGGCCATCGTGAACTTCTCGTGATTGAGGCGGCGCACTGCGGGATCGAGCTTCTGCTTTACAGCCCGGCTCATGGCCAACAGTTCCTTCTCGGTTGGGGGATCGTGCCTGAGATAGTGCTCCGTGAGCCGAACGGCTCCTATCGGCACGCTGAACGTCGCGAAGTTGCTGGAGCGATTTCCTACCGCCAACTCGACGCTTCCACCTCCGATATCCATGAATAGTCCGAGGGGCGGATCAAACTTCAGACCACTGAGAATCCCAACGCTAATGAGGCGAGCTTCATCGTCTTCTGACAGAATTTCCAGTGTCAGGCCAAGAGCTTCTGCCTCTTTGATGAAGTCCGGACCGTCTTTGGCTTCCCGCATTGCACTGGTGGCCACAGCGCGAACAACTTTCGCACCATGCTTGTCGGCAAGACTCTTGAATCTTTTGAGCGCATCCAGCGCTTCAGCACGACTCGCGGGATCGAGCGCTCCCGTTTCAAACACACCACGACCCAGGCGCGCAGGCTTTCTATCCTGTTCCAGGATTCGATAAGTGCCTGGCTGGTCGACGGAAGCGATCTGAAGTCGGATCGCGTTGCTGCCTGCATCGATAACCGCGAATGTTGTCGGCATTCTAGTCGCCTTTCCGGATCGGCAGGCGAATATCGAACTGCGAGCCGGCTCCCAATTTGCTCGAAACCGTAATCGAGCCGCCCTGACTTTCGACCGCATGTTTCACAATCGACAGCCCGAGGCCTGTGCCGCCGCGATCGCGAGACCGCGCCTTATCGACACGATAAAATCGTTCGAAGATACGTTGCAGGTCTGACGACGGGATACCCTCTCCGGTGTCGGCAATCGAAAGCAGAAACGATCCGTTTTCCTGGGCACCGGTAACACGGATCTCTCCGGACGGCCGATTGTAGTAAACCGCATTGTCGATAAGGTTCGACAGGGCCGTTCCAAGCCTGGAGCGGTCCGCATAGAGTTCGATGTCCGGGCAATCGTTCGTCACGCGGAGGTTTCGCTCGGCAATAACGGACTGCCTCTGCGCCAGTTGTTCGTCCACCAGGCCTTTTACATTCACGGTGTCAAACGAGGCCGGCAATTCCGCCTCGAGGCGTGCCAGTGTCAGCAGGTCGCTGACAAGAGACTCCAGATGGCGAGAATTCCTTTCCACAATGTGAAGAAACTCCGTCGCGATCTTTGGATCCTGAAGCGCGCCGCCGAGCAACGTTTCCGTATAGCCGCGGATCGCTGTAAGCGGCGTTTTGAACTCATGGGAGACGTTGGCGACGAAGTCTCGCCGCATGCGTTCGGTCTTCCGTATCTCGGTGAGGTCGTGAAAGACGACAACAGCTGCCTCGACGCCTCCGGACGGATTGGGCACGCCTGCAATATGGGCTTCGACAAAGCGGCCGGTTGCCGGAATGATCTCGATAACTCTGGGAGTGCCACCGGAAAGAACAGACCTGATCGTGGACTCCAGCTCCGGATTGCGGAAGATATCGAGCATCGTCTTTCCCGAAAGTTCCCTGCCGCTTCCGATCATTCTCGAGAAGGCCCGATTGGCGAGGGTGATTCGCCCGCCGGCATCCAGCAGCATCACGCCCTCGGTCATCGCGTCCACAAAGGAGTTCACCTTTCTCTGGGACTCAAGAAGCTGCTTTTCCGTACCGCCAAGGTTTCGGAACATCGTGTTCGTGGCGCGCACGAGTTCGGCAACTTCGGGATCGCCCTTAACGGGAACACGTTGTTGCAGGTCTCCGTCTCCGACCTTCTGGATTGCATTGAAAAGTTCGGACAGAGGCGCGGCGACGCGGAGCTTAAGTGCATAGCTGACCAGCATCGTCAAAAGGAAGCCGACGGCCACCGCAAAGATCGAAAACGGAAAGTTGAAGCCGGAGATCAGAACAACAAGCAGAAGAATAATGAGATTCCAGAAAACCAGACGCCGATGAAATCGAAACATCATCCTGTCTTTGATGGCAGAACTTCAGAGAGCCGGTAACCGACGCCTCTCACAGTCTCGACATGACCACCTTCAGTTCCCAACTTTTCGCGTAACCGGCGGACATGCGTGTCAAGCGTTCGCGAGGTTGCATCTCCATGGTATCCCCACACGCGATCCATGAGCGTCTCTCTGGTGAGGACGTTTCCTCTCGCCTTCATCAATTCGAACAAGAGGTCAAACTCTTTGGCCGTAAGCGTGATGAGAGTCGTGCCCACGAAGCACTGGCGTCTGTCCGGGAAGACCTGAATCTTCCCAATGTGCATCATGTCGGTTCGATCGGTCCCGGAGCGTCGAAGTATCGATTTGACACGCAGAACGAGTTCTCTGGGGCTGAAAGGCTTCGAAACGTAATCGTCGGCGCCGAGTTCGAACCCGACCACGCGATCGATTTCTTCGCCTCGCGCAGTAAGCATGAGGATGGGTATGTGTTTTGACGAAGCATGCTGCCGGAGAGTGCGACAAACTTCCAGTCCGTCAACGTCCGGCAACATAACATCAAGCACGACGAGATCGGGCGGCTGCCTTTCCACAAGCTCAAGGGCTTCCCTGCCGGAGCCCGCGCTCTGGACGTCGTAGCCCGAATGGCTCAGGTTGTAGCGAACGAGCCGAACAATATCGGGATCGTCATCGACGATCAAGACGCGTTCCATGACGGATGTCCTGCCCCCTGACCAGGAAGATCACCATTTCGGCGATGTTGGCCGAGTGATCGCCGACCCGCTCAAGGTGCTTGGCAATGAAGATCACTTTCAGCGCCCTCGAGATGTACTTCGTGTCTTCCATCATGTAGGTGAGCAGTTCGCGGAATATCTGCTCATAGCAGTCGTCCACGAAGCTGTCATCGCGGATAACCTTTTCGGCCAGTTCGGCATCGGAATTTACGAAGGCATCAAGGCTCTCTTTCAGGATCCGCTGGGCCGCTTCGGCCATGATGGGAAGGTCGATAAGCCGCTTCATCTCCGGCTCCTGGATCAGTTCGGTTGCGCGCTCGGCGATGTTGACGGCAATATCTCCGATGCGTTCGATGTCGCGGACGATCTTCAGCGCGGTCGCGATGAAGCGCAAATCGCGCGCCACAGGTTGCTCCAGGGCGAGGATCTCGTAGCATTGGTTATCGACGTCTAGTTCCAACTGGTCCATTTCATCATCGCTCTTGATGACTTCTTCTGCCAGCGAGGGACGCCGCTCCACAAGAGCGCGAATGGCATCGGCGATCATCTTTTCCGCGTGATGGCTCATCAGGAGCAGCTTGTCCTTAAGAGCCCGGAGCTGCTGTTCAAACTGTTTGCTGGTATGTTCCCGGTCTGGCATAGGCCTACTTTAGCCGAATCTCCCTGTGATGTAATCTTCGGTTTCGCGGTTCGAGGGCGCCGTGAAGAGCCGTTTCGTTTCACTGAACTCCACCAGGCGCCCTGTCAGAAAGAATCCGCTCTCGTCGGAAACTCGTGCGGCCTGCTGCATGTTGTGCGTGACGATGACGATGGTGTAGTTCTCCTTCAGTTCGTAAATCAGTTCCTCAATCTTAGCCGTTGAAATAGGATCCAGCGCGGACGCGGGTTCGTCCATCAAAAGAACCTCCGGCTGGACGGCCAGGGCTCGGGCAATACAGAGGCGCTGCTGCTGGCCTCCGGACAAACCCATCGCAGACTTTGACAGCCTGTCCTTCACTTCATCCCACAATGCGGCAGCGCGCAGTGTCCGCTCGACGATTTCGTCGAGTTTGAGACGGTCGCGCGTCAGGCCATTCACCCGAACGCCGTACGCCGCATTTTCATAGATGGACATCGGAAAAGGATTGGAGCGCTGGAAAATCATGCCGACGCGCCGGCGCAGTCCAATAACGTCCATCGAAGGCGAGTAGATGTTCTCGCCGTCCAGATTGACTTTGCCCTCGAGACGCGCGCCAGGAATGAGGTCATTCATGCGATTCAGAGATCGCAGAAACGTGGACTTCCCGCAGCCGGACGGGCCGATCAGGGCTGTCACATAATGCTCCCGGATCTTCATGTTGACGCCGTGGAGCGCCCGCGTCGTGCCGTAGAAGAAGTTCATGTCGGAAACGTCGATCTTTACCGGGTCGCCCATGACCTTATCCGCTTTCTAATCACCATTGCAGTAACGTTCAAAAGAAATGTCAATGCCAGTAAAACGAGAACCGTGGAATAGAGTATTGGTTTTGTAGCTTCAACATCCGGGGACTGCGTTGCGAGTACCCAGATGTGATACCCCAGCTGCATGAACTGATCGTTGGCCCGGCTCGGCAACCGGGGCAGGAAATATGCGGCTCCAGTAAACAACACCGGCGCAACCTCACCCGCGCCTCGGCTGATTGCCAGAATCGCGCCCGTCATGACCCCGGACCACGATTGCGGCAACACCACGCGAAGGATTGTCTGAAGACGCGTTGCGCCAAGGGCCAGCGAAGCCTCGCGGTATTCGCGAGGGACGGCGCGCATTGTCTCTTCCACAGTAATGATCACAACAGGAAGCGTCAGCACGGCCATCGTCATCGATGCCCACAGAATGGAGGGCTGCCCCAGAAGCAATTTCCCTCCGTAGATTCCCCTGTCGAGAGCCTGGCCAATGCCGTGAACGAAAAAGCCCAAACCGAAAAGCCCGAACACAATGGACGGCACACCCGCCAGGTTGTTCACGGCCATGCGGGTCCAGCGGTAAAACCTCGATTCTCTCTTCGCGTATTCCGCAAAGTAGATCGCGACTATTACCCCAAATGGCACAGCCGCGACCGACATCAGAAGAACAAGGAGGACGGTGCCATAGATCGCGGGAAAAATTCCGCCGGCTCTCATTCCTTGTTTCGGGGGCTGTGAAATGAACTCCCAGCTGAGCCGTTCCATGCCATGCCAGGTGATATTGCTCAGGATGATGACGAGCATCAGAAGGATTAGCAGAGTCGCCCCACCGCACAGGAATACAACGGAACGATCGATGGCCTTTCTCATTCGGCTCCAAACAGCTTGAGGCGCATCTTACGGTTGTAACGATCTCCTACCCAATTCAGGATCGACGTAACTAGGAAGAGAAGTGTTCCAATGAAAAACAAGACGCGATAGTGTCCGCCTCCGAAAACGACTTCTCCAAGTTCCGCGGCGATCGTCGCAGACAATGTTCGCGTGGAATCGAGAGGACTGAGCGACACGATAGCGGCGCCGCCCGAAGCCATCAGGACGATCATCGTTTCCCCGATCGCGCGGCCAAACCCAAGAATCATTGCGGCGCCAATGCCGGGCATTGCGGCGGGAAAAACCACTCTCACCGCGGTCTGAATTTTCGAAGCGCCCAGGGCGAGCGACGCCTCCCGATAGTGGTTCGGCACGGCATTCAGCGCGTCTTCGGAGACCGTATAGATAATGGGTATGATCGCAAGAGCCAGCGCGATTCCGGCATTCAACGCATTGAGACGAAAATCAAACCCAAACTGTCCTTGCAGCCACGAAGCCAGGACTATGAGCGCAAAAAAGCCCATGACCACAGAGGGAATGCCCGCCAACAATTCGATCCCGGGTTTTATCCATTCCCGAACGCGCACCGGCGCGAACTCCGATGTGTACAGCGCCGCGGCAAGTGCCAGCGGCGTTCCGATGAGCATCGCGATGAGTGTGACCTTGAGAGTACCCAGAAACAGCGGAAATACGTTGTACCGCGGGTTCGTCGATACGGGTTGCCATACCACCGGCGGAGCGAACGTTGCTGCGACGCTTGCTCCCTCCTTGTTTTCCCACAGGAGGGGCAGAGCCTCGCGACCCACGTACACAAAAATGAGCAGGATGATTGCCATCGCGATCGATGCGAAGACGAGAATGAGCGCCTCAGCCGCCCGATCGAGCCTTTGCCTGCGTTTGAGATGTCGATTGGTCACGTCAGAGGTGCGAAGCGACTCTGACAAAACCTGGCTGCTTCGCACTTGAAGTTACTCACCTTTAAGCGGATAAAAGCCCTGCTCTTTAACAATCATCTGCCCTTCGGGACTGAGAACCCAGTCGACAAGCGACTTCATGGCGCCCTGCGGCGCGCCCGCTGTGTACCAAAAAAGTTGCCGGCTGATGGGATAGGAATTATTTAGCACGTTCGCCATACTGGGTTCGACCGGCGGCATTCCTGCGCTCTTGGCAATGCTCAAAGTCTTGATGTCTTTAGCGTATCCGATACCACCATAGGCAATAGCCGCTTTATCCTTTGCAACCGCATCGACCACTGCTCCTGTTCCCGGCAGCGCCTGGTACGCTGGGGGGAAATCCTTGTTCTCCAACACGTGTTCCTTGAAGTAAACATAGGTACCTGAGCTATTGTCGCGACCATACAAGACGATTTTTCCGGGCTTTCCGCCCACATCCTTCCAATCGGTGACCTCGCCTCGGAATACTTTTCCCGCCTGTTCAAGGGTGAGGGAGTTGATGGGGTTGTCCTTGTTCACGTAAATCGCGAGCGCATCAAGCGCAACCGGGGTTTCGACGGTATCCAGGTTCCTTTTTGTATGGAGTTCTTCCTTTTCGGAATCTTTTATCGGACGAGAGGCCTGGCAGATATCGGTGGTTCCGCCAATCAGTGCCGCGATTCCGGTGCCGCTGCCACCCCCTGTCACCTGAATTGTGACATCGGGGTGCGCATTCATATAGACCTCGGCCCACCGTTGTCCAACCTGAAGCAGAGTGTCTGATCCTTTGATCGTTACAGTCTGATGCTCGGATTGCGGCGCGGGGCAACCCGCCAGAAGAATCACACTTAGTGGGAGTGTCAACAACGTAAACGTTTTTGTCATTGGACGAGCATAGCCGATGAAATGTTACATTCTTGTGAACTGTCCGTGAACCGTTGGCACCGCAGGGGTTGTTGCCGAATGTTCACGCACATGTCACGCACATGCCGCGTTTGTCTGTGCTTCCATTGCGGTCATGGCAAAGAAGATCTTAATCGTCGAAGATGAACGAGATGTCGTAAAACTGCTTCGTTACAATCTGGAAAAAGAAGGATTTCGCATAAGTTCCGTTACCGACGGCAGTCTTGCTCTTTCGGAAATGCGCCGCGAACCGGCCGACCTTGTGATGTTGGACCTCATGCTGCCTGGAATGGACGGTCTCGAAATCTGCCGGCAACTTCGGCGCAATGAACGTTATGCATCTGTCCCAATCCTGATGCTGACAGCCCGTAGTGAAGAAGCGGACCGGGTTGTCGGGCTGGAACTTGGCGCCGATGACTACGTCACAAAGCCGTTCAGTATGCGGGAACTTATCGCCCGCGTGCGTGCTCTGCTCCGGAGGCAGGACCCGACGCCTCAACGAAACGCCCTGCTCCATGGCGACATCCACATTGACCCTTCCGCACATGCGGTCAGTGTCTCGGGTAAGCAAGTGGAACTCAGTGCGCTGGAGTTTCGGTTGTTGCACTATCTTGCCGCGCATCCAGGAATGGTCTTTTCGCGGGACCATCTTCTGGACCGCGTCTGGGGTAACGATCGCTCCGTCACGCCCCGCAGCGTGGATGTATACATCAGACGCGTTCGGGAAAAGATTGAGCCTCAACCGCAGACTCCGGTTTACGTGCAGACCGTGCATGGGGTTGGATATCGGTTCGCGATAGAGCGCGAGTAACGGCGCTACGGCTGTGGGTGATGCACCGCTTTGGGTAACACTTTCAGCCGCGCGCGATATTCGGGATACATGGTCGCGGCGCCGCCGAGCGTAGCTTCCTGTGGAAGGTCGTGCGTTGCGGCATATTCCGCGATCCACGGATTCTCTCCGGAAAAATAGCTCGGAACTTGCCCGCGCTCGTGCTCGCCTTCTTCGATGTACTCGCAGGGCCAGAAGGGATTGAACGCGTTCGGATCCGTGTTCAAGGCGAACTCTTCACTTTTGACCAAAGGCTCGTCGAGAAATACGGAATCTTCGGTGACGCTGATATGCGTAAGCATGTCGCCGCGTCTGACATAGTGCTCAATCAGAGTTGTTTCATCACTAGCGGGAATGTTTTCCCGCCTTTGCCAACCCTGCTTTATGTGTGTCGTGGTGACGGTCAACATGTTGCCGTCCCACACACCAGTGGAAAAGCCCATCCACGTGTGGAGCGCATTCACAGACGGATGCGGACGGCCATCCATCCAGATCACGCGACTCTGCTGGTATGTGCTGATCGATTCGCGTATTGCGATGAGCTGATGAGTTACTGGATCTCTTTCTTCCCAAATCCTCATGGCGAGTGGGCCACGATGGATGTATTCCACGACGTGGACCTGACACTGATGCTCCGGCAACGACAGGCGGCTTGACCTGAATGCCAATCCCCACTGGCGCCCGTGATCATTGACGGGCAAGCCTACAAAGTCGACGAGCGCCGGGCCGGGTCCTCGCTCCGGTTCGTCCTCTTCATAGGGACGTGGAGGAGCCCACACGCCGCTCAGATCCAGTTGAGCGAAAGCGGGTATCGTCAATCCCAGCACGACAACCACGGCAAAGAACGGAATAAGCGCTCGGGATCGCGGGAGATTGGTGACCATGCACGGCACTCTAGATCAGGTCGCTCCTTCAACGTGAGCGAAAATCGTCAGGTGCAAGCACCGCTCCGCGGCGCTAACGCTTTTCGATTGGCGGGTACGTCGTCGATGGGCGGTCGAAGTGGATCTGCTCGATCTCGGGCCAGCGTACGTACTCTGGTTGCTTACGTCCGTCGACGAAAATCAGCATGCCGGCATTACCTCCGCCGAGATCTCCGGCCAGGTCGAGTTGGAGCACTTCGCCGCTATGAAGCGTCAACCTGGCGCGTTCTTCGGGGCCGGGCAGTACAACCGCGGCAATCAGCCCGAAGAGAATGGTGTAGTCAACGCCTTGAGAGGGAGCGTCGAGCGTTTCGGTGGTTTCGCTCTCGTCCAGATCGTAGACCAGCCGGCCGGCGAGGCGGCGGCCATCGCGAGTTATCACGTCGCCCGTGAGCGGGCCGCCTGTTGGAAAATCGCCGTAGGCGGGACTGCCTCCGCCCGGTCTGAAGTCCGCGCGTTTGAAGTCGTCCCACGAAATCAGTACGCGGCCGTAACGAGGGTCGTCAACGTACATCCCTCTGTTGCCGGGGCCGACGTCGGGAGTGTCGGAGAGGACGATTCCATTGCCGTCAAGCAGCGTCACCAGCGAGCTGTTGCTGGAATTGCGCACGATCGAGCGAACGCTACCGAAACGCAGACGCAGCTCACCTTTGGCAGTCTGGCCGGTGAGTTCGTCGGAGCCGACGCTTTTCTGTCGATCCCACTGGATGAAGCCCGTGAAGTCGCCCCCGCGCGAGCTCACAGTACCGTGCAGACGATCAGGGACCTTGCCAAGCCGGCCGGTGGGGAGGAGGTCGATCGCGCGGATCTGCGCTTCATGGAGGTCCACGACGCCGTGTTTGGTGTCCCACACTCGCACGCCGTCGGCGAAGTCGTCGGCGGCGAAAAGGTCAAGGTGGAAGATGGTCCCGCTCTTGAGAGTTACGCGCAGGTCTCCGCCGTTCGGCTCAATCCGTGTGATATCGCCGAAGCGTGCCATGAAAGGCCGTCCGAGCTCGGCCTGGCGTTCCCAGTGGAAGACTTCTACTCCGAAGATCTCGAGCGGGCGGCGCTCAGTCAGCTGGTCGAGCGGCGCTTGCGCCGCCCACGGATTCTTATCCTTGAAGCCGTTGAAATAGTCACCCCAGAACGCCTCCTCATCGCCCCCAAACCGCAGCCGCCCCTCGTAGATGGCGCCGTCTTCGGCGGTGACTCGGCCGAAGATGAATCCCTGGCCTTCCGGAATCGCCTCGGCAGTTGAGAGGTCTGACGACGGCGAAGTCACCGCGGCCTGTTCTTTTTCCTGCTCGGAAATCGGCTTCAGGGCAAAACGAGCGGCGATGAGGGTGATAAGGACGACGAGCAGGATAACGACCGCGCCACCGGCAAGCACGGAGTTTGTCATCGAAGGGTGGCGGTCACGTCGCACAGGCGACAAGTACTTTAAACTACAAAGACGACCATTGCAACGCGCGCGGCCGACCGCCGCAAAGCCTTTCAACACAGCGGCCCGAGCGATCGCGTGCGTTGAGTTGCTACTGGAATATCTCACCGCAAAAGAGTAATTTGCTGACCAGACAGCGAAAACATAACGACTCGAACAAGTGAGACTTGCCTCAATTGTTGATCCCTTATCAAATCAGACAGGAGAATGACCAATGTCCAAAGCTGTGAAAGCGCCTGCAAAAGCCAGAGGAGTTTCGGTCCATATTGGGCTCAACGCCGTAGACCCCAAGCATTACGAAGGGTGGAGCGGTGAGTTGGCCGCCTGTGAATTTGACGCCAATGATATGGCGGCGATTGCCAAATCACGCGGCATGAAGCCGCTCACACTGATCACGAAAAAAGCGACGAGGGCCGCAACACTCGCAGCGATTCGCGGCGCGGCGAAGCTGTTGTCCTCCGGGGATATCTTTTTCCTCTCGTACTCGGGCCACGGCGGTCAGGTGCCTGACGTTACAGGGGAAGAAGACGATAAGAAGGACGAGACCTGGTGCCTGTACGACGGTGAGCTTATCGACGACGAACTTTATCTTGAGTTAAGCCGTTTCGCTCAGGGAGTCCGCATCCTTGTACTATCGGACAGCTGCCACAGCGGAACCGTCACCCGTGCCAACCCGGGGCCCGTCCACGGACGCTCGAAGATGATGCCGCCGTCAGTAGCGATACGTACGTACGCCAAGCACAAAAAGTTCTATGACGATTTGCAGCGCGATGTGGCGGAGCGAGCAGGAAAGAGCGGCTCCATTGATCCGGATGTGGCGCTGGCTCACGTTGCGGTGAGTTCACGGCTGACCCAGATTGCCCAAGCGTGCAAAGCTGCGGTGATCCTGATTTCCGGTTGTCAGGACAATCAAACTTCGATGGACGGCGATCACAACGGCGCGTTCACCGAAGCATTGCTCCATGTATGGAATCAGGGGAAATACAAGGGCAACTACGCGAAGTTCCACGCGGCAATCAAAGCCCTCTTGCCTTCCAGTCAGACGCCGAATCTGTTCACGCTGGGCACGACGACACAATTCGCGAGCCAGGCGCCTTTTGACGTCTAAGTAGCAAAGTGCATCCGACAGGATCTCTCATCCGGCCCTTTGCGCCACCTTCTCCCGGTGGGAGAAGGGACAACACGAAGGACTTTCCCTCTCCCAGCGGGAGAGGGTGCCCGAAGGGCGGGTGAGGGATCCAGTCGTACACCGCTTCCCTGCGTAATACCTTCCGCTAAAATGCCGTCACGCGATCCTCGACAAGGACGTCGTTGGAACTGGGCTCCTCTCCCTGCAGGAATTGCGCCTGGGTGAAGGGAGACGCATTCGCCAGCGCACTGACGGTGAGCATCGCCTTGGTCTTCGCGACGAGCCCAGGATCGAACACAGTGGTCGCAGCAACGAAGACCATCGTGCTCAATGGACGAAGTAATGCGCCTTCGAAAACGAAATCTCCGGCTTCCTTGTTGAAGGCCTCCGTCAGGTTCGCCCCGAACTGAGCGAGGAACTCGATTGCCTTCTCGGGTTCATCCTGGGCAACGCGGAAATTGGCTATCGCCTGCCCCGCTTCGACAGCTTTTTTCATGATGTTCGACTCTCCCCTTAGAAGTCCCATGAGCAGAGTTCGCCCCTGTCCCTGGAGAACAGTTCCAAGAATGCGATTTCGCGCAAGCTCGCCGGGAGCGTAGAAGCCTTTCGGATCGCGGCCTGTCGCCTTGAGGAGAGGAGAGATTCGCTTTAAAACCGTCAGCAATCCTTTCGTGGTGCGCGGATCTTCAATGATGGCAGCCAGCAGGTTAGTATCCTCGATATCCCAAATGATGTCTCCATTCGTGACCGCTTTCAGTTTGCCGGACTCGTTCACGCGCACATCGTTTAACAGGGGCAACGACGAGTACGCCAAAAGAGCGGCAGCTGGATCCAGCGTTTTGTAACGATCGAGATCGCTGAAGTAGTAGAAAGGTACGAGCATCCGAAGAGATTCCTGAATGCGAAGCGATAGCTGCGCATAGGCTGGATCCTTCTTGCTCGACGGCGCATGAAGCCATGCTCCGAGAATTTCCCCTCCAAGGCTGACATTTAACGTGATGAGGGTTTTACCAAACACGTCCGGACCATTTGAATCTTTCGTGGCATCAATCTCGTCCGCGATGCGATCGATCCACCGATCGAAATCACCGGTATCAAACGCAGTCGGAAGGTAGGCCATCGCGTAAGGCCTCAATTCGCTCTTTAATTGCAGGATACGCATATCGAAAGTGGCCTGGCGGAAAGAGTACGAATACGTGAACGATTGTCGATCGTGAATCCTGATGTCAGATGTAGTCGGCGCAAGGCTCGCGCCTATAGTAAGAGCGCTTGCGCGACGATCGCGTTCGCGAATGACGTCTGTTGCGTTTAGCAGGTACACGGCGGCGCCGTCACCTTTAACAGTGAGCCTTGCGAGAGAGTCATTAGTGTGGTCGATCCGCGCATTGAAGAAAGGCAACGAAACCCCGACATGCGACTGCTTCTTGATTCCGCACGACAACTCCCCCGCTCGAATCTGCACACCCGCAGGCGGATTGATGAGAAGCTTGCCAAGGTCCCCGTCAATCGCAGCCCTGAATGCGCCACCAGGATCCCTGTCAAAGTTAAAAGCGATATCGGCGAGCGCAGTTTTTGTCGTCGCCTTGCGGTACGACGTCGTGAATTCAAACGAGTAACTGCGATTGAGAGCCTTCCTTGCCTGCTCATAAATCTGCTTACGCAGCGAAAGAATGTGCTGAATTGCTCCCTGGATCTCCTTGAGCTGTTCCAGATCCAGTTCCTTCTCCAGAAAGTCTCCAAGCTTCGCCTGTAACCATTTGTCGACTGGGGCCAGATCAGCCTTTTCGATAGCCTTTGTGATCGCGTTCAACGCAAAACGCTGTCGGATGTACTTCACCAACTCTTTGATTACTGCTCCCGCACCGGCTGGATCGAGAACCTGGTGAGTCAGGTCCGCCACATTGCGTACCCTTACGAGTTCCTCAGTCGACGTCAAGGCGCTGAGTACGTTCCCCGTGACGAAAGACTCAAGCCACCTACCCGTCGCGGTTTTGAAGAACTGAACGTCCGCAAGATGCTCTTCAAGAAACGAGCAAAGCCCGTCGTCATCGGAGTTCCTGAGCGTAGCGGTCGCGGTTCGAAGTTCATCAATGCCCGGGTCATCCGAACTTAAGAGATGCCAGATCAGGGTGGCGGTTGCATGAGCTTCTGCATCAAGACGATTCCACGCGTTCAAGGAACCCAGCAGCTCGCTCTTGGCTTTCTGAAACAATGGCGGATTGAGAGGATCGATTCCAGTCAGGACTTTGAGAAGCTGCTTGCCGTAGTCACTGGTGAGTTTTGCCAGACCTGCCGGCAGTTGTCCCTGATCGAGGCTAGCCCACTGTTCGATGGCCTGGAGATCCTTGATCAGCTGTGCGCCATGAACACCAAACACCGCAGCGACGAAATCATCGACGTCTTCCGGAATCTCCGCAACAGTGTCGACGGAAGCGCCGGCATTCAGGCCGAAGTCGAGGCCCCTGAGAGAGAGCTTGAAGATACGGAGCCTGAGAATATTCTCTTCACTCTCACGACCTAGAATCACCGCGTACTTACCGCTGGCGAAGAACTTCATGGCCGTGGTCAGTCCCAGCTGGATCTTCAGCCCGATGTCGCCCGCAAGTCCGCCCAGCTTTGTCTTCCTGATCCACGAAAAGTTATAACCGACCTCGATGCCGAGACTGGCCTGGAAGGAACCATTCACCTCGGTGATGATCCATGTTCCCGGAGCGAGGTCCGCTGCAGTAGTGACCTGAGTTGGCATCCGCCAGCTCTTCACGATTTCGGTAACGGCTTCGCGCGACGGAATCTTGTCTGGAAACCGCCGGATTATGGCGTATTGCGCTTCGCGAGAGCCCTCCGCTCCGAAGGTGACGGCACCGGGAGTTCCCAGAGCCACTGCCCCCTTGATGCTTCCGGACAACGCGTATCCCCACCGAAACATCAGAAAGAGTTCATCCGCACGGAGCGGTATCTCCAATCCGCCAAGGTGTTCGTGTGTTTCGGGATCGAAGGTGAGCGCCTCGAGTGCGGATGTAGACGTTCTAAAAACTCCCATGCCGGCGAACACGCTTGCCGATCCGCTGAAACTTACTTTGCCACGATCGGACGCAAACGTAATCTTGTCGCTGCCGGCGCTGCCGGCTACCGCAATCTTGCCGACTTCGATCTCACCCGGCGGAAACGGCTCGTTCTTCAGCAGCACCTCGAGAGCGGCTTTGTCCGTGCGACCGGTCACTTCCACTGCTGCGGCGATCTTTCCGTCGAGCAAGTCACGGTTCAAATCGAAAGACAAACCCTTCCCGGCTGCGGCAGAAGTCATGCCCAGATCCTCCTCGGAGAGCCCCGATGATTCTTTTGCGGATTCAGATACGAGACGTGCGGGCACTCTACCATATTGGTGGAGATCGTCCTACCGGCAGGCGGATAACT
>Ga0105248_10002936_pt1 | contig 18922 bp, 19 predicted proteins | sample KBSS34metaG_FD_81524 | JGI IMG/M metagenome (GOLD analysis project Ga0105248, IMG submission 81524) | Switchgrass rhizosphere microbial communities from Kellogg Biological Station, Michigan, USA - KBS S3-4 metaG | ecosystem: Host-associated > Plants > Roots > Rhizosphere > Soil | place... | reverse complement strand
GCTTGGCCGCACTGGTTTCATACACTGGGTTTTCCGCCGCCCGCAGATCGGGGCCTGATGTTCGATGATTCTTCGTTGATGCTTGATGCCGCGGCGGCGGGTGCTGGCGTGGCGCTGGCGCGTGACATTCTTGTTGAAGCAGACCTGCGTAGCGGACGTCTGATCCGTCCGTTGCCCGACGAAGTGGAAAGCCCCTGGGGATATTTCTTTGTCTGGCGCAGCGAAGGTCCGCGCCAGTTGCGTACGCTATTGCTGCGCGACTGGCTGCTCGGCGAGGCGTCCCTGAACTTCAGGAATGTTGAACCGGTCGAACCCTGAACGTCCGCTATGGGCGCAACGCGGACCTTGAGCGGATCGGGTCGAATGTCCGCTTTTGACTCAAAGCGGACATAGGGTGAATGACTGTTTCTGCCCCAGAGCGGCCCGAGGCACTGGTGGAGTTTGACCTAGGGTTGTGACGACCTCTCCAAATGCATACCGGCCCAAAGAATGCCCCGCCACGCGGCGACAATGACGCCGACTATGACCAAGGCGATGACAATATTCACCATTCGTTGCGAGGGTTCCATCGGGTAAAGCGCGCCGCTAATTATCAAGTACGGCACAATTAGAAGGGAAAATAAGGTTGGGATAACGAGCAAAAGCGCCCACATGCCCAGTATTATAAGCAAGGCAATGCGACATGGCGTAGAGGTATCTCTGAATTGAAATAGCGCCGTATAGGCAACGGCCAGGCAAAGGAAAATCGGCAGCTCGCATTGGAGGACAATTTTTATGCCGTAGTAGAGTTCCAATCCTGTTCCTCGATCAGCTTCACAATATCGCCAACGTCCCAGACAATATCAGCAACGCGCTCCCGAGGCGCAATTCCAGTCTTGCGACCATCACTGACAAGCCGTCAGCCGCCCCACCCTGCCATCCGCCGCTGAACGGGATGGTGGTGAATGTCCGCTATTGGCGCAAAGCGGACGTTGGGCCAATCGGCGTCGAACGACGGCTTCTGACCCAAAGCAGGCATTTCATCCGACACCTTTGACAAAGCGCTAGTGCTCATTTGCCCCGCGCTGACCTATGCGCGCTTGGCCCGTCTGATCACCACTGAGCCAGACCAGACCGTCGAAACGCTGAGCATCCAGATCAGTCTGCCGAAACGTCTGACGGCTTGGCTTCACGTCCGGGCAGGTCAGTTCAGACTGCTGGACACCCTGCGAATACGGTTGCTCACCCATAAAAAATCTTCCCACCAGTGAGAAAATGATTGACAAACACAGGTGAAAAGTCTTTTTACCAAGGAGAAATAAAAACTGGAACCGGAAAAGCCGGTTTTCCGGGCGTTTCAGGGGGAAAATCATGATCTATTCGCCTACTTCGCTGCGTGCAGGACTAAAGTGTGGCGCGGCTATTCTCATCGCCTGGTCACTGATTCCGGGCATTTCAGCCGCCCAGCCGGCCCGTCCCGCAGCCCCTAGCGGTGACGTCGAGGAAGTATCCGTCACCGGAATTCGGCATTCGATCCAGGATGCGATCATGACCAAGCGGGAGTCCTCCACCATCATCGACGCCATTTCGGCGGAGGATATCGGCAAACTTCCCGATCAGAACGTCGCCGAGACCTTGAGCCGAATCCCCGGCGTGCAGATCAGCCGCGTTGAAGGGCAGGGCGGCGCGGTCAGTGTCCGCGGTATCAATCTCAACAAACTGCAGCTGAACGGCAACAGCTTTGTCGGAACCGGCGCAAATGGCGATGCCAATCTCTCGGATATTCCCCCTGAGTTGCTTGCAGGGGTGGAAGTCATCAAGGCGCCATCCGCCGATCTCACGGAAGGATGGCTTGGTGGTGTGATCAATCTCAAGACCAAACGGCCGCTAGATTTTAACGTGCCCGTCTACTCAGGCAGGGCCGAAGCATCCTATGCAGACAAAGCCAGGAAAGGCGGCTTCAAATTCTCAGGTTTCGCCACCCACACCTTCTTCAATGATGAGGTCGGCGTTCTCCTCAATGGCACCTACTCACAATCCAGTGGCCGGTCTGATCAGTTTACCACCGGTGGATGGACTCGCAGCGCCAACGTGACGGACGTCAACGGCGACGGCGTAAAGGACACATTCTACATGCCTCTGCGCCTACAGCAATTTGTGGATGTCTTTACGGACAAACGTCTATCGGTAAACGGTACTGCCCAGTGGCGCCCTTCGGACGCGCTGACGATAACGCTCGACGGATTGTATTCCCAACGTGATGTCTTCCGTCCTTTAACAGCTGCTCAGGCCGTTTTAACGCCAACAAACGTGACGAACGGCCTCATACTCAGTGATGGCACGCTTGCGAAAGCAACGTTTGGCGGTGTAACGCTCAGGCCCCTCCTCTACAATGAGGGCCAAAACGCAAACAGCGACGCCCTTGCGTTAAACGTGGCTTACGTGCAAGGCCCATGGACGGTCCATTTCAACGCATCTCAAAGCCAAGGCAATGCATTGGGCCAGGATGGCTTGTCTGGAACCTCGACTGCTCCAGGTAATGCCAACGTTCTTGTGGCGCGGCAGCTCAATCCCGCCAATACGGTGGTCGCCAATTATCAAATCGGGAAGAACAATGCCTCACCTGACTACAGCTTGGCGGGCAACTACAATCTTTTGGACCCTTCGCAATACGAAATATACGCGACGTTTGACGCCAATTACCCGATCAAGAATAGGGGCCGTGATGCCGCCTTCGATGTCCGGTATGAAACGAACTGGGGCCCCCTTCGCGCAATAAAAGTGGGCGGACGAATTGAAAATACAAAGGTCTTTTCCGCGCAAGCCAATGCACTTTACCCGCCGCTTTCCACCTACGATCCCACGCCGGCCACCAGCTTGCGCGTCACAGAGGTGCCTGGCCTGAACTACGGCCCGTTGGTCGGTAATTTTATGGACGGGCAATCTGGCGATTTTCCGAGGGTCCTGCTGAGTGGGTATCCTCAGCCCGATATTTGGCGCGCCTTTTTGCACGCGACTCCGCCGGATCTCAGTTCCGTCGCCTCCAAGCAATCGATCAATTCTGTAAATCAGCAGACTCTTGCTGCCTTCATCAAATTCGAGTTTGAAGACACGCTCTTTGGTATTCCCTACACGGGCGATATCGGGCTGCGGGACGTTGACGTTCACCGTGGGTCTAGCGGCTTTTCCGTTGTGGGTGGCGCGACAGCAATTCCGGTATCCGTGGCGCGACACTTTAACGACCCGCTGCCGAACTTCAATCTGGTGCTCAAGCCAGCTGAAGACTTCGATATCCGTCTGTCGGCAGCGAAGGTTACGGCGCGTCCGCCACTCAATACGACTGGCGTGGGCGTCTCACTCGCGCCGGTTACGAACACCGGCAACGCGGGAAATCCCGACCTGAAACCTTATGGCGCGACGCAGTATGACATGTCGGTGGAATGGTATTTCTCATCCACCAGCATGGTTTCCTTTGCGGCATTCAAGAAAGACGTTTCGGCATTTACGCGCATCGTCCAGATTTCAGAAAATCACCCCGAGGCGCCCAACAATACCAATGGGCAGACGCAGTATCTGGTGAACCGGCCCGTCAACGGAACGCAGGGTGAAGTCGGCGGATTCGAGTTCAACTACATACAGGATCTGACCTTCCTGCCTGACCCGTTTGACGGCCTGGGTATCGGCTTCACCTATACTCGTGCTGACAGCCGTACGCCCAACGTGGATGAAGTGACAGGCCAGTTCCTGCCGATGCCATTTTCTTCAAAGCACAGCGCCAATGCGACGCTGTTCTATGAAAAAGGGCCTTTCAGCTGGAGAGCGACCTGGAACTATCGCTCTCCCTATCTGATCGCGCAGCAGGCCGCTTCGTCCGGCGGAAGCCTTTATGCCGATTCGCATGGCCAGGTTGACCTGTCAGCGACCTATCAGATCAACGAGAACTTCCGCGCCACGTTTGAAGTTGTTAATATCGGAAAAGACCTTAACAGCTACTACGTCTCGAACAAAAACCGTCTCAACAATTCCTGGCAGGACGATACGCGGCTCTATCTGGGTATTGCTGCTACGCTTTAGTGAGTAGGCGTCACAAAGACTGGCTTCAATCCGAATCGCCCCGCATGGCTTGGACAAGACGATCCGGAAGAACCGCTTGATGGGCAAGAGAACACGCATGAAATCTGGTTCTACGAAAGACGCTGATGCTTCTCTCTCTTCCCAAGAGAGCGGAAAGTCTGAGACGCGTTACAATGTACCTGCTCTTGAAAAAGGTCTTGATATCCTGGAACTGCTGGCCCGGACCTCTGGCCCTTTGAACCTTACCGCAATTGCCACGGCGCGTGGCCGTTCGACGGGAGAGATTTATCGCGTTCTGCAGTATTTAGACCACAGCGGCTATATCGCCCGGGCGGAATACAGCGACACTTATTCGCTGTCGATGAAGATGTTTCATCTCTCTCACGACAACCCGCCGATGCGAACTCTGACGGCCGCTGCAGTGCCTATCATGGAGGAGCTGGCCGCTCGGACAGGGCAAAGCTGCCATTTGGGCGTTTTGGACCGCGTCAATGTGACGATTGTCGCCACGATAACTTCACCTCTGCCCATCATCTATACCGTCCGACTTGGTGCGCAATTTCCCGCTTGGGAAACCAGCTCCGGTATTCTTCTTTGCAGTTTTCAGCAGGATGAGGAACGCCGGTCGTTGTTTGCCGGCTTGGCGCAGTTGATTGACCAGGATGCCATGAAGGCCCTGCTTGCCAAGATGGAAGAGGTATCAAAGGCCGGTTATGAGGAGCGTCCATCGATCCGCATAGCCGGCATTATCAATCTCAGCTTCCCCGTCCGTGACCGTCTGAATCGTGTCATCGCGGCGCTGACGGTGCCTTATCTGCCCCAGCGGGCCAGTATTACCAGCCTGGACGAAGTCCGGGTCATGGCCCGGCAAGCGGCGGGCGATCTTTCCCAGGCGCTGGGTTTTCGTCCGTCAGAGTAGCTTTTTTCTGGGGTTCTCCGTGTTTAGCACCGACGCCGCCGATATCCGTGAAGGTCTTGTTCAGGCTGATCCACGGCTGAGCCGCTTTGATCCCTTGCCACGCATACTGTGTCTGGATGATTTCGACAGGGGCCACTGCGGTTGGTCACAGTTGATGGGAAACTACGAAGGCTCGCTGGACACCATCCTGCCGGGCTACCGCAACATTACCAATCCCATGCTATCAACGCTGTCGCACTGGGATAGCGGTTCCCATGGTGCCATGGACGGTACATACGCCCTAAAAATAGCGACGCGTCCCAAAAAAGATGCCGTGTCAGTGGCGATCAAGCGACTGACCTTTCGGAAGGCCGGCCCGGTAAGACTGGAATTTTACGCCACGTTTAAACCGGAGGCGACTGATCTGGCTCTGTCCGACCGCGATCTCAAATCGATCGGTCTAGTGCTCGATCTTCAGGTGGGTGATCGACACGGCGCCGGGGGCGAGCGTGTCATGCCCCATCTGCGCTATCTCAATTCAGCAGAAGGCAAGCTGCACCAGAAATGGCAATTCAAACGCCGCAGACCCCAGGTACGGGAAATCGGAAACAACGGCGAAACGGTAAGCCATTTCCATCTTGCTGATGAAGGATGGGAAGATCTGGAAGATGGCGCGCAAAAGCTTTGTTACAACGAAATTGCCACCAAAGTGAATTGGCACTATTTCCGGTTCGATTTTGACATTGAATCCATGCGGGCCCTGCGGTTCCAATGCAATGATCGGGCATTTGACATGGCAGGATTTGACTCCATCCGTTTGCCGGCAATGAAAAATCTCTGGTGCATGCTAAATATATGTTTGTTTGCGGAGACTGCGGCAGACAAGCGTGCGTTTCTCTATGTCGATTCCGTCTGTCTTTCTGGAATGCTCTGATGTTGAGGGAGAGCGTCACCTACGTCATAAACCGTCAGGAAACCTGGAAGGGCCAGTGCGCCACTGAACCGGTGGAAGCTGGCTGGGCCACCGAAGCCATTTTCTTTGTTCGTGGCATGGAGGAGGCTGGGGGAGACCTGCCGCAGATACGGGCACAAGTTTCGCCGGATGGTATGCGTTGGGTGGACGAGGGGGCAGCCATTCCCATTCCGCAAAAAAGGGACGCCATTGAGTTTCTGAGGGTTCGTCATTTCGGAAATTGGCTGCGATTGAAAGCTGATCTACCGGAAGGCGCTACCTGTTCCCTACTTGTGTCTGTGCATCTGAAGTGACTCAGGCGCCGCGACTGCTTGCCAAGGGGTTGCAGTTTCCGGAGGCGCCGATATTCGATACGAATGGCCAACTCTGGTGTGCGGAGCTCGAAAACGGGTGCATTACCCGGATCGGCGAGAACGGCAGGCTTGACCGGTATGAAGTGGGCGGACGTCCCAGCGGTATAGCTTTAGGCTGTGATGGATACTTCTGGTACTGCGATGCCCATCGCAACCAAATACGTGTGTTTTGCAGCAAATCTGGGGACAGCTGGGCGGCAGCAGGATCGGCTGATGGTCGTGACCTGGATGCGCCGAACGATTTGGCGTTCGATTCGTTCGGTAACCTGGTGTTTAGCTGCCACAACCAAGCGCGCGAGCTCGCTACGGGCTATATCGCCGTTTTGCGTCCATCCGGCGAATGCTCCAAAGCTGCAACGTCACTTCAGTTTCCCAATGGCATCGCGTTTGGTTTAGACGGCAAGGTGCTATTTGTTGCGGAAACCTACAAGCAACGGGTCCTTCGGGGGCAATGGCACGACGTGACCGGGTGTTGGCAGCTTTCCGGCGAAGTCATGCAGACGCCGGGCCCCAATGGCCCCGACGGATTGGCTTTGGATACGCTCGGAAATGTCTACACTGCCGTATATGGCGCTGGTTGCATAATGGCGACAACGCCAGATGGCGTAACAAAAATTCCGGTCGACGGGCGCTGTCCCACCAACTGCGCATTCGACCCCGCGGGCGAGCTGGGACTTGTATTTACGGAGGCAGAGACAGGCACGGTTGCATCGATATTCCAAACAACAAGGGGCTTGCCACTTCATTTGGCACGGAAAAATTTTTGGGGGCGGCATGCGGCCACGTGAGGCGGGATATCTGGTTTACCGACGTTGGGAATTGGTCGGGCTCCTCTGGCTCGCCTATTTCCTCAATCAAGGTGATCGCCAGATTTTCGGCGTAACGCTGTCCCTTATTCGCAGCGAGTTTCACCTCACCGACACGCAAATGGGGCTGATCGCAACCGTCTTCTCCATTGTATTTGGACTTTTTGTGCCCATTGCAGGCTGGCTCGGGGATAGGATTCGCCGCGATGCGGTCGTAATTGGGTCGTTGCTGATCTTCAGCCTGGGCACTTTGTTAACCGGTTTGGCGACCGCATTCCTGCCGCTACTGGTGTTTCGCGGTATTGCGACGGGTATTGGCGAAGCATTGTACGCCCCTGCAGCGAATAGTTTGGTAGCCGATCATCACGTTGAAACGAGGGGCCGTGCGTTAGCCCTTCATCAGACGGCAAATTATACCGGTGTGGTAGTCGGCAGTTTTTTAGCGGGCCTCATTGCAGATAGCTTGGGCTGGCGCGGCGCATTCGCGGTGTTCGGAACGGCCGGAATAGTCTGGGCCATGGTGATTTGGCTTCGCACGCGCGCTCAGCGACCTGCTCCGGCTTCATCGCCAGTCCAAAAACTGCTGTTGCTGGAGGCGTTCAGAACAATAGTGAAAACGCCTGCCTTAATAGCTCAAACGATCGGTTTTAGCGGGTTGGTCTTCGTGCTGGTCGGCTACTTGACGTGGACACCAAGCTTGTTGGCTGAACGCTTTCATCTGTCCCTCGCCCAAGCCGGCCTTCAGGCTGTGGCTTGGCACCATTTGTTGGCGTATGTGGGGCTGCTTGCCATGGGTGCTGCCACAGACCGTCTCATAGGCCGCTGGCCGCGAATTCGGGTGATTTCCATGGGCTTTGCGCTTGTTTGGTTCGCGCCCTTCTTATTTATAAGCTCCATAGCTGCATCCCAAACCGTGATGTACTTATCGCTGGCGGCGTTCGGCCTTTGCCGTGGTATGTATGACGCGGGCCTATATGCGGCTATTTTTGACCATGTCGAAAACCGGTTGCGCGCTACCGTGTCTGGCCTGATCGTTGCCGTGTCATACCTGGTAGCATCATTATCGCCATTAATAATGGGCGCGCTGCGGGCCCAATACGGTTTGGAGGCCGGGATGCAAGTGCTCGCCGCTGCTGCATTGGCCGCAGGCCTGGTATTTCTTGCAATCGTTCTTGGGCAGAGCCAGAAAGTGGTTCAGGCATGACGAGAAAGTTTGGCCTGGAAAATCGCAAGGCATTGGTCACCGGATCCGTCACAGGTATAGGGCAAGCCATAGCGGAATGTTTCGCCGCCGCGGGCGCTGGCATCGTCGCTCACGGCCTTGACCCAAAGGCGGTACAAGACAGAGCTGCAGAATGGCGCTCGCGTGGATTCGATACATGCGTCAGTGTTGCCGATCTTGAAGCGCCAGACGGGGCTTCTCGGCTAAAGGCCGACTTGGCCGCGTGGGGACCGCTCGATATCTTGGTGCTTAACGCCTCTATCGAAATACCCGAAATCTGGGAGGAGGTGAGCCTTGAGGCAATGCAGAAGCAAAGCACGGTAAATTTGCATGCCTCATTGCAGCTTGTGCAGACCTTCTTGCCGGATATGATCACGCGCGCATGGGGCCGAATACTGGCAATTGGATCGACGCAGGAAACGCGGCCGAACAAACAGCACATCCTCTATGCTGCAACGAAAGCGGCCCAGACCAATCTCATTCTTAATCTTGCCCGCAACGTGCGCGCAGCCAATGTGACCTTTAACCTGCTCAAGCCTGGCGTTATTTCTACGGGCCGAAATGCCGCCGCGCTTTCGGATCCTGAACGGCACCGCGATATTCTGGGCCGTATCCCGTTGGGCAGGATTGGGCAGCCTGACGACTGTGCTGGCGCGGCTCTGCTGCTGTGCTCTGAGGAAGGCCGTTATATTAACGGCGCGGAATTGCATGTCGATGGCGGTTTCCGCCTGTAATCCTTGTTGCCAAGAGTCCCCGATGACTGACGATAAGACAGTTTATTTGCGCCCGCCTCTAAATGGAACAGGGATCGGCGACTACACGTTGCACGATTTTGCGGCAAAATGGATGATGCAACAGGATGACATCGCCGAGGTCCGAAAGTATGCCGCCGTGAACGAGCTACTGAAGGCGGCGGAAGACGACAGACCAAGGGTGGTGATGCTGGGAGATTCCATTACTGAGTTTTGGGAATTCCCCGCCGCACCGGGCGTCTCGCTGATCAATCGCGGTATTGCAGGCCAGAATAGTTCGCAAATGTTGCTGCGGTTCGAAGATGACGTTGTCGCGTTATCGCCATTTGCAGTTGTCCTGCTTTGTGGAACGAACGATCTGCGCGCTTATGTCGGTACCCCTGCAAGCGTCTCCGCGTCAGCTCTGGCCCGGATTTCGCGCAATGTGAGAGCCATGGCGGATATAGCCAAGGCTAATGGCATTCGGGTCTTGCTGTGTGCGCTTCCGCCGGTTGGCTCTGATTCTGAACGCGTTTCACGATCATCGGAAGGAATTCGCAGCGTGAACTTCTGGCTTGAAAAATTTGCGCTGGAAAGAGGCTACCCTTTTGTGGACTTCCACACCGCGCTCGCGGATTTGAACGGTTTTCTACCGGAAAAGTTCGGTGAAGACGGCGTGCATCCCAACAAACAGGGTTATGGCCAAATGTGGCCGGCTCTGAAATCCGTAATTGCTACGCTCCTGCAGAACCATAGCTGACGGACACTGCCCAATCTGCAGCAGCTGAATGACCCAAGAAATTGGCATTGACGCATTACCACGCGGTCTGCGGTCTAGAATCTGCTTTCCTGTTGATTGTTCAGCCTTCGTCCGAGATAGTTCGCCGGCATCATAAGAGTGAGGCGGGAATGCGAACATACCTGCTGCTAGTTGCTGCTTTTTTCTTTGCCACTTCGCAGGTACAGGCCCAACAACCGGTGTTCGATCTGCACGTGCACCTGCATCATCGCGAGGCGTCCCTCCGGGAGTACGAGGCCCAAGTTGCAGCTGATGGTGTTGAAATTACCGGGCTCGGCGTCATGTGGTTCGGAGGGCCCAACCAGGCTTTGCAGGGCGACATCGAACATGTCCGCTTAAACAATGACTGGGTTATAGACCTGGCCGCAAAAAGCTCCAAGCTGTTGCCGATCGGTACTGTGCATCCCTACGACGGCGATGCAGCCTTAAGCGAGCTTCGCCGCATCGCTGGGCGGGGCATAAAAGTGCTGAAGCTGCATCCACACACCCAGAAGTTCGACTCTGCTGACCCGCGAGTTTTGGCCTTGGCAAACCTTGCCGGCCAGTTGGGTGTAATCGTTCTGATGGACAACGCCAATATCTTGCCCGGTGACAGCGAAAAACTATTCAATCTGGCACTTCAGGCACCGAAGACGACGTTCATTTTCGCCCATATGGGCGGTCTCAATTTTCGATTTTGGAACATTTTGGCCGCCGTCCGCACGGCTGAAAATCTCTTCGCCAACAATATCTATTTCGACATTTCCTTCATGGTGGCCCTGGTTGGAGCCTCTCCGATTGAAAATGAGTTCGCTTGGACCATCCGAAATGTTGGCGTCGATCATGTTTTGCTGGGTTCGGATTTCCCGCAAGCCTCCCTGGCGCAGAATCTCAACGCCCTCAACAAACTTTCGTTGAGCGACAGTGAGAAAGCCGCCATCCGTTACGGCAATGCACAAAAACTGTTTGGCCTAATACCGCGCCAATAAGTCGGTCCGCGAGGCCACCGCTGAATGTCCGCTTTTGGCGCAAAGCGGACGCTGGGCCAATCGGCGTCGAACGACTGCCTCTGACCCAAAGCGGACTTAGCACGGTGAACACACCACCTCCCGCGCGTCAGCGTCTCTGGGCCCCCGGCCAGCCGAAAACTCCATCATCTTTTGATGAAATCGACGAACGCCCGCAAGGGTGCCGGCATCAGGCGGCGGCTGGGGTAATAGAGAAACGGGCCTGAGAATTCCTCCCACCACGGCTCCAGGATGGGGACCAGCTTTCCACTGTCCAGCTCGGGCCGCAGCCATTCCTCAAACAGATGGATGATGCCCAGGCCATCCACGGCGGCGCGGATCGCCAGATCCACCGCCGCGCCCAACCGCACGACCAGCGGTCCGGACGGGTCCACCTGAACAATTTCGTCGTTCCGTTCAAATTCCCAGACCGGCGTCACGCCGCTGGCGAACTGGCCGCGCAGGCAGGCATGCTTGAGCAGGTCGCGCGGATGCTTCGGCCTGCCATGCTCCTTGAGATAAGCGGGAGAAGCCGCGGTGGCGAAACGTTGTGTGCGCGGGCCGATCGGCACCGCGATCATGTCCTTCTCTAGCCGCTCGTCATAGCGGATGCCGGCGTCGCAGCCCGCGGCCAGCACATCCACCAACCTGTCCTCGACCACGACTTCGAGCCTGATGTGGGGATGGGCTTTCAGGAATGGCGCGACGATCGGGGGCAGTACCAGACGGGCGACGGTGGCGGGCACGTTCAGCTTGAGCGTTCCAGCGGGACCGCCGCGAAATTCGTGGATTGTCTCCATCGAGGCTTGGACTTCGCCCAGCGCGGGGACAAGACGCTTGAGCAGATGTGCGCCCGCCTCGGTGGTAGCGACGCTGCGTGTGGTGCGGTTGAGCAGCCGCACGCCCAGCTTTTCCTCAAGCCGGCGGACCGCTTCACTGAGACTGGAAGCCGCCATCCCACTGAGCTTGGCGGCATCGCGAAATCCGCCCGCCCGCGCCACCGAAACGAAAGCCGACAGGTCGTTGAGATCGATTGCCATTGTTCGTAAGTCCGAACAGCCTGTGCCGATTATACCGTATTATCGATCAGTCTCAACCGCCCCATATTGCCGGCATCGCAATTCGAGGTGCCCATGACCCTCCTGACCAAAGCAGATGTCTTCCCGCTGGGAGACCGCACCGTGAACCGCATGGGCTATGGCGCCATGCAGTTGGCGGGTCCCGGCGTTTTTGGTCCGCCCAAGGACCGCCATGAAGCGCTCGCCGTGCTGCGCGAAGCGGTGGAGCGTGGGGTAAACCACATCGACACCAGCGATTTCTATGGACCCCATGTCACCAACCAGTTGATCCGCGAAGCGCTCCATCCCTATCCGCGTGATCTTGTCATCGTGACCAAGGTCGGCGCGGTTCGCGGCGCCGACGCATCGTGGAATCCGGCACAGAGCCCGGCGGACCTCACCAAGGTGGTGCATGACAATTTGCGCAATCTGGGCGTGGAGGTTCTCGATGTGGTGAACCTGCGGATCGTAGGGGCCACCCATGCGCCGACCGAAGGTTCGATCGAGGAACGGTTCACAGCGCTCGCCGATCTGCAAAGGCGGGGGCTTATCCGGCATCTGGGTCTCAGCAATGTCACCTCGGCACAGGTTGCCGAGGCGGGCAGGATCGCCAAGGTCGTGTGCGTGCAAAACCAGTACAATCTCGCCCATCGCGACGACGATGCGCTGATCGACGAACTGGGGCGCAAGGGCGTCGCCTATGTGCCGTTTTTTCCTCTCGGTGGGTTCTCGCCGCTCCAATCCCAGGCGCTTTCCGAGGTGGCGCAAAGCCTGGATGCGACGCCGATGCAGGTGGCGCTGGCCTGGCTTTTACGGCGTGCGCCCAACATTCTGCTCATTCCGGGCACATCGACGCGGAACCACCTGCGCGAGAATCTCGTCGCAGCGGCCCTGGTACTGCCCCAGCAGGCGATCGAGCGGCTGGACGGGATCGGCAGTACCAACATCCGTTGAGAAGAAGCGTTCAATGGGAGAGTTAGATTAACGCGCGTCTCAAAAGAAAAACCCGCGAGGCTTTGGGCCTCGCGGGTTTTGTACTTTGAACTTCGGACCAACCTTACGGCAGTAGGCTGATGTTGTAGGTCAGGGTGGCGATGAAGTTGCCGGAGCAGGCATGGTTGGTGGCCATCCAGAACGCGCCGCACTGGGCGCTGTTCAGGTCGGTGCCGTTGGAGCGAAGGTCGAGCGCGAAGCCCTTCCAGGTCGCGGTGGCGCCGATATCGCCATAGGTGTAGCCGCTCGAGCCGACATACTTGGCGTTCTGCGCCCACTGATGGCCAATGTTACCACTGACGCTCAGCCAGTCGAGAATGGTGTAGGAGGCAGTGCCCCACAACGCATTGCCGGTGCCGCCATTGAAGGGCAGGTTGTCGGACCAGGCCCAGCTTCCCGTCAAGGTGATCGGGCCGAAGGCCTTGCTGAACTGGTTGATGATCTCGAAATAGTCGGCATTGGGGCCGCCGCCGTATTCTTCCGACGGATAGGCATAATAATAGGGCTCAAAATTCCAATCGACGCCCCACAGGTCGGTATGCTTGCCGCCATAAATGTCCAGTTCGACATGCGGGTTGTTGCTGGAGGTGGGATCGAAATCCACCTGCGACGCCCAGGTGCCGACATAGAAGCCTTCCGGTCCCGTGACGTTCAGCGAGCCTTGCGGCGCGAAGTTGCGGTCATTCTGGCTGATGCCGCGGAATTTGTAGTCGCTGGTCGCCGCGACATAGCCGGTCAGCGCCCACGGAGGAGCGTCCTGGGCGAAAGCGGGAGCCGCAGCAGTTGCCACGCCTACCAGGCTGACCGCGCCCAAAAACATTTTGGTCGAATTTTTCATTTCAAGTCCTCTCGTTGTCCGGCGCAAGGCTTGGATGCGTTACGCCCCCGGATGGCGATGACAGTTCTGTTTCGCCCACCTAATCTCAATATGGCGACTTGTCTTTTTGGCTCGGTTTTGGGGCATGGAAGCGTGATTTGGGCGGGCGTTGTTGCGATGCAACAGCTTGTTGCCTAAAATTTAGGCGATAGGCCTTAACACTAGGCAGGAAAAGGGCAGAAGTTAAGGGTTTCTAAAAAACTTCACCTGCCGGATAACCTGATCTGCACACCGAAAGGACTCTGTTTGTCCGCTTTCGCATCTCGGTCTTTGGTCATGCGTATCCTGCTTATCCGGCACGGTCAGCCCCACATCGCGCTTCGCCCTCGCACATCGCATGCGGGATTTGCCGAATATATCGACGCCTATGAGGAAGCGGGCCTGTCGCCCTCCAATCTGCCGCCGGAAGAAGTACGGGATCTGGTGAAGGAACTGGATCACGTCTACACCAGCGGGCGCCCGCGAAGTCATCAAAGCGCCGCCGCGCTGGCGCCCCATGCCGAGCTGATCGCCGACCCCTTGTTCGCCGAAGCGCCGCTGGCGAGTCCGCCCATACCCCTGCTCAATATGCGGGTTCCCAAATGGGCGGTGATGTCGCGCATCCTTTGGCATGCGGGGTTCCATCCCGAAATCGAAAACCCCCGCGCCGCCGCAAAACGCGCCGTGCAGGCCGCCGACATCCTGATCGCGCGGGCGCGCAAAAGCGGGATCACCGCGCTGGTTGCGCATGGCTATTTCAACTGGATGATCGGCCGCGTGCTTGTGAAGCGTGGTCTGAAGCGCACCGGAAGCCATCAGGCGCGTTACTGGAATACGGTAATTTACGAGAGCAAGGATGATTGAAGCGGAAGTCGAAATTCCCGGCATAGGCGCGCAAGCTTATTTTTACCGGCCGGATGGCGTTGCCGATTTTCCCGGCGTGCTGTTCCTGACTGACATTTGGGGCCCGCGCCCCGCCAATATCGGCATGGCCAAAAGGCTTGCCGAGAAAGGCTTTGCGGTCTTGCTGCCCAATGTCGTCCACCGTTACGCGCCCATCCAGCCCGCCGGGCTCGAGACCGATGACGCGGACGAGAATAGCAAGCGCCTGGGCAAGTTGTTCCAGGTGCTGACGCCGTCGCAGATGGTCGATGACGGCAAGGCTTATGTCGATTTTCTGCTGGCGCAGAAGGGTGTGAAACAAGGAAAGATTGGCGCGGTCGGCTATTGCTTCATGGGGCAGATGGCGGTGCGCATCGCGGCTGCTGTGCCGGACAAAGTCGCGGCAGCGGCTTCGTTTCACGGCGGCTTCCTGGTCACAGACAAGCCGGACAGCCCACACCGAATTCTGGCGCCCATCACGGCGCGGCTTTATTTCGGTCATGCGGTAGAGGATTCCAGCGCGACGCCGGAGCATGTCGCGACCCTGGAACAGGCGCTGCGCGACTGGCATGGTGCGTTCCAGAGCGAGGTCTATGACGGCGCGCGACATGGTTGGACGACTCCCGGCCGTGGTGTCTACAACGAATTGCAGGCCGAGCGTGCGTTCGAGAAGCTCATCGAGTTGTTTGACGCCACGTTGAAGGATTAATCTGTCCTCCCGGATGACAGGATGCGTGTGCCGCGCGGTCGATCCGGCATGGGTGAAGACGGGCGGGAGAAAGATGAGCGCGATATCTGCTGCCGGCGAGCCCAGCGAAGCGCTGCGGCGCAAGATTGCGGGTCTGTTTCCGGCCGCGGCGGCGATGGCCTATCCGTTTTTGCTGCAGGCATTTCATTCCGTGGTTGCGCAGCCGGGATTCGTCGCCTCGGACATTCACCTCATACCGGCCGTCGCCCTGCTTGTTCTGGCTTTTGCGATGCCGCTTTCGGGATTGGCATTCGCCTACTGGCAGGCGCGCGGGCCGCAACTTCTACAGTCGGATTTGCGCGCGCGGCGATTGGCCTATGCCAGCATCGCCGCGCCCCCGCTTTTTGTTTTCGTCGGCGTTGCCCCCGGACTGGTGGGACTGCATGTGCCGGAAGCGGCCCTCTGGATCGGGCTGTGGGCGTTGGCGGGGCTTTATGCCTGGTCGGGCCGCGGCGTGCTTGCGCCTGCGCAAACCAGCCAGCCCGCCGGCACTTGGCGCGTCGCGCATGGCGCCGCCGCTGCGTTGATTGCATGTTTTGTGTTGTTCCATCTCACCAATCACCTGTCCGGATTGGCCGGTCCCGGCGTTCATGCCGCGATCATGAAGACTGGCCGAACCGCGTATCGCGCCGCGGCGGTCGAGCCGGTGCTGATCCTATTGCTGCTGTTTCAGGTGGCCGGCGGGCTGCGGCTGGCATGGCGGTGGAGCGGGCTTCGCAACGATGCATTTCGTATTTTCCAGATCGGCTCCGGAGCCTATCTGGCGGCTTTCATACTCACGCACCTCAATTCGGCGCTGATCTCAGCGCGCACGGTACACAAGATTGAAACCGATTGGGCTTGGGCATCGGGCGCGCCGGCCGGCCTGATTCAGGATGCCTGGAATATCCGCCTGCTGCCGCATTACGCGCTGGGAGTCTTTTTCATCGCCGGACATTTGTCTTCCGGACTGCGGGTGGTGATGCTCGCCCATGGCGTCCGCGCGTCTGTCGCCAACCGCATCTGGTCTGCCGGTCTGGTCGCGGGAGCCCTGGTATCGGCGGCGATTATCTGCGCTTTGTGCGGCGTGCGGATCTAATTCGAAATGAACCCGATCACAGCATCGCCGGAATGACGCGATCCGGCGGCTTATGGCCGTCGACGAACGAGCGGATGTTCACAATCACCTTTTCGCCCATGTCGATGCGGCCCTCGATGGTGGCCGAGCCCATATGCGGCAACAACACCACATTCTTTGCCCTGAGTAGCTTGGGATTGACGGCGGGCTCGTTTTCGAACACGTCCAGGCCCGCGCCTGACAGTTCACCCTTTTCCAGCATCAGCGCCATGCAATTCTCGTCAATCACTTCGCCGCGCGCGGTGTTGACGATGTAGGCGGTGGGCTTCATCAGCTTGAGCCGCCGCGCCGAGAGCAGATGGAAGGTGGCGGGCGTGTGCGGGCAATTCACCGACACGATGTCCATCCGCGCCAGCATCTGGTCCAGGCTGTCCCAATAGGTCGCTTCCAGCTCCTGTTCGATCTCGGGCGCGACCTGCTTGCGGTTGTGATAATGGATCTGCAGCCCGAAGGCCTTGGCGCGGCGCGCCACCGCCTGGCCGATGCGGCCCATGCCGACAATGCCCAGCCTTTTGCCCAGCAGCCGGTTGCCCAGCATCCAGCTGGGTGCCCAGCCGGTGAATTTTTCTTCCTGCATGGCCGTCACGCCTTCCACCAGCCGGCGCGGCACCGCCAGGATCAGCGCCATGGTCATGTCAGCGGTGTCTTCGGTCAGGACCCCGGGTGTGTTGGTGACCAGGATGCCCTTGTCGGTGGCGGCTTTGACGTCGATGTTATCGACACCGGCACCGAAATTGGCGATCAGCTTGAGCTGTGGCCCTGCCTTGGCGATCAGGGCGGCGTCAATGCGGTCGGTGATGGTAGGAACCAGGATATCGGCGGTGGCTACGGCTTCGGCCAGCGTCGCCGCGTTCATCGGAATGTCTTCCAGGTTCAGGCGCGCGTCGAATAATTCGCGCATGCGCGTTTCCACCGCTTCCGGCAGCTTGCGGGTGACGACGACGAGCGGTTTCCTGCTGGGCATTGTTTTACTCCAGGACAGCGGCCATTAAAGCGCAAGGCGCGGGGTGACGGAAGCGGTCGGCTGCGCTAAATGTGGCGAGTCGCCGGACAAGATGGCCATGATACGGCTCGCCGCAATTTTATTGATCCTCTCAATCCCACAGGCCGAGGCCGCGCCCGCCCCGGTTGCTCCGAAGATTCTGCGCTATGTCAGCCAGCGTCCCGACCAGGCCTTTCTGCGGGAAGGCCCTTCCTACGCCCACAAGGTCCTGTGGATCTACCGCCATCGCGGCTATCCCTTCGCGGTCATCGCTCAGTTTGATGTCTGGCGGCGGGTTCAGGCCCCGGATGGAACCGTCGGCTGGATGGCGGCATCCATGCTGACGGACCAGCGCACCGTCCTGGTCACCGGCAAGGGACAGGTGAAACTCACCGCCGATTCCGACGGCGGCAAAGTGGTGGCGCTGGCCGATCCGGGCGCCATCGCGGCTCTGAAGTCCTGCACCCGCGAGGCCTGCCGCATCCACGGCGAGAAGGTGGATGGATGGATACCCAAAGATAGAATCTGGGGTGTGGGCGCAGACGAGGTTTTTGATAAAATTCGCTAGCGCGAGGATTTTTGGGGCCTGAGCAGGAGCGAGGAGCGCAGTGGGCGAATAGCCCATAAGCGACGAGCGACGAACTCAGGACCCAAAAAGACCGCGCTAATGCCGGAAGTGGCGCATGCCGGTGAATACCATCGCCAGGCCCGCTGCATCAGCGGCGTCGATCACTTTCTGATCGTTCACCGAGCCGCCGGGCTGTATCACCGCCGTGGCGCCGGCTTCCGCCACCACCAAAAGGCCATCGGGGAAGGGGAAGAAGGCTTCCGACGCCGCCGCCGATCCCACCGTGCGCGGTGTGTCCCAGCCGGCGATCCGGGCGGCATCCTTGGCCTTGATGGCGGCGATGCGCGCACTATCCACGCGTGACATCTGGCCCGCGCCAATGCCGGCGGTCGAGCCGTCCTTCACATAGATGATGGCGTTGGACTTCACATGCTTGCCGATGGTGAAGGCCAGCAGCATGTCGGTGATTTCCTGTTCGCTGGGCTGGCGCTTGGTCACCACTTTCAATCCGGCGCGGGTGACGCGGCCATTGTCGCGGGTCTGGACCAGGAAACCGCCGGCGACCGAGCGATAGGTCAAGGTCGGCGCCAGCGGATCGGGCAGCGCGCCCGCCGTCAGCAGACGCAAATTTTTCTTTCCCGCCAAGATCCGTTTGGCGTCCTCGTCCGCATCGGGCGCGATGATCACTTCGGTGAAAATCTTGGAGATTTCCTCGGCGGTGGCGCCGTCCAACGTCTGGTTGAAGGCCAGGACGCCGCCAAAGGCGCTGACCGGATCGCAGGCCAGCGCTGCGAGATAGGCGTCCTTCAGGCTTTTTCCCAACGCCACGCCGCAAGGATTGGCATGCTTGATGATGGCGCAGGCGGGTGCGGCTTTGGGATCGAATTCCGCCACCAG
>Ga0105248_10002933_pt1 | contig 18934 bp, 21 predicted proteins | sample KBSS34metaG_FD_81524 | JGI IMG/M metagenome (GOLD analysis project Ga0105248, IMG submission 81524) | Switchgrass rhizosphere microbial communities from Kellogg Biological Station, Michigan, USA - KBS S3-4 metaG | ecosystem: Host-associated > Plants > Roots > Rhizosphere > Soil | place... | reverse complement strand
CGACGAGACGCGGCACGAGGCGTTCGCCCACCAGTCCGGTTGCACCTGTCACCAGGATGGTCATGCCTTCTTTCCTTTCAAACGTTGAGTGAGGCGTTCGGTCGCTGCTCTCAGCACCCGCGCAGTCGTTTCGAGGTCGGCGGCGGAGAGGCCGCTGAATGTCTCGTCATGGATGAAGGTCAGGTCGGGCAGTTCACCCCACAGCCTTGTCCCTGCAGTAGTCAGACGGAGCAGGTTCTGGCGCTGATCGAGTTCGCTCGGGACCTGTTCCACCAGTCCTTTTCGCACCAGCGCCGAGACGATGATGCTGACCGTCGCACGCTCGATCTGGAGCAGCGGGGGGAGCTCGCGCTGCATCGTCGGACCGACCTGTGCGAGTTGGTGCAGAATATACCATTGGGTCGACCCAAGGTCGTGCGGGCGCAGAGTTTCTTCCATCAGCGCACGTCCGGCGAAGAAGCATCGCTTGGCCCACGCACCGACTTCGGCATCCTCGCGAATCGTCTTTTTGTTAGCCATCTAACATAGATGTTTGCTATCAAACATGTTGTCAAGTCGAGACGGATGGAACGGTTGACGAGACCCGTCGCTTCCCGACGTCTGCAAACGTTACGGCGATTACCTCAGACGGTTGGAACGATGCCGGCGCCGACGATGAACTCAGCGCTCTGGATCGCGGCAGCGCGATTCAAAGCGTCGTAGAAAACGAGGTTGGCGACCTCCTGGGGTGGCCGGACGTCCAATCTGGAGGCCGCCCAAGGCGTCGAGGAGGATTTGCCAGAAAAAGATAGAAGACAGCCCTTGCTGCCGCCGTCCATGTGTTGGCCGCACCTGGCACGGGTAGACCCGGCTGCTATTATCGACGGCCCGTCGCGATGTGGTCCCAGCCAGTTAATGCCAATTCGGCGACAGCTTTGAGCTCGGCGCGATCGGCTCCATCGCGGGCGCGGATCGCCATGCCGCTTTGCACCGTCTGCACCAATCGCGCGAGCGTGGTCGTGTCCGCTGCAGCCGGAAGGTCCCCGTGGCCTTTCGCCTTGTCGAAACGCGCCTTGAGGATATCAAAACCTCCCGCGCGCGTGGCCCGCATGAGTTCGCCGAGTTCGGGGTGCCCGTCGCTGCCCACCGTGGCGAGCGTCGCCATGCAACCATGCGGTAGATCGCAGTCACCGCCAGTCATGGCGACGGCTGAGTCCTGGAGAAACGCCATGGCCGCCTCTTTCGCGGTTACCGCCTTTCGGAAACGGGTCCAGACCAGCCCCTCATAGGTGGTGTAGTAATATTTGAGGGCTTCGGCGTAGAGTGCGTCCTTCGAGCCAAAGGCCGCGTAAAGGCTCTTGGTCCCGATGCCCATCGCCTCGGTCAGATCGGCGATCCCTGACGCCTCGTACCCCCGGATCCAAAAAAGCCGCATCGCAGCGGCTAAAGCTTTCTCGCGATCGAATTCCCTCGGCCGTCCGCGCGCGGGGCGTGTCGGCGTCGGACAGGGCGAGGGTGCTGGGACATCTTTGTGCATCGACCGCTGCATAAACCAGTTGACCGCGTACGGCAATGAACCTACCAAATTATACAGCGATCACTGTATAAAAGACCGATCATGGATTTGCTAGGGAAGCGCGCTTTGGTGAACGGCGGCTCGCGGGGAATAGGAGCCGCGATTGCGATTGCGCTCGCCGAGAACGGAGCCGACGTTGCCTTCACTTTCAACCGCTCTGCGGAACGAGCGGCGGCGGTGGTCCAGTCGATCGAGGCGCAAGGTCGGCGGGGGATCGCAATTCAGGCCGATAGCGCCGACCCGGAAGCCATTCGCCGTGCCGTCGCAGAGACGGTCGATACGCTCGGGGGGCTCGATATCCTCGTCAACAGCGCGGGCATCGGAACGGCTGGAATGACGGCGGATCTGTCACTCGCCGATTTGCAGGCCATGCTCGACGTCAATGTTCGAGCGCCCGTTCTGTTCGCCCAGGCAACGATCCCCCACCTGACGTCCGGCGGCCGCATCATCTCCATCGGCTCCTCACTGGCCGAGCGTGTTCCATTCCCCGGGGTAACGGCCTACGCCATGTCAAAATCGGCGCTTCTGTCGTTCACACGGGGTCTTTCGCGCGAACTTGGCCCTCAAGGCATTACCGTGAATCTCGTCCTGCCAGGATCGACCGACACGGACATGAACCCGGCCAATGGCGAAAATGCCGACTATCAACGCAGTCTCACGTCGCTTGGTCGATTTGGCCAACCCCGTGAGATCGCGAGCGCCGTCGCATTTCTCGCTGGTCCCGCTGCAAATCTCATTACCGGCGCAATCCTCAACGTGGACGCCGGCTTCAACGCCTGAGAATGTGAGGCACCGTTTCACCGGGTCGCGGCCCCGGTCGCCGTGGAGATCGCCGGTCGGGTGTCCGGCGATCTCTCTTCGGATCGATGGGAGAGGGGATTCCCAGATTCGGGTTCTAGGCCGGGGTCGCAGGCAAGACGCTCAGCGGCGGCTTCGGTGCAACCTCGCGCACGCGCTGCATCCAGGCTGGATATTCCTTGGTGATTTCGCTGACTTCGTTCAGTCTCGCGATCTCGCCCGCGCTCAGCTGTACCTCGGTCGCGCCGACATTCTCGTCGAGTTGCGCGACGCGCTTGGCTCCGACGATCACGCTGGTGACGTGGAGCTGATGCAGGAGCCAGGCGAGCGCGATCTGCGCAACGCTGACGCCCTTGTCGGTGGCGATCGTCTCCATCGCGTCGATCACCTCATAAGCACGGGCCCGGGCCACGGGCGGGAAGTCGAAGGTCGTGCGCCGGCTGCCCTCTTCGGGTTGCTTGTCGCGGCCAAACTTTCCGCTGAGCAGTCCGCCGGCGAGCGGGCTCCACACCAGCAGCCCGAGCTTCTCGTGCCTGACGAGCGGCACGATTTCACGTTCAAGGTCGCGGCCGGCAAGCGTGTAGTAGCTCTGCGTGCTCACGATCTTGGCGAGGTTCAGGCGTTCGCTGTGCCCCAGCGCGCGGGCGATCTGCCAGGCCGACCAATTTGAGACGCCGATATAGCGAACCAGCCCCTGCCGCACGAGCGTATCGAGGGCCGCGAGGCTTTCCTCAATCGGGGTCACTGTGTCGATATTGTGGAGCTGGTAGAGGTCGATGTGATCGATCTGAAGGCGCTTCAGGCTCGCTTTGACACTGTCGAGGATGTGCCCGCGCGAATTGCCATGGTCGTTTGGACCTGGCCCGACAGGACCACATACCTTCGTCGCGATCACCACATCCTCACGCCGGACGCCCAGGTTCTTCAGCGACTGGCCGACAATCTGCTCGGACGCCCCGTTCGAATAGATGTCAGCGGTATCGATAAAATTGATGCCGTGATCGAGCGCGCGAGCGATCAGGGCCTGCGCATCGTCCTGCTGAACATTGCCCATGTTCGCCCAGACGCCCTGGCCTCCGAACGTCATGGTTCCAAGGCAGAGCTCGGAGACGAACAGGCCGGTGTTGCCAAGTGTTTTATACTTCATCGTATGTTTCCGTAGGGTGAGAGGGGAGTGCACATGTCAGTGGGGGCGCTACCGGTGTCTGGCTCTTAGCCGGTTTATCCGGATGTCCGGTCCGGCCGCGCGTCACCGTTGGCCCAGCGAAGCGGGGATGCGCCCACTTGCGATCAGCAAGGCGATGCCTGTCAGGATGCTCGCAATCGGCACGATCAACAGTCCCAGGGCGAGGCCATTGGGCACGTGCGCAATTGTCGCTGCGTCGCTGACCATGCCGACGATGACGGGCCCAAGCGCTGGCCCAAGAAGGCCCGACCCTATCATCACGAGGCTGGAGGCCTGCGCCTGCTTGCCTTCGCCAGCCACGAGATGGGCTGCGCCGAACGCCCATGGCTGCATGAACGAGAAGGATAGCATCCCCGGCACCAGCAGGGCGATCGACAACCATCCGATCGGCGCGAACAAGGCAGCGGTCGTGGTCGCACTCGCGATCAGGAAGAGGGTCGCTGGCGGTCGGAGCATTCCGCCCGTGCCTAAGCTCACCGCGCGGTCGAACCAGCGCCCGCCGAGCAGTGTGCCGATGATGCCCATCAGGCCCTGCAAGAGACCGAAAGCCATTCCCACCTCGCTGGCGCTGAAGCCGTATGTGCGGATGAGGAAGGGGGCGGCGAAGGCGTAGAAGGGGGCTCCGGCGAAGCCGAGAAAGATCGCAGCGATGAACAGCCAGCGAAATGCCGGGGACGCCAGAAGCCGGCGACTGGATTCCACGAACGGTTCGCTGTTGGCGGCTGTGCGCTTCAGCGTCGGCGTCGGTCCTGGGACAATTAAGCTCAACAGAGCGATCAACACCCCGACAGCGCCGGCGCCGACCATGGCGGTCCGCCATCCCAGGGTGTCGCCGATAGCGCCTCCGGCGGCGAAGCCGACCATGGTGCCGAGCGGAACGCCCATGGCGAACAGCCCGATCGCCAGGCCGCGACGCTCGGGCCGGATCTTGCGAGCGATCAGCGCATGGCCTGCAGGCACCGCGCCCGCTTCGCCGATCGCGACGCCGAAACGCGTGAACGCCAGCAGCATAAAGCTTGCGGCGAAGCCCCCGAGGGTCGTCATCACGCTCCAGAGCAGAATGCACGAAACCAGGACGAGGCGCGGGGATCCGCGATCCGAGGCCCGGGCGAGAGGCAATGAGAGCAGCGAATAACAGACTGCGAAGGCGAGGCCAGTAAGCAAGCCCATTTGCGTATCGCTAAGAACCAAGTCCGCCTTGATCGACTCGGCAAGGATAAATGGAAGTATTCTGTCAATTTGAGAAAAGACATTGATGAGAAGCAGCGTCACGAAGATCGCCACCATGCGCCAGCCCCGCACGTGCTCATTCTTGCGATATGATAAAGCTGGCGGTGAGCGGCCCTTTAAATCTATTGACTGCGCGATGGTTTCTGTCATGTTCGACCTGCTCCTCTCTTGGTTCGCATCCTCAAGCTAGATGGAGTGTTCGATGAACAGAATGCCGGAAGCCTCAAAAAACTTGCCCAATTCTGCAGGCGGCGATACGCTGCCAGTAGAGGGTCGGGTACTGCACTGGCCTCGCAATGCTCCGGAGGTACATGTGCCGCCAACGCTGTTCAGGGCAGTCGCAACCCATATCGAAGCCCAGGGCGGGGGGCAGGGTGTATTCCCCACGCCGATCGGCAGCTTCAATATCGTCAGGTCGTTCAAGCAGAGAATGCGGATGCGGCAGGTCTATAAGCCGTCGCTTTGCGTCGTGCTCCAGGGTGCAAAGGAAATCATCCTCGGAGAGGACACGCTTCGATATGGCGCGGGGCAGTGTCTGGCCGTCGGCATGACGTTGCCGGCGACGGGGCATATCGTCGAGGCAAGTCCGGATGCGCCCTATACCGGACTTACGCTTGAGCTGGACGTGGCGATGATCCGCGACGTGCTCGAGCAACTCGAAGCGCCGCCCGCGCCCCCTGCGAGTTCCGGGCCATGCCTGTTCGTGCGGCAGGTCGATGATCCTCTGGCCGAATGTCTCCTCCGCCTTTTGCGGATGTGCGATACACCAGCGGCGATCCCGATCCTCTTTCCGTCCGTCATGCGCGAAATCTGCTACTGGCTCTTGAGCGGTCCGAACGGTGGCGAGCTCCGCAAGTTGGTCGAACCCGAATCGAACGCGGCGCGAATCGCCAAAGCCCTCCACCTCCTGCACGAAAACGTTGCGCGAACGCTGCGTTCGGAGCAGCTGGCCGAGGCCGCGCGCATGAGCCTCTCGTCATTTCATCAGCACTTCAAGGCGATGACGTCGATGACGCCGCTGCAGTTTCAGAAGCAGTTGCGCCTTCTCGAGGCGCGGCGCCTCATGGTGACGGAAAATACGAATGTCGCCCAGGCGGCCTATCAGGTGGGCTATGAAAGCGCGTCCCAGTTCAGCCGCGAATATTCCCGAATGTTTGGCGTCGCTCCGAAGCGGGACGTCATGAACCAGCAACGCCTCTACAGCGAGTATGTTGGTCGCCGCATGCAGGCCGGGTGATGGGCACCGGGATGTCTCGCCGCTGCCTCGCACGGTTGGGATCACGAGTGGGAGCGTAGCAGGTGGGTTGGACGGCACGATCGCGGCGCGAGCCGTCGGGATCGTCGAACGATCAGGCAGGCTTCGCCGGCACGCTGCTCGAAGTGCTTCCCTGTATGAGAGGTAGGCTTCGCGTCGGGTTGCCCGTCAGCGCCAGGAGAGCGTTCGCGACGGCCGGCGCGATCGGCGGGACGCCGGGTTCCCCCATACCGGTAGGACGGTTCGAGGACGCGATGATGTGCGTCTCGACTGCCGGCATCTCGTTCATACGCAGGACCGGGTAGGTGTCGAAGTTCGTTTCCTGGACAACGCCGTCCTTGAGCGTCATTGCACCGAACAGCGCGGCAGAAAGGCCGAAGCCGACGCCGCCTTCCATCTGCGCGGCGATCTGGTCGGGCGAAACGGCGATACCGCAGTCGACTACCGCAATGACGCGGCGAACGATCGGCCTGCCCTGATCCAGCCGTACCTCCGCAACCTGGCCGACCAAGGTCCCGTATGTTTCATGGATCGCAAGACCACGCGCCCAGCCGGCTTCGATCGATTTGCCCCAGTCTGAGCGGCGGCATAGCTCGTCCAGCAACAGCAATCGCCGCTTGTCGTGTCCCTTTTCGTAAAATGTCCGGCGATAGGCTGCAGGATCCCGGCCCACCCGTCGCGCGAGCTGGTCGATGATATGCTCCATCACGAACGCGGTATGGGAATGGCCGACCGATCGCCAGAAGGACGGCGGCACGGCGAAGGAGGGGCTGAAGACCTTGCCGTCCACGGTTGATGCCGTGGAGAAATATGGCGAACCCTCGATACCCTCGACCGCCTGACTATTCGGACCGACGGGAACAAGCGGCTGACAGGCACTGTGGATGCGCCAGCGTTGCGGGAAGCCGTCGCGGCCCATCTGGACCCAAAGGCGGTGATGGGACATCGGCCGGAAGTAGCCGGCCCTCATCTCGTCCTCGCGCGTCCAGATCATCTTGACCGGCCGTCCGTTCGTCCGTTTCGCGATCCGCACGCACTCGACGACATAGTCGGCGCTCATGACGCCGCGCCGCCCGAACGAACCGCCCGCAGGGATCACCTCCAGATCGACGCGACCCGGGACGGTGCGCGCGGTCAAGGCTGCCTGGACCTGATCAACAATGGGCAGGTGCGCGCCGGAGGTAATCGACACATCCCAGCCGTCGACCCTTGCGACGCAGTCGAGCGTCTCCATCGGCGCATGCGCCAAATAAGGAAAGTCGAACGCAAATTCGACGACGTTGCCGCTGAACGGCGCTTCGGGCTTGTCGCCCTTCATGGCGAAATCGCTGGGGTTCACATCACCGCGGCCTGCTGCCAGGTCGTGATAATAGCGGACCAGATCGGGCGTCGAGCGCTTCTCCGCCTCTGTGTCGTCCCACTCGACGCGCAGCGCCTCACGGCCCTTTCGCGCCGCGAAGCTGTTCTGCGCCACCACCGCAACGCCGGTCTCGATCGCGAAGACGTCGACCACGCCTTGCACCTTGCGGGCGTCGGATGGGTCGAAGCGGGCCAGCTTGCCACCGAACCGCGGGCTGTGCGCGACCATGGCGACGAGCATGTCAGGCCGCCGGACGTCCTGCGTATAGACCTGCGCGCCGGTGCTCTTGGGGACGCTGTCCTTGCGCCGCACCCGATCCGTGCCGATCAAGCGATAGTCCTTCGGCTGCTTGAGCGTCGGTTGCTGCGGCGGTGTCTGTCGGGATGCGTCGGCGAGCAACTCCGCGAAAGTGGCGGAGCGGTCCGAACCCGGATGCGAGACGACACCGTCGCGCACCTCGATGAGACGCCGGGGGACACTCCAGCGCAGCGCGGCCGCATCGACGAACATCGCGCGCGCAGCCGCTCCGGCATTGCGCATCAGATCCCAGTTGGACGAGATCGAGCGCGATCCGACCGAGCCCTGCGGGCCGTAGGCGCGAAAATTGCTGCGGGAATCGATGACCTTCACCCGGTCCCAATCGGCGTCCAGTTCCTCGGCGACGATGGCGGCAAGACCGGCATGGATGCCCTGGCCGAGTTCCTGCTGGCGGTTCACGATAGTGACGGCGCCATCCGGGGCGATGCGGATATACGAACCAAAGGCGCTCGGCTCGGGATCGGCGCCGCCGCCACTCAGGATCGCGCCGCCCACCTCCATCGGGTGGGTCGCGGTGTAGCCTACCACAAGCGCGCCGCCGATAAGCGATCCGCCCAGGATCATTCGGCGACGGGTCATGCGGAAGCGGCGCCTCGCCGGCTGCGCCGAATCCGGACTTTCAGTTGGAGACTTCATGCGGGACACCTCGCGCCGGATTCGAGCCAGGCCTTGATGAATGCGCCGAACTCCGCCTGCGTGCCCGGTGCGGGAACGCGCTTGCCGCCGGGATGCCATGCCCAGCCGACGAGCTCGTCCTCAGACGTGTGGTGGAGCAGTGCGGCCCGATCCATGTGCGAGCGCGCTGGATCGAGCATCTGGCGGCAGATCTCGCCCAGTGACTTGCCCTGCCAGGCCATTTCGATCGGCGCGAGCTTCCATTTCGGATTGCCCGGAACGCCGGATGCATCAAAGTTTGCGGCGTGATGACAGGTCGAGCAGCGCAGTGTCGGTTCGCCAGCGTCGTCAGGGCCGCGCGATACCCACGGGACATGCGGCCGCATCGCGTCCGTCTGCGTGGGCCTATCATTGCGTGGGTGGCAATTCATGCAGCGTGGATGCTGGATCACGCGCCCGGCTTCCGCGAATAGCGCGAGCGAGCGGGCTTGTGGGTCGCCGATTGACGCGAACGACGCAACCGGTCGCAGATGTGTCACTTCGCTCTTGGGCGGCGCGGCAGCAATGGATTGGGGCTGCGGGAGGGCGCGGGGGCGCAGGGCAATTGCCGCGACAAGAACGATGACGGCGACGATGATCGCCAGAAGCGGCAGGCAGCCAATACGCCGCCGACGTCGAGCTGGCGTCGCTGAGCGAAACCCATGTCGCCAGCTCATGCTGGGTTCGCCGGGGAAGACGACGAGCCCGCAGCGTCATGGATCGCCGCGCGAATACGGTTGTATGTCGCGCAGCGGCAGATGTTGCCGCTCATTGCTCGATCGATGTCGTCGTCGGTCGGGATGCTTTTGACGCGGAGCAGAGCCACGGCGCTCATGATTTGGCCCGACTGGCAAAATCCGCATTGGGGCACGTCGCGCTTTACCCAGGCGGCGCGAAGCGCGTCTGCTTCGGCCCCTGCCACTGCTTCGATCGTAACGATCTGCGACCCGGCGGCCGCTTCCAGGGGCAGTGAGCACGAGCGCATGGGCTGGCCATCGACATGGACCGTGCACGCGCCGCACTGCGCAATCCCGCAGCCATATTTCGTGCCGGTGAGATGGAGCGTGTCGCGAAGCACCCACAACAGCGGAGTCAGTCCGTCTTCCTCGATCTGATGTGCGCGGCCATTGACCACGAGCTAATACGACATGCGACTGGCTTTATCCCGGAGTGAACATCGCCTCAGGATAAAGCATCCACGCCCAACTTCGAACGCCCGATCCTTCGAAAGATTTGCCTAATCCGCCATGAAGTGTCTGGAGTTCGAAGGCTCGCCCAAGGTCCGTTTCACCTGATAGGCGATCCGTCTGGCGCACCGGTTTTCCGGCACAAAAGCTGATCGAGCGGCTCTCGCCCCGAGCCCGTGCGACAAGGCCCACGTTCCGATGCGCACGTGTATGCCTTCAGGGCAGCACTTACATGACGCCAGCCCTTCTTTGCTTGCCCTCTAAAGACGGATTGCCGCCATTGTGCGCGGAAAGCGGGCAGGCCTGGGATACCAGAGGGTTCGACCGTCCGCGCTCGCTGGCACAAGTACCACACGCTGTCTGCAGGAGGCTCGCCCGCCAGAACAGGCGCTGGCGAAAGCAAATGGTGCTGGTGAAAGAGCAACACCATTGGGCCGTCGCGAGCGATTTGCGTGAGTTCTGAGATTATAGGCGAAACCGGCGAGCGTTGTGCGCCCAACGTATAGGTGTCACGCTTGGCTATGGGAATCCGCGAGGTGATTTACGGAAAATTCTGCGCGATCGTAGTTTTACAAGAACGCTGATCTCACGAAGCTCCAGAAGGTCGGTTTTCGTTGAGCCAACGATCGATCACGCAATTAAGGGCAGCCGGCTGTTCCAGCATGACCATGTGTCCTGCGTCGATCGTTACCTCGGCCAAGGTTGTGCAGTCCTCTCGCATCGGATCCGCAAGCGCGCTATGAATGGTGTCGCAAACTGTGTCCCAGCGTGCGTGGATGAAGAGCGAAGCTATGTCGATCCGCCCGAAACTCGGCGCCTCGATGGCGAATGCCAGATTGTCGGCATCGTTCAGGTACCACGCATTGGCTCCATGGAAGCCGGAACGCTCGAACGCGGCCACGAACGCCTCGAACGTGTTTTCGCTGAGTATAGTCTCGTCCCGTGGCATAGTCGGGGCACGTCGATCAGCGCCGAAAAAGCCGCCGCGCGCGCGCAGATCCGAGAACTTGGATGGTTTCCCGATAACGTCAGAAGACGTTCGCCGGTACAGCGAAGCGATCGTCGCGCGCACGTCCGCCTCAAGCGAGGCGGCGGCGGCACCAGCGTGCTCACGATGATACAGCCAATAATCCCATTGCCCAACCGGGTAGCGGTCCGCGGGGTACAGGTCGCGATTTACTGTCGCGCTGACGTTGTCCAAGGTGTTGCCATGCGCAAAGTAGGGGACGCAGATGGCGACGATCCCGCGACAACGGTCGGGATGGTGTGCGCCGATTGACCAGACCGGCGCACAGCCCCAATCATGTGCCACCCACAAGGCCGGTGCCCCGCCAAGACTGTCGTGCAGCTCGGTGAGATCGGCGGTTATCTCCCGAACTGCATAATCGCGGATACGCGTAGGCACGGACGACCTGCCATAACCGCGCATGTCCGGGGCAATACAGCGCCAGCCTGCCTCTGCGAAATATCGGAGTTGGTGCTCCCAAATGATGCCGATTTCGGGCCAACCGTGGACGAAGATCATCAGCGGACCGTCGAGCGGCCCCGCTTCGATCCAGGCGGTGCGGTGACGCGGCGTCTCACAACCGCCGGCGCGGAACGGGGCCGGCACCATATCAGCGGCCCTTCGTGGCGATGAAGCGCCAGTCGGCAACCACGGCGAAGCGGTGCGGTTTGGCACGCTGCGCGTAAGTTTCGCTCTCCAGGATCTTCCTGAGGTCGGCGAAGCTGTCGTAGCGCACCACAGCGATCTCGTCCCAATCGTCGTCGGGACCGGCAAGAAGGCTGTGCACCCGCGGCCCCGCGTGAAGCAGCTCCGGCACCACTCCGACCGCCTCGCAGGTCTCCCTGAAGCCGCCGACATATCCCTCATAGTAGCCGCTCAGCGAGTCCGGCTTCGCGTCCTCAAAGCCGGCGGGATAATCGGGCGCAGCGCGGAACCGGAGGAGATTGACCATCACCACCGGGCCGTTGCCGATCGCCTTCTCCGCCGCATCCAGTGCGGTTTCGTCGAGTTCCAGCGTTTGCATCACGTTGCTTCTCCTTGTTCGCCCGGATCATTATCGCGAAGGCAAGAACACCGTTGTAGAGGCTTCGAAAACAGGATTGAGTTGCCAGCGTGTCCACACCGCCCAACTTTCAGCGCCTATTGAACCTGCTGCACTTCGCACGTGTGGTGGATGCCGGATCCTTCGCCGAGGCGGCACGGCGAGCCGGAACGACGACTTCGGCGCTCTCCAAGGCGGTGTCGCGTTTTGAACAGGCACACGGAGTGCGCCTCCTTCACCGCACTACTCACGCAATCTCGCTTACATCAGAAGGCGAACGGCTGCTTGAGGGGACTAGAGATCTGTTGCGCGAGGCGGAACGGCTTGAGGCGACGCTGGAACTCGCTTCGGCGAGCGGTGCCGGAGGGCGCGTCAGGCTCAGTGCGCCCGCGCCGCTCATTCGGGCCAGACTGGCACGGCAGATTCCCGCTATCTTACGTGCCAACCCCGATATCGAATTGGAACTGAAGGTCGACGATGGCACGCTCGACTTGGCGGCAGAGGGCATCGACATTGCAATCCGCTTTGGAGAGCTCAATGGGCAGCCGAACCTCGTCTCGACCCCCTTGGGGACCTTCCCATGGGTGCTCTGCGCAACCCCTAAGTATGTCGAGGTGGTGGGGGCGCCGAGCTCGCCGGCCGACCTCATCGCACATCACCAAATCGGCTTTCGCGATCCAGGCTCCGGTCGCCTTATGGCGTGGCAATTCGCGGATCCCGTCGACGGCAAGATAATCCGCATCCTGCCACGTCCGCGGATTGTGGTAGAGGACGTCAGCGCAATCTGGTCGATGATGCGTCTTGGTTTAGGGCTCGCTTGGGTTCCGGCCTGGGTGGGGCTGCTTCCGCTTCGCGATGGACGGGTGGTCGAAGTCCTGCGCGAGTGGCGCGTCGCCGAAACGCCAATTCATGCCGTGCGCTTAGAACGGCGGAATACGCCTGCACGCATCCGCTCATTGCTCGATGCACTGCGAGAGGCCGCAGGAGATTGGCGCTATTCTAGCTAACACATAGCTCCTCTTGCGGTTTGGAAGCGCCGGAGTTTCCTGGAACCGGCGGGAATATTGGCTCGTGTCCGCGAGGCCGACGAGATCGACCCTCTGTCCAATACTTCAGTCGGTCGACACAGGTCGCTAGATGAAATGCAGGTTCGGGATGTCAACGTCGAGGAGGCGATCCTGATCGACCGCGCCGTGGGCGATGTCTATACCCACATCCGTCGCCCGGTCCGCCAGGGCGCACGCCATATGACTAAGACCGAACCCGACATCGCGACGCGCTAGTAACGACCCTGCGGAAGCAGGCCGATGAGACTTTCATACTTTCGGCGCTATAGAGATATCTCGCATCCCCCGCCACCAGGGTCCACCGCGCGCATAGGCGTCCTAGACGCCGCGGCACTGCCGTGACGCTTGCGGGCGCGCCCGATCGCGGCATCGGTGCGCGCGCTGCGCAGGAAAAGGCCGATGTCCCGCAGCGACATGAACACAAGCCTGTTCCCGCGGCTGTTGCGCCTGCGCGCGTCCTCGCTGTTGCTGGCGACCGCAGCCTCATCCGATGCGGCCGCGTGATGCGGGCCGGCGGACGGAGATATGTCGACTGGCGGATCGCCCGTCATGAGCGGCTCAGAACCGATAGGAGAGCATGATGCCTCCCGCCGGCTGCCAGCGGCGGCCCTCTTCCGTGATCGGGCTGTCCGCGATATCGCCGACAAGATAGGTGGCGCCTGCTCGCGCAGTGATCCCGAACTTGGGGGAGAACCAGTATCCTGCAGTCACGCCGGCGCCGACGTCCCGGATGCCCCCGTCCGGGCGGTAAGCGCGGAGGCCGCTCGCGGCGGCTGCGGCCTGATCCACCCCGAAATAGGTGCGCGTATAGTCGCTATTCGCAAGCGTGGTCTGCGCGTCGATCGAGAGGAAGAAGTCCTTGCGGCTGACGGCGGAATAGCTGGCGCTCGCGGTGGCGAGCAGCCCGTTGTGCGTGCGCGATACGTCGTGGAGCACCGAAAGCTCCATCTGAAGCGCGCCCTGTCCGTATTGATCGCCACCGAAGCGATAGCCGACGAACGCGCCGGCCTCGATCGCCGTATCGATCTCGGGCAGCAGCCCGATGCGACCGTCCGCATCGTTACGCGGTAGACGAGCTCCGATGACCGGCCCGAATGAGAGTCGGGGATCCGAAATGACGTCGACCCGCAAGCCGGGTCCGCGGACCTGAACATTGACGCCGCCCCAGCGAACGTCAGCCATGACGAAGGGCAGGACACGCATGTCGCGCGAGCCATCGAATTCGGGAACGACGCCGGGGCCAATCGCAACCACACCATGCGGGCCACTGTCGGACGGAGCGGACTGAGCTTGAGCAACACCGGCGAACATTGGGGCAATGCCACAGGCGAGGAGAATCGAAATAAGCTTTTTCATCGACAGACCTTTTCGTTCGAGAGACACAGGGTCACCGAAGGCGCCCATTTATTAGGGGGGCTTTCCTTCGGTGACCGCAGAGGCCGCCCCGGGGCGGGGGGGGGCGGGGCGACCTCGCGTCGAAAGCGCAAACCGAGGGCAGGTCCGCAGCTTCCGAAAATGATTAATTGCCGTGAATCGCGAATGAGCGGGTGACTCAGGGCAGCGCCGCACAATTCCGCATTCACGCAAGAATTCGTAGATAAGTTGATCGCGCAACAGGCTGATGTTCTGTGTTAACGCTGGTCGAGACCTTGCCGGTCAGGCACAGCAGAAAGAAGGCCCAGCCGCTGACACAAATCAAGTCGCGAAGCTTAGTCTCAACTTAAGCCATTTTGTGTGGCATTAGACTTGACCTGCGGATGGATTGTGACAATATGTTGCTCCCTGGCTTCGGTTGGCACCAGCAAGCTAGAAGGAATGACCAGTGGTCAAAATGCCGGAATTTGGAAAAATCTTGCCTTTTCCTACACGCGATGCAATGCACGGCCCTGCCCAGCGGGGAGTTCGAGACGGTCGCGCGGAAAGGATCGGCATGACCCCAACCTTATTGGCGGCGGTTAACGCCTATGCCGACGCGAATGGCGGCGGGGAGGGGTATTTTCCGATCCCGAACGCTGGATTGCATATCATCCGTGCGTTCCATGAGATGGACAATCACTACGTCTATCAACCCTCCCTGTGCATCACGCTTCAGGGCGGCAAGGAAATCCTGATAGGCGAAGAGACGCTCAGCTACGGTCCGATGCAGTGTCTCGTCATCGGACTGGATCTTCCGGCTTGTGGCCGGATCGTGACCGCGAGTTCGGACGAGCCTTTCGTCGGGATCACCATCGAGTTCGATATCGCGATCATGCGCGAGGTCCGGGACAAGCTCGAAACGCCCATCGTTGCGACGACCAACCCTGTCCGCAGCATGTTCGTGGCCGATGTCGATGGTGCATTGGCGGACTGTGTGCTGCGCATGGTCAGGCTGACGGAGACGCCGCAGGCCATTCCGATCCTCTATCCGGCCTTGATGCGCGAGTTCTACTACTGGCTGTTGAGCGGACCCCACGCCTCAGAGCTATGGCGGCAGGCCGTGCCGGACACCCATCTCGAGCGGATCGGTCGGGCGATCCACCTGCTTCGCCAGAATTTCGCCAAGACGTTGCGGGTCGAGCGCCTCGCGGAAGCGGCGAACATGAGTCCGTCCTCTTTCCACCAGCACTTCAAGGCATTGACCGCGATGTCCCCGCTTCAGTACCAGAAACAACTGCGGCTGCTCGAGGCACGCAGGCTTCTGACGGCGGAAGCGCTGAATGTCGCCGAGGTCGCGTATCAGGTCGGTTATGAGAGCGCCTCCCAGTTCAGCCGGGAATATTCGCGCACCTTCGGGATCGCGCCCAAGCGTGATGCCATGAACCTGAAAGCGGCTCTGGCTTAGTTCAACATCTGACGCTTGGTATCCGTCCTGCCTGGCTCGTGAAGGCCGATTAGGTGGAGCGGAAGGACAGCTCAGAGAACGCCCGGGGGATAGCGGCATTGCAGCGGTGCCGCCGCCTTTCCCGAAACGATCGAGTTTTGGGAAAGGTCGGCCAAAGAAGGCGCGGGCGTGAAACTTTGGCGGTCGGCTGTGCGGCATGCTTCCTGCTGCAGTTCGACCAGTCTCCCAGCCGACATAGAGCGGATAGCGTCCAGAGATTGCGCCGCCGGCATGGTGCTAACGGCCTGCCCGGACTCTTACGCAAAGTTTCGGCGATCAGTTCTGAGGATCGGAACAGCTGTGGCGGACACAACTACGGCACGGAGGCGCTGATGATTTCTTTGAACGTGGCGATGGCATCAGCCTCGGCGAGCTTGCCGCGGACGATTGCCGCCGACAGGCCTTCTCCCGCTCCGACCAGCCCAATACACAACCGCGTTGCCGCTGGTCCGGTCAGTCGATTGAACGGGCGTAGAACGGAAACGAACATGGCCACGGACTGGTCGAGAAGCTCCGTATAGACGTCCGCCTTTTCTGGACTTCCGGCCAGCGCCGCACCGACGACATAGAACTCTCCGGTCAGGTCTGCCGCGCAACGGATGTAGGCATCCGCCAGGGATGCGATCGTCTCGTCGCGGTCCTTGTCGGCAACCGCCATTGCCTTTCTGAATGCCTCGACACGTTCGGTGTCGATCCAGCGATACAGTTCTATCAGCAGGCCGGAGCGCGTTCCGAAATGGTCATACACGACCGGCTTGGATACACCTGCCCGCACCGCCAGATGCCCCAAGGTCAAATTGTCGGCACCTTCCTCGCGGATCACGTCGAGTGCCGTCACAAGCAACTGCCGCCGCCGATCGGCCTTGGAAAGCCGGCGCCCGCGCTGCGGGGCCGCCACGCTCGAATCTGTCGTCACAATAGACTCACTTGCCGAACCTACTAAAGGTAACTTATACGAACCTACGATTCGTAGCTTAGCTATCTATACGGAAAGGCGGCAATGTCCATCTCACCCATCCTCCTTCTGGGCGGCACCGGCCAGATCGGCCATTTCACCATTCAGGCGTTGCGCAAGCGCTACCCCGATCTTCCCCTGCTGATCGGCAGCCGGAACCGGCAAAAGGCCGAGCGGGTCGCGAGCGCAATGAATCGTGCCGAGCCGGTGGTCATAGATCCGCATGCGGACGATCTTGGTCTCGGCGAACGACCGATCGGAGCGGTCGCTGTGCTCTATGGCGATGAAAGGCTCGCGAGCCTGCGCTACGCCCATGCACGCGGCATTTCGCACCTCGGGATTTCGACCGGGCTCTATGAGGTCGCGCCCGAGATCGCGATCCACATGCAGCGCCCCGATGCAGCCGCTGTGGTGCTCGGCTATGAGTGGCTGGTCGGTGCCACCACTATCGCGACGCTCACCGCGGCCAAGGCCTATGCGCGTGTTGACGGCATCAGGATCGGCGCATTGGTCGATGAGGAGGATTGGGGTGGCCCGACCGTCGCGGAGGATTTCGAGCGCTTCGCCTCGGTCACCTCGTCCGTCCTGTCACGACGGGAAGGCGCATTCGTCTGGCGCAAGGGTGATGATGCCGGCTTCAGTTTCCACGCGATTGACGACACGGAATTGGCGGCTTCCGGCTTCTCGTCGATCGACATAGCTGGTCTTGCAGCAGTGACGGGCGCCAAGGACATCGAGTTCGGCATTGGGACGGGAGCCAGTTCCAGCAGGCGTGCTGGAGGCGCGAAGTCGACCGAGATCATCATCGAGCTCGCCGGCCTCAACGAGGCGGGCACGGCGCTGCGCAGCCGACACGCCGTTTTCCACCCCGGCGGAGCTGCACCGCTGACGGCAATCGGCATCAGCATGGTGCTGGAACGCCTTGCCGGACTGGACGGCAAGGCGGCGACGCAGGCCGGACTGTTCTTTCCCTACCAGATCCTCGATCATGACGCGTATCTCGAACGTCTCACCCAGGAGGGCGGCCGGCTGATGGCGCTTCCGCTCGCATGACGATCGCGTCTCAAGATACCGGAACGCAGAAGGCGCTGGTGGTCATGGCGCACCCTGCGGAGTCCTCGCTGACCCGCGCCGTGACACGTGCGATCGTCGAGGCGTTAGACTCCCATGGCCATGATGCCGAGATGGTCGACCTCGCGGCTGAAGGGTTCGATCCCGTATTCGGGGCGGCGGATCACGCAGCCTTCAACTGCACGGGCACCCTGCCCGACGACGTGCAAGCGGAGCAGCGACGGATCGATCGCGCGGATCACCTGATCCTCGTCTATCCGGTTTACTGGTGGGCGATGCCGGCGTTGCTGAAGGGCTGGATCGACCGCGTATTTGTCGCAGGCTGGGCTTTCGATGAGGACGCGGAGGGACGCATTACGAAGCGGCTTGGCCAGCTCAAGGTCAGCCTGGTCGCGATAGCAGCTGCCAGCGAGGCGACCTACGTCCAGCGCGGCTATCGCGAGGCGATGAAGGTGCAGATCGAGACGGGCATCTTCGATTTCTGTGGTGCGCCTGTCGTAGCCTCGCTGTTGGTGACGCCCGATCAATTGGCGCATCCGTCCGCGCCTCAAGAGATCGCAAGCACCTTGATCGGCCACTATGAGGAAAGGGAGTAGAGCAAGAAGGACCACCGTCATCACCGGCGGCCATGGATGCGGCAGAGCGAGTCTGATCGATGCCTATGATGGCTCAATTCCCAGCGATTGAACGATCCAGAGGGGACGCTCCGGGCGGCCGCCGGTCAGATCGTAGGCGCCAGAGTTCAACCGCTAGCATTCCGAAGGCGGGGAAAGGGCACCAGCCGGTGCTGCGGCGGCGTCCGCGGCGCTGGCGGGGCAACGGCAGCGAGCAGAATGCCGGAGTCATTTCTGGAGATCTGGGCAAGTTTTCCGATGCTTCGGGCATGGAGCTTCGCACCGTTTTCCGGCACTTTCTACCACGAACGACGCGGCTCTCAGGTCTGAGGCGCGCGCGGCTGCAGTCCGCAACCCGGTCCGTGGAGAAACGCCATGCTTTTGGAGCGGCAGCAATCGTGGAACCTGACGGCATCTCCATCTGTAAGCCCAAGGCCGATCTTCTCCCGCCTTGAGCGCCTGGCGCTCACTGTCGGGATCATGGATGGCCGCACGTTGCGCAATCGGTCGCGCATGGGGCGGCTTTTCGTCTGGTTCGACAAATCCAGATCCATCCCGCTCGCCAATCCTCGCCTTGAGGCGCTGCGCGCCTATGCTGAGCTTTGTCGTGCGCTGCTTCCTCGTGTCGTACCCGCCACCAGCCTGGAGGAACATGGCTTTACGACCGTGGAGATCGAGGCAGCTCGCGAGCTCGTCTTTGCGGATGCGGCACCGGGCGAGGTGTGTAACTGAAGCTCGTCGGAGGAATAGGCATGCCTCTTGTAGGTTCCGGCATG
>Ga0105248_10002931_pt1 | contig 18941 bp, 10 predicted proteins | sample KBSS34metaG_FD_81524 | JGI IMG/M metagenome (GOLD analysis project Ga0105248, IMG submission 81524) | Switchgrass rhizosphere microbial communities from Kellogg Biological Station, Michigan, USA - KBS S3-4 metaG | ecosystem: Host-associated > Plants > Roots > Rhizosphere > Soil | place... | reverse complement strand
GAGCTGTTGATGCGCACCGCGCTCGACGAGCAGCCGCGATCCGGCGGAACACGTCTGGCCGGCATTCTGGAAGATGGCGTTGGCCACGCCCTGCGCCGCCAGATCGAGGTCCGCATCCGCGAAGACCACGTTCGGCGACTTGCCGCCAAGCTCCATCACGACCGGCACGACGTTTTCGGCCGCCATCTTCGCGACCTGGACGCCGACGTCCACGGATCCGGTGAACGTCAGCTGATTGATGTCAGGGTGACTGGCCAGCGCCACGCCGGCCTCGCTCCCGGTCCCCGGAATCAAGTTCAGAACGCCCGGCGGCAATCCGCACGCGAGCGCGATCTCGGCGAGCCGCAACGCCGTCATGGGCGATTCACTGGACGGCTTCATCACCACGGTACACCCAGCCGCCAGCGCCGGCGCCACGCCGCGCGCGCCGATCTGAATCGGATAGTTCCACGGCACAATCTGCGCGGAGACGCCGATCGGCTCGCGCACGGTGTAATCGAGGAAACCCGGGCCGAGCGGAATCGTCTGGCCCATGATCTTGTCGGCGATCCCGGCAAAGAATTCGAAATACCGCGCCGCCACCTGGACGTCGGTGCGCGCCTGTTTCAGCGGCTTGCCGTTGTCGCGGCTTTCGAGATCGGCCAGTTCCTCCGCGCGGTCCCGCAGCGCCTGGGCGATCCGTTGCATGATGCGCCCGCGCTCGGCCGGCGCGGCGCCGCCCCACGCGCGGCTCTCTAACGCCGCATGCGCGCTCTGCACGGCACGATCCACATCGGCCGTCGTCGCCTTCGCGACCGTCGCCAGCACAGCGCCACTGGACGGATCAAAGCTCTGGAAGGTCCCGCCGTCGGACGCCGCGGACTTTTCGCCGTTGATTATGAGTGGTTCGACCATACCTGTTCCCTGCTCGCTCACACCTGTCACCTGTTCACTGCAACCTGCAACCTGATCTTCTAGCCTCGGATCGCTTTCAACATACGGCCGTAGTTCGACCGATCGATCTTCGCCTCGATGACCGTGGGCCCGTCATGCTTCGCCGCGGTCTCGATCGCGAGGGCCAACTCCGCCTCGGACGACGCACTGAGACCACGGGCGCCGAAACCCTCGGCCAGTCCAGACCAGTGCACCCCGCCCAGAGCGACACCAGCGGCCGGCAATTTACGGGCCTGCTGCTTGATTTCGATGAGGCTCAACGACGCGTCGCTGAACACAATCACGATGAGGCGCAACCGCTCCCGGACCGCGGTCACGAGTTCCCCCACACACATCAACAGGCCGCCGTCGCCCGTCAACGCGACGACTGGCCGATCAGGCTCCGCGATCCCGGCGCCAATCGCCGCCGGCAGCGCAAATCCCATCGTCGACAAGCCGTTCGAGATCAGGAGATCGTTCGGCGCCGCCGCCGGCCAGCGCATCATCGCCGGCAGCATGTGGGCGCCCGCGTCGACCGTGACGCGCCACGTCGGCGCCAGCAGCGACGCGGCGACGTCGACGACATGCTGTGCAGCCATGCCGCCGCCCGGCGTGTCCGTGAAGCGCTGCTCGACGTGGACGATCCTCGCGATCTCGTCCAAGTCCCACGCCGGCGCGCGTGGGGTCTCCGCGAGCCTGCCAATCGTGTCCGAGAGATCGCCAACCTGCTGCGCCGCAAATGGGACGTGTTGATGTGGCATTCGCCGGTTGGCGATCCCGACGATCGGCGGCACGAACGTCCAGGGCCGCGGCAGGAGTTCCACCGGATCGAGGCCGACCCCGATCAGCAGATCGCTGCGCGCGATGATCGCGCGTTCGATCCCGCCATTGGTGAACACGCCGGCAAAACACGGATGCGTATCCGGAATGACGCCTTTGGCTTTGTACGTGACCATGGCCGGAACGGACCAGCGCTCGCACAGCCGGCGCATGGCGGCGGTGTCGTTCGCGCGGCGAGCGTCCAGGCCGATGAGCACGAGCGGCTTGTGGGCGCGTGCGATCATCGAATCGCATCGACGCGCTTCCTCGGGATCCGGTGTCGTCGCCGCCCTGACGCGGATCATGTCGTCGGCGGCCGGACCCCGCGTGTCCGGCCCGGGCGGCGCAAATACGTCACCTGGACAATCCAGATGCACCGGCCCGGGCGGCTGCGACGCCAACTCGTGGAACGCCCGGTCGATGGTCGGCCCGGCGTCATTCGGTCGCAGTCGTCCCGACCACTTGACGATCGGCGCCAACAGGGCGAGCTGATCGATCTGCTGATGCGCGAACCGGCCGTCAGCGCCGGCAGGATTGCTGTCCGTGAACACCATCACCGGCGCGCGCTCCAATGACGCGCACGCCACGCCATTGACCGCCGACGCCGCGCCTGGACCCAACGTGGTCAGACACGCGCCCGGTCGTCCGAGGACTTCGGCTTGCGCGATGGCCGCAATCGCGGCGCCGGTTTCGGTCGAGGTGAGCACGAACGGCAGGCCCGCGACACGAGCGGCCTCGATCAGGTCGAGATTGCCGCCGCCTCCGGGCACGCCGAAGAGCGTCCTGGTGCCGGCTTCGCGCAGGCGGACGACGATGAGTTCGGCGAGCCCCGGCATCGGGCGGACATCGTACTCCGATATCATTCGCTTCCGTGGCCACCGAGAGTCACGCGGAGCTGCGCCGCGCGGTCCGCGAGTTGTGTCGATCGTTTCCCGATAGCTACTGGCGCGATCTGGATGCGAGGCGCGCGTATCCCGAGGCGTTCGTCAAGGCGTTGACGGACGCGGGCTACCTGGCCGCGCTGATACCCGAGGCCTACGGCGGTTCCGGCCTCGGGGTCGCCGAGGCGTCGGTGATTCTGGAGGAAATCAACCGCAGCGGGGCGAACGGCGGCGCGTGCCATGCGCAGATGTACACCATGGGCACGCTGTTGCGTCACGGCTCCGACGCCCAGAAACGCGAGTATCTGCCGCGTCTTGCCCGGGGCGAGCTGCGGCTTCAGGCCTTTGGCGTCAGCGAACCCACCACGGGCTCAGACACCACGCAGATGAAAACGACCGCCGTCCGGCGCGGAGACGTGTACGTCGTGCGCGGCCAGAAGGTCTGGATCTCGCGCGCCGAACATTCCGATCTGCTGCTGCTCGTCTGCCGGACGACTCCAGCCGAGCAGGTCAGGAAGCGCAGCGACGGCTTGTCGATCCTGCTCGTCGACCTGCGGGCCGCCGTGGGGCATGGGCTGACGATTCGGCCGATCCGGACGATGATGAATCACGCGACGACCGAGTTGTTCTTTGATGACCTGGAAGTGCCAGCGTCCGCGCTGATTGGCGACGAAGGCCAGGGTTTCCGCTATTTGCTCGACGGGCTCAACGCCGAGCGGATCCTGATCGCCGCCGAGTGCGTCGGCGACGGCCGCTGGTTTATCGAACGTGCTACGAAGTACGCCAACCAGCGGGTTGTGTTCGGCCGGCCCATCGGCCAGAACCAGGGCGTGCAGTTCCCGATCGCACGCGCGCACGTCAACGTGGAAGCGGCGGACCTGATGCGCGTGCGGGCGGCCGAGCTCTTCGATCGCGGCGAGCCGTGCGGCGCCGAAGCCAACATGGCGAAGTTGCTCGCGGCCGACGCCTCATGGGAAGCCGCGAACGTGGCGGTGCAGACGCACGGCGGCTTCGGCTTTGCCGAGGACTACGACATTGAGCGGAAATTCCGCGAGACCAAGCTGTACCAGGTCGCGCCGATCTCGACGAATCTGATCCTGTCGTTTGTCGCCGAGAAGGTCCTCGGCCTGCCTCGGTCGTATTGAGATTTCGACTTGATGCAGCCCTTTGACACACTGACAGTCGTCTCGCTCGAGCAAGCCGTGGCGGCGCCGTTTGCGACGAGGCAACTGGCCGATCTCGGGGCGCGCGTGATCAAGATCGAGCGGCCCGGCACCGGTGATTTCGCGCGCGCATATGACACGACCGTCAAGGGCCTGTCCAGTTACTTTGTCTGGCTCAATCGATCGAAGGAGTCGTTGACGCTCGATTTGAAGCAGCCTGGCGGCACGGAGATTCTGGATCGCCTGCTTTCAAGGGCGGATGTGTTCGTGCAGAACGTGGCGCCGGGCGCCGCCGATCGACTCGGCACGTCGCCGGCGTCTCTGCGTACGCGCCATCCCGCACTCATTGTCTGTACCGTCTCCGGGTACGGCACAAGTGGCCCGTACGCCAATCGGAAAGCATACGATCTGCTGGTGCAGAGCGAGGCTGGCTTGCTGTCGCTGACGGGCGCGCCGACGGCGCCGGCCAAAGTCGGCATTTCAGTCGCCGACATCGCCGCCGGCATGTACGCGTATTCAGGCATCCTGACCGCGCTCTATGCGCGCGCGTCTCATGGACGCGGCGCCATCGTCGACGTCTCGCTGTTCGACGCGCTGGCGGAGTGGATGGGTGCGCCCGCCGCCTATACCGAGTACGGCGGCGCGGCGCCGGCGCGAACGGGCGCGGCGCATGCGTCGATCGCGCCATACGGGCCCGTGCCCACCGCTGATGGCCAGCCAATCCATCTGGCCGTGCAGAACGCCGCGGAATGGATGCGGCTTTGCACGGACGTCCTGCAGCGTCCCGCACTCGCCCGTGACGATCGTTTCGCGACCAATCCGGCGCGAGTCGCCAACCGAGAGGTCCTCCATCGCGAAGTCGCCGGCGTGACGAGTACGCTGACGGCGGTCGAGTTGATCGATCGGCTGGACGCCGCCGGCATTGGCTACGCGCGGATGAACACCATGGCTGAGTTTCTCGCGCACCCGCAACTGTCGGCGCGAGGGCGCTGGCGGGACGTCGACTCGCCGGCCGGTCCCATCCACGCACTGGTGCCACCGGTCTCCATTGATAATGAGGATCCGCGCATGGGTCCGGTTCCGGCGCTTGGCGCCCACACGGACGCCATCTTGCGGGAACTGGGGTACGACGCTCACACGATAGCCGCCTGGCGCGCGGCGAGGACGATCTGATGGCGATCAAACCGGGCTGGACCGGCCGCGTGTTCGAAGACTTCACGGTCGGCGACGTGTACGAGCACCCGCTCGGCCGGACGATCACGCAGGCCGACAACATCTGGTTCACGTGCGTGACGATGAACACCAATCCGATTCACTTCGACGCGGAATATGCCAGCCACACGGAATTCAAACGGCCGCTGGTGAATTCCTGTTTCACCCTGGCGCTGGTCACGGGCCAATCGGTGATCGACCTGACGATCAACGCGGTCGCCAATCTGGGGTGGGATGCCGTCACGCTGCCCCATCCGGTTTTCGAAGGCGACACGATCTATGCGCGCAGCGAAGTGCTCGAGACTCGGGAGTCCAAATCTCGGCCGACGGTGGGAATCGTCCACGTCAAGACGGCCGGCATGAATCAGCACGGCACGACCGTGATCGAGTTCCGCCGAACGTTCATGATCTGGAAGCGGGGCCACGTCCCCGCCTTCGCGCCTGGCGGCGCTCTGGCGGGCAGGCCCGCCTCCGCCACAGGCTCCAGCAAGTCCGGCACGACTGAGCGGGCCTGAGCCACAGACCCATGCAAACCACGCAGCCACCGCTGTCCATGATTCGCTCGTACACGTGGGCGGATCTGCTCACGCTCGGCAACGCGAGCTGCGGCACGGTCACCATCTTCGCGTGCCTGAGTTATCTCGCCGGCGATCAGTCGCGCTGGCTGTGGACCGCGTTCGTGCTGCCGCTCGTCGCGTTCGTGATTGACTCGCTCGATGGCTACGTCGCCAGGCTCAACGCCGGCAAGCAGTCACGCATCGGCGCGGACCTCGATTCGCTGGCCGACATCGTGTCGTTCGGCGTGGCGCCGGCAGTGCTCGGCTACACGCTCGGTCTGCGCGGCCTCTGGGACACCGTCTTCCTCACCTATTTCGTCTGCTGCGGCATCAGCCGTCTCGCACGGTTCAACGTCACCGCCGAGACGCTCAAGAACGTCGCGACGGGCAAGGTCAAGTACTTCGAGGGCCTGCCGATTCCGACGAGTATTGTTCTCGTCCTGATCATGGCGCTGCTCTTCTGGCTGGATCTCACCGGACATGCGGGCCACATCTTCTGGGGCGGCAGCTACAAAGTGCTGCACCGCGACTTCCATCCGTTCTCGCTGCTCTTTGCGGTGAGCGGCAGCCTGATGATCAGCACGATCAAAGTGCCGAAATGGTAGGGGCACTCGCAACTCTCAACTCTCAACTAACAACTAACAAGGGAAACTCACCTGCTAGTTGCTGGTTGCGACTTGCTAGTTGAATTTCTTACCGTCCTCCCTCCCACGTCTTGAATGTCACTTTGATGCCTTTCGGATCCGTCGCGATCATCGTCATCAGAATCTGACGGCCGTCTGCGCTGAAGGCGAGCGTCGGCGCGGATTGGAGCAGCCGGCCTGGCACGATGATGTCGCGCCGTGAAAATGGCCCGTTCGATTCGCGCAAGACCAGCAATGGCGTGCCCGAGGCGACATCGAACAGCGTGACGCCCTGATCCGACAAGGTCGCCATCCTTGATGCGTCCGGGCTGAACGCGATCGCCGTCACGGCCGTCCGGCTCTCAGGCAGGACACGCACCGATCCGGGATGGGCCGCATCCCAGATCGTCACCGTGTGCCGCGCGGTTTCGGCGGCAATCAAGCGGCTGTCGGCGCTGAATGCGACCGGCGCGCTCTGGCGTTCCGCGGCGAAGGCGCCAACTTGCCGGCCGGTCGCGGCTTCATAGACGCGGTACTGGGGCCGCACCTGCGGATCGTTGGCGAACGACGCCGTGAGGACGACCAGGTATCGCCCGTCTGGAGAAATGTGCGTTCCGGCAGCCATGGCGTCCGTCAGACGAATGGTGACGGTTGGCTGGATCTTCGGTCCTGTCCAGACCACCACGTCGCTGCCAAGAAAGGACATGCCCGGCACGCCGCCCTGGCTTGCCGTCGCAGAAGACTGCCCGCCGAGGTTCATGGCCATCTTCATCATGGCCACCGCGGCGTGCATGCCAGCGGCATCCAGTCCCACACTCATCGCCACGACGGTGGGCAGAGCCGAAGTTCCGCCCAGCAAGGTACTTTCCGCGGCCGGCTCGAACGCCTGCAGCTCCTTGCCTGTCGTCGTATCGAACACGCGAAGGCCGGGGCGCATTTGCTTCGTGGCGGCCACCGCGACGAGCGACGATTTGGCGAGTACCGTGCGACGCCCGTCCGCGCTGAACAAGAGACGCGTCCCGACGCTGGTCGCCTGGCCCGTCGTCGCCGCGATCGACTGGGTCACAGAGGCTGGAACGGCGGCCTGAGGCGCGCCTTGCAGCGGCGGCGGTCCGTAGAGAAGGCGGCCGTTCTCCAAGTCCCAGGCCTGCAGGGTACCGCGCACCGCCGCAACGAGTCGTCGCCGATCAGGCGTCACGCCTGCGGCCGTCACGGTGTCGGACGGGCCGTCGATCACCACAGGAGCCGCGCCCTCTGCGATCGAAAACACGCGGACACCATCCGCATCGGCCGCGGTGAATTCGGAATCTGATCCGGAAAAACGCAGGGCGACCACGGCCGAGGTATCGCCAAACATCCGCATCACCGGCGTTCCCGTCGTCGCGTCAAAGATCTGAATCGATCGATCGACGAGGGCCGCGGCCAGATACCGGCCCTTCGGGCTGAACGCGACGACACTCGTGGCGTCGCCTTTCCAGGACCACAATGGCTCGCCTCCTGTCGTCGACCATACGCCGATACCGGCCGCGGAACCTCGGGCAATGCGCCGGCCATCCGCGCTGAACACGCTGGGCGCGTCTCCCGATTGCGTCAGGGCTCCCACCACTTTCAGATTCGCAGGATCCAAGATCTTGATATCAGCGTTATCCGTGAGCGTCGGGATCGCGGTGGACGACGCCGCGACGAACCGGCCGTCGACGCTGAACGTGAGGCTGGACGTGCGCCCGTCGACGAAACCTGGCGACGGCAGTTCGTTGCCGGTCGCGACGTCCCACACCTGAATCACGCTGCGCATCATCGAATTGGCCGATCCCAGACCGGCCAGCGCGGCCAGTCCTGATTCGGTCGCGCCAGGTTTTGCCGTCATCTTCGCGGTGAAGAGTCGAGTGCCGTCAGGCGTCAGACTAATCGCGTTGTACGACAGGATCGCCTGCCCGGACTGACGCATCAGAACGCGGCCCGTCGCCGTGTCCCACACGGTCGTGCTCTGCTGCAGCAGCCCGCGATCGATCTGGACGATGACGGCGGCAAAGCGGCTGCCGTCGGCAGAGAGCGATGTTTCGGACAGATCGCTGCCCACCGCGCCCTCGAGCGCCACCGTGCGCAATACCCGGTGCGCGCGCATGTCCACGCGAGTGGCCTTCAGGTCCGACGTAATCGCCACGGCCTGCGCGCCCGATTGATCGACAGCCATCGCCGACAGCTTCGGTCCCACGGCGACCGCCGATGTTTCCATGTGCGCGAGGCGATTGAGGTAGTGCCATTCCCATCCGCGCATGGACGCCGGCGCCGCCGCGAGCAACTGATCGACATGACCGATGTTGCTGCCGCCCCACTCGTGATCGGCCAGGCTGATGTTGTTGAAATACGCACTCCGCTCCGCGGCGCCCAGCGCGTTCACCGCGATCGTTTTCTGGTCGTCAGCCGCTTGCCGAGCCAGCGCTTCCTGATTCTTGGCGGTTTCGGCCGCGGCGCGTTGTGCCGCCTCCTGGTCGCGCGCGGCTTCCGCCACCTTGGCTTGCTGCGCTACTTGAACGAGCGCGTTGGCCGTCTGGCCGCGCTGGTACACCGCTTCGCGCCATTGCCAGACGACTCCGGAGATGCCCAGCGCCGTCACCGCCGCGACGGCCACGACCAGGGCCGCAATGGCCGGCCGTCTTTTCGCCCATTTCACGACGCGCTCAGCGGATCCGATCGGCCGCGCGAGAATCGGCTTGCCGTCGAGCCACCGATCCAGATCCTCCGCCAGCGCCTCAGCCGATCCGTACCGGCGAGCCGGGTCCTTCTCCAGGCACTTCAACGCAATCGTCTCGAGATCGCGATCCGCCGCCGCGTTGATCGATCGCGGCCGCTCGGCTTCCTTGTTCAACACGAGCATCAACGTGTCGAGAGGAGAATCGCCCTTGAACGGCGCCCGTCCGGTGAGAATCTCGTACAGCATGGCGCCCAGGCTGTAGACGTCGGCGGAGGTCGTCAGGGGCACGCGTGACGGCGCGGCCTGCTCCGGCGCCATGTAGCTCGGCGTGCCCACAATGGCGCCCGTCTGCGTGAGTTGACTGTCGCCACCGGTGCGTTTGGCCAGTCCGAAGTCCGTGACATGCGGCTCACCGGTGCTGTCCAGCAGGATGTTCGCCGGCTTCAAATCGCGGTGCAGGATGCTGTGCTGATGCGCGTAGTGAATGGCGCGGCAGACTTTGACGAGCAGTCGCACGCCGTCGCGGGGTGCTTTCACGAGGCGCGCCATTTCGTGGGCCATGCTGCGCCCGTCGATCAGCTTCATCGTGAAGAAGTGATTGCCCTCGAACGCGCCGACTTCGTAGATGGGGACGATGTTCGGGTGATCGAGACCGGCGGCGGCTTCCGCCTCCACATGGAAGCGCTCGACGTCGGAAGCCGAGGCGAACTGGCCGGACAGGATCATCTTGAAGGCGACCGGCCGATTCAGGCTGAGTTGCCGCGCCTTGTAGACGATGCCCATACCGCCGCGCGCGATCTCGGACTCGATTTCGTAGTCGCCAATCAGACGCGCGCCGGGTGTCGCCGCAGCCCCGGCGCGTCCTGACGTGAAACTCGCCGAAACCGGCCGCGACACGCCGGAACCGTGCGACGGGGTGACCGCGATCGTCTGGTCGTTGGGCTCCGCGACGCCGGATCCCGACGCTGGCGGGCTGAGAATCGTCTGGTCGTTGGAATCTGTGAGGCCGGCTCCTGAGGCCGGCGGCGTCAGCATCGTCTGATCGTCGGGATTAGTCGCCGGTCCGCGCGGGTCCGTGGCCATTGGTGAACGGCGATTATGAAGAGCGGCACCAAAATCGGCAAGACGGTGTCTAATGGCGCGCATGCGTTCTCTCCGCAAGGCGGTGAGTCTCGGCGCGCTGCTCGCGCTGCTGACGACCGCGGTCTCGTCGCAGACCCCACGCCCGCGCCCAGCCGCGACTGCGCTGCTCATGGGGCGCGCGGTCGACGCCACGACGGGCGCGCCCATCCGCGGCGCGACTGTTCGCCTGCACGACTGGTCGGCAGACGCCGGCGAAGGCCCGAGAACAGCCGTGATCACCGGCACGGACGGCCAGTTCGTGTTCGGCGGCCTTGAAGAGGGCGATTATCGGATCTGGGCCGGCAAGTTCGGCTACGCGAACAGCGCGGTCAGCCAGCGACGGCCGATGCCGGATTATCGGGACGTTCCACCGACCCACCTCGGGGCCGACGAACATCGCGGCGGTCTCGTGATTCGGATGTGGAAGCACGCGTCGATCGCCGGGACCGTCCTCGACGAGTACGGCGAGCCGTTGACGGGCGTGAGGGTCCGGGCGTTTCCGCGTGTCTTCATCGGAGGGCGCCCGGCACTTGGCGAGAAAGACGCGCACACGGTGCGCACGGACGACCGCGGCCGCTACCGGATCCCGAGTCTCGTGGCGGGCGACTATGTGGTCGGCATCGTGCGCACGTACGGCACGATTCCGATGGCGCTCGTCGACGAAAACCGGCGCGTGGCGGCGTCCGGTGACGAGACGGCGATGATGAAAGTGTACGCGGATCTCGAGCGCGCCGGGCTCGACATGCCGCATCCCGGCGCCTCCAGCCACATCAAGATCGGCCCGTGGCTCTTCGACACGGGAGCGCCGCCAGCGACGCTCCGTGGCGGCCGCGTGTTTGTCTACCCGTCGCAGTTCCATGGCGAGACGGCTCCAGGCGCGGCGAGCAACGCCATCGCCGTGCGATCCGGCGACGATATCGACGGCATCGATTTCACGATGCGGCCGGTGCCGGCGGTGCGCGTGAGCGGAACGGTCACGGACGGGCACGCCCCGATTGGCGGCGTGGCGGTACGCCTGACGCCGGCCGGCGCCGGCAACTTCGATCACGAGGACTCCGGTCCCGGCGGCGCGTGCCTGACAGACGCCTCCGGCCGCTTCATGATGGTCGCCACACCCGGCGAGTACACCCTCCAGGCCATGAAAGGGCCACAGCGCGAGGGAGGATTCGGGATGGTGGAGGCCGTCGGTTCCAGCGCCGACGGCTCGGTCATCTCTGTCGGTCGTGAGATGTTTACGCCGTCGGCGCCGGCAGCGCGCGTGCCGACGTTGTTCGCGATGACGACACTCGTGGTCGGATCCAACGACGTCGATGGTGTGTCACTCGTGGTCCGGAACGGGGTCCGGCTCGCGGGACGGATTGAATTCGTCGGCGCCAGCGCCAGACCCGACGCGCGAACTATCGGATATCTGTCCGTCCGGGCGCAATCCCGCGATCACGGCAGGTCCTTCGGTGAGTTCGACCCAGGAGGAGAGGTTTCCGCGGACGGCACCTTCGAAACGGCCGAGCTCCCTCCACACGCCTATCTGCTCACGGTGAGCGAGCCGCCGAAAGGCTGGTACCTTGACTCGATCGACGTCAACGGCGTGGATGCGTCGACCACGCCCATCGACGTCGGCGAGCGTCCGATCGGATCGATCGTCGTTCGCTTCGTGGACAAGCCCTCTTCGTTGTCTGGAACGGTTCGCGCCGCCAACGGCGAGCGTCCTGACGACGCGATCGTCGTCGTGTTTCCGGCGGACCGCGCGCGCTGGGTGGACTACGGCGCCGAACCGCGGATGCTGCGGGAGAGCGATGTCTCGAGCGACGGCGCGTTTGCGATCAGGGAACTGCCGGCCGGCACCTATCTCGTCGCGGCCGTGCGAGACGATCTGCTGACGAACTGGCATGACCCCGAATTTCTCGCCAAGCTGCTGCCGTTGAGCACCCGGGTCACGCTGGGCCGCGGTGAACGCCTCGCGTTGACGCTGGACGCCGGACGGGTGCGATGACGGGATTCCGATGTGTCTCCATCGGCATCGGCGCCTGGCTGCTCGCGCTGAGCGGCGGGCTGGCCGGTCAGCAGGTGCGGGATGGCTCACGAGCCGCGATCGCCGGGACCGCCACGATCGCGGGTACGGTGACGTTCGACAAAAGCGATGGCCGCCCCGCGCGAGGCGTCCTGGTCTTTCTGAACGGGGTCGAAGGCGTCGCGTCGGAGACCACGGTCACCGATGAATCAGGCCGATTCCTGTTCGGCGCCGTGCCGGCCGGCCGGTTCACGGTGGCGAGCGAGAGGGCCGGCTATGTCACGGCACGATACGGAGCACCCCGCGCCGGCCGTGCGGCGACACCATTGGCCGTCGCCGATGGGCAGGCCGTCACAGGCATCAACCTGATTCTGGTGAAGGGCGCTGTTCTGGCGGGCACGATCCGCAACGTCGACGGCGAGCCCGCGCCTGACGTGCATCTGGCGCTGTTTCGGGTGATCACCTCCGGCGGCATTCGCCGGCTCAGCGATTATTGGGAGGACAACATCGGCAGCCGGACCACCGACGACCGCGGGCAATACCGGATTTACGGACTGCCGCCAGGCGAGTACGCGATCCGGGCGATGCCGACGCGTCAAGACGATCTGCCCAGCGCGCATCCGATGACATCGGCGGACCTGGCATGGGCGCAGGGACTTCTGGCGAATCGCCCGGGCAACGCCGGCAGTTCGTCCCCGACGGCCGCGAGGCCGCCGCAGAACTTCGTGACGTATGCCCCGTTCTACTATCCCGGCTCGCTGAAGAAGTCTGGCGCGGCCGCGATCGCACTCGGTCCGGGCGAAGAGCGCATGGGATTGGACTTCCAGTTGTCCCTGATTCCGACGTTCACCGTCTCGGCGACCGTAGCCGAGACGCCGGCCGCGGTGCGCGCCAATCCGCGCGTCTTCCTGGTGGAACTGGGCGGTGAAGGCGGCGGGTGGTATGACATTCGCGAGGCGGAGTATCCGCTGCGATTCGAAGGAGTGCCGCCGGGCTCGTATGCGGTCGCGGCCATTCTCGAGAAGCCCAGGATGTGGGCCATGACCACCGTCACCGTGGGCAATCAGGATCAGAACGTCGTCCTGACGCTGCAGCCCGGCCTGGCCGTGTCGGGGCGGGTCGTATTTCGCGGATCCACGCCTCCGCCCGATGTCACCAGGATGTTCCTGTCCATGTCAGCCGTCGCGACCGGAAATGGATTGACGATCGAGCCCAGCTCGTCGACGCCGGACAGCGACGGTACGTTCAGCCTGACCGGCATGATGCCGGCGGCGTATCGGCTATTCGCGTCACTTCCGCGCAGCGCTGCGGGGCCAACGCAGTGGTTCCTGCGATCGGCCATGGTCGGCGATCAGGACATCGCCGACTACCCGCTGGACCTGCGCGCGGGCACGGAGCCGGGCCGAGTCACGGTGACGTTCACGGATGCGCCCACAGAACTGGGCGGCCGCCTCCAGGACGCGTCCGGCCGTGCCGCCTCGGACTACTTCATCATCGTGTTCTCACCAGATGAGCGGACATGGTCCGAGCGTTCGCGGCGCATCGTCCAGACCAGACCGGCAAGCGACGGACGGTTCAGCATTCGGGGACTTCCTCCAGGCGACTACTTGATCGCCGCGCTGACCGACGTCGAGCGCGACGAATGGTACGACCCCGGTTTTCTGCGCGAGCTCGTCCCCGGGGCCATGAAAGTCACGCTGGGCGAAGGCGAGCACAAGACGCAGGATCTTCAAATCAAATAACCGCCGCGGGCCGAGCGCACTATGATCGTCGCATGCAGACGATGAGTCGCGTGCTGTGCAGCATAGTGATCGGTGCGGGCCTAGCGGCAGAACTGGCCGCGCAGACCGGCCGGCCCATGACGATCAATGATCTTCTCGTCGCCGTTCGCGTGACCGATCCGCAGGTGGCGCCTGACGGCACGGCGGTCGCATTCGTGCGCACCACGACGGACCTCACCACGGGGCGCCGCAACGCCGACATCTGGGTGACGCCGGCCAATGGATCGACGCCGCGACCACTGATTGCCGGCGAAAAATCCGAGAACACGCCGCGCTGGTTTCCGGACGGACGGCAGATCGCGTTCATCTCTTCCCGCGACGGCGATCCGCAGGTCTATGTCGCCGATGCGTCCGGCGCGAACATTCGCCGCATCACGAACGTGGCCGGCGGCGTGCAATCGCCGCTGGTCGTCTCTCCAGACGCCACGCTCGTCGCCTTTGTCGCCGACGTGTATCCGGAGTGCGCCGACGATGCCTGCAACAGGGCGAAGCGGGCGGCGGCCGATGCGGATCCGGTAAAGGTGCACGTGCTGACACGCCTCCTGTTCCGGCATTGGGATGAGTGGCGCGAGGGGATTAGGCATCATGTGTTCGTGGCTCCGGTCGCCGCCGGCGCGACAGCGTCCGCGCGCGATCTCACGCCGGGCGATTTCGATTCGCCGCCCGGGCAACAGGAAGACGGCGCGATCGCGTTCAGCCCGGACAGCAAGTCGATCGCCTTCGTGTCCAACCGCGACGGCAACGACCGCGAAGCCTGGAGCACGAACAACGACGTATGGCTCGTGCCCGTCACGGGCGGCACGGCCCGGAAACTGACGCCTAATCCGGCTGCCGACGATCAGCCCGCGTTCACGCCGGACGGCCACTCGCTGATCGTGCGGTCGCAACGCCGGCCGGGCTTCGAGTCCGACCGCTGGTACCTCGACGTCTACGACCTGACGATGAGCACGCCGATGCGGCGTACGGTCTTCACGACGCCAGATCTGTCCATCAGCGAGTTCACGCTGAGTGGGGGCGCCGGCCAAACGATCCTGTTCACGGCGTCGAGTCAGGGAATGGACAACCTGTATCGCGTGCCCCTGGCGGGCGGCGCACCCGAGTTGGTCGCCAGAGGTGGCGCCATCAGTGCCGTCAGTACGCGCGGCAATGTCATCGCGTACTCGAAGTCGACGATGACGTCGCCCGCTGAAGTCTATGCGGCGTCCGGTAATGCGGCGTCGTGGCAGGTCACGCATGAAAACGATCCCTGGCTCAAGGCGGTCGCGATGAACCCGCCGGAGAGTCTTACGGTACCCGGTGCCGGTGGCACGCCGGTGCAGTACTGGGTCGTCAAACCGCCCGCGTTCGATCCCGCCAAGAAATATCCGATCGTGTTCATGATTCACGGCGGCCCGCAGGGCGAGTGGGGCGATGGCTGGTCCGCGCGCTGGAATCCCACCCTCTGGGCCGCGCAGGGCTGGGTGATCGTCGCGCCGAATCCGCGCGGGTCATTCGGCTTTGGCCAGGCGTTCGTGGATCAGATTACCCAGGACTGGGGCGGCAAGGTGATGGAGGATCTCACCGCCGTCTTCGACGCGGCCGTGAAACTGCCGTACGTCGACGCGGCGCGGCAGGGGATCGCCGGCGCCAGCTACGGCGGGTATGCCGTCGACTGGATCATCGGCCATTCCAATCGCTTCAAGGCGGCCGTGAGCCACGATGGCGTGTTCAATCTCGATTCCATGGCGCTTGCGACCGAGGAGCTCTGGTTCTCCGAATGGGAAGCGGGCGGTCCGCCGTGGAGCGCGGCCGGCCGCGAGCACGTCGCGAAGTGGTCGCCGCATCTGTACGCGCAGCAGATCCGCACGCCCACCCTGGTCATCACCAATGAGCTCGACTTCCGCGTGCCGGTCGACCAGGGCCTCCAGCTCTTCACCGCCTTGCGCCGCAACGGCGTGCCGAGCCGGGCACTCGTGTTTCCCGACGAAGGCCACTGGGTCCTCAAGCCGCTGAACAGCAAGCGGTGGCACGAGGAAGTGTTCGCGTGGCTCAGGACTTACCTGAAATAGAGGGTTCCGAGTTCGGTAAAGTCTGACGATTCGATCGCCGGGTCGATCTCGCGCGGAGGCGCGGAGCCGCGGCGCCGCGGACGGGCCAGGACCGCGCGCGCAATGAGACAGCGCCCGCAGGTTGGTGATGTCTCAGTCTGACCTGCGCCCAATGCAGAACACGGCCTTGAGGTCGGCCCGGTTGCCCTACAAGGTGCATCTTCCGGCTCTCCGACAACCCCGTTCAATTAGGACACCACTTCGCTCCATCCCAACTCTCCGCGGCTCTCCGCGCCTCCGCGCGAGATCGACTCCGGCTTGGTGCGCCCATATATACTTCAATGAAGTATACTGGTTACCATTCTATGTTCACCCGTGAGCTCAAGAAAGGCAGCACTGAGATTCTCGTCCTCTCGCTGCTCGAGCACCGCGCCCGCCATGGCTACGAGATTGGCAAACAGATCGAGACCCTGTCGGGCGGCCGGCTGAAGTTCCGGATCGGCTCGCTCTACCCCATCCTCTGCCGGCTCGAGGACCGAGGACTCGTCAGCGGCCGCTGGGTCGAGCGATCCGGCGAACGGCGCCGGCGCTACTACAAGTTGACGCCCGCGGGCCGCCGCGCGCTCGTGCGCGAGCGCAGCGTCTGGGACCAGTTCGTGGTCGTCGTCAACGGCATCCTCGGAGCGCACCATGCGTGAGTGGACCACCTTCGTGCGGCAACGTCTGTCGCTGACCTCGCTCGATCCGGCACGCGAGGCGGAAATCGTCGAGGACCTCGCGCGACAGCTCGACGAGGCCTACCGCGATGCGCTCGCCGGCGGCGCCTCCGAGGCGGACGCGCGCGCCGCGGCCGAAGCGCACATCGCCGACTGGCCGGAACTCGCGCGTCAGCTGGCCCGGTCCAATCGCGAGCGCACCCCTGCCGTGCGGCGGTGGCAAGACATCCTCGATGACCGCGCGATCAGCCGCCGGGGCCGCGCCTCGTTCGTGGCCGGCGTCCTGCAGGACGTCGTGTACGGCTGGCGTGTCCTGGTCCGAGGTCGCGCGGTCACCGTCATCGCCGTCCTCTCGCTGGCGCTGGGCATTGGCGCCAACGCGGCCATCTTCAGCGTGCTGAACGCGCTGCTGCTGCGCCCTCTTCCAATCGCGCACCCCGAAGAGCTGGTGTCCATCTCCGACCCGGCCGTGTCCGGCATGGCCACCGGCATCGAGGGCGGCGAACGGACGATGTTCAGCTATCACGAATTCGAAGACTTTCAGACGCACGCCGGGGTGCTTCGGTCCATCGCGGCGTTCAGCAGCGAGCCGCACCGGGTGCGCGTCAGCGTTGGGGCGACGGACGAAGGCCGCGACGCCGCCGTCACGATGGTGAGCGGATCGTTTTTTCCGATGCTGGGGATTTCGCCGGCGGCCGGCGGCTTCTTCGGCCCCGAGGTGGACGGCGCTCGCATGGCCCACCCGGTGGCGGTGATCAGCGATCGCTTCTGGCGGACGCGGCTCGACGCCGATCCTGCAGCCGTCGGCCAGACGCTTCGCGTCAATCACGACACGTTCATGATCGTGGGACTGTTGAAACCGGACTTCTCTGGGCTCGTGGTCGGTGACGCTCCGGACGTGTACGTGCCCCTCACCATGCAGCCGGCCGTGCTCATCGGCCCTGATCTGCTCACGCAACCCCCGGCCGTGGCGCGCCGCGTGATGTTTCTGCACGTCGTCGGGCGCCTGCAGCCCGGCGTGACGCTCGGGGAGGCGCGTTCGGCGATCAACGTCGCCTTTCATCAAGGCATCGACGCGGATGCGGCGCTCGTGGCGGATCCGGACCGGCGCCGTTCGCTCATGGAGTCCTCCGCCACGGTCCACGACGTGCGGCACGGCCTCTCGCCGCTGCGGGCGCAATACGAGCAGCCGCTGTTCGTGCTGATGGGTCTGGTCGGACTGCTGCTCCTGCTGGCGTGCGCCAACGTGGCGAACCTGCTGCTCGCGCGCGCCACCGGGCGCCGGCGCGAGCTCGTGGTGCGCGTGGCCCTGGGCGCGGGCCGGTGGCGGCTGGTCCGCCAACTGATGACAGAAGCGCTGGTGCTCGCGACCGCCGGCACGATGGCAGGTGTCGCACTCAGCCGCGCCGGTGTCTCCGTGCTGCTGCGGCTGGTGTCGGGCGACGGCTCGCAGATCCCGCTCGATACGCCGGCTGACGCGCGCGTGCTGCTGTTCACCGCGGCCATCGCGATTCTGACGACGCTGCTGGCGGGCCTGATGCCGGCGCTCCGCGCGACACGGCTCGATCTCAACAGCACGTTGCGCGGATCGGCGGCCAATGTCGCGGGATCAGGACAAGGGTCGGGCCGCTGGCCCGTCGGCAAGATGCTGGCTGGTGTGCAGGTCGCGCTGTCACTGGTTCTGCTCGTCGTCGCCGGGCTCTTCGTGCGCAGCCTGACGAATCTCGGATCGGTGGATCTGGGCTACGACCCGTCGTCGATCGCCTTGTTCCGCGTCAATCCTGCGACCGCCGGGATCACGCCCGCGGGTGCTCAGTCGTTCTACGACGATTTGCTGCCGAAGCTCTTGGCGCTTCCTCACGTCCGTCGCGTCTCGCTCTCGGAAAACGGTCTGTTCTACGGCAGTGACATGAACATCGGCGTCTCGTTCCCCGGCCGTCCGGTTCCCGCTGGCGTCGAGCCCGAGATCCGGCTGGATCTTGTGGGGCCGGCCTACTTCACCGCCGTGGGGATTCCAATCGTGATGGGACGCGATATCGAGTCCGGAGACGGCACGGGGGTGCAGGGCTGCTGGCTGAATCAAGCCGCCACGAAGCGCTTTCTCGAAGGCGCGAACCCAATTGGCCAGCGCATGGCGCTGCGGTTCTCGTTCGGCAACGCCGAATGCGAGGTCCGGGGTGTGGTGGGAGACGCTCGCAGCGGAGAATTGCGGGAAGAGGTGGCCGCGCGCGCCTATGCGCCGTTCTTTCCGCTTCGGGCCAATCAGAACGGCGCCTCGATCGTCGCCCTGCAGGTGTCCGGAGATCCGATGGCCGTGCAGCCGGACGTCCGTCGCGTCATCCGATCGATGAGCAGCAATTTGCGGGAACCCATCGTGCACACAGTGCCGGAACTGATCGGCCTGGGCATCTCGACCGAGCGCGTC
>Ga0105248_10002930_pt1 | contig 18946 bp, 12 predicted proteins | sample KBSS34metaG_FD_81524 | JGI IMG/M metagenome (GOLD analysis project Ga0105248, IMG submission 81524) | Switchgrass rhizosphere microbial communities from Kellogg Biological Station, Michigan, USA - KBS S3-4 metaG | ecosystem: Host-associated > Plants > Roots > Rhizosphere > Soil | place... | reverse complement strand
GCTCCGCAAGCGCCTCCAGATCGAGCTGAAGGCCCTCCAGGAAGAGGTCGGCATCACGTTCATCTACGTCACGCACGACCAGGAAGAGGCCCTCACGATGTCCGACCGCATCGCGGTGATGTCGCAGGGCCGCGTCGAGCAGGTCGGCCCGCCGAAGGAGATCTACGAGTCGCCGTCGACGGCGTACGTGGCCGACTTCCTCGGCGTGTCGAACCTGATGGACGCGAAGGCCGGCGGCGTGACCGACGGCGGCTGCAAGGTCTCGATCGGAGAGTTCTCGCTGGTCGCGGGCCAGGGCGACACGGACACCGCCGGCGACGCCAAGGTCACGATCCGCCCCGAGCGCGTGATCATCGAGGCCCAGGGCACGTCCGGCCAGAACCGCCTGCCCGCGATGGTCGAGCGCACGATCTACGTCGGCTCGACGCTGCAGGTGATCCTGCATCTCGCGACCGGCCAAACGATCCAGGCGTGGCTGCCGAACACCGGCGCCGACGAGCGATACCACTCGGGCGACGCCGTCACGGTGGAGTTCCCACGCGACTCGCTCCGCGTGCTTCCCGAGGGCGGCACCGCCGTCCTGGAAGAGGCCGAGCTGGACGTCGCAGCCGACGCAGGCTGAGCCCGTCCCACGATTCCCTGTCAACCAGTTGCGGGCGGCCGGCAGTGCCGTCCACGCGGAAACCTGTCAGATACCTGTCCCTCGATCCCTTTCAACCACCTGACACTCTGACGCGCGTCAGAACGCCAAGCGCTTGGCGGGATACGGGCATCAACCTCATGACTCCTGTTCGCGCGGACCCCAGGTCCCCGCGTCAACGGGCTGACAGTCAGAGCCCGCGTGCCTAGAGCTGCGCGAAGTCCGTGGCGCCGCCGAGCTCCTGGCCCTTGCTGAACTTCTTGTAGAACAGCACGCCGCCGGTGATCACGAGCAGCGTTGTGACAAGCATCATCGTCGCCGCGGCGTTCACCTCGGGCGTGGGGGAAGAGCGTGCCGCTGAGTAGATCTTCATCGCCAGAGTCTGGCTCGTGGAGCCGGCCGACAACGCCTGCACGGTCACGAAGTCGTCGACCGAGTCGGCGAACACCAGCGCGATGCTCGCGAAGATCGCCGGGGTGAGCAGCGGTAACAGCACGCGCCGGATCGCTTGGTTCGGCGTGCTGCCAAGGTCCATCGCCGCTTCTTCGTACTCGGGCCCGATCGAAAGTAATCGAGCTCGCACGATGATCACCGGATAGCTCACCTGGTACGCCACCAGCCCAAGCAGCTGGGCGTTGGTCCCGAGAGGGATGATGTTCTTGAACAGGCTCGTGAACAGGATGTATAGCGAGACGCCGAGGATGATCTCCGGCACGACGAACGACAGCAGCATCGTGAAGTTCGCGGTGCGCGCCGGGCGCCCGTGCCAGCGGTCGATCCCGATCGCGAAGAGCGTCCCGAGCGGCACCGCGATGATCACGGTGAGGATCGACAGCCTGAACGTCTGCACCATCGCGGCACGGATCTCGGCGTCGTGCAGCAGCGAGTCGGTCGGGTCCGCGGTCCACCAACGCAGCCCGAAGCTCTGCCACGCCGCGCGCGAGCGGCCCTCGTTGAACGAGAAGATCACCGCGATCAGCACCGGGAGCATCGACCACAACAGGTAGCCGATCGTCGTCGCCTGCAAGAACCGAGGCTTGCGCCACGGGTTGCGGAAGTAGCCGCGGAACCCGCGCGCCGGCGTCTCGGGGGTCACAGCGACGCTCATGCCTGCTCCACCTGGCGCTTCGTCTCGCGGAGGTAGTACATCATCGGCACGAGCACGATCACCGACAGGATCAAGACGAGCGACGCCGCTCTGGTCGCGCCGGCGGTCGCCTCTGTCTGCTGACTGATCAGGTTGCCGAACATCGACGTCTTCGTCGAACCGAGCAGGTCGTTCGTGTAGTAGTCGCCGAACATCGGCAGCGTGACGATCACGATGCCGGCCAAGATGGCGGGCCGCGACAACGGCAGCGTCACGCGCCAGAAGGTCTGCGCGCCGCTCCCGCCGAGGTCACGCCCGGCTTCCAGCAGGCTCTCCTGGATACGGTCCAGCGACGCATAGATCGGCAGGATCATGAACGGGATGTACCCGTACACCAGGCCGAGGATGATCGTGATCGACTTGCCCTCGAGGAAGTTGGTGTGCCCGAAGCCGATCGGAGCAAGGATCTTGTTGATCGGGCCGTCGGTGTCGAGCAGGCCCTGCCAGGCGTAGATCCGCATCAGGTAGCTGATCCAGAAGGGCGACACCAGCAAGATCAGGATCAGGCCCTTGTACCTCGTGGCGAATCGGGCCGTGTAGTACGCCACGGCGTAGCCCAGCACCAAGCAGATGATGCTCGCCGCGATCACGTACTCGAACGTCCGGAACAGCGGCGCCTGGTAGATGTGCGAGCCGACGTAGAACTGCTTGAGCGTGGTGTTGAAGGTGTTGAACGACCACCACCACGGCGCGTAGTACGGGACGGCCGTGCCGAAGTTGTTGAAGTCGACGGTGCCGAACGCGACCGAGAACACCACGTAGAACGGCAGGATGAACAGGAAGATCAGCGCGAGCGCGCCGGGCGCCACGAACGACGGCCAGTACCACCTCGGGTACCAGACGCCCGACCGTTCCTCCGATGCGTCGGGGTGGTCGCGGCGGCGCCTTCGGCGCCGCCGCGGTTCCTCCGCCTGCTCCTGTTCGACCGGTGCGGTGGTTTCCGTTGCTATCTCAGGCACCCGCCTTGATCTCGGTCCACGCGTCGAGCCACAGCTGGTCGATCTCCGGCGGCAGCTCGTACGGCGTGAGGTCCTTCTTGAACATGTCCTCGGTCACCACGGCCGACGTGAGTGTGTCCGGCACGATCCCGTCCTTCACCAGCGTGTCCGGCTGGATCGACGTGAACGGCGGCTGGTAGCCGTTCCACTGGGTGAAGTTCTCCGTGCCTTCCTTCTCGTCGAGCATGAAGTTGATGAACTCGTGCGCGAGGCGCGGGTTCTGCGACACCGTGGGCACGACCAGCAGGTCGTTGCCGATCATCGTCTTGCCGTCCTCGGGCTTCCAGTAGCCGAGGATGTCGGTCCCGACGCCGTTCGGCAGGTACCACTGCGCGCCGACGATGTCGCCCGACCAGGCCTCGGCGACGGTGTAGTCGCCGGCGGGGAGCTTCGCGTAGACGCCGTTGATCGTCAGACGTGCCTGGTTGTCGTTGATCGTCTGCAGGATCGCCTGTTTCGCGGCGTCGATCACCTGCGGGTCCTGCGTGTTCACGTCGAGGCTCCCGTTGCGCAGGATCGTGATCGCGATCGTGTCGCCGTAGGAGTCGTACAGGCTGATCTCGCCCGCGTAGTCGTGGTTCCAGAGCATCTCCCAGCCTTGCTGGGCGGCCGAGTCGTCGGGCACGCGATCGCGGTTGTAGGCGACGCCCCAGGTATAGATCGTGTACGGCACCGAGTAGTTCCAGCCGAGGTCGTAGTACGGCCCGGGGTTGGAGTAGCTCGGCCAGACGTTGGACATGTTCGGGATCAGGTCGTGCTGCAGCGGCTGGAGCAGGTCCTTGGCCACGAGTCGCCGGAGGTACCCGGGCGTCGGCACGAAGACATCCGGCGTGACCTGGCCGTTGACGACCTTCTGGATGCCTTCCTCCAGGTTGTTGAAGGTCGTGATCTGCACGTCGACGCCGAACTTGTCTTCGAAGTCGGCGACCACCTTCTTGTAGATGTAGTCGGCCCAGTTGTAGAGGACCAGCGGGCCGGACTCGATCGGCGTGTCGGCCGCGATCGGATCTTGGGTCGGCGGCAGGGTGACCGGGTTGTCGAGGGTCGCGATCGGGATGTTGTCGAGGGCCGAGCCGCTGCCACCCGGCGTTTCGCTGCCGGGCTTGGTGCATGCGGCGAGGATCGCTGCGAGGCTCGGCATCGCGATCGCCGCGCCGCCAGCCCGTGTCAGGAACTGACGCCGGGAGATGTCCTTGGGATGCCGCATGTACCCCTCCTGTTCATCTTCGGGGGCCGGCGGGTGGCCCGTCCACCCCGGCGCCGATGGCGCTGAGTACCATAGGTCGACCGCACTATGCAAGGCACCGACGGTATCCCTCTTTCTACCTAGTACCAGGCGGTGCGGCCGAGAGCGCTCTCTCCACCTTCTAGTACGCAGCTTCCCTTGCCCCGGTTCGCCCTTCGAGGGTGGCGCGAGCCCGGGCGTTGCTAGCATCCCGGCCTCGCCCGAACAGGTGAGTCATCCAGGGAAGAGGGATATCCGTGAGCGACGCCGCCGAGCCCGTTCTGTTGGTCGAGGACATCGGTCCCGTCCGGCGATTGACGATGAACCGGCCGGGCGCGTTGAACGCCTTGAACCACGACCTGACCTCGGCGATCTCGGCGGCCGTCCGCGAAGCCGGGGCTGACGACGGCGTCTCGGTGGTGATCTTGCGCGGAGCCGGGCGCGCGTTCTGCTCGGGCTACGACCTCAACGAGGACGCCGACGAGGGCGAGCTCGACGCACGGGCGTGGCACGCCAGCCTGGCGGGCGGCGTCCGGGACATGCTCGAGATCGTCGACTGCCCCAAGCCGGTGATCGCGTCGGTCCAGTCCTATTGCCTGGCCGGCGGCACCGATCTGATGCTCGCGTGCGACCTCGCCGTCGTGGCCGACGACGCGAAGTTCGGCTACGTCGACATCCGGTTCGGGTCCGGGGTCGTGTCGATGTTCCTGCCCTGGGTGGTGGGGGTGCGCAAGGCCAAGGAGCTCCTGTTCACGGGCGAGGACCGCGTGTCCGCCGACGAGGCGCTGCGGATCGGGCTCGTGAACCGGGTCGTGCCGCGAGACGAGCTCGACGACGCGACGCTGGCGCTGGCCGAGGAGATCGCGAAGAACGAGTCGTTCGTCGTGCAGATGACCAAGCGCGCGGTGAACCGGGCGTGGGATGTCGCGGGGTTCCGGGCGGCGCTGGCCGCCAACACCGAGCTCGACGTGATCATCGAGACCACGAACCTGCCGACGCGCGACGAGTTCCGGCGCATCACGGCCGCCGACGGCCTGAAGGCCGCGATCGCCTGGCGCGACGCCAAGTTCCGCGGAGAGGGGTAGGCACCCGTGGGTTGGGACCTGCGCCCGCTGCTGGCGCCCCGGTCGATCGCCATCGTGGGCGCGTCCGAGTCGGCAGACTCGTGGGCTCCCGAGATCGAGCGGTCGCTCCGGCACATCGGCTACGCGGGCGAGCTGTATCCGATCAACCCGAAGTACGACACGGTGTGGGGGGGGCCGTGCCTGTCGTCGATCGCCGAGCTGCCGCGCGGCGTCGACCTCGTCGTGTTCGTGGTGCCGGCGCGCGTCGTCGTGCGCATGATCGACGACTGCGGCGCACGCGGCGTTCGCGGGATCATGGTCGTGTCCAGCGGGTTCGCCGAGGCGGGAAACGAAGGCCGTGCGCTGCAAGCCGAGCTGCGGGAGGCCGCGCTGCGGAACAAGATCCCCGTGCTCGGCCCGAACGTCGAGGGATTCGTCAACTATGTTGACCAAGTGGCGCCGTACGGCACGACGCCGCCCGCCGACCCGGTGAAGGGCGGCATCAGTGTGATCTCGCAGTCGGGAACCGTCGCGTGGACGATGAGCCAGATCGCGTCTGACCGTGCCGTCGGGCTGCGGATCATCCTCGGCGTGGGCAACGAGGCGGTGCTCGGGCTCGGCGACCTGTTCACGTGGGCCGCGGGCGACGCGAAGACCAAGGTCGTCACCAGCTACGTCGAGACGATGCGCGACGTCGACGGGATCGGGCGCGGGCTCGACACGCTGCTCGCCGCGCGCAAGCCCGTGGTGATCTGCGCGCCCGAGGGCCGGTCCGAAGCGGCGCTGCGGTCGATCATCGCGCACACCGGCGCGCTGGCCGGCAACACCGGGCTGCGCGATGCGTGGCTGCGCGGTCACGGGGTCGTGCTTGTCGAAGACCCGGTCTCGATGTTCGAGACCGCGGTGCTGTTGTCCCACGTCAAGAAGCTGCCCACCGATGGTGTGGCCGCCGCGCTGCAGTCCGGCGGGGCGTGCACGCTGTTCGCCGAGGCCGCCGGATCGGCCGACCTGCCCCTCCCCGAGTTCGCGGGCCCGACCAAGAAGGCGCTCCGCAAGGCGCTGCCCTCGTTCGCGTCGCAGAACAATCCGCTGGACGTGACGGGTCAGGCCGCGGTCGAGACCGACATGTTCGTCGGCGCACTTGCCGCGCTCGCGAAGGATCCCGGCGTCGGGCTGGTGGCGTTCGACGCCTTCCCGCCGCGGCTCGAGGGCGAGACGCCGTGGGCCGACCCGGTGCTGACCGAAGCGATCGAGCTGCAGCGATCGACCGGCGTGGCGTTCGTGTCGCTGTGCATGAGCCCGCTCGCGTACACCGACGAGGCCAAGGCGTTCACCAAGAAGTGGAAGGAGCTCGCGTTCCTACAGGGGCATCGCGCGTCGGCGAACGCGATCGCCGCCGTGCTCGAGTATCAGCAGGTTCGGTCGCGGGCGGTGCCCCTGCTCACCGCGCACGAGAACCGCGGCAAGGCGTTGCGAGTCTTGCGCGGGGCCTCGGGGCCGGTGGACGAGGCGACCGCTGCGTCGGTGCTGGAGCTCTACGGCGTCCGGCGTCCGAGAGAGGCGGTCGTCGCGACGCCGGCCAAGGCCGCCGCCGCCGCCGCGAAGATCCGGTCGGCGGTCGCGGTCAAGGCGTTGGCGCCGGAGCTCCCGCACAAGGCGAAGCTCGGCGGCGTGCGGCTCGGCTTGCGCGGGCCGGCCGAGGTCGAGGTCGCCGCGGCCGAGGTGCTCGCTGCGGCCACCCGCGCCGGTGCCAAGGCGCCGAAGGTGCTGGTCCAGGAGATGGTGCACGGCCACGAGGTGCTGGTCGGCGCGATCGTCGACGAGCAGTTCGGCGCGACGATCACGATCCGTCCCGGTGGGGCGCTCGCCGAGGCGGGGTCCGCGACATTCGTCGCGGCGCCACTGACCACCGCACAAGCTCGGGCCTACGTGGAGACGCAAGCGGAGCGCTGCGGGTTGGATCCCGACCAGCACGACCTCGGCGCGCTCGCGCGGGCGGTCGCCTCGATCGCGCGCGCCGCGCACGACCTGCGCGACCGGGTCACGTCGCTCGAGGCGAACCCGCTGTTGGTGGGTCCGCGCGGCGCCGTCGCCGTCGACGCGCTCGCCGAAGCGAAGCCGCCCCACGCGGGCCGACAGTGATCTACGGGCTCCTCGCCGCGATCGGCTGGGGCACGACCGACTTCCTCGCGGCGGTGTCGGGCCGGCGGCTCGGTTCCTTGCCGGCGCTCGCCGTGAGCCAGCTGGTGGGGATCGTGCTGGCGACCGCGCTGTTCCTCGTGAACGGCCAGGGGGTGGCATCGCTGCACGGCCTCGTCTGGTTCCTGATCGCCAACGGCGTGATCGCGATGGTCGCGTACTCCCTGCATTACCGCGCGCTCGAGCTCGGACCGGTCGCGGTCGTTTCGCCCGTCGGGGCTGGGTACGCGGTGGTCGGGTTCGGGCTCGCCGTGCTCCTGCTTCCGGACGAGACCCCCGGCCCGGTGGCGATCCTCGGTGGCATCGTGACGATCGTCGGGGTGTTCCTCGTGTCGGCCAACCTGCCGGCGTTGCGCGCGGGCCTGCACGAACGGCCGCCGGGGTTGTGGTGGGCGGTCGGGTCCGCGGTCGGCTTCGGGGTCGCCGGGTTCATCCTCGGTGTGATCGCGAAGGACTCGCACGACTGGATCGCGACGTTGTTCACGACCCGGGTCGTGCTCGTGCTCGCGTACATCCCGTTGCTCGTCGCGCGGCGCCGGACGTTCCACAAGGTGGCGGGCGCGACCGCCATCGCGTACGTGGCCGCGGCCGCGGCGGGCGCCTTCGACCTGATGGGGGTGGCGAGCTACTCGGCGGGAGCGACGCGCGGGTTCCTCTCGGTGGTGCTCGCGGCGAGCGCCGTCTTCCCGGCGATCGCCGTCGCGCTGTCCGTCGTCTTCCTCAAGGAGCGGCTCGTGGTGAACCAGTACGTCGGGATCGCGGTGGTGATCGGCGGCCTCCTCCTGCTGGCGCTGGGGGCCTAGTCGCCCGCGACTACCCGATACCGGGTGCACCTGCCCGGTTCCCTCAAGGGCCTCTGGGGGCCAGCCGATATGCGGGCCGTATGGCTCTTCGCGACGCGCCCCCCGATGCTGCACGCTTGCCCGAGGTCGACCAGCTGACGCAACTGCAGACAGGTGCAGAGCGGCGACGTGCGAGCGATGGATGGCTGGACCGTTGGGTGTCGACCACATCGGACCTGACCCGGTTGAAGAACACCCATCCGATGATGGACGCGGTGATCGACGAACAGGTCGGCCGCCGCATCCGGATCGGCGATCACTGGTTGTCGGACTTCGCGTCGTGCAATTACCTCGGGTTGGACTTCGACCCCGAGGTGATCGACGCGGTGCCCGAGTACATCGCGCGCTGGGGAACGCACCCCTCGTGGTCGCGGCTGCTCGGGAGCCCGAAGCCCTACGTCGAGATCGAAGAGCAGATGACCGAGCTCCTCGGCGCCGAGGACGTGTTGCTGCTCGCGACGATCACGCACATCCACATGTCGGTGATCCCGGTCCTCGCCGGCGAGGGCACGATCTTCCTCGACAGCCGCGCGCACAAGACCATCTTCGACGGTGCGATGCTCGCGGCCGGCCGAGGGGCCGAGGTGGTCCGGTTCCGGCACGACGACGAGGAGCACCTGTCGGAGCTCCTGCGCCAGCACGGCGGGTCGCCCCGGATCATCGCGATGGACGGCGTGAACTCGATGACCGGCAACGCACCGGATGTGGGCCGCTTCCAGCGCCTGGCGCTCGAGCACGACGCGCTCCTGTACGTCGACGACGCGCACGGGTTCGGCGTGATCGGCGAGCGCTCGCCCGACGAGCTGTGTGACTACGGCCGGCTGGGCAACAGCATCATGCGTCACCTCGACGTCTCCTACGACAACGTGGTGCTCGTCGCGGGGTTCTCCAAGGCGTACTCCTCGCTGCTCGCCTTCCTCGCGCTGCCGACCAAGCTGAAGGACGCGCTCAAGGTGCTCGCGCCGCCCTATCTGTTCTCCGGTCCGTCGCCGGTCGCGTCGCTCGCGACGACGATCGCCGGCCTGGAGGTGAACCGGACACGCGGCGACCTCTACCGCCACGACCTCTGGCAGAAGACGCACCGGGTGCTCGAGGCGCTCGACGAGCTCGGGATCTGGACCCCGAACACCTCGGGTTACCCGATCATCGAGATCCCGCTGTCCGACCACGATGAGATCGACGAGGTCGGCCGGTTCCTGTTCGATCACGGGATCTACGTGACGATGGCCGCCTACCCGCTCGTGCCCAAGGACGAGGTCGGGTTCCGCGTCCAGGTGACGGCGGCCAATACCGACGAGGAGATCGAGCAGCTGATCGACGTGCTGGCCCTGGTGCGCGAGCGGTTCCAGCTCAGGGCCAGGCACCTCACGCACTAGCGGGCGCAGCCGTCCGAAGCTGCGGAGAACGGTTACCCGGGAAGGAGAACGGTGCCGGAGGGCGCTCACTCCAGGCACCGCCGAAACGTGCCGATGGGTCATGACGTGAAAGCTCGGCTCTGGATCTTGTACGTCGTGGGCGCGCTGGCCACCGTCGGCGGCTATTACGCGTCGGGTCAGACGGTGTGGATCTTCCACCTGATCGGACTGTCCGCGGCGGTCGGGATCATCGCCGGCGTCGCGATCCACAAGCCCGAGCACAAGCTGCCGTGGATCCTGTTCGCGATCGGACAGCTCCTGTTCGTGACGGGCGACGTCATCTCGTACAACTACGAAAAGTTCTTCGGGATCGAGCTGCCGTACCCGGCGATCTCGGACGCGTTCTACCTCGCGGTCTACCCGTGCCTGGTCGCGGGTGTGCTGCTGATCGTGCGCCGGCGCACGGCCGGCCGCGATCGTGGCGGCCTGATCGACGGCGCGATGGTCGCGATCGGCATCGGGGTCATCTCGTGGGTCTTCCTGATCGCGCCGTACCTGCACGACGAGACGCTGACGTGGCTGGAGAAGGCCACGGCGATGGGCTACCCGGTGATGGACCTGCTGTTGATGGCGGTGACCGCGCGGCTGATCGCCGGCGGCGGCCGCAAGCCCGTCAGCTTCTATCTGCTCGGTGCGGCGGTCGCCGCGCTGTTCGTGACCGACGCGATCTACGGCTGGAAGCTCCTGCACGACGGCTATACGCCGGGGAGCGGTCCGCTCGAAGCGGGGTGGGCGCTGTTCTACATCTTGCTGGGTGCCGCGGCGTTGCACCCGTCGATGCGCACCGTGTCGGACCGGCAGCCCGAGGTCGACGCGCGCGTCAGCATGGCGCGACTGATGTTCCTGGGCGGGGCCTGCTTGCTCGCGCCCGCGACGCAGGCCCTCGCCGAGTGGCGGGACGTGCCGGTGGACCTCACCGTTGTGCTCTGGGGGACGATCGTGCTGTTCGTCCTCGCGGTCGTCCGGATGGGCGGGCTGGTCCGGCAGCAGGAGCAGTCGGCGCTCCGCGAGCGGGCGCTCCGCGAGGCGGGCTCCGCGTTCGTCACGGCAACGAGCCGGGAACAGATCTTCGAGGCGACGATCCAGGCTGCGCGCACCGCGGCGGGCGACCGGTCGGTCTTGCGGATCCTTGCGCGTGACAGCGACGAGATGATCGTCGCCGCCGCCGCGGGCGGCGCCGACGTGATCGGGTTCACGCATCCGTTCGCCGAGCTCCAGGACTGGAAGCAGACGCGCCTGGCCTCGGGCGAGTCCTACCAGATCCCCAGCGAGCAGGCGCTCCACCGCGAGCAACTCGACCTGCCCGAGTCCGATGCCACGGTGCTCGTCGTGCCGGTGGTCGTCCGCGACGAACTCCACGCGCTGATGCTCGTCGCCGTTCCCGGCTCGATCGGGGCGGCGATCACTCAGACGATCGAGGCGCTGACCGCGCAGGCCGCCCTGGCATTGGACAGCGCGATCTTGACCGAGGAGTTGCTCCTGAAGCAGAGCGAGGCGCGCTTCGCGTCGCTCGTTCGCAACGCGAGCGACGTGGTCACCGTGGTCGAGATCGACTCGACGATCACCTACGCGAGCCCGTCGTCGCAGCGGACGCTGGGATACGCCAGCGACGAGCTGGAGGGCATCCGGTTCGTCGACCTGGTGCACGATGAGGACAAGACCCGCGCGTTGTCGTTCATGTCATCCCACACGGAGGGCGAGGACGTGACGGCGACGCTCGAGTTCCGGGTGCGGCGGGCCGACGGCAGCTTCGTCTACGCCGAGACCCAGCGGACGAACCTGCTGCACGACCCGAACGTCCATGGGATCGTGCTGACGACCCGTGATGTGAGCGAGCGGCGCGAGTTCGAGGAGCAGCTGTCGCACCAGGCGTTCCACGACTCGCTGACCGGCCTCGCGAACCGGGTGCTGTTCCGCGACCGCGTGACGCACGCCCTCGAGCGCCAGGAGCGCGACCAGCGGCCGGTTTCGGTCCTGTTCATGGACCTGGACGACTTCAAGACGGTCAACGACTCCCTCGGCCACGCGGCCGGCGACGGCTTGCTCGGCGAGGTCGGTGAACGGATCCGCGAGATCTTGCGCGCGCCCGACACCGCGGCGCGTCTCGGCGGCGACGAGTTCGCGGTGCTGCTGGAGGACAGCGGCGACGGGATCGGGGCCGCGGACGTTGCGGACCGGCTGATCCAGTCGCTCGACGCGCCGTTCCACCTCGAGAACAAGGAGGTGTTCGTCCGGGCGAGCATCGGGATCGCCGTCGCGGAGCCCGGCGACCACGAGATCGACGACGTCGAGGCGCTGATGCGCAACGCCGACGTCGCGATGTACATGGCCAAGGAACGGGGCAAGAACCGCTACCAGATGTTCGAGCCCGAGATGCACGAGACGGCGCTGCGACGCTTGGAGCTGAAGGCCGACCTGCAGCGCGCGCTCGAGCACGGCGAGTTCATCCTCAACTACCAGCCGGTGATCGAGCTCGATACCGGGCGGATCTCGGGCGTCGAGGCGTTGATCCGGTGGATCCATCCCGACCGCGGGCTGGTGCCGCCGCTGGACTTCATCCCGCTCGCCGAGGAGACCGGGCTGATCGTCCCGATCGGCCGATGGGTCTTGCGCGAGGCGTGCACGTACGCCGCGGGCCTGTACGAGCGGTTCCCCAGCGACCACCCGTTGCACATGGCGGTGAACCTGTCGGCTAAGCAGCTCGCCCGCGCGGACATCGTCGATGACATCCGCGCGATCATGCAGGAGACCGGGATCGACCCGAGCTCGTTGATCCTCGAGATCACCGAGTCCGTGATGATGGCGGATATGGAGCTGTCGATCGCGCGGCTCACCGAGCTGAAGGAGCTCGGCGTGCAGATCGCGATCGACGACTTCGGGACCGGCTATTCGTCGCTCAACTACGTGCGACGCTTCCCGGTCGACATCCTCAAGGTCGACAAGTCGTTCATCGACGGCGTGTCCGAAGGCGGGGAGTCCTCCGCGCTCACCGCCGCCGTGATCGAGCTCGCCGGGATCCTCAACCTGAAGCCGGTGGCCGAGGGGATCGAGCGGGTCGACCAGCTGGAGCGGCTGCTCGAGCTGCACTGCGAGCTCGGCCAGGGCTTCTACTTCGCGAAGCCGCTCGAGAGCGCCAGCCTCGAGGAGCTGCTCGCCGAGCGGCGCACGATGGAGGCCGAGGCCGGGCTCCGTCCCAACGTCTGATCAGCGCGCGGTCGCGCCGTGACGGTAGAACGGCTCGGGATCGGGCGCGAGCGGCGTGTTCCCCAAGATCAGGTCTGCGGCCTTCTCCGCGGTCATCATCACCGGCGCGTAGATGTTGCCGTTCGTGACGTAGGGGAAGACGCTCGCGTCGACGACGCGCAGGCCCTCGACCCCGTGCACGCCCATCGTCAGCGGGTCGAGCACCGCCTTGTCGCCGGCGCCCATCTTCGCGGTGCACGACGGGTGCAGGGCCGTCTCGCCGTCCCGCTTGACCCACTCGAGGATCTCGTCGTCGGTCGACACGCTCGGTCCCGGTGAGATCTCGCCTCCGTTGAAGGGCGCCATCGCGGGCTCGTTGAGGATCGTGCGCGCCACATGGATCCCCTCGACCCACTCGCGGCGGTCCTGGTCGGTCGACAGGTAGTTGAACGTCATCGCCGGGTGGACGCGTGGGTCGGCGCTCTTCAGCCGGATCGTGCCGCGCGCATCCGAGTACATCGGGCCGATGTGTACCTGGTAGCCGTGGTCGCTCGACGGCGCCGAGCCGTCGTAGCGGATCGCGATCGGCAGGAAGTGGAACATCAGGTTGGGGTAGGCGACGTCGTCGTTGCTCCGCGCGAACCCGCCGCCCTCGAAGTGGTTGGTCGCGCCGGGCCCCTTCTTGAAGAAGAGCCATTCGGCCCCGACGAACGGGCGCCGCCACAGCTTCATATAAGGAGCAACGCTCACCGGTTGCGTGCTGGAGTACTGGACGTACACCTCGAGGTGGTCCTGGAGGTTCTCGCCTACGCCGGGCAGGTCGGCGACGACGTCGATGCCGTGCTCCTTCAAGTGGGCGCCCGGACCGATGCCCGACAGCATCAGGGTCTGGGGCGAGTTGATCGCGCCGCCGCTGAGGACGACCTCGCCGGCGCGCACGCGCTTCGGCGTCGAGCCGCGGCCGGTCGTGTACTCGACGCCGACCGCCCGTGTCCCCTCGAACAAGATCCTCGTGACGAACGCGCGCGTGCGCACCTCGAGGTTCTTCCGGTGCATCACCGGGTGGAGGTATGCGCGGGCCGCCGACAGACGCTTGCCGTCGTGGATGTTCCGGTCGAACGGTGCGAAGCCCTCCTGGCGGAACCCGTTCACGTCGTCGGTCAGGTGATAGCCGGCCTGCTGGCACGCCTCGAAGAACGCGCCGAACAGCGGGTTGGTCGCCGGCCCCCGCTCGAGCACCAGCGGGCCGGAGTGGCCACGCCACGGGTCGTCGCGCTCGGCCGCCAGGCACGTCTCCATCCGCTTGAAGTAGGGCAGGCAATGCGCGTAGTCCCACGTCTCCATGCCGGGGTCGGCGCCCCACCGCTCGTAGTCGAGGGGATTGCCGCGCTGGAAGATCATCCCGTTGATGCTCGAGGAGCCGCCGAGCACCTTGCCGCGTGCGTGGTAGATCCGCCGGCCGTTCATGAAGGGCTCGGGCTCCGACTCGTACTTCCAGTCGTAGAAGCGGCTCCCGATGGGGAACGCGAGCGCCGCCGGCATGTGGATGAAGACATCCCACGGGTAGTCGGGTCGCCCGGCCTCGAGGACGAGAACACGGTTCCCACGGTCGGAGGAGAGGCGGTTCCCGAGGCAGCTGCCGGCCGACCCGCCGCCGATGATCACGAAGTCGAACGTCTCCGTCATGAACGCCCCCCGCTCCTGGCGTCCGGAGTGTGCCACGACGGTGGCGCGCCCTGCGCGCCCCGCGTTGTCCAGGCGGCAACTGCCGTGTTGCGCCTTTCGCGCCGGTGGCCCACCATCGCCCGGTCGGCTCGAGGTGAGGGGGTCACGTGAGCGACGAAGCTCAGCCCGCGGTGTCGTGCCGCAACGTCTGGAAGATCTACGGCCCCAACGCCGACAAGATCGTCGGAACCCCAACGGCCGATCTTCCCCGCGCCGAGCTGCTCGAGAGAACCGGCTGCGTGGCCGCGGTGCGCGATGTCTCGTTCGACGTCACCGAGGGCGAGGTCTTCGTCGTGATGGGCCTGTCCGGCTCCGGCAAGTCGACGCTCGTTCGGATGCTCAACCGGATCCACGACCCCACGGCCGGCGAGGTGCTGCTGGACGGGGACGACATCATGAAGCTCGACGAGGACCGGTTGCGCGAGGTGCGACGCACCAAGATCTCGATGGTCTTCCAGCACTTCGGGTTGCTGCCGCACCGGAGGATCGTCGACAACGTCGCGTTCGGCCTGGAGATCCGCGGCGTCGAGAAAGAGGCGCGCGAGGCGAAGGCCAACGAGGTGCTCGACACGGTCGGGCTCGGTGGCTGGGGGAACTCGTACCCGGACGAGCTGTCGGGCGGGATGCAGCAGCGCGTCGGCCTGGCGCGAGCGCTGGCGACCGACCCCGAGATCATGTTGTTCGACGAGCCCTTCAGCGCGCTCGACCCGCTGATACGGCGCGACATGCAGGACGAGGTGATCCGCCTGCAGCGCGACGTGCGCAAGACCATGATCTTCATCACGCACGACCTGGCCGAGGCGCTCAAGCTCGGGGACCGGATCGCGATCATGAAGGACGGCAAGTTCGTCCAGGTCGGGACGCCCGAGGAGGTCGTGGCGCATCCTGCGGACGACTACGTCGCCGACTTCACGCGCGACGTGCCGCGCGCTCACGTGCTGACGGTCCGCTCGATCATGCGAACGGCCAACGGCGACGGCGACTACGCGGGCGACGTCGCAGCGTCGACCATCGTGCAAGACCTCCTTGCCAAGGTCGCGGAAGAGCACCGACCGTTCCGAGTCGTCGATGATGGCGAGCAAGTCGGCGTCGTCGACCGGACCGCCGTGCTCGCGGCGATGATCGAGGATCGTTGATGGCGGTCGTCCGCGACGAACGATCGCTCCTCGAGGTTCAGGCCGCAGCAGGAACGATCCGCCAAGCGCCTCACCCGTGGCGCTGGCGTCTGCTGTGGGCGGCGGCGATCGTGATCGCCGTCGTGATCGGGTTAGCGGTGTTCCCGAACGGCTTCCCGCAGGGCCTCACCATCGACGTCGCGACCTCGCTGAACAACGCGAACAACTGGGTCATCGCGCACCAACTCACGAACCCGGTGTTCGTGCATGTGCTCAATCCCGCCAAGAACGGGATCAACGAGGCGGTGGACCAACTCGTCAAGGGCATGGCACGCCTGACCTGGCTGGGCATGTTGGCGCTGGTCGTAGCGGTCGCGGGGTTCTTCGCGGGTTGGCGCAAGGCCGTCCTCGCTGGGGTCGGGTTCCTCGTGATCGGTGTCTTGGGCTATTGGACGGAGAACCTCGACACGCTGGCGCTGGTGCTGCTGGCGGTGCTCGTCTCGCTCGCGATCGGGATCCCCGTCGGCATCCTGTCGGCGCGTCACCCACGCCTCGAACAGGTGCTTCGCCCGGTGCTCGACGCGATGCAGACAGTGCCGGCGTTCTCCTATCTGATCATCGTGGTGTTGTTGTTCAGCATCGGTGCTACGAGTGCGCTGATCGTGACGGTCATCTTCGCGCTGCCGCCCGCGATCCGGCTGACGAGCCTCGGCATCCGGCAGGTCCCGCCTGACGCCGTCGAGGCAGGTGTCGCGTTCGGCGTCACGGATCGCCAGCTCTTGCGGAAGGTGCAGCTGCCGCTCGCCAAGCCGGCGATCATGGTCGGGGTCAACCAGACGATCATGATGGCTCTCGGCATCGTCGTGATCGCGGCGACGATCGGGTTTCCGGGCCTCGGGCTGGAGGTGCTCGAGGCGCTCCAACGGCTTCAGGTGGGTCGGGCACTCGCCGCAGGACTCGCGATCGTGGTGGTCGCGGTCGTCCTGGACCGCGTGACGTTCGGGTGGAGCGACTCGGAGCGAGCTCGCCGCGCATCGAACAGCGTCCGCATCTTCGGATGGACGATCTCCCGGCGCGTCCTCGCGATCCTGCTCGGCGTCGCCGTGATCGGTGCGGTCTTCGTCGGCCGCCAGGTGCTCCGCCAGCAGGACTTCCCCGATCAGTGGGTCGTCTCGATCGCGCAGCCGGTCGATCACGCCGAGGAGTCGATCACCGGCGCGATCGGGACGTACACCAGGTCGGTGTCCGACGGCGCGACCCGGTGGGGCCTCGTCCCGTTGCGCGATCTTCTCCAAGACCTGCCCTGGTGGATGGTCTGCCTCGGCGCCGCGGTGGGTGCGTACGCGGCCGCTCGTCGCGTGCCGCTCGCGATCGCTTCGTTCGTGCTGATCGCCGCGATCGGGTTCATGGGCCAGTGGGACAACGCCATGGACACGCTGAGTCAGGTCATCATCGGCGTGATCTTCAGCGTGGCGATCGGCATCCCGCTCGGCATCTGGGCGTCGCGCAGCGATCGGGTGCAGCGGGTCATGAAGCCGATCCTGGACGCGATGCAGACGCTGCCGCAGTTCGTCTATCTCGTCCCGGTGATCGCGTTGTTCCACGTCGGACGCATCCCGGGGATCATCGCGGCGCTGATCTACGCGCTGCCGCCGTGCATCCGGCTGACCGATCTCGGGATCCGGCAGGTGCCGCATGATCGGGTCGAAGCGGCTGTCTCGTTCGGCGCCACGAAGGATCAACTGTTGCGCAAGGTGCAGCTTCCGTTGGCGAAGCCCTCGATCATGCTCGGGGTCAACCAGACCATCATGATGGTCCTGTCCGTCGTCATCATCGCTGGACTGGTGGGCGGCGAGGGGCTCGGCTATCAGGTGGTCAATGGGTTGTCGCACGACTTCGGAACCGGCCTCGTGGCGGGCATCTGCATCCTGCTGCTCGCGATCGTGATCGACCGGATCACGCAGGCGATGGGCCAGCCCGCAGGGCGCGCCACGAAGACGCCACACGGCATCGGATGGTTCTTCGGTCCATCCCGGACGCGCCGCGTGGCCGTAGAGATAGGCGGAGAACAGATCCCGGGCGAGATCCCGGCTGGAAAGGGGGAGGCATGAGGTTAGGCAAGCGGGCGTTCCTGTGGAGCGCTCTTGCATCGCTTGCGCTGGTTGCCGCGGCCTGTAGCGACGTCTCGAGCAGCTCGACGGCGGCTGGGGGTGGGACCGTCCCAGACAACTCTGGAACGACGGTCAACTTCTCGATCAGTCCGTGGGACGGCTCGGCAGCCAACGTCGCGGTCGCCGAGTACCTGCTGAAGAACCAGCTGGGCTACTCCGTCGGCGACAAGGACATCGACGAGTACGCGCAGTTCAAGGCGCTCGCGAACGGTGACCTCGACGCGACCCTCGAGGTGTGGCCGTCGGGTCACGCCGCCGACTACAACAAGTACATCGCCTCGGACAACGGCGTGGTCGACGGTGGTCCGCTCGGGATCACGGGTCGGATCGGGTGGTACATCCCGACCTACATGCTGCAGGACCACCCTGAGCTGGCAACCTGGGAGGGTCTGAAGCAGGACGCGACGCTGTTCAAGACGGCAGACTCCGGTAGTGCGGGCCAGATCCTGGACGGTGCGCCCAGCTACGTGACGTACGACCAGACGATCGCCGACAACTTGGGCCTGAACCTGAAGGTGGCCTACGCGGGATCCGAGGCGGCCGAGCTCACCGAGCTCGACACCGCCTACCAAGACCAGAAGCCCATCCTGATGTACTTCTGGACGCCTCACTGGGCACACGCCAAGTACGACCTGACGCAGATCAAGCTGCCTACGGTCTCGGACCAGTGCAAGCAGATCTATTCGACCGGCGAGAACGCAGACCAGTACAACTGCGACTACCCGCCGGACACCTTGTACAAGGCGTTCAACGACCAGCTGGCGACGAAGGCGCCTGCGGCGTTCGCCTTCCTGTCGGCCATGCAGTGGGATGACCAGGCGCAGGACGGCGTCGGCGCCGACATCCACGAAGGCATGGACCCGCAGGACGCGGCGAAGAAATGGGTCGACGCGAACCAGTCCGTGTGGCAGCCGTGGGTCGACGCCGGTATGGCAGCGCAGAGCGGCAGCCCGGTGGCGAACGCGTCACCGTCGCCGGCCGCATAGCACGCCGACCGACGAACCCTGACCGTCACGGGGGGCGGGCCGAAGGCCCGCCCCCCTCGTGCGTCAGCCCGTCGGCGGGGGAACGATCGTCGGATCGCAGCCGGCCGCGTACGCGGCGTCGCGGAGTGGTTGCGCCTGCGCCGGAGGGTCGCCGCGATGTTCGTCAGCTCGAAGGGATCCTTGCGCAGGTGTCAAGCCCTGAGGGTCCGCCGTTAGGCTGGAACCGTCGTGCCTGC
>Ga0105248_10002928_pt1 | contig 18949 bp, 17 predicted proteins | sample KBSS34metaG_FD_81524 | JGI IMG/M metagenome (GOLD analysis project Ga0105248, IMG submission 81524) | Switchgrass rhizosphere microbial communities from Kellogg Biological Station, Michigan, USA - KBS S3-4 metaG | ecosystem: Host-associated > Plants > Roots > Rhizosphere > Soil | place... | reverse complement strand
TGGATTTTCGCAATTTTCGTTTTCTCGACAGACTCGTTTTCGAGCAGAGAAACATCGCGTTTTCTGATTCCCGCGCTCAAGTATCTCTTTCCATCTTTGTCCCCGGAACATCTGCAGGTGGCGCATGTGATTTGCAGGAAGGCGGGCCACGTGCTCGAGTATCTCGTTCTTGGCGTTCTGGCGTGGAGGGCGATAAGCGCAACACCGATAGCAGGCATCAGACCCGAGCTGCTGACCGTGGGACTCGTTCTTGCCGTGGCTTTGAGCGACGAATTTCATCAGTCCTTCGTTCCCTCGCGAACAAGCGCGCTGGGCGATGTGGGCTACGATTTCATCGGTGGCGTCATCGGTCTGCTCCTGATGCTGAGGTTGCGAAATGAACCCCGGACTCTACCTTCACATTCCGTTCTGTGAACAGCGCTGCTATTACTGCGCTTTCACGGTTGCCGTAGCTCCCGAGCATACGTTCGAGCCCTATATCGATCGTCTCATTCGTGAGATCGAAATTTCCGGATTTGACCTCGACCCGGCCACGGTCTATTTCGGTGGCGGCACTCCTTCGCTTGTGAATGCGGAGATGATCGGTCGAATTCTGAAGACTCTGCGCAGCGTGCCGTCGGAGGTCAGCATCGAAGTCAACCCGGGAACTCTTTCAAAGAGCAAAGTCGAGCGTTATCGCGACCTCCGCATTTCCCGAATCAGTCTTGGCGCTCAGTCTTTGGAGGATGAAGATCTCGAGCGCGCGGGACGCCTGCACAAGTCCACAGCGGTGTTCACTGACTTCCACATACTGCGACGAGAAGGATTTACCAACATCAATCTCGACCTGATCGCGGGGCTGCCCGGCCAGCAACTGGAAACCTGGACGCGCAATCTCGACCGAGTCCTCGAACTCCGGCCGGAACACATTTCCATTTATATGCTCGACCAGGAGGAGCGAAGCGCCTGGGCCCGGCTTCCAGCCGGGGTTCCGGAAGAGAGCGACTTTGCTGCCTTCTATTCTCTTGCGGAAACGAAACTGGACGCGCATGGCTATGCTCACTACGAAATCTCCAACTGGGCTCTGCCTGGGCGGGAATGCGCTCACAACATCGGCTACTGGTCCGGGATTCCGTATCGTGGATTCGGAGTCGGCGCACATTCGTTCGACGGAGCACGCCGCTTCTGGAACACGTCATCCCTTGCGGATTACGCGGCAACTCTGGATGCCGGTCGCCTTCCAATCATTGAGGAGGAAGTGCTGACGCCCGATATTCAACTCGAGGAAGCATTCATGCTTGGATTGCGTCAGGCTGCGGGTATCGATGCCCGGAAGATCGCCGACCGATTCGCTCTGACTTATTCGCCAGAGTGGTTTGCGCGCGCGCGCCAGCTGGAAGAGGCGGGATGGATCCGCTTCAATGGTTCTATCCTGCAGTTGACCGCGAAGGGCCGGCTGGCGGCGAATTCAGTCATCGAGGAACTGCTGTGGCCGACACCGGCATCGACCGCGCCGCACACGCCGTAGACGCGTCGGATGTCCGCGTGGTAACCGATGTTGTGTAGATCGGAAAACAAGTCGCACAATGGTTGCACGGTTGCGGAGGTTAGTAAGTCACGATGAGTCAGCGCCGAAAATTACGAGTGGGGGTTATCTTTGGAGGCCGCTCAGGCGAACATGAAGTCTCGTTGCGTTCAGCGGAATCCATCATCAGATCCCTGGATCCATCAAAATATGAGGTCGTGCCTATCGCCATCACGCATAAAGGCCGCTGGCTGAGTTCTCAAAACGCTATGGCAATGCTTTCCGCAGGGGAAGCCATTGAAGCAACCCTCACACGAGGGGAACCGATGGCGATTCTGCCCGAGCCACGGCAGGATGGCCCGGTCGATGTGTTCTTTCCAATCGTGCATGGGACTTATGGAGAGGACGGCACAATTCAGGGATTGCTGGAGCTGGCAGGTGTTCCATACGTAGGCGCTGGCGTTCTCGGTTCCGCGGTGGGCATGGACAAAGACGTGATGAAGCGCCTGCTGCGCGAAGCCGGCTTACCTGTCGGCGACTTCTGGGTGACGCGTGCAAAGGACATCGATACGTTTATCCAGGAATTCAGCGCGGAGTTGCCCTATCCCGTATTTGTGAAGCCGGCGAACCTGGGTTCTTCCGTCGGAATCACCAAAGCGCGCAATGCTTCCGAGCTGCCTAAATCTCTTGCAATAGCGGCCGAATTTGATCGAAAGATTCTCGTCGAGAAGGGAACCGATGCTCGTGAAATCGAACTGAGTGTTCTTGGAAACGACGATCCGAAGGCTTCGATTCCCGGTGAAATCATTCCGTCACGCGACTTCTATGATTATCAGGCGAAGTACATCAGCGACGACTCGCGCCTGCTCATTCCCGCTCCGCTGAGCGAAGAAGAGGTTCGTGAAGCGCAGGCATTAGCCGTGCGAGTGTTTCAGGCACTCGAGTGCTCCGGACTGGCGCGCGTCGATCTTTTCCTCGACAAACAGACAGGCAAATTTCTCGTCAACGAAATCAATACTCTGCCTGGCTTCACATCGATCAGCATGTATCCCAAATTGTGGGAAGCCTCCGGACTCTCCTACAGCGATCTGCTTGATCGTTTGATTGCGCTCGCGATGGAGCGGCACTCCGAGAAAAAGAAACTGCGGACTAAGGTTTGAGTCTTCAGTCGTGAGTTTTGACGCCTTCTGGCCCGCTACAGCTGCCGCCACTCGGCACGACCATTCTCGAGAACCAGTGCGCGCCCTGCAGCCTCACGCGCAAACTGCTCATGGTGAGTGACGACGATCTGGGTCATCTTTTCGTTGGCGAGTTCTCGCATCACCTGGAACACTTCCTCAACGAGGCGCGGATCAAGCTGGGATGTGGGTTCGTCATAGAGCATCACTTCCGGCTGCATCGCCAGGCTGCGCGCGATTGCGACGCGTTGCTGCTGGCCGCCGGAAAGCGTTGAAGGATACCGATCGGTTTTGTCGCCAAGACCAACGCGGTCGAGAATAGCGCGACCCATATCTGTGGCATGCGACTCTTCAACGCGCTTGACCAGGATGGGAGCCAGTGTCACGTTTTCAAGAACGGTAAGGTGTGGAAATAGATTGAAGCTCTGAAAGACCATGCCGGTCTTGAGCCGCAACCGCTGAAGCGATGTCTTCTTTTCTTCAGATAATACGGCGACCTCACCGGCATCCCACGCAACCGAGGTGTCGCCGATTGTGATTCGCCCGCTGTCGAACATCTCCAGAAAGTTTATGCAGCGCAGCAGCGTGGATTTGCCGCAGCCGGAAGGCCCCATCACCGCGCTCAGTTCGCCACGAGGGAATTCCACACTGAGCTCGGTGAAGATGGAATGCCCGCCGAACGCTTTCGTCAGGCCTTCGATCTTAACCAACGGGGACTCGCGCCTGCCGTGCGCATGAATACTCTCTGAGGTATTTCCTTCGCGTTGAAGCCGATTGCGTAAGGGCAGAAGATATTTGCGCGGCGTGTTTTGGAGTGATGATCAAGGTAGTACGCTCCAACCCGGAAATGATACTTGTCAACAGTTCCCGAAAGAGTGCCGTCTCCGTTGTACTGCCAGGGACTATTGCGACGTTTGTCGTTCACAACAAGGATAACCGAAATAATTTCCGGCGACATGTCGGTGATGTCCTGATCACTCAAGTGACCTACACCTTTTAGATCACCCCAACCGGTATGAGAATGAAAGTCACCCACAAAAGAAAGGTGCGGAATGCTGTCCAGAAAACTTTGAATGCGCTTTGATGCCCGGCGGTTCTTCTCGACGCTGCCATGTGTCCGCCGAGCCGTCTGATAGGAGAGCGCATGCTCGATGATGTAGATGTTGCTGCTGTCCCGATATCCCAGGAGAATCCCGAAACACTCCTTCTTGTAGACCTCGATTGCAGAGACCAGAAGGGCCCAGAACGCGTTGGCGGAAATATAGACATCCATAGGTGTAGGAAAGCCCCTGACCGAACGGGATTGAAGCCCGGATTGTAGCTGGTTTGGCACAAAAAAAGGGCCGCTTTTTCAAGCGGCCCTTCATCTCGGTCTTCGCGCCTAAATTGTAAAGCTATTACTTCTTCTTTTTCTTTGCTGCTTTTTTCTTTGGAGCTTTTTTCACCTTTTCCTCCTTTGAGTTGAGGTTGACGCCTCCCATATATTGAGGTCAGTCATACCGATGGCCACTAGTATTGTGGCGAAGCATAAAGGTGTCAACTTAAATTTTTGAATCTTAAGGGTTTTCAGGGAGTCTGGTAGTAGCCCTTCTTGAACCGGATGTCGAACCCTGCCCGGGCCAGCTGCACCTTGATTTCCCGGAATACCGGCTTCAACTCCGGACGTTTGTTCGTGGAGACGTACCCGAGGATGTATTGGTTTCGGGCGTCTTCAGTGCTAAGGGAATAGCAGGTTTCCAGGCTGCTCTGAGACCCCGAATAGCACGTTTCTCCGCCGGTGGCCTTCGCATAGGAACCGAGGGAAGAGCCCACTCTCTGAAGTACTGACGTATCGACACCGAAGCCAAAGAACTGAACCTCATGGAGCAGCAAACGATCAAGGGCCGCGTCGTAGGAATACTTGCTGTTTTGATTACGGCCGTCGGATGCCACAAAGACGACCTTTCTTCGATCGCTGCCGCGTGTAGCCAAATCTTCAGCTGCCTGGAACACAGCATCATGGAGCACTTTGGTAGGGGGCGCACTGCTTCGCCCTGTAGATTGAACTCCGGGGATTACGGGAACGCCATTGATCACAGGGCCTGCATTCGAGAACGGTCCTCCTGGCATTGAGGATGGAGAGGCGGTGGTACTGAGGAGGTTCGTAAATGTCCGTTCAATCTGCAGGCGATCGCTGCTGAAGTCCATGACCTTTTCGACATATCTGTCGAATCGGTACACGGCGATCTCGTCATCGTCAGCGAAAGCGCCGATCAATGCCGGAAATGAACTCTTCACGCGCTCCAGAGAACCTTCGGTGATGCCTGTGTCGAGAAGGATAGCTGCAGAAATGGGCACGGGCTCCACTGAGAAGCTGGTGATGGTTTGCTTCTTACCATCTTCGCTTATGGTGAATTCAGACTGCATCAGTCCTGTAGCGAGCCTGCCATTCTTGTTCTTCGCGGCTACGGGAACCAGCACCAGTTCTACTCGGCTTCGAATTTGAGCTTCCTGCGCGGGGACTCGAACAGAAGTTAAAAACACAGAGAGTGCGAGCGCGCTAACGGTTGCCCGGATCACGGGGCGCATAATAGCCTCTTCTCGCACGAATCTTGATGTTGGAATCCGATGGAATGATTTTGATTCGGCGGAATGCTCCATCGCGCGCAGTGTTCGTGGAGTGGTAAGCGATCGTGTATTGTGTTCGGAGCTCCAGCGCAATCTGGCTGAAAACTTCTTCAAAATCCGATTCTTCGCGGACTCGGTAGAATGCACCCCCCGTCTCTTCCGCCATTCTGCGCATTCTTCCGGAGTTGCCTCCATTCGAAATGGCGTAAATCACCGTATTGCTGTTGTGGACCGCGATCATCGCCTGACTTTCATTGTATTCGCTGGTCGTATCCTCGCCGTCGGATATCAGAACAATGGCCTTTCTGCCCACTTCTTTCGACAGCTTTTCGGTAGCCGCCAGATAGATAGCGTCGTAAATGGACGTGCCGGGTGCGATCTTGAGTTTTTGAAGCGCTGCGGTAAGTAAGTCGACGTCTTCCGTAAAATTCTGCATCAGAACAACGTCGCGATCGATAGACATTACCAGCGCAAGATCGCGAGGGCCAACAACCGATCTAAGAAAGGCGGACGCGGTGGCCTTCTCCTTCTCGAAAAGAGGAACAACGCTGAGGCTGACATCTACGAGGAGTGCAAGCGTCAACGGCAGTTCACGTTCACGGGAGAAGGCCGTAAGGGTTTGAACCTTGCCGTCCTCTTCTACAACGAAGTCTTTTGCCGTAAGCCCTGGGAGGAGTCTGCCTTTCGAATCCGTTGCCGAAAAGTTCACACTGACCAGATCGACGCCCACCTGGATTCGGAAGGGGGTATCCGGGCTGGACTGACTTGCCGGCAGGACGCTTGAAAGCGCCAGCAGCAACGCAATGATGGCCGCAAGCCGTCTCATTGGGGACACATGGTATCATGCGCGATGCTCAAGTTAACGAACACCATTACAGGAGCATTAGAGCCTTTTTCACCCTCTGACGGCGTCACCGTGCGGATGTATACGTGCGGTCCGACGGTGCATGATTTTGCGCACATCGGGAACTTCCGAACCTATATTTTTGAAGATGTTTTGCGGCGGCATCTCAAGAGCAAATGGAAGCTTCTGCATGTGATGAACATCACGGATATCGACGACAAGATCATCCGCAAATCGACAGAGAAGGGAATCGATATCCGGGAATACACGGCTCCTTACACGGCGGCCTTCTTTGAAGACAGCGCACGGCTCCGAATCGAGAAACCGGAGGTCATCACCGCGGCTACGGATTACATTCCCGAGATGATCGACCTGGTGAACCGTCTTCTCGCCAACGGCCACGCATATCGCGAAGGCAATTCGATCTACTTCCGTATCTCGAGTTTTCCCGCCTATGGCCGGTTGTCACGGCTCGATCGCCGTGAATTGAAGGTGGGCGCGCGCATCGATGCCGACGAATATGAAAAAGAGCAACCCAACGATTTCGTCCTGTGGAAAGGACCGAAGGACGACACCGAGAAGAGATGGGAAGCGCCGTTCGGCACGGGGCGTCCCGGCTGGCACCTCGAATGCTCCGCTATGGCGATGAAGCAACTGGGCGAAACCCTCGACATCCATTGCGGTGGAGTAGACAACATTTTCCCGCATCATGAAAATGAGATCGCTCAAAGCGAAGCAGTCACGTCCAAGCCATTTGCGCGTTTTTGGGTGCACGGGGAACACCTTCTAATCGAGAACGAGAAGATGGCGAAGTCCAAGGGCAATTTCTATACGCTCAGGGATCTTCTCGAAAAGGGGCACAGCGCTCAGGCAATCCGCTATCTGCTGCTGTCCGTGCAGTACCGCAAGCAGTTGAACTTCTCAACGGCAGGGCTCGAGCAGGCCCAGCGCTCACTGGATCGCATCAAGGAATTTCTTTTCCGTCTGCAGACCGCGAAGTTGACGCCTGGGTCAACGGGAGAGCTGATGCAGGCTGTGACCGTTGCGAAGAGTCAGTTGGAGTCGGGACTCGACGATGATCTCAACACCGCGCAGGCTCTTGCTGCTGTTTTCGATCTGATTCGGACGTGCAACATTGCTCTGGACAAAGACCAGTTGCGCGCCGATGACAGGGCCGCCATTCTTGCATGGTTTGCCGAGGTCGATACGCGCCTGGCTATCATCCCCACTACAGACGAGCTTGCTTCGAAGGATGAGGAGATCGAATCGCTGATCAAGCAGCGTAATGACGCGCGCCGTAATCGAAACTTCGCCGAATCCGATCGAATCCGCCAGCAATTACTGGATCGCGGCATCATGATCGAAGACACCCGCGAGGGTACTAAATGGCGGCGCAAGTAAAGCTCCCCAAAATCCTCACGGCGCTTCCCGGGCCTCGTGCATCGGCGATTGTTGCTGAGGATCACCGGTACGTCTCGCCGTCTTATACGCGCTCCTATCCTTTGGTTGCGGCGAGAGGCACAGGCGCGATCGTAGAGGATGTCGATGGGAACATCTTTCTCGACTTCAGCGCTGGAATTGCGGTCTGCTCAACGGGGCACTGTCATCCGGATGTTGTCCGCGCGATACAGGATCAATCGTCTCAACTGATCCACATGTCGGGGACGGACTTCTACTATCGTCAAATGCCGGATCTTGCGCGAAAGCTTGAATCGTTGATGCCAGGCGGAGGTTCGTGGAGATGTTTTTTCGGAAACTCGGGTACCGAAGCGATTGAAGCCGCCATCAAGCTCGCCCGCTACGCGACCGGACGATTTCAACTGGTTGCATTTCAGAATTCGTTTCATGGGCGCACGATGGGTTCGCTGTCCCTCACGTCGTCACGACCAATGCAGAGGAAAGGATTCGGTCCGCTTGTTCCCGGCGTTACACACATACCGTATCCCGATGTTTACCGTTGCCCGCTGAACGCTACTCCGGAAACCGTCAGTTCGGCGGTGTTGAAATATCTGGAGGACGTCGTTTTCAAGACAACCGTAAATCCCGGCGAAGTTGCAGCGATTGTCGTGGAACCGATTCAGGGAGAGGGCGGATATGTTGTGCCGCCTCTGGATTTCTTGCCGGCGTTACAGCGTCTTGCGCGCAAGCATGGAATTTTGATCGTCGCCGATGAAGTTCAGTGCGGCATGGGGCGAACGGGACGTTTGTTCGGTTTCGAACACTTTCCGGATTTTCATCCCGATATCGTGGCGCTTGCCAAGGGTATTGCTTCGGGGTTGCCATTGGGCGTCATGATTGCCAGATCCGAACTCATGACCTGGGAGCCTGGCGCTCACGCTTCGACATTCGGTGGAAATCCGGTGTGCCTCGCGGCAGCTATGGAGACGATCCGGCTTCTCGAAAGCGAGTACGTGGCGAACGCAGCAAAGGTTGGAGCGTTCCTGAAATCACGTCTTCAACACTTGATGGATGCGCACACCGTGCTCGGCGACGTGCGCGGTCTCGGTTTGATGCTGGGTTTGGATATCGTCAAGGATCGCGCGACCCGAGCCAAGAATCCGGACTTGCGCGACGCGATCGTTGTTGAATGCTTCAGGCGAGGCTTGCTGGTTCTTGGAGCGGGAACCTCGACTATTCGGCTGTCTCCTCCGTTGTTGATCGATGAGGAACAGGCGGACTGCGCTGTTCGTCTCCTCTCTGAAAGCATTTCTTCCGCAACGGCGTGAGCCATGTTTCTGCTGGACTGGTGGCGGCGCGTTCTCTCTTTCGGCCGCCGCTCTGAAATTGACGGCGCCGCTTACCTGCGATCTGTGGGGTACCGTGTGATTGCTTCCGGCTACCGTACGCGCGCCGGCGAAATCGACCTGATTGCCTGGGACGACAGCACTCTCGTTTTCGTTGAGGTCAAGGCGCTGCATTCGATGGCGCCTCCGGAAGACGCCGTCGGCTATAGGAAGCAGCAGCGCGTAATGCGGGCGGCGCGGGCCTACATAACGCAGTACCGCCTGCACGAGGCTTCATATCGGTTTGATATTCTTGCCGTTACCGTACTTGCCGGCACAAAACCGCAGTTTCGCTTGCTCCGCGATGCATTTGGGCCCCAACGGTATTGAAACTTGAAGCTCTGCGCGGTTCGCTTCTATAATGTGGGCTCTCATCACTGCGGGACTAACTCAGTGGTAGAGTGCGACCTTGCCAAGGTCGAAGTCGCGGGTTCGAATCCCGTGTCCCGCTCTCAAGAGCCCAGGCGTTCATTGCCTGGGCTCTTCAATGTCTGGCGCCGTACCCAAGTGGTAAGGGAGAGGTCTGCAAAACCTTTATGCATCGGTTCGAATCCGATCGGCGCCTCTTAGTTGATTCTGCTGGGCTTACCTTCTGATTCTTCAATCGAAAAATTTGCGGGATTTTCGGGCAGTGTGGGGGATTCTGTGTGGGGTCTTTCGGCCTGACCCTGTTTTTGGCGGGCTTTCTCGACCATCTGGTTTCTCCAATGTCAAATGTCCCGGCACTGGTCTAGTTTGCGTATTTTGGAAAATAATTCATCCTTGCTGTAGACTCCGACCGGTGCATACCAGTTACCTTAAAGCGCTCTTCGTGCTCATCGCATTCAGCCTCACGGCGACTCTGTTAGTGCCGGTTGCAGACGCGACCTGCCTGCCCCCTGATATCTCACTTAGTGCGGTTAAGGGTGAGCGCGGCACAATGCTGACAGTAACAGGCCAACACTTCGCGGCAGGTTGCAATGATACAGGCCCCCCTTTTGGCATTTTGGGAGGCATTTTTGGTCTAGGGCGTTCACCGCGTGCTAAGAAGAACAAGATTTTGCTCAAGCAAGGCGAAAAGTCCATACTGCTCACAACCGTGGATGCCGATTCCAAATATCGCTTTTCAGTCACTGTCACTATCCCGGTGAATGCCGCGCTTGGTCCGGCGACACTTATTGCCGACACGGGAACCGAAACAACCAAACCAATCCCATTTGAGATCATCGGAAGCGCGCTGAGTTCAAACTAGACCGGTGCCCTTGTCGCATGTCCCTTGCGGGATACCAGCTCGGCCTTTTCATTCTGGAAGTGGGCGAGGGCGCGGAATCCGTCGAGTTTCAACTCGAAAATCCAATCAGGGTCATCAAACGGGCGAGGGCGAACAAGCCGCATGGGTTCACACGTCAGAAGCACAGGGAAAGTATATCGCCCCGAGGGGAAAAGGACCGACGGACCCGAGCTGATGCCATAGGTGCCCTATCCTACTGTTTCATTGACAAAACCTGCTAATTGGCACAAAACCTTCGCACACGTCACCCAGTCAAGAGAGGTTCATGCCCATGTTGAAGATGATCCCCGCCGCGATTGTCCTACTCGTTGGAGTTCTCACAACTGCTCACGCTCAGCAGCCGCACAGACTGCAACGATTTGGTTCTATGGTTAGCCAAGCTCCGGTCAAAGTCGCACGGTCTACCAAATCGGCGGCATTACAGACCGGCTCGCGGTAGTAGGCCCCAACCAGTTCTTTGGATTGCGAGTCACACCAGGAATTTATGTTTTCAGTTACACGCAAGCACCGGCCAGAGGACAGTCCTTTGCCGTCCCGGTGAATCAGGGCCAGCAGGCATACGTCGAGGTTCGGAGCGATGAACTTGTCATTGTCCCGCAAGACCGAGGCATCCAGGCTATCCAGGCGGCACAACCGATACCTGCATCCGGCGCGATCAGACCCCTTCGCGGGGTCTGCAAAACCTTTATGCATCGGTTCGAATCCGATCGGCGCCTCTCACCCTAACAAACAATGTCTTCCTCACAGTAGTTCCGGTCGATGCAAATGCGGCCAGAATGCTCCCGCGGTACGACGTTCACTGAGAAAACGTCGTTGCTTTCACTTGGACCTTGGGAAAGGGAAGTTTCAAGCGTATGATCTCTGTCGCAGCATAATAGCTGCAGTTCGGTCTTCCTTTCCTTTGTTCGGAGAGTCGATTCTTTTCATCTTCCCTTCCAACAAGCTCTCGAAGTCCCGAAAAAAACATTTAGAGGTGGTTTAAGAAATTGGCGAAGAAAATTTACGTAGGAAATCTATCCTTTCAAACAACGGAGAGCGACCTCAGCGATCTATTCAACGCATTTGGCGCGGTGGAAGCTGTGAGCATCATCACGGATCGCGACACCGGCCGTTCCAAGGGATTCGGCTTTGTCACAATGGACGAGGAGAACGCCGACAAGGCGATCGCGAGTCTGAACGGTTCCGAGCACAACGGTCGAGCCCTAACCGTCAATGAAGCGCGACCCATGGTTAAGAAGGATTTCGGAGGCGGAGGCGGCGGCAGACGACGCTACTAAGTAGTTCATTCAGCTAGCAAGCCGCTGCACGCTTCACGAAGGCGAGAGACGACGATAACTTCCGCCGACCGGACTTAACACGTTCAGCGGGCGAGCGGCAGTAAGCTGTTACTTGCCGCGTGTTGGGTTTGGGGGTTTGCGCGTTCCGGTGACAGGAATCTCAACCCCCTGGACGCTATATGCTCCCGTGAGTTTGTCGCCTTCAATCTTGCCTTTGAATAACAGCGGGATCACCTGTCCCCCGACATCGAGGTTACGTGTGTAGGTAATGGTTCCGGCTTCGAACTTGAAGTCGGCCAGGTTTTGGTTGCCGAACGTCTCGGATGCAATCTTGGCTTTCAGCACTCCTTCCTCTCTGGTGACGGTCAGAACAAACTTCGTGATCTGTCCTTGTGCATCACTCTGCAAGTTCCATTCGCCAACCGGATCCTGGGCACGGCCTGTTGCGGCAAACACCAGAATGATCGCAGCCGGCATGATGAGAGCGAGAACACGTTTGATCATTGAGATCCTCCCTGGCTAGAGTCTAGAAATTCAACCGGAGTTGCCCCTGGAACGAGCGATTGCCGGTCTTGTTTCCAACGAGGTATCCGAAGTCTTCGCTGTTTATGCTGAAGGTCGGATCCGGTGGATTCGGATGGTTCAGGACATTCGTTGCGTCAAACCGGATCTGTACGGATTTGCTTTCCGAAATCCGAAATGTCTTACCGAGGTTTGCGTCGAAACGGATTGTCCCAGGGCCCTCTACTGTAGTCTGTCCGACTGATCCCTGCTTTCCGGGAACAGGATTCACGAGCAGGTATTGAACCGTCGTGCCATTGCTCAAGGTGACTGCTCCCGGCGTGCCTGGTGCAACTTCCTGAGCGACTGCGCGGAGGCTGCAATCGACACCCGGCGCGCCGGCATTCACCTGGGCGTTCACCCAACTCTGCGAGACTGCGCACTGCGGATCCGGAACGGATATAAATGGGTGCGGATCGCCGAAGAACGTTCCTCTATTGGTTGGACCGTCCCACTTTACATTGCCGGTGCGGAGACTCCACGGTCCGACGGCTTCCGCTACAGTATTGGGAGCGGTAAGCCCGCCTGCAGCGTAGGTCAAGCCAGTGAGTGCCGAGATGCTGGTTGGACGGCCGCTGCTGAGATTCAGAACGATTCCCGTCTGCCAGCGTTCCAGAACACGCGCCAGCCAGCCCGAACTGTTGCCGAAGAACAGCTTGTTCGGCCCCATGGGCAACTCAATAATTCCATTTGTACGCAAGTCATGCGTCAGCGAACTGTAGGGCCTGGAGTAATCGACGCTGCGATTTAGAGGATTGACGTTGCCGTCTGCATAAACGCCCAGTGTCTTCGAGAACGTGTAGGTAGTCTGAATACTGAAGCCAAGGGTTGGACGTAACGTGAACTGCGCCTCCATGGAGTGATAGTTGGTGAAGCCGGAATTTGTTCTGTAGAATGCGCCCGTTGTCGCGGAGGCCGTTTGCAATTGGGGGTTCGCGATCAGATAGTTTTCGGGGAAACATCGCAGCGGGGTGATATCGCCGGTTGGCGAGACATAATTCGTATTTCCAGTTGTGGCAATCCGGTCGCATCCATTTCGGATAAGCCTGCGATTCGGGGTAACTCCGCTCGGGCTCCCGCTCAAATAGCCGGTCGGCGAGACTGGCGATTGTAGCGCCCCGGCGATTGCGAGGAAATTTCCGTCGCGGAGGTCCGAATTGTACGCAGTGCTTGCTCGAAGAGCGGCAGCGCCTGTCACGACGACGCCGCTGGAATTCCTGTTTCCAACCGGGACTGACGCGCCGTTTCCCAGCGTGAGACCCGCCAGCATTTGATCGAGGAGCGCGGGGTTGCCCCCCTCGCGTGCCTGCGCGAGGGCATCATTGAATTCGGTGTTGTAATAAACGTTGTTCACGTTGAGGTTGATGTCGCCCGTTTGTTTCTTGGATTGTGTTCCAACATAGCGGAGCTCCATTGTCATGTTTCGGCGAAGATTGGTCGTCACCGATAAATTGAAGTTTTGAACATAGGGCGTCGCATAGTCCGGCGCGAAGCCGTACACCCTCGTTTGTGGTGTCGCATAGATCGGAAGTGTGCCGCCCGGCACGCCGGGGCTCACAGGCCGCATCGGGACGATTCTGGAAATATCGCTCAGATTAAGATAGCCAGGAACCTGGGCCGTCAGGTCTGCTGCTGTAGCCAATGCACTGGTGGCTCCGGGAGCGGAACCGAACATATCCTGTGCACCGCCCTGAACTGTCGAGAGATTACGCGTGGGGCTATAGGTGATCGAATATCCGCCGCGTACGGTCGATTTGAAGTTCGGTAGTTGATACGCAAATCCTATCGCCGGCCCAAAGTTATTCCAGTCACCTGGAGCGGCACTTCTTTCAGGATGCGGTGAGCCGGGGCCGACAAACTCCATCTCCGTCAAGTTCGCGGGATTGCAGCTTGATGTGGGCAAGTTTGCCTGGACGACGCCTTGCGTACACTGAAGCGCGGACGCCGTCGGCGCACTTTGTCCGTAGCCGCTGAGGAAAACTGGATTAGCTCCAGGAACCAGCCAACTGTCAAAAACACCGCCACTGGCGCCGCGGCTCACACCGTACACGCCACGACCTTGATCTCTCGGAGTCGTCGTAAAGCCTTCCTGGATGTAAGCCGCTCCGTAGTACTCCCAACGAACGCCAAGATTGAGAGTCAGGTTGCGGCTAATCTTCCAGTCGTCTTTCATGAAACCGGAGAATTCATTGGTGATGATCGTCCGGAAGACATCGGGACTTGTAACGATGCTCTGCCACTTTGCTTCCTCAATATCGGTAAACGAATCGATCCAGTACGCCTCAGTGACAAGATTCACTGAGCCTGATAGGAGATAAGCCAGGCTGGCCATATTGTTGCGAACACTCAGCAGCGCGCCTGTCCCCAGGTTCGAAGTACCGCCACTTCGGAGAGGCGAAGGAACAGCTCCCGCTCCCGTACTCATCCTCGGGTACGGATTTGTGCCGAGGTTGGTGTATCCCTTCGAGTCCTGTGGCCGGAATTCTCCGCCAAACTTGAACGCGTGTTGGCCTCTAGTCCAACTCAGCGTGTCGCCATACGTGAATTGTCTGGTGGTATTGCCGTTGTGCTGCGCAAGACGGTTATAAGTCGCGTTGGCCTGGCCGAAGCCGTAGTTCGTTCCCGCTCCGCCTGTGGGCTCAACTTGCAAGGGATAGACAGCACCGGGATTTCGCGTGTAGCCCGGATCCGGACCACCTTGAATGGAGTTCACAAAATCCAGCAGACCTGCGCCCTCTTCGGTTTCAAAAGGACGGCGGACTTTGTTGTAGTTCCCCCGGAAGCCAAACCGAGCTTCATTTACGATCGTCGGCCCCAGTGTCGAAGTAAAATTTATCGACACAATGTGCGGGTGCCGAATCGCGTCACCGGCAGTGCCATTCGGCCAGTTCGACCGATCCGATGAGGCAACGTTCCGCTCCAGTGTGTAGCTGCCGGCAACCTTGTGCCTCGTACTGAAGTTGTGATCGATCTTGATATTGAATTGCTTGCGGTTATCGTCGGTAGATGTTCCGAAGGTGTTCCCCAGCGACTTCGAAGTTCTCAGCCAGCGAATGCTCGCAGTGTTCAAGCCGTCCACGGTGCCGTTGTCTCCAAACCAATTGGCATGCGGCATGTCCCTTAGAGCGCCCGCCCACACAATACCTGTCGGATCAATGACGGAACGGTTCGTATCCCAGGTTGTTGCGGTACCGGCAGGAAAGAGAGCGGTGCCGCCCGGACAATCCTGGGAAGTGAAGGGCACCATACTCCCATTGGTGTCGAGCCTTTGTCTCCCGAAGACGCTCAGACACTGCAGCCCCGCTCCGTTGTACGGAGTGCCATTGGCGTTGAATTTGGGTGGGACTGGATTACCCGAATAGTCGACGGCGCGCGCGATACGGGTCGTTGTAGTCGGCGCCACCGATAACAGTGTTTCTACAGCGTCGGCGTTTCCTGGATTCCACCCGTCATAGAATCGAAAGATGCCGAGCCGCGCCGTATCCGTAAGAACGATTCCATTTATCGACTGACGTTCGTTGCGGATTCTCTGATTCCACAGGCCAAAGAAGAATGTCTTATTCCTGATGATGGGGCCACCGACGCTTAACGTGTACTCGTTATCGTTCGTCCAGTCCCGATCGGGTGCTTTACCCGTTTGTGGATCGATCTGTCTGTTGTTTGCCCAGGTATTCGGATCCAGCGCGCTATTACGAATGTTCCAAACGGCGGTGCCGGCGAACCGGTTCGTTCCGGAGCGAGTCGTAATCTGGACCTGCGCGTTACCTCTACCCAGTTCCGCGTCCACGGGGGTAAGAATCAGTCGTACTTCTCCGACGAGGTCCGGATTGATCGTTGTCGTCGCGAAGAGACCATTGTTGAAGCGGCCATCGCTCACGCTTATCCCATCTCGAACCGTGTTCAGCGTGGATGCGGCCGCTCCCGCAAATGTGTCCAGAGCGTTGCCGCCCGTGCTTTCCCTGTAACCGGGTAAGATTCGGACCAAATCGAGGACGTTGTTTCCCACAATAGGGAGCGCGTTCACTCTGTTTTGCGGGAGCACTTCTCCAATCGAGGCAGAGGATTCCCTCAACAGCGCATCGGAGGCGACAGAGATATCCACGGTCGTATTCACGCCGCCTACCTCCAGCGTGAAGTTCAGGCGAATCGGAGAACCTGCGCTGAGTTGCACATCATTGAAACTTTGCGGACGGAAGCCGGGCAATTCAGCTCTGACCCTGTAAATGCCTGGAATGAGCGCTGGAAAATTGTAAACACCCGACTCGTTGGTAACTGTTTTTGTCTCGACTCCTGTCTGCGTATTGATCGCGACGATCGAGACGCCCGGAATTAGAGCATGCGAAGGATCCTCAACTGTGCCGCCGATGGCGGAATTCACTTGTGCAAACGCGGCTTTGCAAGGAGAAAGACAAAACAACGCCATAGTCAGACTTGTGGTAACGAGCTTTCTCATCGGAATACCTCCGTATTGGAAACCAATACTTCGCCGAGGATCACGCGTTGTACGCGTGAGCGACACCCCGATAAGCACGAAGAAATTTCTGGATGTTGACTTCTGCGGGCGAAAATACAAAGTTCTTGATGAAAATGCCAATATTTTCGACTAAGACGTAGTGCCTATTAGCGCACGCCGTACATGCGGAGAAGTAAAGGACAGGTATGAAGGAAATCGTTGATGTACTGGCTACTGCGAATGGCTCCAGAGCAGAGCAACTCGCCGCACAGAGGGTCTTCCTCCAAAAGCGGGCGGAGATCTGGAAACATATCCAGGACGCCAGATTTCCAGTTGCCTACGTGTCGGCTGATCACAAGAAGTTTGTCGGGGCTCCACGACGAACGGCAATCCGCTGCGACTTCTTGCTGGCCAGCAAGATTGCGCTTGGTCCCAAATACCACAAAGACCGCATCGCCGATGCGGCTCAGCGCGACTTGCTTTTCTATGTGCTTCGCGATCGAGAGGTATTCCCGAACAGGGCTGGAAAGAAATTCTATTGTTGCCCGAAGTGCACATCGAAGCTGTACGAATGTGTCAGTTCGAAGATCTTCCGCTACATCGATAACGCCAAGTGGAAGGCACAAATCGAGGCCTGACGTGGGTTGTGCATGAGGTTCTCCCAGTGCTGACCAGATCGCGACTTGTGTAGCGATTGAAGCCTAGTGGGTCATCGCGTACACGATCGAATTCACCCCCAGCTGGTAGGCGTACTTCGTGAACTTCGAAGGATAGTCCGGGTCGTCCATCCATTCCCACGCATCTCCAAGATCCGAGTTATACGTGATCAGGATCATGAGCCGGCCGTTGTCATCGAAGACGCCGCGCACACGCGGGACCGTGTCGTCGGACTGCTCCCAGGTTGGAGCCTGCCCGTTGCTGTACGAGTAATTCCGTCCATTCCGGATATTCGGAGGCTGGAGAATCTCCTGGATATCGAAAAACGTGTGAAAGACTTCGTGTGAAAGTGGAATATCGACAATCTGCCGATCGGGAAAAATCTTCTGAATCTGCGCTTCAAACTGATTCCACTGCCGCAATCCCCAGAAGTCATCGCAGTGCCAGAATCCACCGCGCAGCAAATACTCACGTAAACGCGACGCTTCCTCCTTGCTCAACTCCATCTGCCCCACTTCGACCGCATAGATGTACGGAAACTTGGAGAGATTGGGATCCATGATCCCCATCGGATGCGGTTCCATATAAAGACGCGTGTTCGTCATCCTCTGAATGCCCCACATGTATTGATAGTCGGCATCCCAGGTGTCCGTGCGCCAAGCCCCCAAATACCCGGTCATCGAATCGCCCAGGCCGTGTCCCCGCTCAAAATCTCGGGGAGCCGGCTCTCCCGGAGCCGGCCCACGGCCACGAAAGTCGGTGTACATAAGGCGAGTAAAGTAAAACTCTGGCTGAACATCAGAGTTTCTGGGACCGTTGCTGAAGGCGGGGCCGACAAGGGTAAACAAGGCGACACACAGGAGAATGCGGATACTTTTTGGCATAGGATGTATGAAGCGTTGCAGGTCAGACTCTATCCCGGATTGGATAGAGCGCGCGGATTAATTCCAGTTAATCCGCGCTCCGGAAGCTCCGGGCCAACGAAGACGCTAACTCGCCGATTCGTCTCGCGCGAGATGCCAATTATTTTCGTTCAGAGAAAATTTTCGAGATTTCACTCTTCCGAATCCGATTGGGGTGGAGTACTTTTTGCGTCAATACCCGTGGAATTTGATCTCCAACCGACTTTGAAAGGTTCTCTTGTGGAACTGCGGCCGCTCCTCGCCACAGACTTCGACGCACTCTTTATGGCGGCAAGCGATCCCTTACTGTGGGAGCAGCACCCGGAACCCGACCGCTACACGCGTGAAGTCTTTGAGAGATTCTTCGACAAGGCGATGGAGTCGAGAGGTGCCTTGGCGATAGTCGATCGGAAGACTGGAAGGATCATTGGAACCTCTCGCTACTACAAACACAACCCGGAGTCTCGCGACATCGCGATTGGGTACACGTTTGTCGAGAGAGCGTTCTGGGGCGCAGGGTACAATCCCGAGGTAAAGAAACTCATGCTCGATCACGCCTTTAGATTTGTCGATCGCGTCTACTTTGAGGTCGGTGAGGAGAACATGCGGTCCCGCAAGGCGATGGAAAATATCGGCGCCAGATTAGTAGGACGGACCGAGCTTCCATTGTGGGATGGCAGGATGCACCCTTTTGTGGTCTACGAGATAACCCGGCCCTAGCCGCATTTTTCGCCGGTTGTCTGCTGCAACGGCGGATACATCCGCCCAGACTGCGTTGCGACGACAACTGGTGAGAAATGCGGGCTAGGGCCGCCCCCGCGTGAGCGGATCATTCAAGGGTGAAACTTTCAAAGCGGCGTGGCATGAATATGGCGGCGAGCCCCGACAGTCATGCCCCGCAGATGCATTGGAG
>Ga0105248_10002926_pt1 | contig 18953 bp, 18 predicted proteins | sample KBSS34metaG_FD_81524 | JGI IMG/M metagenome (GOLD analysis project Ga0105248, IMG submission 81524) | Switchgrass rhizosphere microbial communities from Kellogg Biological Station, Michigan, USA - KBS S3-4 metaG | ecosystem: Host-associated > Plants > Roots > Rhizosphere > Soil | place... | reverse complement strand
GTTCTCTTTGTAGTCGACGCCGTAGTCGATCCGGTAACGATCGCAAATGGCCTTCTTCAGATCGGCGATGCCGGCGACCGGCGTGTAGCGGGTGAAATTCGCGTCCAGCGCCTGATGCGCGGCCGTCTTGATCGCCTCGGGCGTCGAGAAATCGGGCTCGCCGGCGCCGAAATCGATCACCTCGACGCCCGAGCGGCGGAGGCGATCGACCGTCGCTCCCACCTTCATCGTCGGCGATCCGGCAATGCGCGAAGTGCGGTCCGCGAGCTTCATCACGTCTTGGCCAACCCTTTCTCTCTGAGGCGCTGTTCCACGAGCTCTGGCACGAGCCCGTGCACGCGTCCGCCGAGCGTAAAGACTTCCTTAATCAGGCGTGAGCTGATGTACGTGTACTGTTCCGCCGGCATCATGAACACTGTTTCGATCTGCGGCTTCAGCCGCTGGTTCATGAGCGCCATCTGAAACTCGAACTCGAAGTCGGACACGGCCCGCAGCCCGCGGACGATGACCTGGGCCTGTTTCCGCTCGACGTAGTCCACCAGCAGCCCGTTGAACGTGTCGACTTCGACTTTCGGGTGCGGCCTGAACACCGCCCGCGCGATCTCGACCCGCTCCTCCATCGTGAACATCGGCGACTTCTCCGCGTTCACCAGGATGGCGACGATGATCCGATCGAACATGCGCGCGCCGCGCAAGATGATGTCGACGTGGCCGTTGGTCAGCGGATCGAAGGACCCGGGATATACCGCGAGCGTGGGCATTCGTTATGTTTTCAGCTCGTAAAACGACAGCGTCGAATCGCCGCTGGTCACCTGCCGCACCCGCACGAGGCCTCCCGCGGTTTCCGGGGCGGGAACGCGACGCGCGTGCTCGAGCACGAGCAGCCCGCCCGGCGCCATCAGCACACCGGCTGAGGCAAGAACCGCGTCCGGGCGCTCGTCGTACGGCGGATCCAACCAGACGATGTCGAACAGTTCGTAGGGACCGAACGCCGCGGCGTCGAGCTGATCGATGGCCCGTGCGACGGTAGCGCGAATAATAGCATAGCCGTTCTCGACGCCGCAGTGCGCGAGATTCTCGCCGATGAGGGTTTCGGCGCGGCGATCGCTCTCGACGAATGTCACCGATGTGGCTCCGCGGCTGAGCGCCTCGATGCCGACCGCGCCGGTGCCGGCGTAGCCGTCCAGGAAGCGCGCCCCCGCGATCCGCGGCGCCAGGATGTTGAACAGCGTTTCGCGCAGCTTGTCCGAAGTCGGCCGTAAGCCGTCCCATGTCGGAGCCTTGAGACGCCGGCCTTTCAGCGATCCCGCGATCACGCGCATCCGTCGATCCGAAGTAACGGAGATGACGGAGACAACGGTATTACAAAGAGGAACGGAGTAGCAGAGACGCACAGAGAAGACTGTCGCAGACCGCGCATCGACGAACGGTCGAGCCGGTGCGACAGGCCCGCGAAGCGGGCCATGGCATCGGACGAACACCGGAAACACAAACATATGGATTCTGGGTGTTTGCGTTTCCCGGTGTTCGTCCGATGCCGTGCCGGGCCGGCTGCGCCGGCCGGCTGTCGCACTCGGTCTTCTCCGTCCGTCTTCGTTTCTCCGTTTCTCCTTGTGATACCGTTGCCTCTGTCCACTCCGTTATCCCACGTCGATCAATTTGAAGCGTTGTTCCCAACCTTCCAGCAGCTTCTCCACGCTTGCCGCGTCCGGAGTCGACTTCGCGAACCACCGCGCGGCTTCCCGCTGGGCGGTGTCCAGGACATCGCGGTCGCGCACGAGGTCGATCATCCGGAATGTCGGCAGACCCGCCTGCCGTGTGCCGAAGAAGTCCCCCGCGCCGCGCAGCAGCAGATCGCGTTCGGCGATCTCGAAGCCGTCAGTCGTGTCGGTCAGCGCCTTCAGCCGCTCGCGCGCCTCGTCTGTCAGCGGGTATTGATAGAGCAGAAAACAGTACGACTGATGCTCGGCGCGCCCGACGCGGCCGCGCAGCTGATGCAGCTGCGACAGGCCGAACCGCTCCGCGTGCTCCACGATCATCATGCTCGCATTGGGCACGTCGACGCCGACCTCCACGACGGTCGTCGACACCAGGATCTGGAGCTCCCCCGCCAGGAACGCCTTCATCACGCGGTCCTTGGCATCCGCCTTCATGCGGCCGTGCAGCAGGCCGACTCTGTAGGCCGGGAAGACCTCGGTCGCCAGATGATCCGCCATCTCGGTCGCCGCCTTCAGATCGATCTTCGCCGACTCTTCGACCAGCGGGTAGATGACATACGCCTGCCGCCCCGCATCGAGCTGCCCGCGCATGAACTGATACATCTCGTCGCGCCGCGACTCCGGCCGCGCCGTCGTTTTGATCGGCAGCCGCCCCGCCGGCAGTTCGCGGATCATCGACACGTCGAGATCGCCGTAGACCGTCAGCGCCAGCGTGCGCGGGATCGGCGTCGCCGTCATCACGAGAACGTCGGGGTGCAGTCCCTTCTCTCGCAGCGTCGCGCGCTGCAGCACGCCGAACCGGTGCTGCTCGTCGATGACGATGAAGCCGAGCTGCTTGAAGATGACATCGTCGGTCACCAGCGCGTGCGTGCCGACCACGAGGTTGATGGCGCCTGACGCGACCTGCGCAAGCTGTTCGCGCCGCGCTGCCTTTGCCGTCGATCCGGTCAGCAGCGCCACGCGGAAACGCGACGGCTGCAGCAGCCGGGAAATGTTCATGAAGTGCTGCTCGGCGAGGATCTCGGTCGGCGCCATGAACGCGACCTGCAGACCGTTTTCCATGGCGACCAGCGCCGCCAGCAGCGCGACGATTGTCTTCCCCGCGCCGACATCCCCCTGCAGCAGGCGATTCATGGGGTGAGGCTTCTGCAGGTCCTCGACGATCTCCTTGAGCGACTGCTTCTGGCCGTTGGTCAGCCGGAACGGCAGCACCGCGCGCGCCGAGTCGCGGATACGATCGTCGACCGTGATCGGCAGCGGCTTCTGCTCCGACGCCACGGTGTGCCGTCGCGCCAGAACGCCCATCTGAAAAATGAACGCCTCTTCGAAGATCAGACGGCGCTGCGCCGGCGTCGCGAACGCGTTCAGCGATTCGATCGGCACGTCCGCCGGCGGAAAGTGCGTCGCCATCAGCGCCGCGTAGCGTGACGGCATGCCGAGCCGCAGCCGCACGTCCTCGGGCAGCGGATCGGGCAGTTCGGCCGGCAGATTCTGCAGGGCGTCGAAGACCAGACGGCGCTGCATCTTCGGCGTCACGGTACCGGTCTTCTCGTACACCGGCACGATGCGGCCCGTGTGGATCGTCTCCCCTTCCTCGTCGTCGAGAATTTCGTATTGCGGATTGGTGATCTGCAGGCTGACCGAGCCGCGCATCTCGACCAGGCCGTACAGCACGACGTGCTGGCCGCGCATGAAGATGTCTTTCAAGTACGGCTGGTTCAGCCACACCGCGCGCAGCGACCCGCTCCCGTCGTCGATCGCCGCTTCGAAGATCTTGAAGCCGGGCCGCCGCGTCGAGCGCAGGCCGCTGACCAGCACGCGGCCCGAGACGGCGGCGGTCTGTCCAGGCGTCAGCGACGCGATCGGCTGAAGACGGCTGCGGTCTTCGTAGCGCAGCGGGAATCGATAAAAGAGATCTTCGAGAGTGACGAGGCCGGCATGCTGAAGATCGGCGGCGCGGCGGGGACCGACGCCCTTGAGAAACTGCAAGGGCGTCGAAAAGGGGTCTGACCCCTCTTTCGTCATTGCACGATTATGGCTTGTCCCCGGTCCACCTGGATCTCGCGGATGCGCGCCGGCAGCGGAAACGGGTCGTCCAGGCTGATGCCGCCCGGCTTCTCGGCCGACCGCGAGTAGTAACCGACGATTTCCTGCAACAGGATCTTCGGGATCGGAACGCTGCCGACGCTCGACGACTCGAGATCGAAGTGGCCGATGCCGTTGGAGGTCCTCAATCGTCCCACCGCCGTCACGGCGAGGCGTCCCATCAGGTAGTTCATCGGATCGAGGAGGCTGGTTGGCGCCTTCTGCTTGCGCACCGCATCGAGATCGACGACGGCGCGGCCCGACAACCGGCCCGGGCCGATGACGGAGATCGTCGGATCGACGACGCCCACTGGAATCTGATCGCGGGCCTCGTACACGAGGTACGAGTTGACTTCACTTTCAGTGACGATGGTGCGGCGCGCGACTCTGGATTGCTTCTCCGCGTGCGCGTTGATGGTGGCCACCTTCTGCTTGAGCATCGCCGCATCGCGCCTCGTGGCTCTTACATCGGCCTGGACGCGGACGATCGACACGATACCGATCGCGCAGGCAAAAACGGATGAGATCGTCCGGCGAGTCATGCCTCCGGTGAGTGTACCACCCTTCCACTCGCGCTCAGGGCGCCCAACCTACAGTTTGGGCGGACGGTTCGCCTGACGGGCGCGCGTCACCAGCTCGAGCTTGCGGCGCTCCATGTTCTCTTCGAACACGCGGAACTTCGCCTGCTGGCGGATGTCGAGGACCTGGTTAATCGACTCGTACGCTTTCTCGAGCTCGATGCGGGTGCGCGCATCGAGGTCGGCGAGGGCTTTCAGCCGATCCCGCATCTGCGTGTCGTCGGCCTGCGGGTCGTTCGAGAGCCGGCGCAGTTCCTGGATGTTGCGGAGCCGCTCGACCATGTTTCGCCGCCGCGTATCCTGCAGCGCCTTGAAGCGGGCCAGGAACTGGGGAAACTTGTCGTCGCTGATCTTCAGCTGATCCTGCGCCTGGATCAGCGCGTAGGAGTCGAACATGCGCTGAATCTCAGCCGGCGATCCAACCGGCACATCGCCCGCGGGAGGCGCGGGTTCCTGCGCACGGGCGCGTCCGCGCTGTGCGGCCGCCGGAGCGGCGACCGTCAGCGCCAGCGCGGCGATGATCGCGAAACGCTTCAGGTTGATGCTCATGCGCCCGGTCTCGCGAGCTCTTCCTTCAGCAGCCGTCCAAGCTCGCGAAGCTCGCTTTCGCTCATATGCGTGACGGCGTCCTCGGCGCTGCCACGCGTCGCCAGCCCCGCTTCCCGCACGGTGTCGAGATCGACATGATCGGTCAGGCTCGCGACGAGCGTCAGCGACACATCCTCGTCCGACGCGATGTCGCGCAGCAGCTCGATCGCCGGCGCGTCGGCGACGGCGGTTGCCGGCGGCGTGGCCGGGATCGGCGACGGTGTACGCGGCTTCAACGCGACGGCGATCAGGAGCGCGGCCAGTGCCACCACACAAACGGAACCGAGTACTCCTCGTAGGAGGTAGTGTCCGGCTTTGGCCGGACCGTTACGCCACGTCGTGACCCACGCGGGCCGCTGCGCGCCTTCCGCCGCCACCGCCTCGTGCACGCGCGACGACAGGTGATCCCAGAACAGCGGCGAGGGCTCGGGCACGTCGACTTCCTGCGCCGCCGACATCATCGCGCGCAGCTCCCGCAACTGCGCGCGGCACGATTCACAGCCGTCCAGGTGCGGCGCCGATGATTCGGGCCGCGTCCCTTCCGCGATGTCGACGAGCTCCTCGCCCTTCAGGTGCGTCACGAGATCTCGTCTCCAGCGAGCAGCTTCTTCAGGTTTCGGAGCGCGTGAAAGAAGTTCGCTTTGACCGCGCCGACCGTGCTTCCGAGCACGTCGGCGATTTCCTGGTGCGACATCTCGTGATAGGTCCGCAGGATGAGCGTGGCGCGCTGCTTGCGCGGGAGCTGCGCGATCGCTGCGCGCACACGCGCCGCGCGCTCGTCCTTCAGCATCAGCTGCGACGGCGACTCCGCGCGCACGTCGATGAACTGGCGCTCCTCGATCGGCTCGGTCAGCATGCCGAGGGTCGTCTTCGCGCTGACCCGGTTCAGGCAGACGTTGACCCCGATGCGATATAGCCAGGTCGCCAGCGTCGACTGACTGCGGAAGCGGCGCAGGCCGCGGTAGGCGCGAAGAAACACGTCCTGCGAGAGATCGCTCGCGTCCTCGTGGTTGCCGACGAAGCGATAACAGAGCTGATAGACCGCGCGGCGGTGCCGTTCGACGACCAGCTCGAAGGCGCCGGCCCGTTGGGCCAGGCAGGCCGCGACCAGCGCCGGTTCGTCCAGTTCATCGAGTGGACGGTCGTCAGCGCCCGCCATCGACTGGGCCACGGCCGGAGCCGCCGCGTTGGCGGGGGGCCATGAGCCGGGAAGCGTCCACGCCATCGATGTCATCGGTCTGCTCCACCCGGTTAGACCAGTCCCTTACCGGAAGGTTACACCGCCAAACACGAGCCGATCGACCTCGTCCGCCGTCGGCAACGCGCCGCGCGAGCCCAGCGCGCGGCAGTTCAGCGCCGCGGCGGCGCTGGCGTAGCGCAGGACATCCTCGATGTCGCCGTCCGGCATCGCCAGACAGCCGGCGGCGAAGGCGCCGCGAAAGACATCGCCGGCGCCGGTGCTGTCAACGCAACGGACCTGAAAGGGCGGCGTCCGGATCTCCCGTCCGTTGCACCAGGTCAGGCTGCCCTCTTCCCCGAGGGTGACGCAGGCGATCGACGCGCCGGCATCGCGCGCCATGACGCCGAGCGCGCGGCCCGCCTGTTCGTAGCCCGTCAGCGCCGTCGGGAACTCCTCCGCCGCGATGATCGCGTCGATGTTCTGCAGGAGTTCGGCGATGCCGGGCCTCACCTTCTCGACGTCGATGATCGTGGGGATTCCCGCCGCGCGCGCGTACCGCGCGGCATGCGTCGACGCCGCGGTCTGATGGCAGTCGACGATCAGCAGGCGTGCCGAGGCGACGGCATCCTCGGGCACGTCGCCGGGCTGCATGTTCAGCGCGGGATGCCGATCCCAGAGGACGGTGCGCTCGCCCGACCTGGCGTCGACGAGGATGACGGCGAACTGATTGGTGGCGCCTTCGACCGTCCGCGACGCGCTGATGTCCACGCCCTGAGACGTCAGGCTCTCGCGCGATAGCGCGCCAAGGTCGTCGTCGCCGAAGCTGCCGATGTAGCGCGAGCGCCATCCCAGCTTGGCGCAGGTCGCCATGGCGGTCCCAATCTGGCCGCCGGGCAATCGGGCGAACCGCTGAAGCCGCTGCTTGGTGTCCGGCTGCGGGAATTCGGCGACCACCGCCACGAGATCGATGCTGTTGAGGCCGAATCCGGCGACATCGAATGGCTTCGACCCAGCGTCCGGAATCGGGAACGGGATGCGCACCGCCGTCGATGTTACCTCGCCCTGCTCGTGCGGATTGCACGCTAACGCCTCGATTTGCCTTGTGATTTCGATGGCGTCCGGGGTCCTGCGTGCTGACTTCCTCCTACTGCGGTGGTGTTCCTCTTACTGCGGTGATGGTTACTGCGGTGGTGGGCTGTGTTCGTCGGACACGGTTACCTCAGGCTAAGCGATCCGGACACCGCCTTTGAAGACGATGAACACCAGAGAAATATCGAGGACAGCGATGTAGGACGCGAGCATCGGCCACGTCTACCATGCGATCCGTGGCACGGTCTTCCCCAGGATGGTTCACCGGATCAGCTATGCCTTTTGCGCATCCTTGATCTTCGCCTTCTCTTTGCGTATATTTACTTTCGCCTGGAGCGCGAAAGCTCCACCGAGCTGAGAGATCACCATGCTTCCACTGACAAAACGTCAGCGCGAGATTCTGGACTACCTCAACGAGTTCATTGCTCAGCACGGGTACGCGCCAAGCCTTGAAGAAATCGGGCGCCGTTTCGGCCTCTCTTCGCTCGCCACGGTTCACAAGCACCTGACCAACCTTCAAGAGAAGGGCTTCATCAAGCGCGCCTGGAACCGCAGCCGTTCCGTGGAGATGATTCCGACGCGCACCGGTGGCCGCGCGGTCGAGCTGCCCCTGCTGGGCTACGTCGCCGCCGGCCTGCCGATCGAGGCCGTCGCCTCGAACGAGACCTTCGCGGTCCCCGAGGATTTCGTCGGCAAGCGCGACACCTACGTCCTCCGGGTCCGCGGCGATTCGATGATCGACGAGCAGATCCGCGACGGCGACTTCGTCGTCGTCGAGGATCGCAAGACCGCCGACAACGGCGAGATGGTGATCGCGCTGCTGCGCGGGTCGGACGTGACGCTCAAGAAGTTCTACCGCGACCCGGGCGGCAAGATCCGCCTGCAGCCGGCCAACGCCGCCATGCAGCCGATCTTCGCCGACGCCGATCAGGTCCAGATTCAGGGCGTCGTCGTCGGGGTGATGCGCAAATACTGACATGGCGACGGCAGTCGTCACCGGCGCGAGCCGCGGCGTCGGACGCGGCGTCGCCATCGCACTCGCCGACGCCGGATATACGGTTCACGCGACCGGCCGCACCATCGATGCGGCCGACCTTCCTCCTTCAATCGTTCGACATCGCTGCGATCACCAGCGCGACGAAGACACAGCGACCGTCTTCTCACGCGTCGCCGACAATGGCGCGAGCCTTGACCTCCTGGTCAACTCCGCGTGGGGCGGCTACGAGCGGATGGTCGACGCCGGCGCCTTCACGTGGATGGTCCCGTTCTGGGAACAACCCACGCACCGCTGGAGGAGCATGATCGACGCGGGCGTCCGCGCCGCCTTCGTCTGCAGCGCGCACGCTGCGCGCGTGATGGTGCCACGGAAGCAGGGGCTGATCGTGAACATCAGCTTCTGGGCGGCGCAGAAATATATCGGCAACGTCATCTACGGCGTCGCCAAAGCCGCGACGGACAAAATGACCGCTGACATGGCTCACGAGCTGCGGCCGCACGGCGTCGCGGCGATTTCCCTGTACCCGGGCATGGTGCGGACGGAATCGGTCAAGGCGGCGGCCGCCGCGGGCTGGCTCGATTTGTCGAACAGCGAGAGCCCGGAATTTGTCGGACGCGTGATCGCCGCCCTCGCCGGCGATCCGCGGACGGTCGACCGCAGCGGCCAGGTCCTGGTCGCCGCCGCGGAAGCCGTCGGCTACGGAGTGATCGACGAAGACCAGCGCCGTCCTCGTCCGCTCACGCTGGCGGACGTGTAAGGAGTAAACTCGGCGCGCCATGGCCGTGACGCGCAGCTTGCGGAGACCTGTCCTGCTCCTCGCGACGACGTTGCTGCTTGCGACGACGACCGTGTCGGCGCAACGGGCGAAGCAGGAGCCGCGCGATCTGCAGGGCTACTGGACGAGCGGGACGGTCACCCCGCTTCAGCGTCCACCCGAGCTCGCCGGCAAGGAATTCCTGTCGGAGCCTGAGGCAGCCGAATTCGAGCGCACGTGGCTCGAGACATTCCGCAAGAACTTCCCGCCGGAGGACCTCCAGGCGCCCGATCTCGACTACACCTACATGGACCGGATGAAGGTGGTGGCAAGCCGCCGCACGTCGCTCATTACCGATCCGCCTGACGGCCGGCTGCCGCCCCAGCTGCCCGCGGCGAAGGCCCGTGCCGACGCCCGGCCCAAGCCGTCGAAGGACGACCCGGAAGTCCTGGGCCTTGACGAACGTTGTCTTCTGGAAACCGCGTTCGGATCGTCGAATGCGTCACCGCCGATGCTGCCGAACCCCTTCGGGCAGAACTTCTACCAGATCGTGCAGACGCGCGACCACGTGATGATCTACACGGAAGTCGTGCACGACGCGCGAATCATCCGGATTGGCGGCACGCATCCGCCGGCTGCGGTGCAGCTCTGGCTCGGCGATTCCGTCGGCCACTGGGAGGGCGACGCGCTGGTGGTCGACACGACGAACTTCAGCGTGAAAACCCATTTCAGGGGATCGGGTCCCAAACTGCACGTCGTCGAGCGCTTCACGCGGACCGGCCCGGGAACGATCCGCTACCAGTTCACGGCTGACGATCCCGAAACCTGGGCCCGGCCGTGGAGCGCGGAGCTGCCGTTCAACGCCACCAGCGAGCGCATGTACGAATACGCCTGCCACGAGGGCAATTATTCGATGACCAACGTCCTCCGCGGGGCGCGCGCCGAGGAAAACGCCGCCCGCCGTTAAAGCGTGTCCGCGATCGGCCGTCAGAGGCTAGACTCTTGGCATGTCCGATCAACAGCCCAAGCAAATCAATTTCACCATCCTCCCCGACGAAGACTCGTCGGCGCCGCGCACCTACGCGAACTTCTGTTCGATCGCGCATACGCCGTTCGACTTCACGCTCACCTTCTGCGAGGTGATGCCGCTCTCGGAGAGGGAAATCAAGGACGCGGAAACGCAGCACATCGTCCGCGCGCCGGTGCGCGCGAAGATCGTCGTCCCCGTGCAATTCGTGCCGAACCTGATTGCGGCGCTGCAGGAGCACTGGCGCGTCTACTCGGAGTCGTACAGCAACGTCGGCTGGAACAAAAGCACCGAGCCGGGTGTGCACTAAGGTCCGGCTAAAGCCGGACACTACCGAAGTCACGACGTCGGACACCAGCGAAGCCGCGGTCACCGAGACATGAAAAGCGCACGCGACACGCGCGAGATCCTCGACAAGCTCGAGACGCAGCATCCGGACGCCGACACCGAGCTGCACTTCAAGACGGCATTCGAGCTGCTCGTGGCGACAATTCTCTCAGCACAGTCGACCGACGTCCGCGTCAACATGGTCACGCCGGCGCTCTTCAAGCGCTATCGCGACGCGCGCGCGCTGGCGCAGGCGACTTCCGCGGAGCTCGAGCCCCAGATCCATTCCACGGGGTTCTTCCGGGCCAAATCGAAATCGCTGATCGGCATGGCGCAGGCCCTCGTCGACAGGCACGACGGCGAAGTGCCGGCCACGATGGAGGCGCTCGTCGAGCTGCCGGGCGTGGGCCGAAAGACGGCGAACGTCGTGCTCGGTCACGCGCTCGGAATCCCCGGACTCCCGGTCGATCGTCACGTCCTGCGCGTCTCGAACCGGATCGGCATCGCGGAAGGCGACGATGCGCTCATCGTCGAGCGGCAGTTGGGCAAGGCGATGCCCCCGGAGCGCTGGACGCGGACGTCCGACACCCTCATTCTTCATGGCCGCCGCATCTGCCGTCCGAAACCGCTCTGCGACGAATGCGTCGTCCGCGACGACTGCGACTATTACCGCACGGTCGTCTCGCGCGAGCGGTCGGCACTGCCGAAACTCAAAACTCAGAACAGAAAACTGAAAACCAAGAGCCAAAAGCCGAAAGCAGCCGCCCGTGGAACGCGCCGCGTTCGAAAAGCTCGTCGCTGAAGCCCTCCGCTCGATCCCGCGCCGGTTCCGGAAGGAAATGCGGAACATCGCGATCATCGTCGAGGACGAGCCGTCGAAAGAGCTGCTCCACGAGATGGGCATCGCGCCGCCGGATACCCTGCTCGGTCTCTATTCAGGCGTCCCGCTGACCGAGCGCTCCTGGCGCGGCGAGCAACGGATGCCCGATCGCATCCTGATCTTCCAGGGCCCGCACGAGCGCGACTCGCGGGACGACGACGACCTGGTCATCGCGATTGCCGAGACGCTGATCCACGAGGTCGGACATTACTTCGGGATGAGCGAGGAAGAGATCGAGGAGATCGAAGAGCAGTACTGGCGCGCTGAGGCGGAGGAGTGATCCGCGCACGCAAGCGCTTCGGCCAGCACTTCCTCGAGCCGGTCTGGGTTGACAAGGTCATCAAGGCGATCGCGCCGCAGGCGGATCAGGACTTCGTCGAGATCGGCCCGGGCCCGGGCGCCTTGACGCGCCCCCTCGCCCAGCGCGCGAGGTCGGTCACGGCTTTCGAGATCGATCGAGATTTGGCCGCCGCGCTCGAAGGCGACGCGATCCCGAACGTGACCGTCGTCGAGGGCGATTTCCTCGAGCGCAGCACTTCTGCCTTCGTACTTCGTACTTCTGACTTCGTACTTCGTCCTTCTACCTTCCGCGTAGCGGGCAACCTGCCGTATAACGTCGCATCGGCGATCATGTTCAAGCTGGTGGAGCTTCACGCGGCCGGCGTTCCGCTGGTCGACGCGACTGTGATGCTGCAACGCGAGGTTGCCGATCGGCTGGTCGCCGCGCCGGGATCGAAGGAATACGGCGTGTTGAGCATCCTGATCCAGCACCGTGCCGACGTCGAAACGGTCTTGAAGCTGCCGGCTGGCGCGTTCCGGCCGCCACCCAGGGTGCTGTCCTCTCTGGTGCGGCTTCGCTTCAGAGGACCGCAGCCAGCCGTCAAGGACGAAGCGATCTTCGCCCGGCTGGTGCAGGCGGTCTTCACTCGCCGCCGAAAGACGATGGCCAACGCCCTGCTCGCGCTGGACGGGTCGAACCTGGCCGCGACGCGGCCGGCCGATGCCCTCGCCGCCGCAGAACTGGACGGCACCCGGCGCCCCGAAACCCTCTCGATTGCCGAATTCGTTCGGCTTGCCGACGCCTATTCAGACCATCCCTCAGCTGTGCTATAGTTTCGCCCGTAAGTATCGGTAGTGTCCGGCTTTAGCCGGACCCGCACATCCCGCCCGCAAACTTTCAGGCGCACCCAGCAGCCTGACCGAGCCGCCGCGACGGCTCCCGTCGATCGGATTGACTCCGCCAGGAGTGTCTCCGTCAACGGTTGGAACGCAAAGCGCGCTGAGCCGCAAAGATTCGTTTCGTCTTTTTGCGTGCCTGGCGGCCTTTGTGTTCCCAGGGTAACCAGCACTGATGCTCGAAGTCGTAGCGCTCGGCGGACTCGGCGAGTTCGGGATGAACATGCTCGCGCTGACCTGGGGTGAGACGACGATTGTCGTCGACGCGGGGGTGATGTTTCCGGACCCGGAGCTGCTCGGCGTCGATCGGATCATTCCGGATCTGACCTACCTGCAGCAGAAAGGGGGCGCCGCCGCGCTCGTGCTGACGCACGGCCACGAGGATCACATCGGCGGCGTCCCGCACGTGCTGCCGCTGGTCGCCGGACCGATTTACGGTACGCCGCTGACCCTGGCGCTGGTCGAGCCGAAGCTCGAGGAGCATGGCATCGACGGCCGCGAGCTGATCGCCGTGCGTCCGCACGACCGCGTCACGGTCGGGCCCTTCGAGATCGAGTTCATCCGCGTGACGCACAGCATTCCGGACTGCGTCGCGCTCGCCATTCGCACGCCGGCCGGCGTCATCGTCCACACCGGCGACTTCAAGGTCGATCAGACGCCGCTCGACGGTCAGCATTTCGACGTCCACCGCTTCGCGCAGCTCGGCAGCGAAGGGGTTCTCGCGCTGTTCGCCGACAGCACGAACATCGACCGCCGCGGCTTCACCGGATCGGAGCGCGACGTCATCGACGCCTTCGAGGAAATCTTCACCAGCGCGCCCGGCAAGCTGATCGTCGCCGCCTTCGCGTCGAGCATCTATCGCATGCAGATCCTCGTGGATCTCGCGGCGCAGTTCGATCGCAAGGTGGCGTTCATCGGCCGCGGGATGATGCGCAACTCCGAGATCGCCCAGCGGCTCGGCTATCTGCGGATCCCGGCGGGCATCCAGATCCGCGACGCCGAGATCAACAACTACCCGTCGCAGGATGTCCTCTGCCTGTCGACCGGCACGCAGGGCGAGCCGAGGTCGGCGCTGTCGCGCATCGCGATCGACGATCACCGACACGTGAAGGCCGGGCCGGACGACACCGTCGTGCTCTCGGCCCGATCGATCCCCGGCAACGAGAAGGCGATCGGCCGGGTGATCAACCACCTCGCGCGGCGCGGCGCCGACGTGATCCACGAAGGGATCAAGCACGTCCACGTGTCGGGACATGGCAGCGAAGAGGAACTGAAGCTGATGCTGTCGCTGGTGAAGCCGCGCTTCTTCATCCCGGTGCACGGCGAATATCGGCAGCTGTCACAGCACGGCCGCATTGCGGCGCGCGTCTTCGAAGGGCGCGATCCGAAGCCCGACATCATCCTCGCCGAGAACGGCGACATCATCCAGTTCGACGTCGACGGCGGACGCATCGCCGGGAAGGCGCCGGTCGGCCGCATCCTGATCGACGATACGCGCACGGGTGAAGTCGGCGACGAAGTCCTGCGCGACCGGCGCCATCTCGCGGAGGATGGCCTCGTCGTACCGGTCGTGGCCATCAACAAGCAGACGGGGCTGCTCGAAGGCGTCCCCGACATCGTCACGCGCGGCTTCGTCATGGAAAACAGCCAGGCGCTGCTCGCCGACGCGGCGAGGTTGCTGGCGGAGGTGGTAGAACAGGCCAGCCTCGAAGAACGTACGGATCAGGGGTTGATCAAGGAAAAGTTGCGCGTCGAGCTGCGGCGCTTCTTTCGCAAGCGTTCGGGACGACGGCCGTTCGTGGTCCCCGTCATCATGGAGATCTGACAGGTGGGTGGATCGAAAGTTTCGCGCCGCTTCAGCGAGTTCGTCGGCGTCGCGCTGTTCGCAGCCGCGCTGATCTGGATCATCGCGCTCGCCAGCTACGAGGCGACTGACCCGGCCTGGTTCTTCAGCACCGGGGCGCACACCGCGCCGGCGAACTTTGCCGGCCGGGTGGGCGCGTTCCTCGCCGAGTTGTCGTTCCAGCTGTTCGGGTACGCGTCGTACCTCGGGCCCGCGGCGATGGTCGTCGTCGGCTGGAACTACTTCTGGTGCCGGTCGCTCGACGCGGCGGCGACGAAGCTGATCGGCATGGGGATGCTGTTCACCTGCGTCAGCACGTTTCTCGGTCTGGTCCTCGGCACCCTCGACGTCTCCGGCAAGCCGTTTCGCGCCGGCGGCTACGCCGGCGAATTCCTCGCGGCCGAGCTGTCGGAGTATCTGAACAAGACCGGCTCCGTCATCGTCGTGCTGACGCTGATCGTGCTTTCGGTGATCGTGTCGACGCAGTTCTCCTTCGGCCGCTTCTTTTCCGCCGTCATCGAAGGCGTCCGCGACGGGGCCATGCGCGGCCTCGACGCGTTCCGCGCCTGGCGTGAGGAGCGGCGCCGCGAGAAGCAGCGCCGCGAAGTAATCGCCAAGCACACGAAGAAAGGCACGCCCGCCTTCGCCGAGGCTTCCGCGGGCAAGACCGCCGCGGGCGAGGCGACGATCGCCAGGCCCTCGCCGGTGATCGGCGAGGCTCCTGCCGGGAAGCCCGCGAAGCCGGCGGCCGCCGACACGCCCGCTGCCAGGGCGAAGAGCGCCCTCGCGCGCGCCTTCTCGCGAACGAAGGATCAAGAAGAGGCGGCGCCGGCTGCGGCTTCGACCGCCGCGCCTGCTGCCGCCAGCGGCCCGAGATCGTTCGCACCGCCCAGGCCGCCGAAGGTCGTCGCGCCGTCGCTGCCCCTGCCCGACCCCGAGCCGATGTCGAAGGCGCCGGCGGAGCGCCGCAAGGGGGACTACACGCTGCCGCCGGTCTCGCTGCTCGACAACGTCAAGGCCGAGCGCAAGATCGACGAGCGCGAGCTCATGGACAACGCGCGCCTGCTCGAGGAGAAATGCCGCGAGTTCTCCGTCGAAGGCAGCGTCGTCCAGATCCATCCGGGCCCTGTCGTCACCACGTTCGAGTTCAAGCCGGACGCGGGCGTCAAGTACGCGAAGATCACCGGCCTGGCCGACGACCTGTGCCTGGCGATGAAGGCCGATTCGGTGCTGATCGATCGCATCGCCGGCAAGTCGACCGTGGGCATCCAGATCCCGAACCACACGCGGGAGCCGATCTCGCTGCGCGAGCTCCTCGAGTCGGAGGCCTACCGCCGCTCGACCTCGAAGCTGACGATCGCTCTCGGCAAGACCATCCATGGCGAGCCGTACATGGCCGACCTCGCGACGATGCCGCATCTGCTGATCGCCGGATCGACCGGCGCCGGCAAGTCGGTGAGCATGAACGGCATGCTGACGAGCATCCTCTATCGCGCCTCCCCCGACGACGTACGGATGATCCTGATCGATCCCAAGCGCCTGGAGCTCGGGATGTACGAAGAGATCCCGCATCTCATGACGCCGGTCGTCGTCGATCCGAAGCAGGCGGCGAACGCGCTGCGCTGGGCCGTCCGCGAGATGGAAGAGCGCTACAAGACGCTCGCGGCCGTCGGCGTGCGCAACATCGAGCAGTACAACCGCAACATCCGCGCGGCGCTCGCCGAAGGCCAGACGCCCGACGATGGCAAGGAGATGAAGACGCTCCCCTTCATCGTCGTCGTGATCGACGAGCTGGCGGACCTCATGATGGTGGCGAGCAGCGAGGTCGAGGAATCGATCGCGCGCCTCGCGCAGATGGCGCGTGCCGTCGGCATCCATCTCATCCTCGCGACGCAGCGGCCGTCGGTCGACGTCATCACCGGCCTCATCAAGGCGAATCTCCCCGCGCGCATCGCGTTCCGCGTGGCGTCGAAAATCGACTCGCGCACGATTCTCGACGGCAACGGCGCCGAGCAGCTGCTCGGCAAAGGCGACATGCTGTTCCTGCCGCCGGCATCGTCGCGCTTCATCCGCGTTCATGCCCCGTACATCTCGGAACAGGAGAGCGCGCGGCTCGCGAGCTTCCTGCGCAAGCAGGGCAAGCCGGTGTACGACGCGTCGATTACCGCCGAGGAAAAGTCGATGCTCGACGGCATCGAGATGGACAAGGACGATCTCTACGACGAGGCGGCGCGGATCGTCGTCAGCAGCGGGCAGGCGTCGATTTCGTACCTGCAGCGCAAGCTGCGGATCGGGTTCAGCCGCGCGGCGCGGCTGGTCGACATGATGGAAATGGAAGGCATCGTCTCGCCGCCCGACGCCGGGAAGGGGCGCGAGGTGCTCGTCGACAAGGGCTATTTCGAAGAGGTCGACGCGCAGCTGCGATGAACACGGGTGTGGTTATGGTAGACACAGGCGAACGTTGGAACGCGAAGCGCGCAAAGCACGCAAAGAAACATTTGCTGAGCGGCCTTTGCGGCCTTTGCGTTCTGATCTCGATTCCGGCGGCGGCGGCGCCGACGGTGCGGGCAATGTACGCCGACGCGCTGGCCCGCGAACAGGCACTGCGCGTGGCATTGAACAATCCCGACGTTCCGCCAGCCGTGCTCGGCGAGATTCGAACCACGGTCGCCGCGTACGAGGCACTCGTCCGCCGCTACCCGACGAGCAGTTATGGCGATAACGCGCTGTGGCAGGCCGGACGCCTGTCGCTCGACGCCTTCGCACGGTTCGGACAGGCGGCTGACAAAGAGACCGGCGTCCGGATCCTCAAGCGGCTCGCGGCTTCGTTTCCCACGAGCAAGCTGGCGAGGCAGGTTCCCGAACAGCTGGCCCTCGCCGTCGCCGCGGCCCAACACACGATTCCGCCGTTGAAGGACGACCGGATCGAGGCGCGCCCGCTCCGTCTGTCCAAGGCGGAGTCTGCTGCCGCAGCCACGGCGGCCGCTACCGCCGCCGCTGCCGCGAACCCCGGTCGCGGCGGCGCCTCCGTCGCCGCAGCCGACCCGCCGGTCGGTCCGAGCGCCCCGACGAAGCTCGCCACGATCAAGAGCATCCGGCGCACCGTGCTGCCCGACGCTGTCCGCGTCACGATCGAGCTCGACGCCGAGGTGGCATTTCATGAGGAGCGGATCACGGATCCGGCACGCGTGTTCGTCGATCTCCCGGGCACACGGCCCGCGGCGCCTCTGGCCGATCAGACGCTCCGCTTCGAAGGCGATGCCGACATCGTGCGGCAGGTCCGCATCGGCCGGCATCCGAACAACACGACGCGCGTGGTGCTCGATGCAGCCGGCGTGACCAGCTATAGCGTTTATCCGCTCTACAGCCCGTACCGTCTCGTGATCGACTGCGTCCGGGTCCCGGCGAAGACGGTTGCGGCCGCGATGACCGACAAGGTCCTCGCGCGCGTACCGCCTCCGGAGGTGCTGCCGATTCCGGTGCCGCCGGCGCGCGCCGCGGCGTCTCAACTCTTGCCGGCTCGTACGATGACCAACCCCTGGCTGCGCAGACTGCCCGGCCGCACGCCGCGAGCGACTGCGCTGATTGCCGCCGCGACCAGCATGCCGGAGCCCACCGCGGCGATCGAACGTCAGACGATTGAGGCTCCCGCGGTCGTGGGCGCGCCGTTACCGGCGCTCGCCTCCCCGGTCCCAGGGGGCCTCGCCGCGACGGAGCCGCCGGCGCACAACGCGACTGGCGGGCTGTCCATGGCACGGCAGCTCGGGCTCGGCGTGTCGAGAATCGTGATCGATCCCGGGCACGGCGGCCACGATTCCGGCGCGAAGGGCAAAGGGGTCCAGGAGGCGGAGCTCGTGCTCGACGTCGCGCTGCGCCTCGAGAAGCTCCTGCAGAAAGTGCCTGGCGTCGAGGTGATCCTCACCCGTCGAACCGACGACTTCATTCCGTTGCCGGAACGCACGGCGATCGCCAACCGCGAGGGCGCCGATCTGTTCCTCTCGATCCACGCCAACGCCAGCACCAGCGGCCAGGCGCACGGCATCGAAACCTACTTCCTGAACTTCGCGAACAACCAGAGCGCCGCCGCGGTCGCGGCGCGCGAGAACGCCGCGTCGACGCAATCGATGGGCGGCCTTCCCGACTTCGTCAAGGCCATCGCGCTGAACAACAAGCTCGACGAATCGCGCGATTTCGCGCTGCACGTGCAGCGGGCGATGGTCGAACGCCAGAAGAGCGCGAACAGGCTGCTGAAGGATCTCGGCGTGAAGCAGGCGCCGTTCGTCGTGCTCATCGGCGCGAACATGCCGAGCGTGCTGGCCGAGATGGGATTCGTGACGAACGCGCAGGAAGCGAAGCTGCTGAAGGCGAGCGCCTACCGGCAGAAGATCGCGGAGTCGCTGTTCAACGCGATCCGGAAGTACCAGACGTCATTGAAGAACGTGTCGACGGTGGCGCATCAGTAGCGCGCCGGTTCCACGGTCCGGCTAAAGCCGGACACTACCGCTACCTCGGTCTCGGCAGGACCGCCCCCGAGATCTTCCGCGTTCCGTAGCCGTCACTTCAGTCGGACCGCGTTTCGGTAGTGTCCGACTTCAGTCGGACCATGTTTCGGTAGTGTCCGACTTTAGTCGGACCATGTTTCGGTAGTGTCCGACTTCAGTCGGACCGTGTTTCGGTAGTGTCCGACTTTAGTCGGACCGTGATCGGACCC
>Ga0105248_10002925_pt1 | contig 18953 bp, 16 predicted proteins | sample KBSS34metaG_FD_81524 | JGI IMG/M metagenome (GOLD analysis project Ga0105248, IMG submission 81524) | Switchgrass rhizosphere microbial communities from Kellogg Biological Station, Michigan, USA - KBS S3-4 metaG | ecosystem: Host-associated > Plants > Roots > Rhizosphere > Soil | place... | reverse complement strand
TCATCGCGAAGACCGACGTGCGCGAGGTCTTCACCGCGTTCGCGCTGCTGCTCGTGATCGGCATCGCCGAGCTGATGAGCCTGGTGGGCCTGTCGATGGCGCTGGGGGCGTTCATCGCCGGGCTCCTGCTGGCCGAGACCGAATATCGGCACGAGGTCGAGGTGACGATCGAGCCGTTCAAGGGGCTGCTGCTGGGTCTGTTCTTCGTCTCCGTCGGAACGGGGCTCGACCTGTCGCTGCTGGCCGCGCGGCCTGCGGCGATCGCCGGCATGGCGGCGGGGCTGATCGCGGTCAACGCCCTGGTGGTCTTCGGCCTCTCCCGGCTGTTCGGGCTGCAGAGCCGCCAGGCCGCGGAAGCTTCCCTGCTGCTGGCCGGCGGCGGCGAGTTCGCCTTCGTGATCCTGTCGGCGGCGATGGGGGGCGGCGTCGTGGAGCGACCGATCGGCCAGAGCGTGCTGGTGGCCGCGACCCTGTCGATGATGTGCATCCCGGGGTTGGCGGCGCTTGGCCTGCGCCTGGGCGGCCGGCGCATGGCCGGCGAGGAGCTGGCGGCCGAGCCCGATCCGGCCATCGCGGCCAGCGAGACCCCGCGCGTCCTGGTGGTCGGCTATGGCCGGGTCGGCCGGTTGGTGGGGGAGATGCTGCGGCGGCACGACATCCCCTGGGTCGCCGCCGAGCGCGACCACAGGCTGGTGGAGGCTGGCCGCCGGGCTGGTGAAGCAGTGTTCTACGGCGACGCCTCGAGACCGGAATTCCTCAAGCGCTGCGGCCTGGAGCGGGCGCCGGGCCTGGTCGTCACCATGGACGCCGCCGAAGGCGTCGAGGCGGTGGTCGGCGCCGCCCGGCAGATGCGCGCCGACCTGCCGATCGTCGCCCGCGCCCGCGACGCCCGCCAGGCGCAGAAGCTGTACGAGCTGGGCGCCACCGACGCGGTGCCGGAAACGGTGGAGGCGAGCCTGCAGCTCTCCGAGGCGGTGCTGGTGGGGCTCGGCGTGCCGATGGGGCTGATCATCGCCTCGATCCACGAACGCCGCGACGAGTTCCGCCGGTCGCTCAACCGGCCCGACGCGCTTGGCGGGCGCGGGCGGCGGTACCGCAGGACGGCGGGAGCCTAAAGCGCATTGAATTCAGGTTGAACCACAACCGCTCCTCCCGACGAAAGTCGGGACCCAAGCCGCGCTTCCAATAAGGCGCAGTCCGGGCGGCCGGCCCTGGCTCCCGCACAGTCATTTCAGCTTGGATCCCGACTTTCGTCGGGAGGAGCGGAAAAGAAGTGTTGATTCCGCGTCATATCAACCCGCACTAGCCCGCCCTATCCGCGCAGCAGCCGGTCGCGGGCGGCGTTGAGCTGGGCGGCCAGGCCCGTGGTGCCGCCCTTGTCGGGATGGACGCTGCGCATCAGCCGGGTGTAGGCGGCCTTGATCTCCGCCGGACTGGCCGAGGCCTCGACGCCAAGGATCGAGCGGGCCTCCTCCAGGCCCATGCGCCCGGGGCGCGGCGGCGGCGAGGCGCCTGGCGGGCGGCGGGTGGAGAGCGCCAGCCAGCCGCCCATCATCAGTAGCACCGCCGCCGGGACCCAGGCTTCGCGCAGGGCCGCGAAGGCCGCGCCCGCCAGGGCGGCCACCGCGAGAGCGCCGGTGAGGAAGCGCCACTCCCGACGCTTGAGGACCGGCTTGCCGCTCGCCCTGAGAATCAGCCAGAGCGCCAGAGCGCCCAGGACGAGATATAGCATCGCCGATCGCGGCCTATTCGGCCGCCAGGATCTCGCCGTCGAGGCCGCTGATGCCGAGCGCCATCATCACGGCCCGCAGTTCCTGACGCGCGGCCACGTGCTGCAGCGACATCGCCACCGGCCGGATGCCTGGCGAGAGGTCGGCGACCGTCAGGCCGAACGGGAAGAGCTCGCGATAGATGACCCGGTCACGCAGGCCGGGGCCGATGCGGAAGCCGACCTTCTTGGCCAGCGCGCCCACCCGCTCGTCCAGCCGCTTGCGGTTGCGGGCCTCGGTCGGCGCCAGGCGGTTGCGCAGCACCACCCAGTCGATCACCTTGCGATCCTTGGCCGCCCGGGCCTTGCGGCTGTTCCAGACCGTCTCCGAATAGAGGCTGTGCCGGGTCAGCTCGAGGGTCACCGGATCGACCACGCCCAGCATGTCGAAGTCGACGAAGCTGTCGTTCATCGGGGTGACGATCACGTCGGCCAGGCCATGGGCGGCGCGGCTGATGGCGGTGTCGGCGCCGGGGGTGTCGATCAGCACGAAATCCGCGGCCTGGCTGGATTCGGCGAAGGCCTGCTCAAAGCGGGCCAGCGCCTCCTCGTCGGAGGCCTTGGCCAGCGCCGCGCCGTCGGAGCTCACCGGATGCTCGACCGGCATCGGCGCCGGCGCCTTGTTGGCTTCCAGCCAGGCCCGGCGATTGGCGAAGAAATGGCCCATGGTCTGCTGGCGCAGGTCGAGGTCGAGCACGGCGACCTTGGCGCCGGCGTGCAGCAGGGCGACGGCGGTGTGGATGGCGATGGTGGACTTGCCCGCCCCGCCCTTCTCGTTGCCGATCACGATGACGCTGGCTTGCGACATGCGCAGTTCCCCTTCCCCGTCGGCGCAGGCCACGCCGACTCACAGCCCGCCGTACCTGAGCCTGCCCTAGCCTACCGCGTCAACGCGCCGAACGCCGCGCCCGCCGCATTTACGCCACCAGATTTACGCAGGCGGCGGGCTCGGCCATAAGCGGCCCGGCCTTTTCGGAGCTTCGAAGACATGTCGTCCTCCCCGCCATCCATGGCCCCGCTGCCCCTCGCCCGCACCGTGGCGGCGCTGCGCGCGCAGGTACGGGCCTGGCGCACGGCCGGCGAGCGGGTCGCCTTGGCGCCGACCATGGGGGCCCTGCATGACGGCCACCTGTCCCTGGTCCAGCTGGCTCGCCAGCGCGCCCAGCGGGTGGTGGTCAGCGTATTCGTCAATCCGACCCAGTTCGCGCCGCATGAGGACTTCGACACCTATCCGCGCAGCGAGGCGCGCGACGCCGAGCTGCTGGCCGCCGCCGGCTGCGACCTGCTGTTCGCCCCCACCGTCGAGGAAATGTACCCGGACGGCTTCGCCACCACCGTGACCGTGAGCGGCGTTACCGAGCCGCTCGACGGCGCCGCCCGCCCCGGACACTTCGCCGGCGTCGCCACCGTGGTCTCCAAGCTGCTGAACCAGTGCGGTCCCGACGTCGCCGTCTTCGGCGAGAAGGACTACCAGCAACTGCAGGTGATCCGCCGCCTGGTCCGCGACCTCGACCTGCCGGTGGAGATCCTCGGCGCGCCGACCGCCCGTGCGCCGGACGGCCTGGCCCTGTCTTCCCGCAACGCCTACCTGACCCCCGCCGAGCGCGCGATCGCGCCGAGCCTCGCCCGCACCCTGCAAGCCGCCTGCGCGGATCTGCGGAGCGGGACGCCGGTCGCCGACGCCGAAGCCGCAGCCGTCGCCGGGCTGGCGGCCGCCGGGTTTCGCAAGGTCGACTATGTCGAGGTCCGCGCCGCCGGGGACCTGTCGCGGCTTGGCCCCGGGCCGGTCAAGGATCCGGCGCGCATCCTCGCCGCCGCCTTCCTGGGGAAGACCCGCTTGATCGACAACTTCGCCGTTTGAGAGGCGTCAGGCCGTCTGCTCGATCGTGAAGGACTGGGTGACCAGCTGCGCCTGTCCGAAGATCGACATGAAGGCGATGTCGGCGGCGTCGCGCCCCGTCGCCACGCGCACCAGCCCCTCGGGCCGCACCTTTCCGGTCGGGTCGACGAGACGCCATTTGTCGCCGACGAAGACCTCCACCACCGCATGCATGTCCGGCGGATCCAGCTCCCAGCCGTAGGCGCTGACCGCCCGCGCCGGAATCTGTGACGCCCGGCACAGGCTGATCGTCAGGTGGGTGAAGTCGCGGCAGACTCCGGCGCGATCGACGAAGGTGTCCAGCGAGGTGGTGGCCGCGTCGCTGACTCCCGCCACATAGTCGAGGTGTTCGCCGACCCAGGCGAGGATGGCCTCCACCCGGTCCCCGCCGGCGGTCTCGCGGAACTCCCGGTGCACGAACCGCTCGAAGCGGTCCGACGGGCAGTAGCGGCTCGGGCGAAGATGCCGCAGCGCCTCCGGGGGCAGATGATCGATCGTCGGGCCGGCGGCGCCGCTCAGGCGGCCGGCGTCGCGCTCGGCGACGTCGATCTCCGCCTGATACTGGATCTGGACGGTGTCCGAGGCGACGAAGGCCGCGCGCCGCTCGCCGGTCTCTTCGTCATCGAGCCGGGTGATGATGGCGTTGTTCGAGAGGGTGAGGGATTCCCGCGCCACCCGTTGATCGCCGCCGTGCGCCGCCTCAAGCAACAGCAGCACCTCGCACGGGGCGGGGAACTCGTAGGTCAGGTCGGCGCTGACGCTAAACCGCATGGGCGGGGAACCTCTCGAAGGCGGCGACGGCCGACAGGTTGTGAGACAGGGTCACCGGCGTAGCGGCCATTTGCGACAAGCCGAAAAACCGGCGAGCCTCACCAAGCCCCGAGCTCGCGCAGCTGCCGGGCGAGGTCGGGCGGGATCTCGCCGACGAGGTCGGCGGCCAGGTCCTCCGGCGCGTCCTTCGGCTCCAGGTAGCGCCAGCCCTGAAAGGCCCGCCGCGGCGTCGGCGCGACGCGCACGACCTGCGGCTCCAGGGTGACCTCGCAGCGGGCGTTCGGCCCCTCGCCGACAGTGGCGATGGCGACAATCCGCTGGCGGCAGAGGATGACGCCCTTGAACACCCTGTAGAGCGAGCCGCCGTCGACCATCTCGGCGGCGCGCTTCGGCGTCTGGCGGGTGTGCATCGTCCAGGGCCGGCCGGCGCCCCCCTCGCCCGTATGCCAATCGAGCAGATCTTCGACCGTATCGCAGCCGACGCAGAGCTTGATCATGTGGAGAGGCATGGGAAATCGGCGGACCAGCACGGCGGGGACCGCCCCCGCGAATGTCCGCCGTCTGTAGCAGACCAGCACGCGGCGCCAATCGGCGGCCTTGTCTCACCTGGCTTCTCCCAGAGGCGACCGCCGCCCGGCTTCGGGCGGCGGCGGTAACGACTATTCCGCGGGCTCGGCGATCATCACCACGCTGCGCTTGCCGAACAGCTTCCAGAGCAGGAAGGCGATCGCCAGCATGGCGACGAAGACGCCGAACAGCAGCAGGTTGAAGTAGATCATGGTCGCCATGCAGCCCAGGGAGAGAACCAGGGCGATCCCCGGGATGATCGGATAGCCCGGCGCTATGAAGCTGCGCGGCAAGTCCGGCTCGCTGAGCCGCAGCTTGAACAGGGCGGCCATCGAGATGATGTAGAGCAGGATGGCGCCGAACACCGAGATGGTGACGATGTTGGCCGTCAGGCCAAGACCGCCCAGCTTGATCAGGTTGTCGGAGAAGATGGCGGCGATCCCCACCGCCCCGCCCGCTAGGATGGCCCAGTGCGGGGTGGCGAACTTCGGGTGCACCCTGGCCAGCACCTCCGGCAGATAGCCGGCCCGGCCGAGCGCGAAGATCTGCCGCGAGTAGCCGACGATGATGCCGTGGAAGGAGGCGATCAGGCCGAACAGGCCGATGGCGACCATCATGTGCAGCCAGCCGGAATTGTCGCCGACGACCAGCTTCATCGCCTGCGGCAGCGGGTCGTTGACGGTGGCGAGCTTGCTCCAGTCGCCAACGCCGCCCGTGAAGATCATCGCCCCGAAGGCCAGGAAGACCAGGGTCAGGATGCCGGCGATATAGGCGATCGGCACCACCTTCTTCGGGTCCTTGGTCTCTTCCGCCGCCATGGCGGCCCCCTCGATGGCCAGGAAGAACCAGATGGCGAAGGGGATGGCGGCGAAGATGCCGCTGATCGTCTTGGGGCCGAACTCGGACGAGCCCGCCCAGCCGTTGACCGCGAAGCGGGCGAACGAGAAGCCCGGCGCGACCACGCCCATGAACACCAGCAGTTCGACGATCGCCAGCAGGGTGACCACCAGCTCGAAGGTCGCTGCGATGCTCACCCCGACGATGTTCAGCCCCATGAAGACCACATAGGCGCCGACCGCCGCCATCTTCGGGTCCAGGGCCGGAAACTGCACGTTCAGATAGGCCCCGATGGCCAGGGCGATGGCCGGCGGGGCGAAGACGAACTCGATCAGGGTGGCGAAGCCGCCGATGAAGCCGCCGACCGGCCCGAAGGCCCGCAATCCGTAGGCGAAGGGACCGCCCGCGTGCGGTATCGCCGTGGTCAGCTCGGTGTAGGAGAAGATGAAGGTCGTATACATGACCGCCACCAGGATGGTGGTCACCAGGAAACCCAGGGTGCCGGCGCTTCCCCATCCGAAATTCCAGCCGAAATATTCGCCGGAGATCACCAGGCCAACGGCGATCCCCCACAGATGCAGGCCGGATAGCTGTTTCTTCAGTCCTGTTTCAGTCATGTGGAGCCCCTTTACACACGCAAAGCCGGGTCATTCCGGAATGGAAGCGGATGGCAGCTGCGCCGCGGAGCCCGCGTTCTCCTTCAGGCCCACGCCGGTCAGGCCGAGCCTGAACGCCTCGCGGAGCAGCCACACGATCCGTTCGGCGGCGCCCTCGTAGGAGAGGCCATCGAGGTGAATGTTGGAGACGCAGTTGCGCTCGCTATCCATGCGGCCGATCCGCGGCGCATGGGTGACGTAGGCGCCCAGGCTGTCGGGCGCCGAGAGGCCCGGACGCTCGCCGATCAACACGACGACCGCCCTGGCCTGCAGCGCCTCGCCGATCTCATCGCCCAGGGCGACGCGGGCCTGTTCGGCCAGGACGACCGGGCCGATGCTCAGGTCGCCCAGCCGGTTCAGGCAGGCGCCGAGGGCGGCTTCCGCATGGTGTTCGATCGAGGCGGCCGAGAGGCCGTCGCCAAGCACGAAGACCACGTCGCAGGGTCCGCCCTGCAGGCGCGCGGCGTCGGCCGGATCCAGCCGGCGGCCAAGGTCCGGACGGGCAAGATACTGGGTGCGGCTTTCGCAGCGGGAGCGGACGCGCACGCTGGCGCGCGGGGCCAGCCGCTGCGCCATCGCCGCGAAGTCGACCGCCCCGTGGACCGCGTCGCGCGCCCGGGCGTGGGCCAGCTGCAGTTCCAGGTTGGCCGCCGTGGGAATGCCGTCGCCGCAGCGGCCAAGGCCGATGCGGGCCCGGGTGGAGAGGCGGAAGCACGCGAAGGGATCAAGCTCGATGACGCTCATGGCGCCGCCCCATAGTCGAGCAACCGGCGGGCGTGCGGCGCGCCGTGGGCGGCGGGCGCCAGCCGCCCTGCCGCGTCGAGCATGCCCATCCGCCGCAGCCAGGCCTCGAACTCCGGGGCCGGCGGCTTGTCGAACAGGTGCCGCAGGCTGACGACGTCGTGGTACGACAGGCTCTGGTAATTGAGCATGACGTCGTCGGCGCCGGGCACGGCGATCAGGAAGTTGCACCCCGCCGTGGTCAAGAGCACGGCCAGGCTGTCCATGTCGTCCTGGTCGGCCTCGGCGTGGTTGGTGTAGCAGACGTCGACGCCCATCGGCACGCCAAGCAGCTTGCCGCAGAAGTGGTCCTCCAGCCCGGCGCGGATGATCTGCTTGGCGTCGTAGAGATATTCCGGGCCGATGAAGCCGACGACCGTATTGACCAGCAGCGGCTTCAGCTCGCGGCAGACGGCGTAGGCGCGGACCTCGACGGTCTGCTGGTCGACACCGCGGTGCGCGCCGGCCGAGAGGGCGCTGCCCTGGCCGGTCTCCAGATAGACGACGTTGTCGCCGACCGTACCGCGCTTCAGCGAGAGCGCCGCCTCGCGGCCTTCGCGCAGCACCGCCAGGTCGACGCCGAACCCGGCGTTGGCGGCCTGCGTCCCGGCCACCGACTGGAAGACCAGGTCCAGAGGCGCGCCGCGCTCGATCGCCTGGATGGAGTTGGTGATGTGGGTCAGCACGCAGGACTGGGTGGGGATCTCGAAGCGTTCACGCAGCCGGTCGAGCAGGCTCAGCAGGGTGATGCAGGCGTCGACGTTGTCGGTCGCCGGATTGATGCCGATCACCGCGTCGCCGACGCCGTAGAGCAGCCCATCGAGGGTCGAGCCGGCGATGCCCATCGGATCGTCGGTCGGATGGTTCGGCTGCAGCCGGCTCGCCAGCCGTCCCGGCAGGCCCAACGTGTTGCGAAAGGCGGTGACGACTTGGATTTTCGCGCCGACGACGATCAGGTCGTGGTTGCGCATCAGCTTGGAGACCGCGGCCGCCATCTCCGGCGTCAGGCCGGGCGCCAGCGCGCTCAGCGCTTCCGTCGTCGCCTCATAGGACAGCAGCCATTCGCGGAACTGGCCGACGGTCATGTGGCTGACCGGGGCGAAGGCCGCGGCGTCGTGCGTGTCGACGATCAGCCGGGTGACCTCGTCGTCTTCGTAGGGCACGACCAGATCTTCCAGGAAGACCTTCAACGGCAGGTCGGCGAGCACATAGCGCGCGGCGACGCAGCGCTCGTTGCTGTCGGCGGCGAGGCCGGCCAGCCGGTCGCCGGACCGCAGCGGGCTGGCGCAGGCAAGCACCTCCTTCAGGTCCCGGAAGACGTGAGTCTCGCCGCCTAGACGAACCGAATAGGTCGCCATGCCGCGCCGCCTCTAGGCCGGGCCGACGACGGCGGGCCGCCACCCCGTCGGCGGCGGCGCAGCCGGCCCGCCGCAGGCGCTCGGACGGTCGATCAGGCCGGTCCGTTGAAGACGCGGGCGCATTCGGCAGGTATCCGCAAAGAGACAGTCGGAAGCGACTGGCCGCATTGAGGACTCCGGCGTCGCAGCCTTGTCATCCGCGCCAGCCGCCTTGGCCAGCCGCGACCTCTCTATGCCTGAAGTCTAGGCGCCGATCGCCGTGTTACGCCTGGGTGACGTCGATCGACAGGCGAAATCTAGGTGTCCAGCCCCGCCAGCAGCTCAAGCGCCGCCGTCACGCAGCGGCCGAGCCGCTCATGTGGGCCGACGCCCGCCTCGGCCAGGCCGCGTTGCGGGACCTCCAGGCCGATCACCAGCTCGCGCGGCAGGGCGTCCAGGATGTCGAGCAGCGGCAGCTCGCCCTCGCCAGGGACCATCCGTTCGTACTTCGCCTCGTCCGCATAGCTCATGTCCGTCCGCTGCAGCGGCACGTCGCAGAACTGCGCATAGCCGATCAGCGCCGGGTCCAGGGCCGCCAGTTCCGCCGCCCTGCCGCCGGAGCGCATCAGGTGCATGGCGTCGACCAGCACCCCGAACTCCGGCCGTCCGACGTGGCGCACCGCCGCCGCCGCCGTGGCCAGATCGCCGACCGGCGAGGCCGGAAAGAACTCCAGGGTGGTCCGCAGAGCGCGCGCAGCGGCCATCGGCGAGGCCGACCAGCTCCACCGGCGGCATGCCGAACACGCGGATGAATTCGATCCCGAGCTTGTGCATGTCCGCCCTCGCCTCGTGTTGCTTATCGTTGGCGCGGAGCCTGCGGGGGCCGGGAGGAGACGACAAGCCGCGACGGCGTCTGCCGCCAGCCGCAGTTTCGACAGCCGGCCTGAATCGGCCGTCCCTTGCGGCTAGTCGAACTCGACCACCAGCCGCTCGGCGAAGGGTCCGTTCTTCGACAGCCGCCCTGCCTTGCCGCTCGCGCGCCGCAGGCCGGGCCGCTGCAGCAGCGGCTTCAGCATCAGGTGCAGGGTGGCGTGGTTGATGTGCCGGCCAAAGCACTGGTGCAGGCCATAGCCGAAGTGGATGTACTCGTAGGCCAGACGGCGCGGGTTGAAGGTCTTGGGGTCGGGCACGCGCCGCGGGTCCATCATCGCCGAGGCGAAGGCCGCCAGCACCGTCTCGCCCTCGCGCACCGTCCGGGCGCGCTTGGTGCCCCGCGCGAGGGTCCAGTCGCGCACCGCGTGACGCGGCAGGCCAGGCGCCAGGGGATCGAAGCGCATCGCCTCCAGCACATGGCCGCGCAGCAGCTCGTCGTCGCCGGCCCGCGCGGCGGCCTGGGCGCCGGCCAGGGCCGCGGGCCGGCGCAGCAGCTGCTCGAGCGCCTGGGGGACCACCATCGGCGGCTGCGGCGGCCCGCCGACGAACAGGCAGAGGATGTTGGTGCGGATCTCGACGTCGGAATAGCCGGGAGCGCCCTGGGCCTGCAGCGCCAGGCAGCGCCCCAGCAGGTCGTCGGCCGCCAGCGCCCGCCCCATCCCGCGCCCAGGCCCGCGCCCTGCCTTGCGGCGGGCGATCTCGGCGTCGACATGGGCGCGCAGGGCCGGGGCGATCTCGTCCACCTCCCGGCGCAGGTCGGGGCTGTTTGCCTGGTCGGCGAACTGGAACTCGAACAGCCGGGTGGCCCAGACCCGCAGGTCGCCGACCGCAGGGCTGGGAACGCCGAGGTAGTCGCCCATCACCTCGAAGGTGACCCGGCGGACCAGAGCGTCCACCACCTCGAGCCGGCCGCCGGCCTCGGCGACGAGCGTCTCGGACCTCGCCAGGACCCGGGCCGCCAGCCCGGCCAGGTCCGCGGGCCGCACCACCGCCTGTATGGCGGCGAGCTGTGCGCGGTATTGCGCCCCGTCGTTCAGGCCGAGGAAGAAGGGCTCCGCGCCGGTGATCACCTGCAGCTTGTCGTGATAGGGCGCCTCGAAGGCTGCGTCGGTCCCGAACACCTCGCGCACGTCGTCGTGCAGCAGCGCCAGGTGCGTCGAACCCAGCCGCGGCAGCGGGGCGGTCTTAGCAGCAGGCTAAAGACCAGCGGCGCCGCGCCGAGCATCGCCCCCGTCAGCCAGCTCGTCAGCCAGCCCTTCAGCCCGCCAGGCCGCGGCCGCAGGACGTTGCTCGCGGTCAGGGCGCTCACAGGGTCTCCAGGTAGGCGAGCGCCGGCAGGCTCGGCAGGAAGAAGTAGTCGCCGCCCACCAGCTGCACGAAGGTCTCGACCTCGATGATCCGCCGCAGCGGCGTGTCTCGCAGGGTCATCGATCCCTTCGGACCGAGCAGGGGATCGGTCTCGTCGAACAGGGTCGAGAAGTTCTGGTTGAGCAGCCAGGTCTGCTGCACGAACTCGAACTGCCGGGCGATGTCGGTGTTCAGGCAGATGAACAGCAGGCCCCGCGCCTGGCCGTCGTCGGTCGTCGGGTCCTGCAGCTTCGGCCCGTACTTGCGTCCGCGTCGCAGGATCCGGTGGTTGTTGGCGGCCGCCAGCAGGGTCGGCCCCATGGCCGGCTCCGGCGCCAGGCTGTCGCGGGGATTGGCCCGCCGCACGTGCGAGCCGACCGGACAGCCGATTCCCTCGCCGTCGGTGGCGCGGAACAGGAAGTCGTTCTGCGGTTGGCCATAGGCGTCGGGCTGCAGGTAGCCCGCCGGGCACAGCAGATGGCCGTCGCGGCTGCGCCCCACCACCCGTTCCGCCAGCCAGTCGGCGGTCACCGCGCCGGCGTGCTGCGGGTCGAGCTGGCGGATACGTTCGGCCCCGCGGGTCAGGGAATTCCAGAAGGCGGCGACGTCCTGCTTGAGCTGGCGCACCACCATATAGCTGCCGTCCAGGCCAAGGTCGCGGAACCCCTCCGCCTGCGGGTGCCGCGGCAGACCGGCGCTTTGCGGGCTGTCCGGGGTCACCGGTCCGGGCGCCTTCTCGCGGTGGCCGTTCAGGTGGCCGAACAGGAACTCGCCGAGCGGGACGCTGTTGGCGCCGTCGCTGGGGACGGGTTTTCCCTCGAGGGTGACGGCTTCGGCGTCATAGGGCTGCGGCTGGGAGACCCCGTCGGCGAAGCCGAAGTGCTCCCGGCTGATCAGCGAGGTCTGCTCCACGTCGAGCAGCAGCGGCAGGCGGTGGACGATCTTCACCTGATGCGCCAGCAGGGCGGTCTCGACCGCCTCGGCCCAGGCGTCCGCCGCCGCCTCCGTCGCCTCATAGAGCAGCAGGAGGGCGTGCACCGTCAGGGGCGTGACGATCTCTTCTTCTTCCGGCCCGCCAGCGAGGCGCTGCAGCGGGGTGTTGGCGCTCCACTGCGGCCCGCCTTCCGCCACCGTCTCCAGCCATGCGCCGCCGCGGCGATCGCCCAGCCGCCGCATGCGGTCCTCCTGGAACATGCCTTCCCGAAACGGCCGGGCGAAGGAGGCCAGCGCAGTCTGCGGCAGCCCCATCCGTTGCAGGCCGGTCCAGGTGAAGGCCAGCGCCGCCGCCCGCGCGTCCTTGCCGTCGGCGTCGCTGATCGGGGCCAGGCCGGCCAGGGTCCTGAGCCAGCCGCCGCCATGCGCCTCCCCGCCCGCCCAGGCGAATTCGAGGAACAGCGCCCGCCCGGTCGGCAGGCCGGCGAAGCCGCTCGCCACCAGCCCCTGGGTCTGGACGTCATGCGGCGGCGCGAGTTTCCAGGCAGGGCGCGGGCGGGCCTGGGCTGGGGCCTGGGCTGGGGCCTGGGCCGAGGGCTGGGCCGTCACAGATCCTGCCGCCATCTTTCGGCCTCCCCGGCTTTGAGCGTTGTTTTCCGCAAGGCCAAGGCGATCCGCGCCTGGCGCTCGATCTGGTCGACGGTCAGGTCGCGGTAGGCGCTGTACCAGAAGCGGCTGACGGTCCGCGACGCCAGCGCCCAGGCCTTGAACTGGCGTCCATGGCTGGCGCCGTCCAGCACCAGGAAGCGGGTCGGCGGAAAGCCGACGCCGGCGCCCCAGGCCAGGGTCAGGCCGCCGTGCGCCTTCTCGATGAAGTCGTCGAGATAGGAGTCCCAGCTGTGGTCGAAGTTGGAAAAGAACAGCAGCCGGCTGGAGTTGTTGAGGAAGGCCCAATGGGCGAAATGCACCGTACGCATGCTGCCCAGGTAGCCGTTGGTCGCCTTCACCCGCAGCACCAGCCCGAGCGCCAGGTGGCCGGCCTTGATCAGCACGGTCCTGAGCACGCCCGGCTTGATCAGCACGATCGAGCCCATGTGGTTCTGGGCGATCCAGTCCTCGCGGCGGATCATCTCACGCAGGGTCTGCTCGTCCGCCTGCGGCGCGTCGTGGGAGGAATCCCGCCGCTCCAGGAAACGCAGCCAGAGCAGCAGCAGGATGACGCCGAGCGGCAGGCTGGTCAGGCCCAGCAGCACGCCCCGGAAGGTCTCGCGCCAGGCCCTGTCCGGCCCCCAGCCGCTGATCACCTGGACGACAACGATCAGGATGGCGCTCGCCGCGAACGCGTAGATCGCCAGGCCGGCGAGCAGCATCGGGATCTGGCGGAAGACCAGCCTGAAGAGGTCCAGGTGTCCGGGCGCCTCCTCGCCGGGCCGAGGCTTGCGCACCCGGAAGACCAGGACCGCGATCAGGGCCGTCAGCGCCCCGATCAGGCCGAGATAGCGGCCCGTGGACATGGCGAACGACAGGGCGATGCCTGGCGCGGTCAGGCAGATCAGGGCGACGACGGCGAACAGGGCCAGCCGCCCGATGTCGCCCAGGCGCTCGGTCAGCGGTATGCGCCTCGGCGCCGGCTGGTCAAGCCAGGGAAAGCGCCCGACCATCGCGGCGCGCAGGCTGGCGTGCAGGGCCTGGGCCGAAAGGCTGGCGTAGGGCGTCGCCGGGCCGGGGAGCCTGCCAAGCTCCTCGCGGATCGCCAGGAAGAGCTCCGCCTCCTGCAGGACCCGATCGCGGGTGAGGCCGCGGTTGCCGTGGTGGAAGACGCTCGGAATCTGGGTGCGGGCCTCGAAATAGGGAGCCACGGCGACCCGCGAGTCCGGCGCGGTCACCGCCTCGTAGAGCGGCCCGTCCCCGTCGTGCGGCTTCTTGCAACAGCGCAGCATGGCGCGCAGCTGCGGCCCGAAGATCGCTTCGAGCTGGCCCCAGAAAACCCCCGACGGTCCATCGAAGTTGGCTTCCAGCACGAAGATCGGATCGTAGTCGGCGCTCGGAAACACGCTGATCGACATGAAGTGCAGCGACGGCGCCTCCTTCAGCAACCGCTGGTACTGGTCGGGATATCCAGCCGGCTGCTTCTGGGTCCGCAGGGCGTCGATCAGCGTCTTCAGCTGCGCCGAGCTCTCAGGCTTGACCTCGAGGGGTACGGACAAGGTGGTCTGACGCATGCAATCCCCCGCCGGTGGTCGTCGCGGCCGTCAGCGCCGCTCGCCATTTGCGAGAGATGAGCACCGGAATACAACGTGCGGTCAAGCCTGCTTGTCAGCCCGGCGCGCCGCCGTCGGCGGTCCAGCTCGGCCGGCGGCGCTGGAGAAAGGCGCGGACGCCCTCCTGGCCTTCTTCGCCGACGCGGGCCGCAGCGCTGCGGCGGGCGGTCAACTCCATCAGACCGTGGTCGATTTCGCGGCCGGCGACCTCGGCCACCAGCCGCTTGGCGTCGGCCACCGCGCCCGGCGCGCAGACCATGATCTCGCCGGTGATGTGGTCGCGGGCCGCCTCCAGCGCCGCGGCGTCGACGCAGACTTCCGTCACCAGGCCGATGCGCTGGGCGTAGTCAGCGTCGAAGGCGTCGCCGGTTGCGAACAGGGCTCGGGCCTGCCGGGGTCCGATCGCCTGGACGACATAGGGGGCGATCGTCGCCGGGACGAGCCCCAGCCGCACCTCGGAAAAGGCGAATCGGGCGTCGGCCGTGGCCACGGCCAGGTCGCAGGCGGCCGCCAGGCCCGCGCCGCCGCTGAAGGCCGCGCCCTCGACCAGGGCCACGGTCAGTTGCGGCAGGTCCCACAGCTGCTTGAGCATGCGCGCCAGGGCGAGGGCGTCCTCGCGGTTGTCATCCTCGGCGCGGTCGGCCGCCTGGCGCATCCACTCGAGGTCGCCGCCGGCGCAGAAGGTCCCGCCGGCGCCGCGCAGGTAGACCACCCGCACCCCCTCGGCGCCGGCGATCGTGCGGAAGGCCTCCTCCAGCGCCGAGATCAGGTCCGCGTCCAAGGCGTTGCGCCGCGCCGGCCGGTTCAGCAGCACCGTGACCGCGCCCTCGACGGTGGCTTCGATGCGCACCAGGTTCGAGGTCGAGCTGGTGTCGACAGCCTCCACCAGCGGATCGACGATGGGATTGGTCATGCAGCGGCTCCCACACTCTCGAGCTCTCGATCCGAAACGCCCTTCCGAACCGAAACGTCGGCCGGCGCGAAAGGTCGCGCCCCCTCGCGCCGCGACCTATCCGATGGCGGGGCCGTGTGGCTGGGGCTAACCTCCTGGCGTGGGCAGCCTCCCTGAGATTCCGGCCGATTCGGCGCTCGCGCGCCTCTTCCGCAAGGAGGCGGTGCAGGCGGACATCGCCTGGTTCTCGCTGCCCGGCGGCCAGAAGCTCTACGCGCCTGGCGATCCGGCCGACCACCTCTACATCCTGCGCACCGGCCGGCTCGGCGTGTTCCGGCGCGAGCCGGGCCGCGAGCCGGAGTTTCTCGGGGTGATCCGCCCGGGCGAGCCGGTCGGCGAAATGTCCCTGCTGGCCTCGGCTCCGCATTCCGCCGACGTGGTGGCGCTGCGCGACTCCGAGCTCTTCGCCCTGCCCGCCGAGGTCTTCTTCGAGGCCTGCGAGCGCGACCCGGCGGTGATGACCGAGCTGGCCCGGCTGATGATCCTGCGCACCCGCGCCGAATCCTCCGAGGGCAGCGTCGGCGAGCCTTCGGTGTTCGGCTTCACGCCGCTGGGCCAGCCAGGCCCGCTGCGTCCGCTGGTGGAACGCCTGGGGCGCGAGGTCGCCGCGCTGGGCTACAGCGTCGCCGTGGTCGGCGCCGAGGCCTCGCGGGCGCCCACCGAGTGGTATTCCGAGGTCGAGCGCACTCACGACTTCGTGCTCTACGTGGCCGAGGCCGCCGACACCGGTTGGCGCCAGTGGGTCACCCGCCAGGCCGACCGGCTGTTTCGCGTCGGGCGCGGCGACCGCAAACCGCCGCCGACGACGTCCAACGGCGATATCGCCGCCCCGCTGCAGGCCCAGCAGCTCGTCGACCTGATCCTGCTCCAGCCCGCGGCCATCCGGTTTCCCAGCGGCTCCCAGGCTTGGGTCGACGTCGCCGCGCCGGCGCGGTTGTTCCATGTCCGCCACGACGACCTTTCCGACATCCAGCGGATGGCGCGGGTCCTGACCACCCAGTCGGTCGGCGTGGTGCTCTCCGGCGGCGGCGCGCGGGCCTACGCCCACGTCGGCGCGATCCAGGCGCTGCGCGAGCGCCAGGCGCCGATCGACTTCCTCTGCGGCGTCTCGATGGGCGGCATCATCGCGGCGGGCGTGGCCATGGGCTGGGACGACGCCGAGCTGCACCGCCGGATCAAGGCCGCCTTCGTGGACTCCAGCCCCGTCGACGACATCGCCTTTCCGATCCTCGCGATGACCCGCGGGACCAAGGTCAGCGAGCGGCTCCGGGAGCATTTCGGCGAGGCCGAAATCGCCGACCTCTGGCGTCCCTACTTCTGCCTCTCGGCCAACCTCACGACCGGCGCCTATCACATACACAAGAGCGGCTTGGTGTGGGAGGCGCTGCGGGCCAGCGCCGCCCTGCCCGGCCTGATGCCGCCCGCCACCGACGGCGACGACGTGCTGGTCGACGGCGCGGTGCTGAAGAACTTCCCCGCCGATGTGATGCGCGCCGCCCAGCTCGGGCCGATCGTCGGCGTCGACGTCAGCGGCGACCGCAACATCACCGCCGACGACGTCGCCCGCCCGGAGTCCGCCTGGCGCTGGCTCCTCTCGGGCCAATGGCGCAAGGGCCCGCCGATCGTCTCGCTGCTGATGCGCGCAGCCACCGTCTCCACCGGCCGCGACCTCGCCGCGGCGCGCGCGGCCACCGACGTCCTGGTCCTGCCGAAGACCGGCCACATCGAAATCCGCGACTGGAGCGCCTACGAGCCGGCGGTCGCGGCGGGCTACAAGGCGACGATCGAGGCGCTCGACCGGCTCGATCGCCCGGTGCAATCCCTGCGGCGCCGCATCAGCCTGCAGGAGCGCGCGCGAATGAGCGCCAATTCACCCCCGCGCGCGGTGGTGCGACAAATCCCTTGAGGCCATTTGCGTCGGCGCGGATAGGCCCCATATTTGCCGTCCTGTTCAACAGCTGAAAGGAGGTGACCCAGTGTCTCATAGTGAAAGCCGTAGCTCGGCAGCCGTGACCTGGACCTCCGCTTACGAGGTCCGCGCCTAGCCCATCGGGCGAAGGTCCGGCGCCGCGTTGCGGTCCGACTATGGAAAGGCCGCCCCCGACAACGGGGCGGCCTTTCGCGTTTCAGGGCGGGTCGTCACAGTGCAGGGGGCGTCAGGGTTTCCAGCCTCTGTCGCGCGCCGCGCGTTCCGCCGCCGCATCCAGCGGCGCGCCGGCGATCAGGCCGTCGACGGCCGACAGCACCAGGACCGGCGTCTCGCTGCCGGCGGTGCGGTAGGTTGCGTCCGCCCCCGGCGACCAGGTGGCGAGCGCCCGGGCCGTCCAGCCCTGCGGCCCATGGCAGGCGACGCCCGCCATCCGGTCCGGCGCGCTCTGGAAGGTGCGGCAATAGCGTCCCTCCGTATTGCGGAAGCTAAGGTTGACCCGCACGGCGCCGTTCTCGGCGGCGAGCCGCTGGTCCAGCGCCTTCGCCAGCTGGCCGCGCGCCACCAGCATCCCGTCACGGGCGACGAGCGGGCCGCGCTCGGGCAGGGCCGCCTGGCCAAGCACAACGCCCAGCGCCAGGCAGGCAGCCATCGCCGCCCACTGCGGCGCGCGCCAGCCGCGGCCGGGCGCGTTGGCGGCCTGAGCCGCGAGCGCCAGACGCAGGGGCACCGGCTCCTCGACCACCGGGTCGAAGGCGGCGGCCAGCCGGCTGCGCAAGGCCTGGTGACGCGCGACCTCGCTCTGCAGGCCCGGATCGGCCGCCAGCTCACGCTCGAAGGCCGCGCGCTCGGCCGGGGCCAGCTCGCCGTCGACATAGGCCATCAGGCGTTCGTCGCGCTCCATCACCTCGCCTCCAACTGAGCCAACAGCGCCTGGCGGCCGCGCACCAGCCGGCTGGTCAGCGTGCCTTCCGGGACCTCCAGCACCTCGGCCGCCTCCTTGTAGGAGAGGCCCTCGACCAGCACGAGCGCCACCGCCAGGCGCTGCTCCTCCGGCAGCCGGGCGATGGCGCGCTCGACCTCGGCGACTTCGAGCCGGGCTTCGACCGTGCGGGCGCCGGCGTCGCCGACGTGCTCGCCCTCCTCCTCCGGCGCCAGCACGGCGCCGCGGCGGCGGCGGGCGCGGGTCTCGTCGATCCAGGCGTTCTTCATGATGCGGAACATCCAGCTGTCGAGCCGGGTCCCGGGCCGCCACTGGCCGCGGGCGGCAAGCGCGCGCTCGACGGTCACCTGCACCAGATCATCGGCGTCCGCCGGCTGGCGGGCCAGGACGCGCGCCAGTCGCCGCAGGCGCGGCAGCAGTTCGACGATCTGTTGCTGGACGCGATCCAAGATCAGGCTCTGTCTGATGAATGAAACGACGCCGACCCAGCGTTTCATCCCTTAGAACACGATGAAACGCCACTTCTGCAGGTCGAACGCATGAGAACGCCTCCCGCGCGCTGGATCCTCTGGACCGCCGGCGCCGTGGCGGCGCTCGCCTGCACCAATCCCGCCGGCGCGCAGCTGATCGGCGGCGGGAATCTGGGCGGTCCGCTGGGGGGCTTGCCGCAAGGCCTGCCAGGAATTGGCCTCCCTCAGGTCGACGACCTGTCCGGGACCGTCGGCGCGACGACGCGGGAGGTCCTGGCCGAGGCGCGCCAGCTCGCGGCGCAGAGGCTGATCCGCAGGCATCCCGAGGCGGTCGAGGCCGACGACCAGGGCGCGCCGGTGGTGCGTGGCGCGGTGCTGGCGCTTTCCCCTTCCGCCGAAGCCCTGGCCGCCGCCCGGCGGGCCGGCTTCTCGATCGGCCCGCAGATCTCCGCCCCGGAGCTTGGCCTGGAGAGCGTCACCCTGGTTGCGCCGGCCGGGATGTCGGCGCGCGAGGCCGTGCGTCGGATGCGGGCGCTGGACCCGCAGGGTCAGTACGACTTCGACCATATCTACCAGGAGGGCGGCGCGACCG
>Ga0105248_10002924_pt1 | contig 18954 bp, 15 predicted proteins | sample KBSS34metaG_FD_81524 | JGI IMG/M metagenome (GOLD analysis project Ga0105248, IMG submission 81524) | Switchgrass rhizosphere microbial communities from Kellogg Biological Station, Michigan, USA - KBS S3-4 metaG | ecosystem: Host-associated > Plants > Roots > Rhizosphere > Soil | place... | reverse complement strand
TCCCAACACGGCTCTGAATATCGCGTTGAAGCTCGATGCAAGTTCGATCTCCGGTACGCAGAGAGTTGGGGTCGCGAATGAAGGCTACTGGGGAATACCCGTAAAGCCGGACACCACGTATCGGGTTTCGTTCTACGCCAAGGCGTCCGCCAGTTTCAAAGGCCCCTTGACCGTTGCAATTGAAAGCAACGATGGGAAAACCGTTTTTGCAAAATCCGATGTTGCACAAATCACATCGGTGTGGAAGAAATACACAGCGACGCTGAGGACGGGAAAGATCGCCGCCTCGTCCACGAATCGGTTCGTGATATCGACAGGAACTCCCGGCAACATCTGGTTCAGTCTCGTGTCGCTGTTTCCTCCGACATATAAGAACCGGCCCAACGGCCTCCGTCCCGACATCATGCAGCTGCTTGCCGACATGAAGCCAAGTTTCCTGCGGTTCCCTGGCGGCAACTATCTTGAGGGTCCGAACTATGACAATCGCTTCAACTGGAAACAGACCATCGGTCCACTCGAACAGCGCCCATCTCATCTGAGCCCCTGGAACTACCGATCGTCGGATGGCATGGGACTGCTGGAATTCCTGGAATGGTGCGAAGACCTGAATATGGAACCCATCGTCGCCGTGTACGCCGGGCTGCACATCGATCGTGGTGCGAAAATCCTTACGGGAGACGAACTGAAGCCTCATGTTCAGGACGCGCTCGACGAAATCCAGTACATCACCGGAGACGCGAAGTCCCAGTGGGGCGCTCGACGCGCCAAAGACGGACACCCTCAGCCGTTCAAACTGCGTTTCATCGAAATCGGGAATGAAGACTGGCTGAACAACGGCACGCCATCCTATGACGGGCGATTCACCATGTTCTACGACGCGATCAAGGCGAAGTATCCGAATATTCAAATCATTTCGACCATGCGCTCGCAGGATCTGTACAACCCGGATCCGGCTCGAGCTTTCAAGCACACGCGCAAACCGGATCTGCTCGACGATCATTTCTATATGAATATACCGACCGCACTGAGGCAGGCGCATCTGTACGACAAGTACGACCGCAATGCGATCAAGCTGTTTCTCGGCGAATGGGCAACCAACGCGCCGGTGACGGGCCCGCGATTCGGTGATACACCGATCCTGGCTTACGCGCTTGCCGACGCCGCGTGGTTGACCGGCCTTGAACGTAATGCGGATGTCGTGATGATGAATTCCTATGCGCCGCTGTTTGTGAATGTAAATCCCGGAGGCCGGCAGTGGGCTGTGAACCTCATTGGCTATGACGTGCAGACGAGTTTCGGTTCGCCGTCCTATTACGTGCAGAAGATGTACTCGAGGAATCGCGGCGATGTCGTGCTGCCGGCGAAGATCGATGGACTGCCCATGTTGACTGCAGATCAGATTCCGGTTGCAGTGAATCCGAATCCTCCTGCCCCTCGTGGCGGAGCCGCACCAGCTGCGACAAATCCACCGGCACCACCCCCTCCTGTGGACGGCATTTACGTGAGCGCCACGCGAGAGACGCCGTCCGGAGATGTGATTCTCAAGCTGGTGAACATCCAGGCCAATTCGCAGGCACTTCAGATCAATCTGGATGGGGTGGCAAACATCCGGAAAGATGCTTCCGGCGAGATGATCACCGGGGAACTCGGTGCGATCAACACTGTTGCCGAGCCGATGAAGGTAGTGCCGAAGGCGATCACGATCAGCAACGCTGGAACTAAATTTACGCACGAACTTCCGCCGCATTCCGTTAGCGTGATTCGCCTGAAGACAAGATGATCGGGAAGTACCACGAGCGGCAGGGGCGGTCTATGATCGTCCGAGGACTCCAATACGAAGTAGCGTTGGCGTTAGACCGCGCCTCGACCGTCTGAAGCAGCTTGATGTCGCCTGAGAGCTACATCTGTTGCGTCCCACGCCGAAAGCACACTATCATTCCGCGTTTCTGATATTCGTGAACCGAATCGGTGAGGTGAATGATGAGACTGCTGCGGCGTCGATTCCATTGGATCGCAGGACTCCTGATTCTTTTCGTGTGGCTTGCTGCCGGGATTGCCGCCCAGCGAGGAGGCAATCGAGGCGGCGCGGCGCCCGCCACCCCGGGCGTCGGCAATCCGACGGCAACCTTTCCAGCGCAGCAACGGCCCCCGGGCGATCCCGCAATGATTGCGCGCGGCAACGGACTTTATGAAGCCAACTGCAGATTGTGCCACGGTGCGGACCTTCGCGGCGGCGATCAGGGCGGGCCGAATCTGCTTCGGTCGGCAGTGGTGCTGGCGGACCAGTCCGGCGAACTCATTGGTCCGGTGGTTCTGAATGGACGCAGTAATCCGGGCATTCCCACCATGCCGAAATTTACACTGCCCGCCGAAGATGTGCGGGCCATTGCCGAATATCTTCACAGTGTCGCGGCAACCATGCAGGGACAGGGCGGCCCGCCGCGTGGAACCCCAGCCGTTCTAAATGTCGTGGTGGGCGACGCCGCCGCCGGTCAGGCCTACTTCGCCAAAAACTGCAGCGGCTGCCATTCGGTGACGGGGGACCTGGCCGGCATCGGAGCACGAAATACAAATCCCATGCTGCTTCAGAATGCATGGCTCGGCGGCCAGGCCGGCGGTGGAGGACGAGCCGGAGGCGCCACGAATCCGGTGATGGTTACTGTGACGCCGCCTTCGGGGCCAAAAGTGGAAGGCAGACTTGGACGCATCGATGACTTCCTGGTGATCGTCAATCTGGAAGACGGTTCGTCACGATCCTTTCGGCGTAACGGCGATGTTCCCAAAGTCGAACTTCGCGACCCGCGGGACGCGCATCGAAAACTACTTCCGACTTACACGGATAAAGATATTCACGACGTAACCGCATATCTGGTGACCTTGAAATGATGCTTCGAAGATTTGTTCTGATTTGTGTGCTGGTGATCGCACCGGCATTGCTCGGCGCTCAGGTGCAGGGCGGGCTCGATCCCGCCACGCTTGTAAAGCCTCTCGGCAATACGTGGCCAACCTATTCCGGCGATTACACCGGCCGTCGGTTCAGCTCGCTGAAACAAGCGGACAGGAACACGGTAAAGAACCTCACGCTGGCATGGGTCGGCAAAGTGACTGCCGGATCTCCGACTGGACGCGGAGCCAATATCATTGTCGGCGGCGTTGGTACCGGAGAATTCGGCGCTGGGGGCGGAGTGACCATCAAGGGCAGCATTCTCATGGTCGACGATCATTTGTATGTCACGTCGCCCGATAACGTCTGGATGCTCGATGCCCGCGATGGACATGAGATATGGCATTACTACTGGAAGACGCGCGGCTCCACGCACATCGCCAATCGCGGTGTCGGAATCTGGCACAACTATCTCTATTTTGAAACGCCCGACGATTACCTCGTATCGCTGGATGCCAGAACCGGCATCGAGCGCTGGCACGTTGAAATCGCGGACTTCAATCAACAGTACTTTTCGACAATGGCGCCGATTGTCGTCGACAATCATTTGCTCGTCGGTACGGGAAATGACATCGATTCACCCGGATTCCTGCAATCATTCGATCCGGAAACGGGAAACCTGCAGTGGAAGTTCTACACGGTTCCGATGAATCTCGGAGATCCCGGCCTCGATACCTGGCCCAACCTTGAGGCTGCGCGTCATGGCGGTGGACAGGTATGGGTACCCGGCTCCTACGATCCGGAAACGAAGCTCTACATCTTCGGTACGGGCAATCCTACTCCAGGTTATACGGGCCAGGGTCGTCCCGGTGACAACCTGTTCACGTGTTCGCTGATCGCCGTGAACGTGGATACCGGAAAGATGGCGTGGTACTTTCAAACTTCCGTTCACGATACGCACGACTGGGACTCCGCTCAGACTCCGATTCTCATCGACGCCACAATCGACGGCCGTCCTCGCAAGCTTGTGTCGACTGCGGCTCGCAATGGATACTTCTTCACGCTCGATCGCATCACGGGAGCGCACATCATCACGTCGAAATACGGCTCAACGTCGAACTGGGCCAGGGAAACGCGCCCAAATGGAGTTGTGGAACCCGACCCCGGAAAAGAAGCGACCGTTCCGGGATCGCTGGTATCACCCATCGAAGGCGGCGTCACGAACTGGCCGCCGCCGGCGTATTCACCGGACACCGGCCTGTTCTACGTACAGGAACACAATGGTTTTAACATGGTCTATCTCACGGATCCGGACCCGCGAGGCTCGATGGGACTTGGCGGCAAGCAGGTGTCCCAGCTTGGTTCGCTGGGGAATTACCTGACCGCGATCGATCCGAAGACTGGCCAGATCGCCTGGCGTCATGAATATTCCGGTGGTGGAGGCGGGGGATTGCTGGCTACGGCCGGTGGCCTGGTTTTCTCCGGAGACGGCAGCGGGAATTTCGTGGCCCACGATTCTTCCAACGGGAAACCGCTATGGCACACGCGGATCGGCAATCTATCGAACGCTCCACAGACCTACATGCTTGACGGGCAGCAGCACGTCCTCGCCGCTGTCGGCGACACGATCTACGATTTCGTGATGTATTAGAGGCGACCTGAGTCAGGAGGGGTGGGACGTCAAGGATGGCGCGCCGGGGTGGTTCCAAGCCGAAATGTTTCTTCATGGGAACCACCCCTCGCACGACCTTCGGTCGTGCTGCCCTCCTGACTCAGGAGGGCAGTTTTTTCACCACGCAAAATTAAAATCATTCCTTGACAGCCTTCAGCCAGTGCTGTTATTTTTCTACACGAGCTGTTACAAAAATAACGAATATGCCACAAAATCCCAATTCCGTATTCAGCCGTCGCGAGCGCCAGATCATGGACATCATCTATCGTCTGGGCCGCGCAACCGCAAACGAAGTGATCGCAGAATTGACCGGCGATCCTCATTCCTCCACCGTGCGCACCCAGCTTCGTGTTCTTGAAGAGAAGGGACACCTGCGTCACGAGGAGCATGGAATGCTTTACGTGTATTTCCCCGTTGCTCCGCGCCATGTCGTGCGGCAGACCGCGCTTCGCCACATGATTGAAACTTTCTTCGAAGGGTCGGCGGAGAAGATGATGGCCGCGCTTCTTGGCGGCGGTCCGAAAATGACGGAGGAAGAACTCGGCCGCTTGTCCAGGCTTATCGATAAGGCGAAAAAGGGAGGACCCAAATGATCTCCATCATGATCAAGTCGGCCGTCGTCCTCGCCGTTGCCGCTTGCGTCGCCACCGCACTGCGGCGGCAGTCTGCGGCGCTGCGGCATGCCATCTGGACCGCAGGCTTGATCGGAGCTCTGGTCGTTCCTCTGTGCAGTATCACGCTTCCTGAATGGCAAAACGGATTCATTGGCTGGGCGGAAAACATGTTTCAGGCGGAGATTGTAGAAACGTCCACGCCGGCTTCCATTGTTGTCATTCCGACGGAGTCCACAGCAATCTCCTCATCTGAAACAGCGACGACTGAACATTCTCGCAGGGCTAAAGTTCCATCAACCTCCTGGACGCTCGCCCAGATTGCGGTGGCGCTCTGGATTGGTGGTGCCGCCATCGGGCTCCTGTTCATGTTGCTGGGTGCATTGCGCCTGGCATGGGTCGCGATCTGTTCCGCGCCAGTTACGGATCCTCGATGGATTGAAATGGCCGAACGTGTTCGCCGGTCTCTGGGATTTCGGCGGCCAGTGCGATTGCTACAAAACCAATCCGGTCATTTTCTGGGTACCTGGGGAATTTTCGTACCTCGCGTGCTGCTGCCATCAAGCGCGAATCAGTGGTCGGATGATCGCGCGTGGATGGTGCTCGGTCACGAGCTCGCGCATATCAAGAGGCACGACTGGGTGGTGCAGGTTCTGGCGGAAGCGGCTCGCGCTATCTACTGGTTCAATCCGGTATTCTGGCTCGCGTATGGTCGACTGCGCCGAGAGAGCGAACATGCCTGTGACGATGCAGTGATCCGAATGGGAGCGGCAGGTACGCAGTACGCGGAAGAGCTGCTCGAACTGGCGCGCACGCTTCGCAGTGAAAATCCAATGCGATCGCCGATCCTGGCGATGGCGCAGCCATCGCATCTGGAGCGGAGACTTGTGGCACTGCTCGATCCTGCATTGAATCGGCTTGCCGCCACGCCCTGGTCCGTCATCGTGGTTGCGCTTGTGGCCATCGCTCTCACGCTTCCATTGGCCGCGGTTCGGGCGCCGGACCGCGCGCCGGTGACAGTCTCTGTTCTACCGCCCTCTGCACCTGCTTCACTTCTCCCAGCATCTCCCGAGCCAGGTAAGTCGCCAGCAAAACCCGAAGGCACTGGTAAACGAAACACCGCAACGGCAACTCCAGCATCGCAGGAGCTGGCAAAACAGGAGGTGCCGGAAACCGTTCAGTTTCCGATACAGGTTCAACCGGAATATCCGAATACCTCGAACTCGAAAATTGTATCGATTCCGATATCGAACTTGATTGCGCCATCGGTTGCAGAGCTACGGGCGGCATCACCGCCCCCAATCGAGTGCAAGGTTTCGCCCGCCATTCAGGAAACCAAAATGAAGGAGACGAAATCGGCGCTCGGCTCGGGGCCGTGGCATATCAACGACGACCGCACCATCTGGGCCTGGGACCAGCCGTATATCGCCGGCGCAGCCGTGAACACCATGTGGATGAAACCGGCGAATGTGGATCTGGTCATCACCGGCCGGCGGCTTGATGGCGAATCCGCTCCACTGAAGATCCAGCTGGCTAAAGACTCCACTGCTGGATACATCGCCACAGCTATGACGTTTCCGAAGGCCGGCTGCTGGGAAGTAACCGCGACGGCCGGCTCCAGCACTCTGACCTACATCACGCGGGTGGATGCTCAATGAAGTCCGTTTTCCAAAAGGGAGGTCGTATGCGAGATCGGTTTATGTTGAAGACTCTGACTCTGGTTGCCCTCGTTGTTGCGGCACCGATCCTTGTGGCCGCCGTTCGAACGACGGACGACATACACACTCCGCAGGGAGTAACGGTTCACGAATGGGGGACTTTCACTTCCGTCGCAGGCATTGACGGAATGGCCGTGGACTGGCGGCCGGCGGGCGGTCCCTCGGATCTGCCGTGCTTTGTGGCGTTGTCGGATCCGTCCAATGTCAAACTGATTGGGACCGGCCCGGCGAACCTGTTGGGGGGACGGGAAGGCGAGGGCAGGATCCGAATGGAAACGCCGGTCCTTTATTTCTATTCGCCGAAGGAAACCACCGTGAACGTGCGGGTGAATTTCCCCCACGGACTCATTACCGAGTATTACCCCACCATCGCAAAGGTCGGTCCGAGCAACCTGGCGGCCGCAATTAAGGATCTGCGCTCTGCCACCGGCAGCATTGAATGGAACAACGTGAAAGTGATGCCGGGCGCGCCGGACTCCTACCCAGTGGAAGCAGGGAAGAGCCACTACTACGCGGCGCGCCGGACCGAATCAAATCCATTGCAGGTGGGAAATCAGAAGGAGAAGTTTCTCTTCTATCGCGGTATTGCGAGTTTCCAGCCGCCGATCGCTGCCAGGGTTAACGGCAACGGCACCATCGAGGTGACAAATCCTGGCGATGAACAAGTGCCGGGTATCGTCTTGTTTGAGAATCGAGACGGGAAAATCGGATACACCATCGTTCGCAATCTCGACAAGCAAACGACGATCGAACCGCCGATACGGACCTCCGATTTTGCATCGCTGCAGCGGTCCCTTGAAGGGCTCCTGGTTGAGCAGGGGATGTACGCCGCGGAAGCCAGCGCGATGGTTGAGACCTGGAAGGACACGTGGTTCGAGAAGGGCACGCGCGTTTTCTATATTGTGCCGCCGAAGACGGTTGACGCGATACTTCCGTTATCGATTGAGCCAAAGCCTGCTCACGTTGCCCGTGCGTTTGTAGGTCGCGTGGAAATCATTACGGCGGACATGCAGAAGCAAGTTCTAACCGCGATCCGGACCAGGGACATGCCGGTGCTGGAAAGCTACGGTCGATTCCTCTCACCGATTGTGAATCGCGTTTACGCGAAACTGTCGGACGCGGACTGGAAGATGGCAACAGAAGACATCGCATCCATTCGCGCGGGATACGTCGCCAACGTCACTGCCTGCACCCGGAACCAGCGGGGCTGGTAGGTTGGGGCCCTGAGCGGCTGCGAATGAAAGAAGTTCGCGAAGGCAATTGGTCCACTACTGGCGGGAGCCAACAACAGTTCTGGCAAATCGAAACATACGCCGCTCCTGGCGAGGCCCCTGGCCAGGAGCGGCGATCGCCCATCGCTCCATTAAGTTTATTTCCCGCCGGGACTGTCCCTCTTTCCCCAGTTTCCGTTCGACAAGCGTGACGGTTTTCAAGGAAACTATCGCGCATGACGCGAACGCAGGGCCATTGGGAACAGCGATGGCATCCGTTGCGCTCGGAATGGATAATCATCGCCGCGCACCGTCAGAATCGTCCGTGGCATGGCGCCACCGTCACACCTCAAACCAGTCCTCCGGAATACCTGGACGACTGCTACTTCTGTCCCGGCAATCTCCGAGTCAGCGGCGTTCGCAATCAAGACTACAGTGGGATTTATGTCTTCGACAACGATCATCCCTGTGTAGGTCCAAACGCACCGCAGGAACTTGGTACACCCTCAGGTATTTATCAGAACCGCCCCGCCAGTGGACTTGCTCGTGTCGTCTGCTACAGCCCGAAGCACAATCTCACATTAGCCGAGCTGGATGTGCCGGAGATCCATGCCCTTCTCAAGGTATGGCAGGCGCAATACTCCGAACTTGGCGCTCGTCCCGAAGTTCGACATGTACTTGTTTTTGAGAACAAGGGCGAAGTCGTTGGCGTCTCAAATCCGCATCCCCATTGCCAGATCTACGCGACGAACTTCGTTTTCAAGACTATCGAAAACGAAGCCATCCTTTCGAGACAGCATTTCGATGACACGGGCCGTGTTCTGTTTCAGGATATTCTTCGGGCCGAACATGACGACGGGCGCCGGATAATCTTCGAAAATTCTTCCGCGATTGCATTTATTCCGTACTTTGCGCGGTACGCCTATGAGACTTACGTTGCTCCAAAGGCAACTCATTCAGGACTGGCCGGGCTCGACTCGAATGAATTGCGCGATCTCGCCGAGGCGTTGAAAGTCATGGCCGTGCGGTACGACAACCTCTGGCAAATGCCATTCCCGTACGTCATGACGCTGCACCATGCTCCAACCGACGATGCCGACTACAGGGGATTTCATTTTCATATCGAATTTCATCCGCCGCTGCGAAAGCCGAATCTCTTGAAGTATCTGGCCGGTCCTGAAATCGGCGGCGGCAATTTCCTCAGCGACACGCTGCCGGAAGACAAGGCACAGGAGCTTCGAGACATTTCCGACATTCATTACAAAATCGCGAGGTCCAGCCAATGACGGAGGGGGCAGACCCCTTGCTCTCCAACTTTCCCGAATTGATACGGCCCATCCGGTTGTTGCACAACCGTGTTCGTGACGCAGTGGTCGCTGCGACGGAACGGCAGCGGCTCGACGAACTTGCCGACATCCACAGAGACGAAGAGGGCGATACGATTTACGCGATCGATGTTGTCAGCGAGGACCTGCTGCTCGAATTCTTTGAGGAGTTGTCCCACGATCATTCCTTCATATTGATTGCCGAAGGGCTTCGCGGCCCGATGGTGTTTCCACGTCACAGCAGCGAATCCTCGGCGGCCTGGCGAATTATCGTGGATCCCATAGATGGGACACGCGGGTTGATGTATCAAAAGCGCAGTGCGTGGATATTGACAGGCGTTGCACCAAATCGAGGGGAAAAGACTTCGTTACAGGACATTATCGCGGCCGTACAGACGGAGATCCCTTTGCTCAAGCAGCACCTGTCGGATCAGATGTGGGCCATCAAAGGGCATGGCGTATCGGCCAGGAGGCACAATCGTCTGACAGGGGAAGAAACCCCGCTTCAACTGCGCCCATCGAAATCCGATACCATTGCACATGGATTCTCGACAATCTCGCGATTCTTTCCCGGTGGGCGGGAAGTACTGGCCGCTATGGATGACGAGATTGTGAGGGGTGCACTCGGCCCCGTGACTCCGGGCAAGGCGCATTGCTTTGAAGACCAGTACATTTCCAGCGGCGGTCAGCTTCACGAATTGATGTCGGGCAAGGACCGGTTTATTGCGGATCTCCGTCCATTACTTAAACAGCTCGGCATCTGTTGCCACCCGTATGATGTCTGTACCGCCTTAATCGCGACCGAGCTGGGAGTTCTTGTGACGGATCCATTCGGACAACCGTTGAATCCGCCGCTGAATGTGCAAGCGGACGTGGCATGGGCCGGATACGCCAACGAACAGATTCGCAGGCAGGTGGAACCGCTGTTGCGCGCTGCATTGCGAAATCGAGGTCTGATTTGAATGATGATCTGACCGCCTTTGTCGACGCTCTCAAATTTACGGGATTCTTCGATAGGCGTACGCCCGTGCTGCTGTCGCGTGCGCCGGGACGTCTGGACGTGATGGGCGGAATCGCAGACTACTCCGGCTCTCTTGTTTTGCAGCGCACAACGGCGGAAGCCACCTTCGCCGCCGTGCAACGAACCGAACGCGCGTTGTTGAATATCGTGAGCCTGAGCCCCGACGGGAATGGTGTCCCGCGCGTATTTGCGCTTCCACTGGAAGCTCTTTCGAAGGATGGTTGGCCGATCGGCTACACCGAAGCGCGGCGGATTTTCAGTAATTCAACCGACGGTTGGGCCGCATACGTCGTTGGAGTATTCATCTCTTTGATGCGGGAGCGCGGAGTGGTGTTCACAGATGGCGCGAAAATACTGATTTCATCCCGTGTGCCGGAAGGCAAGGGAGTTGCGTCATCCGCCGCCCTGGAAGTGGCTACACTGCAGGCCGTGACCTCTGCGTTCGGCATTCTGATATCCGCGAAGGAAATTGCAATCCTCTGTCAGATTGCGGAGAACATGGTAGCCGGTGCGCCCTGCGGCCTGATGGACCAGATGACTTCCGCCTGCGGTGAAATCGATTCGCTGCTGGCGCTGCTCTGTCAGCCGGCGGAATTGCAGGAGCCGGTGCGGATTCCGGGAGAGATTGCATTCTGGGGGCTGGATTCCGGCCAGCGTCATGCGGTCAGCGGATCGGATTATACCTCCGTGCGCACCGCTGCATTTATGGGACACCGGATTCTGGAATTGTCGAACGAAGACTCCTCAGGCGGCTATCTTGCCAATGTGACCCCGGCGGAATTTACCACAGAAGCGATTTCCCTTCTGCCGGATCAGATGACTGGTGCGGAATTTCTGGCCCGCTACTCCGGAACGAGCGACTCCGTCACGACGGTCGATCCCTCACGAACCTACAGCATCCGCCAGGCCACGGCACATCCTGTCTTTGAGAACGATCGCGTGCATGAATTCAGAAGATTGTTGATGTCTTCGTCCGGTGAAGCGCAGAGAGTCCGGCTTGGCGAGCTGATGCTTCAATCGCATGAAAGCTATTCCGCATGCGGACTGGGTGCGCACGGTACGGATTTGATCGTAAAACTCGTCCGTGCAGCTGGAACCGAAGCCGGTCTGTACGGCGCAAGGATTACAGGAGGCGGATGCGGTGGAACGGTTGCCATCCTGGGCCGGCCGGATGCGGGAAGCAGCATCGCGGAGATTGTGGTGAAGTATCGCAGCTTTACCGGATATACCCCGTACGTTTTTTCCGGCTCATCACCGGGCGCGGCTCAATTTGGTACGCGGACGGTCACGATGTAGATTTTTGTGGGGCCGCAGACGAGGTGTGGGTCAAGCGGACGTGCATCGCAATAATTCTGTGATTGAACCATCCCACCAGCGCTCGCGTCTCACGACGCTAGTGCGTCATTGCATAGATGGCGTAGTTTACGCCCAACTGCACGGCGCGGCCGGACTCGTGGATGGAACACTGCCCAATGTCGAGCGCCTGCCAATATTCGCTGATGTCGTTGTTGAAATCGATCATCACCTGGATGCGGCCTTTTTCGTCGGATATCGCGAGGAACTCGACGGGACCGGAATCATTATTGACATAAGGCGCGACCATATCTTTCGGGTCGAGATCGAAAAAAGTATGGAAGATGGGGTGATTTGCAGAAACGACTTCGATTGTCCGGTCGGGGAAAACCTTGGCCATCTGCTCTTGCATATTCAGGTATTGGGATGGATTGCGTTCGTTTGCGCGAAAGTCGTCCATTAGCAGAAACCCGCCACGGTCGAAATACTCCCGAAGGTTTTTGACGTCGTCCGGAAGAAGATCCAGGAATCCCGGTTCAGACATATAGATAAACGGGTACTGGAACAATTCTTTGCTATCGATATCGACAATCTGGTACGAGTTCGGATCTGTCGTCACCATTGTCAGCTTGCCGAGGTTGTCCGGGAACATTGTGTCGCCGTCGGGATAATCGTGGTGCCACGGAACTTCGTTGGTGGCTCCTCGCCATTGGTGACTGTGATACCGAACTCTGGCATAGACAAAGCCGGCCCGGTTGATATTGCGTGGAACGGAAGTGTCTCCTTCGCCGCTACCGAATTGAGCGCCGCCAACGATGCAGCTCCTGCCGCCACCGCCAAATCCGCCGTTCTGCCTTCCACCACCAAATTGTCCGCCAAACTGCGCATACGCAGTGACGACCATCGCCGTAGTGACAGCAATAATGGCAGCAGCAACCAGCTTCCTGTTCATGTTGTTGGAGAGTTTACAACGAGAATCCGGGGAAGGCGCATCGGAATGTTGTTAAATGATGTTCCGATGCGCTTCCGCAGTTAATGATGCTGTTTTACGAATGCCAGGACCTGGTCGGAGACGACCTTGTCGATGCTGCCGAAAGAGAACACTTCCGACATATGACTCTCGCCCTTGAACCACATCATGGTTGGACAATGACCCACGCCGTCCTTTGCTTTCGGACCTTCCAGCTTGCAAAGTTCGTCGTGTATCGCGACCGATTGCGTCGGCATACCGGCTCCGGCGGTGGCATCGATATCCAGTTCACCCCATGCCAATGCAATGGCGGCACGCGTGGATTTGAATCCATCCAATACCGTGAAAGCGGGTGCTGCAGGAGCTGTTGCATTTCCTTGTGGGGCGCCGGGTGCGGCCCCAGGCGCACCGCCTCGACCTCCACCACCCCCGGCAGCTCCGCCACCTCGGCCACCACCGCCGCCGGGACCTGGCGCACCTGCCGCTGGCGGCGTCGGAGCGGCGGCTCCGGTGGAAACCCACTGCTTTCCATCCCATCGCCAGGGCGATGTTCCCGCCAACGCCATTCGCTGAGCTGCTGCATCCGCACCTTGATTCGGCAACGAACTGCTCGGTCCTCGAATCGGCCCCGCTTGCACATTGGCGTTGGCCAGACATGTGGCTGTGCTCGGCGTCGTTGCCCCGCCACCGCGCCCACCTCCGGCGCCCGCTCCACCGCCGGCTCCGCCACGAGCCCCGCCGCCACCGATGCCAATCCCGGGATGTGCGCCCATGAAGATCGCGCCCTTGACACCTAAACCATAAAGGTCGGGACGGCCGATGTACTGGGTCAGCGGCACGGTCCCGGCGGAGTGCGCCATGAGGAACATGTCTGCGGCATTGCCTTTATATTTGGCGACGTTCGTCTGCAGCCATTCGATTACCAGCGCCACGTTCTGGCCTGCCGCGGTTCCGCCGCGCTGCATCGTCACACCCACCATGCCGTTGTTCGCGGCCCATGTCCCGATATTGTCGTAGAACATGTTGGATTCCACAGCCTGCTGCTCAATCTTGTTCCCGGCGCCCCCGGGGATGAAGATGAACACCGTCCGATTCGCTGCCCCTTTGTCGGGCACAAAAATATCGATCAAATCCTTCGGTTGCGGGCCGTAGGAAACGTCGCGTATCACCGTCACGCCCGGATACAACTTCACTTTGGTGTTCGGCATCGCCGCATCGACCGGCCAATAGGTGTTGTAGTCGTTCTTGTCGAACAACGTCCGATAGAGTTTCCCGGTGCAGCCCGGATCCACGACTCGTCCCATCTTAACCAGTTCGGCTTCGACCAGCGGCGGCACCTGAGCTTGAACCACTGCAGGAGTCCCTGTTTCAATCAGCACAATTAGAACAAGAACGCCGAGCCCCCACTGCAGACTATTGGGTTTCAGTCCTAGCTTCATAAATATTCCCCCTCGATCATTTTGGCTCTCGCATTGTTATCCAGAACTCCCCAATTGCGCATCGGAATTTAGAAATTCCTGGACATCTGTTTCAGGAGCTATCCGTTCCAGTCGTTTCGATACACGCCCGGCGATGACATCACGCGAATCTGATCTTCACTCGAAAATATCTGGGCGGAATTTGAATTGTTTCATAGATCCGTTGTTGCGCAGGCCGTACTGCGGACTTTCCATGTAGGCGCCGTGGGTAACCGCGCACAATCTTTCGATTGGAATTCGCAGGCGGTCACAAACCGAGCCGACGGTGTCTCAATACGCCACTCATCAGATTAGCTCTCGTTTCCCGAGTGGATTTCCAGGATGGTAATTCGGATCGAAGGAAGTATTATTTGTCGAGTAGCAGATTTCAACACCATCCATCGAGAGCCACGAGGAGAGAATAATGATCAATCCTATTCGGAAATCCAGTTTGGCAATTTTGTTCGCAACTGTGATGACGTACACCGCAACCGGCGCCCAGCAGCAACCGGCCGCGCCGGCGCCGGGTGCAGCCCAAAGAGCCACGGCTGCGCCTGCCGCGCCCGCCGCACCCGTAAAAATCGAATATGTAAAGATTCCGGCGGGCGAATTCCTGATGGGCTGTTCCAAGGGCGACACGATGTGCGATATGCATGATCCCAAATCGCCGCTCACCCTGAGCGGTTTCTTCAAAGATACTTCCGAGACGCCCGCGCATATGGTGAAGATCACCAAGCCATTCGAGATCGGAAAGTACGTTGTGACCCAGGCCGAATGGAAGATGGTCATGGGAACGGATTTGAGTACCTTTAAGGGAGACAACCTTCCAATGGAGAACGTCAGCTGGAATCAGGTCCAGGAATTCCTGACGAAGATCAATTCCATGAATGATGGATTCAAGTACCGCCTGCCTACGGAAGCGGAATGGGAGTATGCCGCGCGCGCAGGAACGACCGGGCCGATCATCGGGGACTCTCTGGATGCCATCGCATGGTATGACCAGAAAGGCGGGCCTAAAACAAGGCCCGTCGGAACCAAGGCTCCAAATGCATGGGGCCTGTACGACATGCAGGGAAACGTCTGGCAGTGGGTTCAGGATGCCTACAGCGACTACAAGAAAAATGCCGTCAGCGATCCGGTGAACAACAAGGGAGACAAACGCGTTCTGCGCGGCGGCTCCTGGGACCTTGCTGCAATTGAGATGCGCGTTTCAAATCGTTTTGCGATCCCGCCAAATTTAAAAAATAACAATGCGGGGTTCCGGCTGGTGCGCGAAGCGAAGTAAAGGACCGGGGAATTTGCCATTTGTCATTAATCCATTGTCATTTGTCATCCGAGCGGAAGGGAACAGAAGCCTCCTTCCACAAAATGACAAATGACGATTGAACATTGGCAAATTCCCCCATTTCCCCGGAGATCCACTTCTATTGGCCGGCCGGCTTCGAAACGACGAAGAGGACGAAACATCCCTGTTGCCGCATCAGCTGCGACGTCGCGATCGTAAAAGTCTGCGGAGTCGTGGTGTTCGTTTTTGAAATCATAAGTGCGACAGAATTTCCCCAGGCATTGGGCGCCGCGGCGTTCTTCGTCCAACTCATACCCGTAATCCAACGCCCCATTGAGCAAGGAGCGGCATGGCATGTCGCGGTCAATGTGCTGCCATCTGCACTGAGCTTGAATTCGACGCCCGGTTCGGCAGCGGTCACGGCCTTCGAGACTCCATTTTCAGACACTACGAATGAACAGTCCGTGCATCCATAGCTGAACGTTTCGCCTTTGCTGTTCGTGAATGAAATCGTCCTTCCCTGAAATCCAGCAATCGCAAAAGAAAATCCGTTGGGAGGTGTCGCCCAATTATTGAAATCTGGAAAAGTGAGCTGTTGCATGTTTGCGGCTTCGCGGTTTCTTTCCCACAGAGAATTGAAAAACGCCTTGTTCTTCTCGATCGGGCCGCCCGCTTCGCCCTGATCCACCGGAGCAAGAATCGACCGGATCTCACCTAACAGATCGGGATTGGCAGGAACAGTTCCAGGCTGGGCTGGAGCGGGTGTCGACGCAGGAGCAGTCGCCTGCTGCAGCATCGCCACATGCACGGCCGCATCCTGGCTCCATCCGATCTCCGACTGGATCGGTACCGCTCTCATTTCCGTATTCGTGGCAACCTGCTGGCCTGGCAACAACGTTTGGGACACGTCCCCGTGTTGGACGTGAACCTCACCCTCAATCACCGCGACGCGAGAACCGGTTGCTTCCGCCTTTACCGAAAAAACGGTTCCAACCACCGAGACCACACAGTCTTTGGTCTTCACATACAGGTGACCGTTGTGTTGTTTGGCCGCCGTCACAATGATGTTGCCTTTGCTTAGATCCACTTGAATTCCATCAGTCGCGCGATTGATGGAAAGTTCCACGCTTTCACTCATCTCGACCCGCGAGCCATCCCGCAAAGCCAGAACCTCGCTGCCGGAAATATCGGTTCGAATGACCTTTCCTTCCGATATGGAGTTCGTGTCTCCCGACGAAATGAATTTCCCGTTCAATCTTTTTGCAATGGGCTCGGCGCTGCTCGGAAGGGATAGCGTGCTGACCATAACTGCCGCCGCGACCAATGCTGCTGCGACGGCGGCCATAGGCACCCATCGACGTTTCCGCGGGGTGTTCGGAAAAGCGTCAATTCGAGCGGCGGGATCCAGGACAGTATCGAAGCCGCCAAGATTTTCAAGTACCCGGTTGGTCGATCGTCGCACGCGAACCGAAGGCACGGGATCGCCCAGCTCTTGAAGAAAGCGATCCAGTATCCGGTCTGTTTCGTTGCGGTGTGATGTCATGACTGTTCTCCCTGGTAGTTTCGTATGGATTTTCGGAGGCGAGCCCGGGATCGAAAAAGACTAATCGCAATAGTTCCGCGCGATGTTCCGAGCAGGTTGCCAATTTCAACGTCCGAGTATCCGTGCACATATCGAAGGATGAATATTTCCGCCGCCTTTGGTTTCAGGTCCGCGAGAGCGATTCGCAGGCATTCCTGCATGTCTTCTTCTCTGTCCGATCGCCGCCACGGCGCATCGGATTCAAAGCAGTCGGACTGGTCTGTCAGGACGTGATGCCGCCGCGAACGAACAACGTTTAGTGCCGTGTTGACGGTGGCGCGGTACAAATAAGCTTTCGGTTTTGATCGAATATCGGAAGACGGAAACGTTCGGAACAGTTTTAGAAACACGATCTGCGTCACGTCTTCCGCATCCTCCGAGTTCCCGGTGACCCGATATGCCGTGCGGTAAACGAACTCCGAGTGTTCGCGGAAAATCGATTCGAATTCTTCAGGAAGCTGCCGCACCGCAAGAATTGTGTTCGTCGCTATCATGCTGTTCACTTCTTAAGACACATCGATGCGGCCGGTTGTTATCACGTGAGAAATAATTCTCTCCGGGTGGATCGGGCGGCGCAGTCGTCGGCCTTGCCTACGTCAGAAGCCGAAGAAAGCTGTCCTCCGGTACGAAGCGACGGTGTGGCTACCTGGGCGACACGACGTAACGAACGTTCACGTGTGAGGAAGCGGAATCGCTAATCTCTTTCTGTCCGGTTTGCGATCCAACTGCGGATGTCGGGCAATTCCCGGTCTAAATCCAACGTGTGGGTTTTCAAGTACTCTCGGTAGTCGATCTTGAAGCCGCCATTGCGAAGAACCTGTATCTGCGACCTCGTTACTTCCACTGGAAGGATCTCGTCCTCTGTTCCATGCGTGATCAGCCAATCGCCGTGATTGACTTTCGGATTCAAATCCCTCAGCAGTTCCTCGGGATTGATGGAGTAGCCACTAATGCCGACGTATGCGGCAAGCCGATCCGCGTGCCGCGCGCCAAATTCCAGTGTCATCAGGCAGCCCTGAGAGAAACCGAGCAGGAATGTCTTATCCGGTGAGTACCCTTCACGGCTCAATGCCGCGAAGACTTCGCTTAGAATGTTTCTCGATCGAACAATTCCAGTAAGTGGATCCTCGCCAATGTCGTACCAGCGATATCCCGAATAATATGGTTCAGGTGCATTCAGCAGGAGATAGTCGATTGAATCGATCTCCAGTGCGTCCTGCAGCCATAAAAAACCTCTGGCCGAATCGCCGAGCCCGTGTAACACCACCATCAGTTGTTGGGAGCGGTTTGTCGCCGGCAGCCAGATATGAGTAAGCGGCAACTTCATGATCGCCGCAGGGGAACAAGAAGTTTTTCCAATCCGTTGGTCTTGATCTCGTGCATCGCCGCCAGCAACTGCCCCAGCTTTCCTTCCGGAAACCCCTTTCTGCTGAACCAGACGAGGTAGGCGTCTGGCAGGTCGATCAAATACAGATCCTTGTATTTGCCATACGGCATCCGGGCATTTGCGAGTTCCGTAAGTTCGTCCATCTGTGAATCGGAAAACAGGGTATTGGCTTAACCAGAATAGAGGCTATACCATCCTCACGAAATCCCGAGACGCAAAAATGAAATGGCAACAGGCACCCTGACGTTTTGCGCATGACGAGTTACCACGCTTTGTACGGTGGAACGATCGATAGCGAGCGGAGCAGGGCTTTCACCGTCCTCTCAGCAGCAAAGACACTTCGAAGGGCCATGACCTTCGCTGAGTATACTTCCGGCGGCATCGACAATCGTGATTCCCAGCACCCGTCCATCGTCGAGTTTCAATCCCAGGCTGGTTCCAATCCATTCGGACGAATCCATCTGCACCGCGCCTTCGATGCGAAAGAGTCCGGGAATGGGCATGCCGGAGCCTTCCGACATTCCCTGATAACGGCGTA
>Ga0105248_10002922_pt1 | contig 18962 bp, 20 predicted proteins | sample KBSS34metaG_FD_81524 | JGI IMG/M metagenome (GOLD analysis project Ga0105248, IMG submission 81524) | Switchgrass rhizosphere microbial communities from Kellogg Biological Station, Michigan, USA - KBS S3-4 metaG | ecosystem: Host-associated > Plants > Roots > Rhizosphere > Soil | place... | reverse complement strand
GTCTCAATCGGCTGCCCACCCGTCACCGTCTGCTGCTGGCTCAGAAAGCGATGCTCGCGTTCAAAAGCCGCCAGCCGCTTCTCCTTCGCCTCCACATCCGCCGTCAGCGTCTTCAACTGTCCCTGCAGCCATCCAGAAGCCTCCCCGGTCGCATCGCGCCGGCTCTCGCTCTCCTGCGCCTGAAACTCGCGAATCACAGCATTCACCACCGCCGCCGCCAGCGCCGGGTCCTTGCTCTTGAACCGAATCTCGATCAGCAGCGTCCGCGGCAGCGTCCGCACCTTCAGCCGCTTCGCAAAAGCCTCCAGCAGATAGCTCTGCGCCTCGGGCGCAGGTTTTAATACATCAAATCCCGGAAACTTACCGGCAAATTGCGGCGTAAATCCTGAAGCCTCATACAGCCTCAGCCCGCGAATCACCCGCCACGCCACCTGGTCGCTGCGCAGAATATTCACCAGCGTCTCCAGCTGCAGCGGCGTGCTCAAAATCGAAGCAGGCGCAATCGTCTCCGTCGCGTCCACCGTCAGCGAAGACACAGCCTGCATCCGCAGCGCCACCTTCGCCGAAGCCTCATATTGACTGGGAGCAATCAGGCAATACAGCAGGACCAGGAGCAGCAGCCCACCCACGGTTCCCAGAAAGAACCGGCGACGCCTCCGCAACAACGCCCATAACTCTCGCAGGGAGATCGAAGCCCGCCCCGCACGCTCAGCATCTGGAAGAGAAGTTTCAGCCACGCAACAGTTCCTCAAGGCAGGAAAATATTCCAGCAAGGTGCCTTTGCGCAGATTGGGAAAATCAAATCAAACGATGCAGGAAAACGTACTGAGCAGTCTCCCCCATTCCACCCATTCCGTCAAATCAAATCTATTTGTCAAATAAATCCCCATATCCCCAATCGTCTGGGTGCCCCACCTTCAACGCGCCTTTGCGTTTAAGGTGGGACCAAATTCGCACGCAGTGCGAAGCCTACTCCCTACTCCCCACGGACAAGTTTTCGTCCGTGGGCCGGCTAGTCCCTAGTCCCTCAGTCCCTCAGTCCCTGTCTCCCGATACCACTCTACCGTCCGCCGAAGCCCATCCTCAAACGAAACCACCGGCGTATACCCCAACAACTCCCCGGCCAGCGACACATCCGCCAGCGAGTGCTTGATATCGCCCGCCCGCTCCGGAGCATACTGCATCGGCCCGGCATACCCCGTAATCCCCCGCAGCACCTCGACCACCTCGTTGAGCGTGGTCCGCACACCCGTAGCCAGATTCATCACCCGCCCAGCCACCAGCTCCGCAGGAGCAGCAGCCGCCAACAGGTTCCCCTCGACCGTATTGGCAATAAACGTAAAGTCTCGGCTCGTCTCCCCATCCCCATAGATCGTAGGAGTCTCCCCCGCCAGCATCTTCCGGCAAAACACCGCCAGCACCCCCGAATACTGCGAAGTCGGGTCCTGATAAGGCCCAAACACATTGAAGTAGCGCAGCGCCACCGTCTCCAACCCATACACCCGGTGAAACGAACGCATGTAATACTCCCCCGCCAGCTTCGCCACCGCATACGGCGAAATCGGATTCGGCAGCATCCCCTCATGCTTCGGCAATGTCGGAGTATCTCCATACGCCGAAGAAGAAGCCGCATACACGACCCGCCTCACCCCAGCCTCCTTCGCCGCCCAAAGCAGTTGCACCGTAGCATCCACACACGCCACATTCGAGGCCACAGGATCCAGCACCGACCGCGGCACCGAGGGCAGCGCCGCCTCATGAAAGATAATCTCCACCCCAGCCACCACCCGCGCACAAACAGCAGGGTCAGCCAGGTCCCCCTCGACAAACTCCATAGCCTCCAGGCCCAGCAGGTTCTCCCGCTTCCCGGTCGAGAAGTTATCCACTCCCCGCACCGAATCGCCCCGCGCAATCAGCGCCGCAGCAATCGACCGCCCAATAAACCCCGCCGCCCCAGTCACCAGATACTTCGCCAATGCCAACTCCTCCAAAACTACAGCAGCCAGAATACCAATCGAAGCTCTCCTACCATGGACCGAGTATTGACACTTCGCAACATGCGAAGTATCCTGAGTCAGTGCACATCGTCACAATCAAGCGTCTGCAACAAGCCGCTGAAGAGCACAAGGAAGCAGCATCCGAGCTAGCCTCCTGGATCAAGGTAGTCAAGCAAGCGCGTTGGAAAAACTTCGTCGAACTGAAAGCTAGCTTCCCCGACGCAGACGACGTGGATGGCTTTATCGTTTTCAATATCCGCCACAACCGCTACCGGCTTGTCGTAGCAGTTCATTACTCCAAGGCACTCGAACAACGCATCACACTCGGCCACGTCTACATAGGCGCATTCATGACGCACAAAGAGTACGACCGTTGGAGCGGCATGACCAGAACGAGGAGGGAAGAATGGCTACAGTTCTAGCAAACCCAACCGAGATGCTCGACATGATCGAGCGCGGCGCTCCCCACCTCATTCATAGCGAAGAGCAGCTGGAAGCCTACACCAAAGCCCTGTTCCAACTCACAGCCCTCGAAGCCCCCACCGCAGCCCAACTGGAAGCCATCGACCTTCTGACACTCCTGATCGAGCGCTACGAAGAAGAGCACTACAAACTCCCAGAAGCCGCCCCTGCAGAAGTCCTCAAATTCCTCTTGGACCAGCACCAGCTGAAGCAGAGAGACATAGCCGCAGACCTGGGCGGCGAAAGCGTCGTCTCAGAAGTCCTCTCCGGCCGCCGCAAACTCAACGCTACTCACATCGAGCGCCTGGCCGCCCGCTTCCACGTCTCCCCAGCCGTCTTCTTCCCCGCCCGCTAGACTTTAATTGGCTCTGTTGACATCCCTGGAAATGGGTCATCCTGAGCGAAGTTTGGCACGCTTTTTGTGCCAAACGCAGTCGAAGGACTTGCGGTTTCTCTGCACAACGGCACGGAAGCCGTCTCTTCGCCAACGATGTCAACAGAGCCACTCTATTTCAACTTGGCAATCTCCAAGCCCCGATAAAACACCTCAGCCCCCTCCGTCTGAAACAGAATCCTCCCCCGCGTCCGATTCAATTCCGTTCCCTCATTCACAAGCTTCCCATTCACGAAGTACCATACGTGGTCCCCCTTCGCCACCAGTTCCAGCGTGTTCCACTCCCCCTTCGGCTTCTCCACCTCGCCCGTCGGATCGCGATACCCCGTCACATCCTTCCACGCCCCACCGCCAAACCGCTGCGACTTCACAAACCGGTTCGGTCCTGGCTTATCTTCGCTCACAACCGCCTCGCCCTTCACCTTCAACGTGGCACCCTTCACCAGCCAGATATCGCCCGTGCCGCCCTCCTGGATCTGAAACTCAAACGCTCTCGGCCACACATCCTTCGGAACCTCCACCAGCGGCTCATCGATGTGGTAGAGAATCCCGCAATCCCGCGCCTTACCCACCTTGTCCAGATAAGTCTTCTCACCCCACTTGAACTCCATCCGCAGATAGTAATTGTCATAAGACTTCTGCGTAACAATCCCGCCAAAGTCATTCCCCGAAACATGAATCACCCCATGCTCCACAGAGAACACATGCTCCGGATCTTGATTCACTCCCTGCGCCTTCAGCAGAGTGTCAAACCCCTTCAAATCCTTCCCATCAAACAACCGCACCATCTTCCCATGCGCCGGAATCTCACTTGCCTTCTGCGCCCAGCCGTTCCCAGTCAGTGCCGCCGCTGCGAACACCGCCATTGCCATCCACTTATTCATTCGTCGCCCTCTCAGCATCCAAACTGCCGCAAATGATGATCCATGTGCAGGTACCCCCATCGCAGCCAATCCCGCGTCTCCATTGAACGGAAAAAGGGGTGCTCCGGCCACTCCCCGCGCTTCTCGCAAAACGCCTTCAGCTTCTTCTGCAGCCGCTCCATATCCTCATTCCAGGACTTCGGCAGCGAACCGCCCACGCCTTGCTTCACCACCGGAGCCGTCGGGATATTCCGGCCCCAGCGCAACGGCACCCGCAACGCCAACACCATGATCACCCCCGGCGGCAGCGGCAACCGGATCTGCGGATTCGTCCGCTCTCCCAATGCCAGTTCAAACGAGTCCGCAAGATGGCAAACCATCTCCTGCGGAGACATCTTCCCCCAGACCCGAATACTCTCAGGCCGCAGCCTGCCCAGCCGCCCCTGAACTTCGTCCAGCACCTTCGCTTGACCCAATGCTTTCACCGCACAAGTCTTGCATCAGCCCCTACACGTCGGCAATCTCCCGACAAGCCTGAGGCAGATGTATGACGAAGAAATGACATCTGCCGGCTGCCCCACCTTCGCCACGCCGTTGTTGTTGTGGCTAAGGTGGGTCCAAATTCGCGTCCAGCGCGAACCCGACGAAGCCTCACTTGTCCAATGGGTTTTGGCAGGAACACTACTGCTCTAAGGCTAAACACCAACCAGCGCAACATCCTAAAGTGGAGCACCCTTGATCGACGCAATATCAAGCGTCGCAGCGCCAATCCCTTGCGGTTGCAAAGTCGGTTCATGCAGTTTAGGAGAAGCAGCCGACCTCACCTTTTTCGGTCACTTCGCATCTTCAATCTTTGGCCACAACGTAGCCAGACAACTGTCCCTTATTGCCGTGTGCAGTTTCTCAGGCTTTCCATACAGTTGCAGTTGAATCTCGAACAATATCGCCGTAGAACCTGGCGACTGGAACGTTAAATATGCGGAATTAGGATGGGTCGGGGAGGCTGGTCCGTCTTGTACCGGCGCGAAAGCGAAATTTATTACCAGATCGGCGTTGCTTGGATTCGAAACCATCGACAATTGTCCAGACCTCGTCAGGATAACTGCAACCTGATCAGCTTGCTCCTTCTGCCCTTCTGGATAGCTCACAAAAACTGTCTTTGCCCCCGCAAACGCAGGGAGCCTTGGGAAATGCTTTGGTGCAATAGCGAAGAGATTTGGGTCGGGCTCATCGCGTCGGAGATCCGTCACGTGTAGCTCTTTTGGAAACTTTCTGACATCGAAACCGGCTAAATAACGGCGGCTGTAGTTGAAGCCCAACTCTGATTCCCATTCCTCTTGAATTTCATACCTTCCGGACTCCAGCTTGGTTTCAGAGCGAAATCCAAAGATGGTCATCCCGTCCACCTTCTTTTCGCCCAGAGAAAGCCTGCGGGTCGAGACGTCCGGGTTGGTGTGGGCCCGAACCATGGTCAAGGACTTCTGCTGCTCTCTCAACGCATCTTCGGTTTCATCGACAGTATGCGTTGTGCGCGAACTCGGATCGATAGGCTCAAGTATGAAAATTGGCTTCAATCTGTCGGATATTTCGAAAACTTGGCCAGACAAGCTACAACCTTGTGAATTATTCACAATAAAGATTTGCCTCGGCTCACCGTCGACGATAGCGCTGCCTGAATATTGACTCCCATCGCTGGCACGAGCCATCTCGATGATCGGGCGTTTTTTTTCATCGCGAACCACTGCCGAAAACGGCGCACCCCTAACCGGCAGAATTTGCCCCAAGGCGTAGTGAGAAGTAGAGACAAGGAGCACCAGCGCAAGTCTATTCCAGGTTTGATTTAGAGCCATATCTCGCCTCTAAGAACACATCCCATACCTCGGCAGCGCGGCAAATGCATCCGGCGTCCAACCGTGATCTGCATAGCATAAAGCTAGCAGGAACATCGCAAGATTTACAATCAAAGAGACATGACCACAGCCGCCCCCACGCACGCCGAAGCCACCCTGGCCGCCCTCAAGCACAAATTCGAAACCCGCCAAGCCCGCATCGGCATCGTCGGCATGGGCTACGTCGGCTTGCCCCTCGCCCTGCTCTTCAGCGACGAAGGCTTCCGCGTCACCGGCTTCGACATCGCCCCGGAAAAAGTCGCCACCCTCAACTCCGGCGGCAGCTACATCGTGCGCATCACCCCCGCCAGCATCCAGCAAGCCCAGACCAAAGGCTTCTGCGCCACCGCCAACTACGCCGACGTCGCCCAGATGGACGCCGTCATCATCTGCGTCCCGACACCCCTCAACGAGTACCACGAGCCCGACCTCAGCTACGTCACGGGCACCGTCGAGTCCATCGCGCCCTGGGTCAAAGAGGGCCAGTTAATCGTCCTCGAAAGCACCACCTACCCGGGCACAACCGAAGAACTCGTCGTCCCCCGCCTCGAATCCGGCAACAAATCCGGCCTAAGAGTAGCCCGCACCCCTGAAGACGGCGGCTTGCACGTAGCCTTCTCCCCAGAGCGCGAAGACCCCGGCAACGAAACGGTAGCCCGCCACGACATCCCCAAAGTAGTCGGCGGCTGCGGCCCCATCGCCAGCTCGCTCGCCGCCGCCATGTACGGCAGCATCTTCCGCCGCGTCATCCCCGTCAGTTCGCCCTCCGTCGCCGAGATGACCAAGCTCCTCGAAAACATCTACCGCTGCGTCAACATCGCCCTCGTCAACGAACTCAAGCAGCTCTGCATGAAGATGGGCATCGACATCCACGAAGTCATCGACGCCGCCAAAACCAAGCCCTTCGGCTTCCAGGCCTTCTACCCCGGCCCCGGCCTCGGTGGCCACTGCATTCCCATCGACCCCTTCTACCTCAGTTGGAAGGCCAAGCAATTCGACTTCCACACCCGCTTCATCGAACTAGCCGGCGAAGTCAACACCGCCATGCCCTACTTCGTCCTCGACCAGATCGCCGCCGGCCTCAACGACCACAGCAAATCCATCAAAGGCAGCAAGATCCTGGTCCTCGGCCTCGCCTACAAACGCGACATCGACGACCTCCGCGAATCCCCCTCCCTCACCATCCTCGAGCTGCTCCGCGAACGAGGCGCCAAAGTCGCCTACAACGACCCCTTCTTCCCCACCGTTGGCCACGGCCGCCACTACGCCCTCAACATGACCAATACCCCGCTCGATAACCTGGGCAGCTACGACGCCGTAGTCATCGTCACCGACCACACCACCTATAACTACAAAGAAATCGTCGCCCAATCCAAACTAGTCATCGACACCCGCAACGCCACCAAAGGCATCGCGGCAGAAAACATCCTCCGCTGCTAGGACCTGTCCAAATAAAAGCTGTGCGACAGGGTGAAATCTGACGTTATCTAATCGACGTCAGTCATCATCTGATCGAGATCCGCAATCATCAGAATCAAATCTGCAATTATCAGATCGACGTCTGCGATGATCTGAACTTCCGGATCTCACGGAAACGGAATCGCCGCGAGTATCATTCCGCGTTTTACGATTTGCCGTACTCCCCGCGGCACGAGCTTACGCACGGCCAACATCCCCAGCCGCGAGCTCAGCAAACTCAACACAACGCCACAATCGGCCCAGGGAATAAACCGCCAAACCCCAAACCGGTTCACCAGCAGCTCCCACCGCTTCACCCTTGAAAAATAAGGGATTGTGATAGGTTTCACGCCATCGGCAGCCCCAACAGATTCCTTCCGTAAAACCGTCCCGTCCGCAAACCACCGCCCAATTCGAAGCGCCGCATCCTCCCCATAAAACCGAGAAAAATCCACCCAGGCATTCGGCCGCATATCCGCCTCAAAGTAGTACCGGCCTCCACTATCCGCTGCCTCGATAGCTGTAATCGAAACAAATCCTTCAGCATCCAACGCCCGCCCCAATGCCTTCAACTCCGAAAAAACCTCCTCCGGCACCAGTGGCAGCGGATAGTACGTTCGCAGATCCGAAACTCCGAAATCCTGCTTTGACCGCTCCACCACCGAACAGGCGAAGTGCACCAATTCCCCGCTAAAATAGACCGCCGAGAGGTCCATCTCTCGCCCCTCAATCTTTTGTTGGACAAGCATCCGCCGCCCCTCAAAGAAGCCTGCAGCCCCCTCGAGCGCCAGCACATCAGCCTCGCAGCGACACTCCCGCACCCCCACACCACCACTGGAGGAATCCGCCTTCACCAGCACCGGATACCCAAGCTCTTCAGCGGCCTCCATAGCCTTTCTACAATCAGTTGCCACGCGAAACGCAGGCGTCTGCACCCTGGCCCCTGCCAGACGCCGTGATAGCCCTATTTTTGAGTAGATATGCGCAATTCTGCCCACGCCTGTCCTAGGTAGATGTCGTGGCTCGACCTCTGTCGGCCAAACGATCCGGCTCATCTTGAAAAGGGTCTCATCGTCGCAGGCAAGAACCCAATCATAAGGATTCACCTTGCTTCGCATGCATACCCGTTCAAAGGCAGCCTCAATGGCGCAATTTAGATCTGTAGCAAAGTGAAACTCTCGCACAAACCGGCTGGCTCGCAGCAGTCCACTCGTTGAAATTACATCCACCGAAAACCCAGCCCGGACCAGTAGATAAGGCAGCCCCCACATCAAGCTGGGCGACCCTCCAACCATCAACACATCCATGCGCACCACACGAAGATAAGGGCTTCGCTCACCTGGGGGATTCGTTACAACTCCAGTATCTTCCAGAATCACTCGACGACCAACCCCAAACTTGCATCTCAGACCGTACCTTGTACACTGATTCACATGAGCCGTCGGTCCACGTCGGCCATCTGTACGTCCCTCCTTCCTGCATTGCAAGTCCTGGCAAACGGCTAATGACCGTCTTGCAGGCCTCTCCTGCCTGAAAGCCGTCTCGTATACACCGGAACACGGAAACGCCTCGAATGAACCTCACAATCAAAACGGGCTCAGAGCGTCAGCGGAAGCCGCAAATACATAGACGAGATCGCTTTCCGACTTCCTACGTAGGACCAACCAAAGTCAGGAGCTACAAAAACCATGCGAAAACGCTTCTATCTTTTTCCCCTCGCAGCGCTGCTTTTTCTGGCCCAATCTGCGCAAGCCGCTCGATTCACCTGCAACAGTTCCGCAAAACTCCCCAATAACGTGCCCCTTGTTGGGTATAACTTCGGTATACAGGTTCCGGTCAGTGCCGGAGGCGGTTCAGGAGTCGGTAAAGTTACCTCAACCTTGAGTCTCCAGTTTCCGCTTGATACCACCTACTCCCAACTCGCTCAACTAGTAGCTTCCGGGCGTCACTCTTCCTCGTGCGTCCTCACTGATACTCCGACCTCAACAATTCGTGTCGAAATCGACTTTACTGACGTCATCTTCACCAACCTGCAACTCATCAATGGACTGCCCTACGGCAACAGCCGCTCGACCTCGGTGGTGCAGCTAAACGCGTCCTATGTGTCCTACACCGTCGTTCCTCACTAGGCTCTGTACACAGACGTGGTGCCACGACTCAAGCCCGCAATCCACGCGGGCTTATTCCTATCAATTCCATCCATGCCGTCACCAAGGCAAGGTTGGTCCATAAACTACTTCCTAACTTCATTGACACAAAATATCTTCTACAAGCGTATAGTCTCCGCTATGGCAAATGTCGACCAGGATGTGTCTCGGGCTATCGCCCAGGGCGAGTTCTATCCCTGGTTCCAGCCACTCATTCTTCTTCGTACCGGCCAGCTACAGGGCTTTGAAATACTCGCCCGCTGGCATCATCCCAAACATGGACTCGTGCAGCCCAGCGATTTCATCCCCTCTGCAGAGGAGGATGGCTGGATTGATGCGGTCACCAGCCAGCTTCTCGCTAAAGCTCTCTCCTCTCCGCCCCTGCTGAACTCCTCGCTAACCATCGCCGTCAACATCTCTCCTGTCCAGTTACGCAGCCGGGCACTTCCCGAGCAAATCCACTCCATTGCCAGCGGTGCCGGATTTCCCCTCGACCGTCTGATCATCGAAATCACCGAGAACGCTCTCTTCCAGGACATAAAGCACGCACAGGTCATCGTCCATCGGCTCAAAGACATGGGTTGCAAGCTCGCTCTGGACGACTTCGGCACCGGCTACTCCAGCCTCCTACATCTCCAGTCACTCCCTTTCGATGAGCTCAAAGTAGACCGCAGCTTCGTCAACTCAATGACTCAGCAGCGCGACTCGCGCAAAATTGTCGCTGCCGTCGTCGGCCTCGGACAAAGCCTCGGCCTCACCACCGTCGCAGAAGGCGTGGAGACTCAGGAGCAAGCAGAGATGCTCGCCTGGCTTGGCTGCGAAATCGGCCAGGGATGGCTCTTCGGCAAGCCCGTGCCTGCAGCGGAACTTCCCGTCGCCATAGCCGCCGCGCGCGATCCAGTCACCCCTCGCCCATCCAACGATCTCCGTGGCCACATCTCTCTCAGCTCTCTCGAGACACAGCCAACACAACGCCTTGCTCAGCTTCAGGCTGTTTACGAAGGAGCACCCGTCGGACTTGCCTTCCTCGATCGCAATATGCGCTACCTCAGCGTTAATCGCAGACTCGCCGACATGAACGGTTTTCCCATGGAGGGGCACCTTGGGCGCACACCGGCCGAGGTTATTCCCGATCTTTTCCCAGTCGTCGAAGTCTACATACGGCGAGCACTCAATGGCCATGCCACCACCGGCGTACGGGTCTCTAAACCCGCCTCCGAAAATTCCCGCGAATCCACCCTGCTGCTCTCCTACGAACCCGTCCGCGACGAGGCCGCCGAAGTCGTCGGCGTCTCTGTGTCGATCGCCGATATCACTGACCTCCAACTCGCCGAAGACGCCCGCCGCGAGAGCGAAGAGCACTTCCGCCACATGATGGAGCTCATTCCCCAAATCCCATGGATCATTGATCCTCAAGGCCGTGCGCTTGACGTGAGCCAGCGATGGCTTGAAATTACCGGAATGACCGACCACGAGTGGCGCGGTCACGGTTGGCTCGACGCTCTCCATCCAGAAGATGTGGCGCCTACCCAGAGCGCAATGCAACACGCCTTCCAGACTGGCGAACCCATTGACATCATCTATCGTGTCCGCCGCCCTGGCGGGGATTGGAAGCGCCTGCGTTCCCGCGGCTCAGCACGCTTCGACTCCGATGGAAAAATCCTTTGCTGGTACGGTTCGCTTGAGCAACTCGATCAACCCGACTGACTTGGCAGCATGGTCCCGGCCAGCGTCACTCTAATGCAATTCCGCACGTATCGGATCGACCAGCCGTCCACGCACAAACTTTATTAATTCATGGGAAATCCACTCTCCAGGCATCATCCAGAACAACCGCCTACGGCGCAGTTCCCACGGCAACTGCTCCACAGGAAATCCCCCCGTAAGCACCACCCCATCGACCTGCTCAACCGTCTCCCAGAGAGACTTCTTCCACTCTGTCACAATACCTCCGAGCACCGCCACGCGGAGCAGAGCTTCATGTGCGCCTGCTAGTGATTCCAGCGACTCCCGGTTCGACTCAACAAGCAGCGACTCGGCAGCCTCCCGGCGTATCCCACACAGGCAATCCGCCCCGCCACTTACGAGAAAGGCTCGCCGCGCCCCTGCCATCAGATACCGCCCCGTGTCTTTAGAAGACATCGGATCCTGTTCCTCCCACACCGGAACATCAGTGCATGTTGAATTCTCTGCCTCTCTCTTCAGCCTATCCAATCCGTTTGCCCCACTATTCGAATTCCCTTCATAGACCAGCGCAAGCTTTATTCCAGTTCCATCGCCATGCTTCCCATGACCATGGGGAGAAACCTTCACTCCAACCCATCCCAACTCCGGCAGCGCCGCCATCAGGCCGCAACCCACAGCAGTCTTGCCCACGCCCCGCCCACTGCCGGAAATCACCAATACCGCCACAGCTATTCCTTTTTCCGCCGAGCCAGCTTAGCAAGCGTAGCCAGCTCCCGCAAATACTCCCGTAAGGGCTTCGCCGGTGTTCCCCACAGCACCGTCCCCGTAGTATCCACCGTCTTTCCCGAGAGCACGCCAGCCTGCCCACCCAGGATCACCCCCGGCCCCACATGCGCATGGTCCCCAATGCCCACCTGCCCCGCCAGCACCGCCCCCTTGCCCACCGTCGACGAACCGGAAATCCCCGTTAGCGCGGCAATCACAACATCCTCGCCGATATCGCAGTTATGCCCGATATGCACCAGATTGTCGATCTTCGTCCCACGCCGTATTAGTGTCCAGTTCAGTGCACCCCTGTCGATTGTCGTATTCGCCCCGATCTCCACGTCGTCTTCAATCCCCAGTCCACCTTGTTGAGGGAATTGTGTATAGGCTCCTGTCTCTTTATCCCTCACATACCCAAACCCATCCCCCCCCAGCACCGCCCCCGCATGGACAACGACCCGATGGCCGATGGACGTTCCACGATAAATCACAACGCGCGGGTAGATGTGGCAGTCGTCTCCGACGGTCACGCAATCACCTAGGACTGCCCCAGCATCAATGCGAACGCGATCGCCAATATACACAGTGTCTCCAATCACAGCTCCAGCTCCTACAGAAACATCATGTCCAAACTGTGCATTGGGCGACACTACAGCGGTTGGATGGATTCCAGTCGCTACTGATGATTCTGCGAGCAGCTTTGCCGCCTTAGCGAACCACAACCGCGGCTGTTTGACTGCAATCACCGTCATTTCGCAGCCCGAAGGTGGTTCAAAATTAATTGGAACGACCGCCGCTCCTGCCCCACTGGAAATCGCCTCATCAGAAGATGCCGAGTTCTCTCCGAATACGAGACCAGTTTCTTCCGCATCCCCCGTCCCATACACGGCCAGAATCACAGTCTTTGCCTCACCGGCAACGAGTTCCCCATCCAGTCGCTCAATCAACTCACCAACAGTCACAAGCTTCTCCCAAAACACAAAACGGAGTGGGTGCCCCACGTCTCGATTCTGAGACGTGGGCTAGACTATTCCCTATTCCCTGTTCCCTCGTCTCTCGTCCCATCCGGCCGCGTCTTCCATCGCCGGTGTATCCACAACCACTGCTCCGGATACCGCCGAACCCACGATTCAATCACACTGGTACACCACTGTGTAAGCTCCAAAACATCCGCCTCTGCATCGCCCGTCTCCGGAAACGGCACCCGTTCCCCAAAATGCAACACATACTTCTCCTCAGCCTTCTCCCACACCAGAAACCCCGGCACCACCGCCGCCCCCGTCTTCAACGCCACCCGCGCCAGTCCCGAAGCAGTACATGCCGGCACCCCAAAATAGTCTACAAACACACCTTGCGGCGGCGTCATATTCGTATCCATCAGAATCCCCACCGACTCCCCCGCCCGCATCGCCGTCAGCAACCCCCGTGCAAAGTCATCCTTGTGAAAGACCTGATTCCCATGCAGACAACGGATCCGGTTCACAAACGCATCCAGCCGCCGGTTATCCAGCCGCCGGATCACCATCCCTATCGGATGCCCCATCAGCGAATGGTAAAAACTCGATAACTCCCATGCCCCCAAATGCCCGGTCAGGATCAGCACACCCTTGCCGTGCCTCTCCGCCTCCAGAAAATTCTCCAGCCCCTCATATCGGATCAGTCCCACGGTATTGGCCCGCGTATACCGCTCCATGCGACAAAACTCCGCCAGTTGCCACCCCAGCCCGCGAAAGACCCCACGCAGGATCTCCTCGCGCCGCTCCACGGCAAGCTCCGGCATGGCCAGCTCAAGGTTCCGCATGCCCACACCACGCAGCCGCCCCAGCAGCCGGTATGCCATAGCGCCTACTCCCGATCCTAGCCAACGTGCCGTACCGTGCGGGAGCAACCTTAGAATTCGCGCGACGCACCATACTGCTACAAACTGCAACCACAGCGACGCTTCCGAAGTTTTTCTCATGCAATCGTTCGGGCAAGAATTCTCAACCCCAAGTCTAAACGCCCGAAATCCATGAACCTAATCACCACGCAATACAATAAAGAAAGGCATTAAAGAAAAAGAGCCAGAGAATTCCAAACCGCAACCAGCCGGTTGGCTATTCCCTGGCCCCTCTGTTTATTCTCTGTCTAAACTAATTCGCCTTTGCTGTGACGAACGCATGAGCGACAGTTTTCACGAATGGAACTGCCCCATCCGGCACTGCCACATCCCCCTTCAGAATGCTCTGAAAGCTATGAGCTGTACCGTAGTAAGCCTCTGTATCGTCCGTGCTCTGTGAAACCGAAGCGCCATTCAGATCGATGCCCGCAAAGAGACCCTTGCTCCGCGAATAGGTCAGCAGCTCTGCATTCATCTTCCAATCCGTTGCTGCCTGAGAATTGCGGCCCACAGGACCCGCGGAAGCAGCCGCATCGCCGCCCAACTTGAATTTGCTCTTCAGCAGATCCTGGAAGCCATGATCATTCACTGCCACGAGAACCAGATCCGTCGCCTGTCCGCCAATCTGGAAGCCAAAGGATCCGCCCGCCAATGTGATAAATGCGGGTGCGCTCCAGCCATGTCCCGTGCGGCAGCTCACCAGCCCACGGCCGTACTCGGCGCCCACAAGAAATGCGCCCTTTTTCAAGCTCGGAATCACCGCAACACACGTAGCCTGCTGCAGAATATTCAGCGGAATTGTATTATCAGGCGTCCCCAGAATCTGGTCCAGCACAACTTTCGCCGCATCTACACGGTCCTGCAGATCCGCCTTGGATGACGCCGCAAATGCGCTTTGAGTTGCGACACCCGGGATCAACATACCCAGGCAAAGAGTCACAATTGAGGTAATCAGCTTTTTCATACTTGCTCCTTGATTTTCCCGTTTGGAGTTCAAATGTGTTGCGCGGTTCAATTTCGCCACAACTTGTTCCAACAAATACAGAGACAAGTGCGACAGGTCCACGCTCAACGTTACAGCAACTGGCAACCGCAGATGTGTATCGTTCGCCACATATAGGACGCATACCGCGCCGGAAAGGTTGGAAGCGCTAGCGACACATGCAAGTATCGCTCAATCCGCAGGCCAGACACTTCAGAACTTTCGTACGACGAAAAATAGGACTTCCTTGGCATCATGAACTCCATGAGGCCAGGGAAGTCCTTCCCCAGATCTGCGTTGTTATGTCCATCATCATGCTGGAGAAAGATGTGTGATGCAACGTGACTATCGAACACTGTATTGAAGTAATCGCTGTTAGTAATTGCTATATAGATAAATAAGTATATACGAAAAAAATGTCGTGTATTTCGCTAAGGCCACGTGTACGGTCTCTAAGAATTTTCCGAGTATCATTTAGCGCAATGTATACAAAATTTTTGCGCTTCTGAGAAATCAATAAATAATGGCCGTTAACCTCAACATTTAAAGAGGAGACTCGCCAGCAAACCTCACTCAACACTTATTCCGCGTATCCTGATTGGGACGCACATGAGAGAATTGTTCTATCGCGTAGCAAAGAGTACGGTTCAGGAAATATCGCGCGACCCATCTCTCATCGAGTTCTGAGTGGCCTGCACCGAAAGCGTCACTCGGTTATCCGCACCCGTCTTTCGTAGCAGGCTCGCCACATAAGCCTTCACCGTCCGCTCTTCAATGCCCAGTTCCTCTGCAATCTCACGATTCGAACGCGCAGTCATAATCAGGTCCAGCACTTGTCTTTCACGCGGACTGAGTACAGGATCGGTCACAGGAGTTCCCTGCCCAGGTTGCGAAAGCAACAGCCGGTCGATCAGGGTTGAAAGCAGTCGTCGCGGCGCCCAGATTGATCCTTGAATCACCGACTCCACTGCCTGCCGCACCGCCAGCGGCCCAGAGTTCGAATCGAGATAAGCCCGAGCCCCTGCCATAATCGAACGCATAATAAGTTCGTCACTCGTCACCGGACCCAACACTACTTGGCGTATATCCGGACGCATACGCCGGACCATTAACGGTAACTCCATCCAGGTAGAACTATAAGTTACATCCAAAATAAGATAGCCTATCGTTGGGTCGGCCAGTAACTGCTCCAATGCTCCCGGCACAACCTCAATCGAGGTATGTCCCTCAAAAGCACAACACAGGCCTTCCATCCGCATCGGCTCATTTGATAAAACTCCGATGCGAACCGCTCCATGGCGCTCACTTACCTGTTTTTCGCGCATAAAATGAATGATTGAACACCATCTTTCTTTTCGTCGCGCTGGGAAATTGAAACAAAAAGCCGCACAAAACGTCGCACCCGATCTTTGCCGAGTGCGTACGAACAATTCAAGCCACATCAAAATTTACTGATAATTCTAAAAGAATGTAGCAGTGGTTTGGCGAAAAGGCAAGCCCTATCTAGTAGAAAACAAGGGCCTGTCCCACGCTGTGCAGCCCAGCTCAATTAAGGTACCCTAAAGTACCTTATAGCCGTGGCAGCACTATCCCCTGCTGGTGCTGGTATTTGCCTTTCCGGTCCGCGTAACTCACTTCGCAGGGCTCCGAACCACGGAAAAACAATATCTGGCACAACCCCTCATTCGCATACACACGCGCCGGAAGCGGTGTCGTATTGGAGATCTCCAGCGTCACATACCCTTCCCATTCCGGTTCAAAGGGGGTCACATTCACAATGATTCCGCAACGCGCATAAGTCGATTTCCCCACGCACACGCTGATAACGTCTCGGGGAATGCGAAAATATTCGATCGAACGCGCCAGCGCAAACGAGTTCGGCGGCACTATCACCGACTCCGCCTGCACGCTCACAAACGACCGCTCGTCGAAAGCCTTCGGATCGATAATCGCACTATTGACATTGGTAAAAATCTTGAACTCGTCGGAAACGCGAAGATCGTACCCGTACGAAGATAGGCCGTACGAGATTACCCCTTCCCTCACCTGTTTCTCGCTGAACGGCTCGATCATCCCGTGCTCCAGCGCCTGCTCCCGAATCCAACGATCGCTCTGAATCGACATGGTTCCCCTTTTCCTCCCAGCACTTCGGTCCACAACCACGCCGCCTGAATCGCGCCGTCCGCTGTGTCTCAAAACAATGCCTAAGTTGTTTATCGTATTGGAGTAGACTGAGATTGACAACGGCCAGAGAGAACTATCTCTTCTTCTTCGCCCGCTGTCCGAAATCCGTGTAAAATTCTCTTGAGTTGCTGTCTTAAATGCGCACGAACGACACTCCACACAGATCCATCAAGATTTACTAAGAGGCTACGCCATTGATCAAGCAGGATATTGTTCATCATGTGATCGAGCGCACCGGCCTGCCGCGAGCTAAAGCAGAAGCGGCCGTCGATACGGTGTTTGAGGGGCTCAAGCAGGCCTTGGCAGCAGGTGAACGCATCGAACTCCGCGGTTTCGGAGTCTTCAGTGTCCGCCCCCGTAAGACAGGTATCGGGCGCAACCCACGCACGGGTACCGAAGTCAGCATTTCCCCTGGCAAAGCCGTCCGCTTCAAGCCTGGCAAAGAGCTTCACGTACTCGATACCGCCTCAAAAAAGCAAAAATAGCTTCTGCTATGCATTCTAGGCCGCACAGACTGCCATGAATAATTCCTTCTGCTGATCGACCCAGGGCTGTAGCTTTCGTTGTCGCGACATATGGCCTTTGTAGCTCTCCACCGGTCTGAATTTCAGCCGGTCAGGTACACGAGGCTGCAAAATCGGTCGGAAACAGGAATTTCCTCGTGAGTGACGTCTTTAGCGATTTAACCCAGACCGAGCCGGATACCTCCAAGCTCCCGTTACTTCCCCGCACGTCACTCCAAATATCCGTCGTACGACTGGCACGCGAATACGGGCTTCCACTCATCTTGCTCGCCATTAGTGTTGTCACCACAACCGCCATTGGTGCCCGTTTCATGCAAAACTTCCTCGATGGCAACCCCACCATCGTCTCAGACAATGATCTATGGCCCTGGCCGTGGCTCTTTGCCCAGCCAGACCGTTTCCTGAGCGGGTGGACCTTTTCCGCTAATCTGCTCACAATTCTTCTGTCCCACGAATTCGGACACTATTTTGCCTGCCGCGCCCACCGCATCCGCGCCACCCTACCCTGCGTCCTGCCTGCTCCCACCCTCAGCGGAACCCTCGGCGCAGTCATTCAGATTAAGGGCCGCATACCCAACCGCGTGGCCCTCATCGATGTCGGCATCTACGGCCCCCTCGCCGGCTACATCTCTTCACTGGCCGCTATTGTTGCAGGTCTTCTCCTCTCCCGCCCCGCCACTCCTGGCCACCCTGCAGCTCTGATCGGCTTCGGCGAACCCCTCACAATACACATCGTCGACGCCGCTATCAACCTCGTATACCCTGGGTCACCTTCCTTCGGCACAGCCGTCCGGCACCCGATCCTCATCGCCGGATGGATCGGCCTCCTCATCACCTCGCTCAACCTCATCCCTGGAGGACAACTCGACGGCGGTCACATCCTCTACGCTATCTCCCCACGCGCCCACCGCACTCTCCGATGGTTCATACCCGCCGCGCTGTTCCTCTGCGGCTTCTTCTTCTGGGTAGGATGGATACTCTGGGGCAGCATGCTCCTCATACCAGCCATGCACCATCCCCGTCTGACAATAGAAGAACCTCTACCCTTCAACCGCAAATTACTGGGATGGTTGGCTCTAGTTCTTCTTCTGCTGACTTTCTCTCCGAGTCCCTTCGCTGCCAGTTCCATCTACCACTACTTGCACTGGTAGCTAATCTTGAATTTGCGCAGTTTGAGCCGTACGCCCCAGCTGTTCTTTGCACTGAATGGAAAGTGGGACAACGCTTGCCCATCAATCTGATCGTTTCTATCCGTTTGACATTCTCAAAGAGAGCTGGCGTTGGGAATGTATTTTTCTAAAAACTCACACTGTGTTATTAACGCTACTTCGCAACATCCACCACGCCACCGATCACAGGTTTGCCTTGTGCTTCAACAGCTGTACCCGCCACACGCGTCTCAATCACCACTCGGGCTTCAGTATGCTTCACCTTCTTCAATTGCCCGTTTTGCGTGAAATAGAGCGTCCAGTTCATCCCGTGCGGCGCTGGAGTCGAGTCCGCAAATCGTACCTCCGCCCCACCCTTCCGCGAAACCACCAGCATCGGAGCGGCTAGTAGTGGGTATTCCTCTTCAGCTGCCGAAGAAGCCTGCAATTCCGCCCGCACATGTCCACCAGCCAGTGCCCCATAGCACAGCCCCAAAGTAAGCCAATCCGGAGATAGCCCCCGTCCATCTTCCTTTACCATGTGATTGAAGTCGTTAATCGTCAGCGCGTTCGACGAAGAAACC
>Ga0105248_10002920_pt1 | contig 18976 bp, 16 predicted proteins | sample KBSS34metaG_FD_81524 | JGI IMG/M metagenome (GOLD analysis project Ga0105248, IMG submission 81524) | Switchgrass rhizosphere microbial communities from Kellogg Biological Station, Michigan, USA - KBS S3-4 metaG | ecosystem: Host-associated > Plants > Roots > Rhizosphere > Soil | place... | reverse complement strand
TCAATCGCGGCAGCAGCAGAAAGCCGAGCGACTGGGCCAGCGCCAGCACCAGAACGATCGCGATGTATCCCCGATACGGCGCAAGGAGACGGAACAGCTTCAGCATGGTGGTATCACCGGCTTGGCGAAACGAATGACTGGGCGAGGCGTGGAGGCGAAATGTAACCAAAGACGGAGCGTAAAACCAGTCTCGTCAGCGGCGGAAGGCTCTAGTACAATAGAGGCGCCGTCGAGAACGCCTGCCCACCTTTTTCGCACATCCCGAACACGCTTCAGTCTGATATCCGCTGGGGCGGGAGCACGCTGGCGGTCATGAGCGTGATGTCGTCCGGCTGCGGCCGGCCGTGCAGTTGCCGATAGACGTCGGCAAGAATCGCGTCGAGCAGCGCCGCCCCACCTTCGGGCGCACGAGCAATCGCCGCCTGCAATGGCTCTTCAGCGCGGCCGTCGTCGTCCGCGAGCGTATCCCAGACGCCGTCCGTGTACAACAGCACGTGATCGCCGGCGTCAAGGCTCACCACCGGCGCGTCCCAGGTTAATCCGGTGAGGGCCGGAGAGACCAGTGGCCCGGTGCTTTCGAGCCACCGCACCCCTCCGGTGCGTCCCCACACCGCCAGCGGCGGATGGCCGGCATTCACGTACCGCATTTCACGCTGGTCAGCCGATATCAGCACGGCCACCAACGTCACGAACCGTTCGGGGCTGAAAGGCGCGAGGCCCATCGACACCCGCCGCACGACCGCGCTGGGCTCGAACCCGTCGATGTGCGACGCGTGGAACGCGCTCTTCACGATTCCGGTCAGCATGGCCGCCGACACGCCGTGTCCCGACACATCGGCCATCAGCAAGGCGGTGCGCCCGCCAGTCGCGTCGGCGTAATCGAAGAGATCGCCGCCGAGGTCCGAGCACGGCGTGTACCGGGAATCGATCGCGACACGACCCAGCAACTCTTCGGGAGGGGGCAGCAGACTTTGCTGAAAGGCGCGCGCTTCGGCCATCTCGGTTTCGAGGCGCTTCAGGGTCTGCCGGTGTTCCTCGCGGCGCCAGCGCAGTTCGACGCAGCGTTCGACGAGCGTTCTGAGCACTTCGCGGTCGAACGGTTTCTGAATGAAGTAGAAGGCCGGACTGCGGATCGCCCGGATGAGTTTCTCGTCGAGATCGTCGATGCTCCCTGTCATCAGGATCACGTCGATCGCCGGAAAGCGCGACTTCAATTGCGCCATCAGCTCGAACCCGTCGAGGTCCGGCATCCGGATGTCGACAATCGCCAGGTCCGGGTGGAACTCGGTCGCCGTCGCCAGCGCTTCGCGCGACAGCCGTGTGCCGACGACGTCGTGCTGTTCGCTCAGGACGCGCTCGACGGCGCGAAGCATCCCCGGTTCGTCGTCGACGATCAGGATGCGGGCGCGTCTCATGTCGGCTGTCCGTGCGGCGACGGGACCGCCGCCTGCGGGACGAGGACGATGACGTGGGTGCCGTTTCCGGGCTCGCTCCGAATCGTCAGCGTGCCTTCGACCTCCCACAGGACGGTGCGGCAGATCGACAAGCCAAGCCCGTTGCCATGCGGCTTGGTGGTGAAGAACGGCTCCAGCACGCGCGAGAGATTCTCGGGCGCGATGCCGCAGCCGTTGTCGGCAATCGAGATCTCGACGGCGCGTTCGGTCGGATGGGCGGCGACCTGAATCCGCCCGCCATGCGGCGTGGCCTCGCGCGCGTTGGTGAGCAGATTGAGGAACAGTTGCTCGAGGTCGCTCTGACTGCACGCGACCTCGGGAATTTCATCCGCCATGTTGACGTGCAGCTCGATCGCGCTGCGGCTCATGCCGTACTTCAGGATCGCCGAGGCTGTTTCCAAGGCGCGGCGAACCTGTCCGTACCGGCTGCGCCGCGCGGCGTTGCGCGAGAAGGTCAGCATCCCGCCGAAGATCCGCCGGCACACCTGCAGCGCCTTCTGCACATGCTCGAGGTCCTCGGCAAATACTGTGGGCCGGAGCACGCCGCCGCGCAGGTCCGCCTGCATCTGCTGGATCAGGGGCAGCATCGCCCCGAGCGCGTTGTTGACGTCGTGCGAGACGCTTCGCGCCAGGTCGGCCATCGCGTGCTTCCGCTCCGCGGTGACGACACGGGCGCGGAGCGATTCGGTGCGGTGCAGGTTCTGGATGGCGATCGCGGCCTGCGATCGAAAGTGCTCGACCAGCTCGGCGTCGAAGGGCTTGAGCTGCTCAGGATACCGCGCCGCGATTTTCAGGACGCCGACCAGGCTGTCGCGTGTGACCAGCGGCACACACAGCATCGACGCTTCCCGAACGTTCGCGACGTCCGCGCCGTCGCCGGTGTTGTAGTCGAGCAGCGACGCCAATCCGGCCGCCGGCCGGCCTCGCCACTCCCGCCACGCCTCGCCGTGCCGATCGAAGCCGTAGACCTGCGCCGATTGCAGCAGCGCCGCGGCATCGTCCGTGATCGGAATTCGCAGACCCACGCGCTCGCTTCGCGCCTTCGTCCAGGCGATCTGTTCCGCCACCACCCGCAGCGAGGCCTGGTCGTCCTCGCGGATCAGGAGCGCCGACGAGTGGTCGTAGAGGGTCAGCGACCGGATACCGTCGAGAATCTGGTAGAAGAGATCCTTCGGGTGGATCTGTTCCATGATCTTCCGGTCGATGCGGTCGCGCACGCCCAACAGCCGGTCGCGATCGATCCGGTGGACCGCCGCCGACAGTGCCTCGGCGATGCGCGCGATCAGCCGCCGATCCTCGCGGTCGAAGGCGTGGCCGGGGCGGACCAGCGCCATCGCGCCCCAGGCGCCGCCGCGCCGTTTGACGGACCCGATCAGCATCGAGCGCTCGACCGGCGGATGGGTGTGGCGGATGTAGCGCGTCAGCACGCTCAAATCCCAATCGGCCTGCTTCGGGAGCGTGAACAGCAGATTGGCCTCGGAACGGCCGGCGCGAAGCGTGGCAATGCAGCCGTGGGTGCCGCGAAAGAACTCGCGGGTGTCGCGCAACGCGTGACGCAGCGCCTTGTGCGGTTCGCGGACGTCTCGCAGGTGGGCGGACAGGCCGTCGATGAACTTGAGGGCGGCGAGTTCCCGCTCGACCGGATGCATGGCGCTTCAGGATGGTTCCCCACACCACGCGGGGTCAAGAGCGACCAGGTCACGGCGTGAAAGGATGGAGCGACGAGCCGTGCGACCGAGCCGCGCGCGGCCAGGCTGTCGAGCGGTGTTCAGTGCCGATACATCTGGCCGTACGCCAGGTATTGCTTCACCGCATCGCGCGGGTATCCGATCCGGACGGTCTTCACGTTCCCTTTGTCGTCGAAGTCCGCGGTCAGTTCAGTGTTCACGCCGGCCCAGTAAGTCGGCAGATTCAGCTGCCGGTAACGAGCGACCACCTCGTCGCGCAGGTTCGGATCGAAGTGCACGCCGTACTGGTCGACCAGCGTCTTGGCCGCCGCGTAGTCGCCCTCCGCTTTGATCCGCATCAGCTCGCGCAGCAGCATCCCCGCGCCTTCGCGCATCTTCTGATAGTCCTTCACGTGCACGTAGGTCTTGCCGTTGTTGCGAATGAATTCGATCGCGCCGGTCTTGTCCTTGATGTAGTTGACAATCAGCGCGCGGTCGCGCGCGTGATCCTCGGAAATCGTGTCGCCCCGGGGGATGCGCCGCAGCTGCGTCAGCGCCACACGCGCCTGGCTGTCGTACATCGTCCGTGCGACGTTCTCCTGGTCGTTGGCGAGGCCGAGCTTCTTCAGCTCGGGATCCCAGACGTTCCACAGCGCCATCAGGTCGGCTCGCGCCTCTTCCAGCGTGGAAAAGTACTCCTTCAAATAGGGCTCCGAGCCTCCTTTGAGCCGATCGCTCAGCTTGCCCGACCCGTGTCCGATGACTTCGTGCATCGCGGTCAGCAGGTCGTCGGCTTCGCGGCCATAGCGTGCGGCGCGCTGTTTTTCCTCAGGCGTCGCGGCGAACTCGTCCGTCATGCTGGCAGCCGCCGCACCGAGCGCATGGCTGCTGCTCTGGAACAGGAAGTTCTTCGTACCGTACTTGTCGTGAATCTCGTTTTCATTCGGCAGGTTGTCGCCGATCGTTGTCACGTGGAAGTCGCCGGTCTCGATCAGCACCTCGACCGCCTTGACGACGGGCGGATGGAAGTCCTGACGCTTGTACCTGGGATCCCACGGCGCCGCTTTCTCGAACAGCGCGGCGTTGTCGGCGAGCTTCTTCATCGCCGCGCTGACCTCGCGGTCGGTGATCGACACGAAGCTCTGCGAGCTGCCCTTGGCGCCGCGCGCGTCACGATACACCTCGATGAATCCGTTCGCGAAGTCCACCGTGGCGTCGTTGCGCACCCAGTCCGCGCCGAACTGCAGCCAGTCTTTCGGGTCTCCAGTCTGATAGAAGCGGACCAGGTCGGCGATCACCGCCGCCTGCGCCGAATCCGCCACCGCTCGCGCCTTTTCGAGAAAGCCGATCGCCTGTTTCAGGTACGTCGCATAGAGGCCGGGCGGCACACGGCCGTCGGGCGTTCCGGCGCGATAGACCTCTTCACGAATGCCGCTCGCGTCCTTCACGACGCGGGAGTTCAGCGGGTATGCCTCCTTGAAGCTCTTCAGGTCCTGCAGCGTGGCGCCGCGATAGAACGTGTTGGCGCTCGCCTGCACGATGTCCAGACCGGCCGGCGGCGTCTTCGCCGTGATCAGCGGTTCGAAGCTCGGATCGAAGAGCGGCGCGCGCAGGTCGGCCAGTTCGCGATTCAGCGCGTCGGGAGTCGCCAGGGACGGCAGATCGGCGTACGCGGACGTGAAGGCGCCATTGGTCTGTGCCTTCAGCGCCGCCTGCTGCAGCTCCTCGAAGGCAAACGCCGGCAGGAATTTCTGGGACGTGTTCTCGTTGTGGTTGCCGCGATTCGCCCAGAACAGCAATGCGTACTGCCGGATCTTGTCGAGCGTCGCCTGGGGGATGCCGCCGGGCCGGCCGACAATCTCCTCGAGCATCCGCTTCTCGCGAATGCCGTAGTGCGACAGCTGGTCGTAGATGATCGGATCGATCGCGATCGATGCCTGCGTCAGCCAGTACGCGAGTGCCTGCTGACGGGCGTCGAGGGCGTTGAAACTTTCGGCCTGCAGCTGCAGGAAACCGGTGTCGCCGACGCGTTCGACGATCGGCGAGGATGGCGTCTGGGCGAGGAGGCTGGCGGCGCACAGTGGAACGAGGATGAGACGAAGTCGCATTCTCCCAGTGTACGCGCCGACGCCCCTGCCAGCAGATGAGCTCTCCGCGACGACAAGGCGCTCGGAAATCATTCGACGTTCAGCGAGACGTCGACCGGCGGCGACGATTTCAGGGTCTGATACACCACGCAGTATCGCTCCGTCAGCTCGCGAAGCTTCGTGCACTGTTCCGCGCTGGCGCTGGTGTCGACATCGAACCTCAGGCGGATGCGCGAGAAGCCGACCGGAGCATCGCGTGCCACGCCGAGCGTACCGCGGAAATCGAGGTCGCCTTCCGCCGAGATGCTGCCGCCGCGCAACTCGATCCCCAGCGCCGTCGCGACCGCATTCATCGTCACGCCCGCGCAGGCGACGAGCGCTTGCAGCAGCATGTCGCCGGAACAGACGGCGACTCCGGCGCCGCCTGTGGCGGGATGCAAACCTGCTTGTACGAGCGCGCGCCCCGTCTCGACGTTACACGTCACATCGTCTGCCAGCGTGCCTCGAGCCCGCAGCGTCACGACGGCCGCGGACGGGTCGCTGCGATACCGTTCCTTCAGCGGCGCCTGCAGATCCCGAAGCGATTGTTGATCCATCCGTCGATTATGTCAGAGCGGCAGGCGATCGGTGGCGGCGGGCCTCATGACGGCCGTGCCGGCACGCGCCGCTTCTCGATTTTCACGAGCACGGTGTATTCCGGATCCACCAGCTGAATGATCGGCGCGCGCGCAACTTGTGAGACGAATTGATAGGCGTCGAGCTCGGTCATACCGCTGCGCTCGCGGACCCAGCCGACCATCGCCTTGAATGCCACGCGCGCAGCGTCCTCGAGCGGACGTCCCGAGCCGACGAACATCACTTCGTCTGCGTTCTCGATCCGCGGGACCGGCGTCGTCTGGCGCTTGACGAGCTCCACGAACAGCTCGACGTTCATCGCGCCTTCGATGGCCGCGCCCATGATTTCGCCGTCGCCCATGGCGTAGTGGCCGTCGCCGAACGACAGCAGCGCCCCGGGCACGTTCACGCCGAGGAACACCGTGTTGCCGGCGCGAACTTCGGGACAGTCCATGTTTCCACCGAACGGCCCTGGCACGATCGTGCTTCGAACCTCCCCCGCCGCCGGCGCCACGCCGAGGCAGCCGAGAAACGGCGCGAGCGGGACGTCCCACGAGTGCCGGCCGTCGCGAGACGATGCGCGCGCCGACGATCGGGTGGAATCGAGATCGTACCGCCAGGACGTCTCGGGCATGTCCGGCGCGAGCATCGCCGTGCGATCCGTGCCGACCAGGGCGCCGAAGCCGGGGCCGAACGACGACACCGCATAGTCGCGCGCGGGCTCGAGCTTCACGAAATGCACCGCGATCGTGTCGCCGGGCTCGGCGCCCTCGACGTGGAAGGGACCGGTCTGGGGATTGTCGTGCCCCGGCGGCATCACCTTCGACGGCAGGTCGCTCGCGGTCTTGACGAAGCCGTCGAAGCAATCCTCCGTCCACGAGACGATGCGTGTTCCCGAGGTCACACGATGTTTCGGCGCCGCGCCGCCGAACGTGTACACGAGATCGCCATGCTCGGGCGCCCAGCGCAGCGTCGGCGCCGCGGGAGGAATGTCGCGCAAGAGCGGCGCCGGCTTCGATGCGACCGCGCTGCTCGAGCCGGCGGCCGGTGCGGCCGCGGTCGGCGCCGTGCCGCGGTCGCGCGACCGACACGCGGCGACAAGGCTCGCGAGGCCGACTGGAATGTGTGTCAGAAACGCTCGTCGTCGAGGCATCGGACAGCCCACGTTTTACCGCCGAGAGCGCAGAGCCCGCAGAGAATAGGGCTTCTCGGCGTCCTCTGCGATCTCCGCGGTTAATCCTGAAACGGACTCTAGGACTTGCCGTTGTAGATCACGCGCCAGATCTTCCCCTTGACGCTCTCCGTGATGTAGAGCGAGCCATCGGGACCCTGTGCCGTGCCGTTGGGGCGCGCGACCGCGTCGGTGGGATCCATCAGCGGTTCCCGGCCCTTGAATCCATCAGCGAACACTTCGAACCTGCCGGACGGCTTGCCGTTGACGAACGGCTGAAACAGGATGTTGTAGCCGGCCATCGGCGCCGGCGCGCGATTCCACGAACCGTGCGACGTCATGAATGCGCCGCCGCGATAATGCGCCGGAAACAGGCTGCCGGTATAGAACAACAGATCGACCGGGGCGTAATGCGCCGGAAAATTCGCCACCGGCGCTTCGAACTGTGCGCACCGCCCCACTTCTTTGCCGTCGCCGCCGTACTCCGGCGCCAGGATCATCTTGTTGGTCTTGCCGTCGAAGAAGCAGTAGGGCCAGCCGAAAACCGAGCCGGGCTTGACGAGCAGCAGCGGCTCGAGCGGCCGGTTCACGTTGTCCTCGACGGTGAAGTGTTCGGGATAGAGCGTGTCCAGCGAATCGCGGCTGTTCATCGCGACGTACAGGTTCCCGTCGTGCCAGTCGAGCGCGACCGGCTGCCGCATCCCCGTCGCGTAGCGGTTGGCTTTCGAGAACTTCTGTCCGGGGGTGTCGGCGCTGAACTTCCAGATGCCGCCGTGCTCTTCCAGCTGCGGACAGGGATCGACTCCCTTCGCCCCCTTCTGGCGATCGGGCTCCGCGCACGCGTTCGACGGCAGCCCGACGTTGACGTAGACGTTGCCCGCGCCGTCGAAGGCGATGTCCTTGTCGCGATGTCCACGCTGGTTGGCGCCGCTGGGAAAATCGCCGACGATGACTTCCGCCGGCTCTGTCGGCTTGAGTTGACCCGGCGCCAGCTTGAAGCGTTCGATCGACGTCGGCGTCGCGTAATACAGGTACCCGTTACGGAGCCGGATGCCGGTTGCGCCCTGCGTCCCGAATTTCTCCTGCAGGTCGATCTTGCCGTCGCCATCCGTATCCCGCAGACCGAGGATGAATCCCGGTTGCGGCGGCTGCCCCTGCACGCTCGGGCCGCTGCGAACGGAAACGAAAATATCTCCGTTCGGCGCGACGACGAGATTGCGGGCCGTGCCGAGATTCTCGGCGATGACACCGGCACAGAAGCCGGTTGGCAGTGTCAGTCCGCCGTTGTCCTTGTCGCACGCGAAGCCCGGCTTCTGCCCGTGCATCGTCGCAGCCCCGGCGATGCAGCCGACGATCGACGCGGCGACGGACAAACGTCCGACAGAAACCGACAGGGACGCTCGCGCTGCGCTCATGGTGTTCTCCTCGAATCGAATTGTAGGAGAGCACGCCCGCGCAGCGCTAGCGCTCTTCAATCGCGACGCAGCCAGGGTCTGCAGGGACGGTTACGCCGCGAACGGGTTCTCGTCGGCGGTCGGACCGTAAACCGACGGCACGGACTCATTGAGCAGCCGCAGATAGACGAGCAGCTGGCCGCGGTGATGGTACCAGTGGTTCAGCATGATGGCGCGAACGAACGCGACGCGAGGCATCGCCATGATTTCCCGGCCGCCGCTCTGCAGCCGCCACATCGCGCCCATCCTCACATCGTCGAATCCGCCGAGCGCCCGTTTTGCCTTGGCGACGCTCTCTTTCAGCGACGGCACCAGTTCCGACGCGGTGGCGGCCTCGGGCTGCACGAAGGCCGGCGGCTCGGGAATCGTATCCAACGCCGCCAGCTCTGCGACCATGCCGGGCACGGTGGCGACATGCAGCGCGAGCTGGCCGAGCGACATCGATTTGGGGTGCGGCTTCCACGTCAGGTGCGCCTGCGGGATCCGCTCGAGCACACGACGCGTCGTTTCAGCTTCCTGTTCGAGCTCTGCGAGCAGTCCTTCAATCATCCTCATCGAGTCCTCCTATCGCGCCGCGTCTTCGGCGGCCTTGCGGACGCGTTCGTGCAGAGCCGCCCATCCCGATCCGATCCGCGGCCGATGCTCTTCGGGGAACGGCCCCACCAGCCGGTGCGTGAACGTGATGAGCGTGCCTTCGGGTGTTTCGCTCAGCCGGTACAACAAGTTCGACGTGGCGGCCGTCGACATGAACAACGGGCCCCAGATCTCAAGGAGCACGGGCCGCTTGATGCTCTGAACGAAGCCCCAGAGGTGCCCGTTGTCGCCGCCCAGATCGCGGTACCAGCGGCCACCGGGATGCGTTTCCAGAATCATCGGCAGCGGTGTGCCGTCCGGTGTTTCGTTGAGCCGGCCCATCTGCGCCACCAGCGATTGAAATGTCTGCTCGAGCGACGCGCGTACGTTGATCTCTTCGGTGATGGTGAATGTCTGAAGCTCTGCGACAGGTGCTGTGGTGGTCATCGCTTCTCCTCTGCATGCGCTTTAATGCGCCGAAGTTGCCCGCGCCAATGCTGGGCGAACATGCCGGACCAGTCATGGATCGTCTTGAGCGTCCGTGCGTTCGCTCGATACAGGATCCGCCGGCCGTCGCGCCTCACGGTCACGAGATCGACATTCCGGAGCACGTTCAGGTGCTTCGAGACGGACGGCTGCCCCAGATCGAGTGCCTCGGCAATTTCGCCGACCGACCGTTCACCGGCCGCGATGAACTCGAGGATGTGTCGGCGACGAGGTTCGGCAATGGCGTTGAACGGATCAGATGTGGTCAAGGCGCGGGGCACGCCCTGATCTATACATTCCCATATGGGAATATGTCAAGCCTCGCCATTCGTTCGTCCATGCGTTGTCACGTTTGGGCGTCCCCGCTCGTCTCATAAGCATGGATGGAACCTTCAGTCCCGGGAGCCGCTGGCTGACGGCGGCGGTCCTGTCGCATCTGGCCATCTCATTCGTCCACGGTGCGGCCCACTCCGGAGCGGATGTGCCGCTGCCGCCTGCCGCGAACCTGTTCGTCTACATCGTCATCCTGGCAGGACCGCTCGTGGGGTTGGCGCTGAGCCTGCTGGGGTGGCGAATCGGGAATTGGATCATCGCGATCACGATGGCCGCATCGTTGGTCTTCGGCGTGGTGAATCATTTCCTGCTGGCCAGTCCGGACCATGTCTCCCACGTCGCGCAACAGTGGCGGACGCTTTTCGCAACGACAGCAGTGCTGCTCGCGCTGACTGAGGCGGTCGGATCGGTACTGGCGATCCGTTTAGCCAGGGAAAGGACACACGTGTCATGAAAGTCTTTGTTGCGGGTGGATCAGGCACCATCGGCATTCCTCTCGTGCGAGCGCTGGTCGCAGCCGGATGTGAGGTCACCGCGTTGACCCGGTCCTCGAGCAAGCGCGACGAGCTGCTGGCCGCCGGCGCCTCCGTGGCTGTTGCGGACGCTCTCAATCGCGAAGCCCTGATCGCGGCGGTCGCGGCCGCTCGCCCGACACACATCGTTCATCAGTTGACCGCGCTGCCGAAAGGCGGACCGCGTCGCCCACGCGATATCGAGGCGACCAACCGACTGCGGATCGACGGCACGCGCCATCTCCTCGAAGCCGCCACCCACGTTGGCACTCCGCGATTCGTCGTCGGCTCGTTTGCGATGCTGGCGGCTCGGGGACCGGTCGCGCCCGCAGCCATCGACGACGCGGCGGCGGCCGTTCAATCGATGGAGCGCCAGGTGCTGGAGGCCACTCGACGCGGCTCGATTGAAGGTGTCATCCTTCGCTACGGTTTGTTCTACGGTCTCGAGACGCCGTCCACCGTTAACATGATCGAGATGGTGCGAAAGCGCAGGCTGCCAATCGTCCGCGGCGACGCGGGCCAGCTGCCGCTGATCCACGTCGCGGACGCCGTCAGCGCGACGCTGCTGGCGCTCGACCGGGCGCCCGCCGGCGGCGTCTACGACATCGTGGACGATCGCGCGGCGAGCATGACCGAGATCGTGCAAACAATCGCGGAATACACGGGATCGCCTGCGCCCTTTAGAGTGCCGGGTTGGCTGCCGCGTCTGATCGCGCCGTACATGGCGCGGATGACGTCGATTCGGATGCCGCTGTCGAACACCGCGGCGAAGGCGGATCTGGGCTGGCGGCCCAAGTACCCGACGATGCGGGACGGTCTCGCGGACATGTTTCGACAGGCGGCGTGAACGATGGACAAGGACGTCTTCAATACCGATCGCCCGTTGCTCTTTTCCATCGCCTACCGGATGCTTGGAAGCGCGTCCGACGCGGAGGACGTGTTGCAGGATGCGTGGCTTCGGTACCGCAGCGCCGAGCGGTCGACCATCCGATCCCCGAAGGCATTCGCCACGACGATTGTGACCCGTCTCTGTCTGGACCGGCTGAAATCCGCCCGGACGACCCGCGAGGAATACATCGGACCGTGGTTGCCCGAGCCAGTGCTCACTTCCGAACTCGAGGGACCCGACACCATGCTGCAGCGCGCCGAGTCGGTGACCCTCGCGTTCCTCGTCCTGCTCGAAAAACTCTCGCCCGAAGAGCGTGCTGTATTCGTGCTCAAGGACGTCTTCGAGTACGAGCATTCAGAGATTGCAGAGATGCTCGGGCTGACGACCGAACAGTCACGACAGTTGCTGCATCGGGCGAAGGCACGGCTTGCAGAAGGGCGTCCGCGCCTGACCGGCACCGCACAATCGAGGCGCGCCGCCGCCGAGCGCTTCGCCCACGCGTTCTCGTCCGGCAACGGCTCCGAGTTGGCCGCGCTGCTTGCCAAAGACGTCGGCGTCTGGAGCGATGGGGGCGGCAAGGCGTCCGCGGCGCGTCGCCCGCTCCTCGGACGCGACCAGGTGCTCAATTTCCTGATCGGCCTGCATCGCACCGCTCAAGTTGCGGGCGTGGCCGACGTGTCCTTGAAGATCGAAGACGTCAACGCCGAGCTCGCGCTGGTCGTTCGGATCGGACAACGGCTCGAGTCGATCTTCGTGCTCTCAATCGACGACGACGTGATTTCGGGCATTCGCGTCGTCCGCAACCCGGACAAGCTCGCGCATATCGACCGTCAGCTCACAACCGTGCACTGACCGTGAAGGCGGTCGAACCGTAGTCTCGCCGGCGCGAGCACGTCCGATGATCCGGCCGCGACGGTACAATGGCCGTCCGATGAAAGTCGCGGCGATTTGGCGGTATCCGATCAAGTCGATGCGCGGCGAGCAGCTGTCGGCCGCCGAGCTCTCATCCGAGGGAATCCAAGGAGATCGCACGGTCCAGGTCTTCGATCGGCGCGGGCGTCTGATCACCGCCCGAACCCACCCGGCGCTTCTCGGTCATCAGGGAACGCTAGGAGCGGACGGCGAGCCGATGGTCGACGGACACCGCTGGACCACGTCCGAGGCCGAGGCGCTCGTCGTCGCCGCGGCGGGTCCCGGAGCGCACCTCCGACGCGTCGACGCCAACCGCTTCGATGTCCTCCCGCTGCTCGTCGCCACTGACGGCGCGCTCGAGGCGTTCGGGCACGACGCGAGGCGACTTCGGCCCAATCTGATTGTCGCCGGAGTCGACGGCCTCCAGGAGCGCCAATGGGAGGGTCGGCGTCTGCAGGTGGGAGTCGCCGTCATCGCCCTCGACAGCTTGCGCGCGCGTTGCGTGATGACGACATTCGATCCGATGTCATTGGCGCAGGACACGGACGTGCTTCGTGACATCGTGCGGCGTTTTGACGGAACGATCTGCCTGAACGCCTCCGTGATTACACCGGGGCGAGTGGCCGTCGGCGATTCGATTGCTCTACTCTAGTGCAGTGTCCACGCTGACTCGGGATCAGTTGCGGCCTGCCACGAAAACACGAAATCACGAAACCCTGGGTCTTATTCGTGTCTTCGTGCGTTCGTGGTGATCCCGGCGGTACTGATTCGACAGGGACAGGTCACCAAGGAGACAGGACATGAGGATCGGACCGTTGGCTGGAGTTGTGGCCGTTCTCGCGCTCGGCGGATCGGGCACGACTCGAGTCGCCGCGGCGGAACCCATCGCGTGCGAGGCCCTCGCTCGGGTACCGCTGGCCGGCGGGACAATCGTCTCCGCCGAGTCAGTTCAAGCCGGCGGATTCACGCCGCCGACTGCACCCAATGCGTCAGCGGCCGGCACGTTCAGGACGCTCCCGGCGTTTTGCCGCGTCACGGCGCGGCTGACGCCAACGCCTGACTCCGACATCCGCATCGAGGTGTGGCTGCCGCGATCGAACTGGAACCGCAAGTTCCAGGGTGTCGGCAACGGCGGATTGGGTGGGACGATTCCGTATCCGGCACTCGCGGCGGCAATCACGGCGGGCTATGCCGCAGCGGCTACCGACACCGGCCATGTCGGCGGCAACGGCGATTTTGTGCCCGGACATCCCGAGAAGCTCGTGGATTTCGCCTACCGCGCGATCCACGACATGACCGTCTCGGCCAAGAGCCTCATCACTGCGCACTACGATGCGCGCCCGATGCGGTCCTACTTCAGCTCGTGCTCGACGGGAGGCAGGCAAGCGCTGATCGAAGCGCAGCGCTACCCGGAGGATTTCGACGGGATCGTGGCTGGTGACGCGTCCTGGGACCAGATGCGGCTCTACGCCGCCCGGGTCGCCCTGAACGTCTTCATGAACCGCGAACCCGCCGCGGTCATTCCACCGAGCAAGTACCCGATGATTCACGCCGCTGTGCTCAGCGCATGCGACGGCCTGGACGGCGTGAAGGACGGCGTCATCGAAAACCCGGCACGATGCTCCTACGACCTGGCCGCGTTGACGTGCTCGGGCGACGATCGTGCCGATTGCCTGACGAAACCCCAGGTCGAGTCCGCCAAAGCGATGGCGTCACCAATCGTCGATCGACGAAGCGGCGCCGTCCTGCATCCGGGCCGCTACTATCCGGGGTCGGAACTTGGGTGGGGCGGCGTCGGAGGCCCGGTGCCCTCTGGAGAATCGCTGGAAGGGATGAAGAAGATCGTCTTCACCGCGGATTGGGACTATCACGCGATCCGGGTTCCCGATGACGTCGAGCGCGCGGTCCGCGCTGACAACGGATTGCTCTACGGCGGCGATCCGAATCTCGCGCGATTCTTCAGCCGCGGCGGCAAGCTGCTCATGTATCACGGGTGGGCGGATCCCCTCGTTACACCTGACGCCAGTCTGATCATGTTCAAGCGCATCAACGAAGCGGTGGGGCCGGCCGGCTCGAGGTCGCTGGCGCTGTTCATGGTGCCGGGGATGGGTCACTGCCAGGGCGGACCCGGCACTGACGTGTTCGACAAGGTGGCCGCGATCGATCGGTGGGTCGAGACCGGCGTCAAGCCGCCGTCACTCCTGGCCTCCCACATGACGGCAGGAGTCGCCGATCGAACACGGCCCCTCTGTGCGTATCCGGCGGTCGCGAAATACAGCGGCAGCGGCAGCACCGATGATGCGCGAAACTTCCGCTGCGAGACGCCACATTAGACCGCCTTCGACAACGCCGTAGCTAGTATGACTGCCACGAAAACGCGAAAACACGAAATCAATAGGTGCGCCCTTTCGTGCTTTCGTGATTTCGTGGCGATACCGAAGTCGAGACTCGTCTAGCGGAATCCCGTAATCAGGAACGCATCGCGCAGCGGGTTCGCCCGGACCGCGAGCAGGCTCCGGCCATCGACGGACAGATCCCCGCGGCCGATCATGCCGTCCGCCAGGCCAGTCACGACCGTCGCCGCCTCTCCGCTGAGCGGCTGCCGCCAGACGTTCATCCGATCCGCATTGGTGTAGTACAACGAACGGCCGTCGTGGCTCCACCACACGCCGCCATTGACCGTCGGCACGCTGCCCGAAAATACAGCGCTCGGATTCCCGCCGGCACGGGGGAATACCGCGAGCGCGAGCGTCGCGTTGGGTCGCGCTTGCCAGAAGCCGGCCACCGCCCGCCCATCCGGAGACTCCACGGCGTGCGTCAAGCCCTTCACGAGCAACGACGGCTGTCCGCCGGCGGTGGGCACCGTCCACGTGGAGTCGACGCGATCGATGCTCGGGCCGCAAAACAACAGCGTGCGCTCGTCGGATGACAGCGCGAGATCCCACGACTCTGGCGCCTCGGCAACGAGACGCTGGCCGGCGCCCGACCCGTCCATGCGCCAGATGCCGGCGCGTCCACCGCGATTCGTGACGAAGAAGATCGTTCGGCCGTCCGCGGTGGGACGTGGCGAACCATTCGATCCGTCGGTCGTCAGCTGACGCCGGCCAGACCCGTCCGTGCCCATCGTCCAGATCTGAGCCGTGCCACCGTCGAACGACGTGAACACCATGGTTTTCGCGTCGAGCCACGCCAGTCCGGCGATGCCGTCCTCCTTCTGCGAGGGAATTCGCTCGAGCCGATCGCCGGCAAGCGGCAGGCGCCAGAGCCCCGCGTTCTGCAAGCTGCCGACGCTGACCAGCGAAGTCCCGTCCGCGGAGATCGTCGCATTGCGGTATTCGATGACTCCCGTCGTGATCGGCCGCGGCGTTCCATCGGGCAGTGGCTGGAACCACAAGTCGGAACCAAATTCAGCGGTGGTCTTCCGTTTCGTGGCGCCTGTGAACACCAGGCCCGATCCGTCGGGCATCCAGGACGCGAACGACGCGCTCGCGAACGCCGTTGACAGCCGATGGACGGCACCGGTCGCCACGTCCACGGTCAACAGGTGCGCGGTGGCCGTGTCGAGGTTGCGGACCGCTGCCGCGAGTCGATCGCCAGCCGGCGACCAGGCCGGGGCCACGAAGAAGCCGGGCGCCAGCATCTCGGGCCGACTCACGGCCATCACCGTTCGCATGCCGGAGCCGTCAGCAGCGACGGTCACAAGCGCGCTGTGGCCTGGTGTCGGAAAGTCGGCCCGCAGCGACGCGATGGCCGTTCCGTCGGGCGAGACGACGGGATAGTGATCGAGCGGGGTGCCAAGTCGCCGCGGCGCCCCGCCGAGCGCCGGAATCTGAAAGAGCATGCCGGCCGGACGCGCCAGCGGTTCGGGGCCGCGCACGACGTAGTAGATCGACGAGGAATCGGGTGCGAACGACATGCCGTAGAAGCTGACCGCTTCCGGCTCCACCAGCGGAATCGCATTCGTGCCGCGCAGTTGCCGAATCCACAAGGACTGGCGGCCCCGCGACGACCGCACGAATGCGACGTACCTGGCGTCGGGCGAAATAATCGCGTCGATCACGTCGCCGAACGATGTGAGTGCGACGATGTTGAGCGGTGCGGACGGACGGCTCGTTCGCGGGGCCGCGACGAGCCAACCGGCAAGCAACCCGACCGCGAGAACGCCGCCGATCGACGCCACGGCAGGTGCGCCAAGGAGTCGCCACCGGCTCGCCGCCGGCGCCACGGCCGGCGTTGCGTCGCCATTTGAGGCGACGGCCGGGATCAGTGCCGGGATCAGGGCTGGGATCGGGGCCGGGATCGTTACGGGGGCGACGAACCGGTATCCGCGCTTGGTGATCGTCTCAATCAGCCTCGGATGCTCGACGTCGTCGCCCAGACTCTTCCGGAGCTGTGCGACGGCGCGCGTCAGCGCGTTCGGCGTGACGAACGTGTCTTTCCAGATGCAGTCGAGGAGCTCGTCCTTGGTGACCAGCCGATCGCGGTTCGCGACCAGGTGGCGTAGAACGTCCACGGCTTTTGGCTCGAGCAGAATCCGCTCGTCGTGTTTCCAGACGCCCATCCGGCGCAAGTCGAGCCGAAATCCCTCGAATTCGAAAACATCATCGCTTCCCATCATTCCATCACGAGGCCATCACGACGCCCTACGTCCGCACGGCGCACAGTGCGGGCATGGGAGTCATCGACGGCCTGGCCCTTCTCCTTATTCATAGCTTTGCCGCAGCCTCGACAAGGGTGCCGCTGCCATTTCATTTGACGGGCCAGGGAGCCATCATCGTTCCTGCGATCGTCAACGGCGTCGGACCGGTGTCGTTCATGCTGGACACCGGATCGAACGGATCCGTCATCTCGGAGCAGCTGGCCTCGACGCTGGGTGCGAAAGCCGTCGCGAAGACCACGCTGATGTCCGCTTCCGGACGGCGGGACGCGTTGGTGGTCAGAATCGAACACCTCGTAGTGGGTGGGGTGTTCGCGGACGACGTCCTGATGACGGTCGCGTCGCGGGACGCCTTCGCTCTGCCCGACTTCGCGACCAGCGGCCGCACAGTTCAAGGGGTCATCGGACAGGATGTGCTCGGCGCGCTCCGCTACACCATCGACTATGGCGAGCGGCGGATCGTCTGGCACGACGTCGCCGCCACCATTCCGGCGCACGCGACGGTGCTGGAACTCGAGTCGCAAGACGATCGGTTTGTGGCGCGCGTCCCGCAAGACCGGCGTGTGCTGCGCCTGGTTCCTGACACCGGCGCCGAGACGCTGGTGCTGTTTCAACAGGGGGAATCGATGCCTCCGGGAACGAGCTTCGCCAATGAATCGGTTGAGCTGACCGGCCTGACCGGCAGACGGGATGCGCGACGCGCGGTCGTGCGCGCGTTCCGGCTTGGGTCAACTGTACTGATGGACGTGACGGTGGTGATCGTTGAGCGCGACTGTGACACGACGCCTCTGGACGGATTGCTCCCGCTCCATCACTTCGCCCGAGTCACGTTCAACGGCCCGGAGCGTCAGTTGTTGATTGAGAGTCGTTGATGCCAGCAACAACCTGACACTGCCTGGAAAAGCTACGCTCGTCTCACTGCTCGGCTGCGATCTCGCCAACGTGAGGTGTCGGGGAATTGAATCGCCGCCCTCATGCTAGCATCCGGCCTGGGTGCTCCTGGGGCGGCGCATGTCAACTCCCGCGGATTCGACCATCGTCAGCCGGCCTGAGAAAGAGCGTGGCGCGCCCGTCACCTACGCCACGGCAATCGCCGCGCTCGCGGCAGCCGTCCTCCTGCGCTACCTGCTCGACCCGTGGATGGGCAACACGCTGCCGCTCGTCACCCTGTTCGGGGCGGTTGCCGCCGCGGTGTGGATTGGCGGCTACCGGCCAGCGATCGCCGTCGTGATTCTGGGCTACTTCGCGTGTTCGTACTGGTTCATCGAACCGCGAGGCCACATCCAGTTCACCGATCCTGGAACGGTAATCGGTGCGCTGGCATACGTCTTCACCTGCACTCTCATCATCCTGTTCGGCGAGGCGATGCGCCGGGCGCAACTGCGTGCGTCCGAGCGCCGCGAAGTGTTGCGGGTCACGCTCCAGAGCATTGGCGATGGCGTTATCGCCACGGATGTCACGGGCCACATCACCTACATGAATGCGGTGGCCGAAAAGCTCACCGGGTGGGTAGAGCGCGAGGCCCAGGGCCAATCGCTCGACTCGGTGTTCCGGATCGTCAACGAGGAGACGCGCCGGCCGGTCGACAACCCGGCGGTCAAGGCGCTGCGAGCCGGAGTCGTCGTCGGTCTCGCGAACCACACCGTGCTGATTCGGAAAGACGGCCAGGAACGTCCCATCGATGACAGCGCGGCACCGATCCGCGACGAGCACGGACACATCTCCGGCTGCGTCTTGGTTTTCCGAGATGTCGCCATGCAACGGCGCGCTGAGCGCGACAAGGTCGATCAGTTGCTCACCGCCCGGCTGCTCGCGGCGATCATCGAATCGTCGGATGACGCCATCATCAGCAAGACCCTCGATGGCATTATTCAAAGCTGGAACGCCGCGGCCGAGCGGCTGTTCGGGTACACGGCCGAGCAGGCCGTCGGCCGTCACATTTCGCTCATCATTCCTCCGGAGCGGATTGCAGAAGAAGACCACATCGTGTCCCAGCTGAAGGCCGGACGGCGAATCGACCATTTTGAAACCGAGCGACTGCGCGCCGACGGCGGGCGCCTTCTGGTATCTCTGACGATTTCACCGATCAAGGATGACGCCGGCACCGTGATTGGCGCCTCCAAGATCGCGCGCGATGTGACGCGCCAGCGGCATGCCGAGCACCGG